>JAESFT010000650.1_pt1 | contig 16651 bp, 13 predicted proteins | sample 9269451 | NCBI WGS metagenome assembly JAESFT01 (sample SAMN14502557, study PRJNA617106) | algae metagenome | isolation source: Scytonema hyalinum WJT4-NPBG1 and co-occurring heterotrophs from well... | place: USA: Mojave Desert, Joshua Tree National Park, California | collected 2006-05-25
GCCACGAGCGCCCGTTCGCCGGTAGGGATCTTGCCGGGACCGACCGGTGTGTAGCGGTCGGCCTCGATCAGAAGGTGCTGATCGCGGACATGGCCGGAATCGTGACCGGCGAGGTTCCAGTAGCCGATAGGCAAGGTTTATCACCGTCGGCCGGTCCGTCGTCGCTTCCATGACGATTTCGAGTGCCGGATCGTCGGTGAGCCTGTACGTGACCGTTGTGGTCACGGCCCCCGGATAGCCTTCATCGCCGTCAGGGCGGTGCAGACTCAGCCGAACGGCGTTGTTTGCCGTGTCCGGTTCTCCCGCCCAGATCCGCTTGCTGAAGCCCCGAAAGCCGCCATGGATGTGATTGGGCGGCTCGTTGGCTGAGAGGGAGTAGGTCTCGCCATCGAGCGTGAAGCGTGCATCTGCGATGCGGTTGGCATAGCGGCCGCAGACCGCGCCGGCCGAGCCGCGGTTCTGAACGTAGGAGCCCGCATCGTCGTAGCCCAGGACGATATCCGCCGCTTGACCCTCGGCATCGGGAACGAACAACCGGCTCACGGCGGCCGCATAGGTGATGATCGTGGCGCGGACGGCGCCTGCTTCGATATCGAACGCTTCGACAGGGTGGTCGTCGATGGTGCCGAAGGGACATTTTTGGATGCTCATGAGCGGACACAAAAGTGCCGACACCATGGCCGCGGGGCAACGTTGTCAGCAGTTGGGGAGAATCAGTGGATTTCAGGTTCCGGCACGCCGCCGGATCCTTCAAGGAAGTCGAAGTCGCAGCCTTCGTCCGCCTGGCGGATATGCTGTGCGAAAAGCTTGTTGTAGCCGCGTGGGTAGTCGCGCGGCGGCGGCGACCAGGTGCGCAGGCGATCCTGGATCTGTTCGTCGCTGACGTGGAGATGGATCGAGCGGTTCGGCACGTCGACGGTGATGAGATCGCCCGTACGCACGGCCGCGAGCGGACCGCCGATATGCGCTTCCGGCGAGACGTGCAGGATGCACGCGCCGTAGCTGGTGCCGCTCATGCGGGCGTCGGAGATGCGCAGCATGTCGCGCACGCCCTGCTTCAAGAGCTTCTTCGGGATCGGCAGCATGCCCCATTCCGGCATGCCGGGCCCGCCGATGGGGCCGGCATTGCGCAGCACCATAATGTGATCGGGCGTGACGTCGAGATCGAGGTCGTTCACGGCTTTCGTCATCTCGTCATAGGTGTCGAAGACGATGGCAGGACCGGTGTGCTGCAGCAGCCGCGGTTCCGCGGCCGGCGGCTTGATCACGCAGCCCTTCGGCGCCAGGTTGCCGCGCAGAATGGCCGTGCCGCCGGAGGCGGCGATCGGCTTGTCGAGCGGGCGGATCACGTCGTCGTTGTAGACGGCCGCACCCTCCAAAGCATCGCGCAGGGTTCCGGCCACGGTGCGCTCGTCGAGGTGGAGCATCGGCGCGAGGCGGGAGAGCAGGCCGCGAATGCCGCCGGCAATGTGGAAATCCTCCATCAGCCATTGTCCCGACGGGCGCAGGTTCGCGATCACCGGCACCTTCTGGGCGAAGTCGTCGAAGTCCTGAAGCGTGACCTCGACGCCGGCGCGGCCGGCCATCGCCACGAGATGAATCATCGCATTCGTGGAGCCGGCGAGCGCGTTGTGAACCATGAGGGCGTTCTCGAACGAGCGCCTGGTGAGAATGTCGCTGGGCTTGAGATCGTCCCAGACCATCTCGACGATCTTGCGGCCGGTGAGGCTCGCCATGCGCGGGTGGGCGGCATCGACGGCCGGGATGGAGGCGGCGCCGGGGAGGCTCAGGCCCAGGGTCTCGACGATGGACGTCATCGTGGAAGCCGTGCCCATGGTCATGCAGGTGCCGGGCGAGCGCGCGATGCCCGCTTCCATGTCGTTCCATTGCTGGTTCGTGATGGTGCCGGCCTCCTTCTCGGCCCAGTACTTCCAGATGTCGGAGCCCGAGCCGAGAATCGTGCCGCCATGGTGGCCGCGGATCATCGGACCTGCGGGCATGAAGATCATCGGCAGGTTCATGCTGATCGCGCCCATGACCGTCGCGGGCGTCGTCTTATCGCAGCCGCCCATGAGGACGGCTCCGTCGATCGGGTGCGAGCGCAGGAGCTCCTCCACCTCCAGCGCGAGGAGGTTGCGGTAGAGCATCGTGGTCGGCTTGACGAAGTTCTCCGACAGCGACAGCGCCGGGAGCTCGATAGGGAAGCCGCCGGCCTGCCACACGCCGCGCTTCACATCCTCGACGCGCACGCGAAAATGGGAATGGCAGGGGTTGATGTCGCTCCAGGTGTTGATGATCGCGATCACCGGCTTGCCCATGAAATCCTCACGGGCATAGCCCATCTGAAGCGTCCGGGACCGGTGCCCGAAGGAGCGCAGGTCGGTAACGCCGAACCAGCGGTAGCTTCTCAGTTGCTCAGGGGATTTCCTGGCCATTCTTGTTCACTCCCGGCGCCTGGCAGCGCAAAAGCCATATATCATACAAATTTAGAAATTCGTCGCCTTTTTAGGGCCGGCTGTCAAGGGCGGCAGCCGCCTCCGTGTCGCCCATTTCGGCTTCAGGCTTTTGCAGCTGACCGGATTTTGACGGCCTTGGTAGCAGGCTTGGCGGAAGCCTGCAGCATCCGGGCCGAATAGCGGTTGCGGCTGTTGGCCAGATGCGCACGCATCATGGCGGCGGCCAGATTCGAGTCGCCCATGGCAATGGCATCCCGGATCGCCCGGTGCTCGCGCTCGATGACCCCCAGATAGTCGCGCTGGCGCTGATCCTCTCCCACCGGATTCATCGGGCCGGACCGGCGAGGCACGGCAAACTCCCCGAGGAAGTCAAGGAACCGTGCGAAGTAGGGGTTCTTGGTCGCACCTGCGAGAATGCGGTGGAATTCGAGATCCGCCGCGATGCCGTAATCCTCGCCCTTCGTGATGTTCTCGAGCGCGCGGTCCAGCGCGGCCATCTCCTCGTCCGTCCGACGCACGGCGGCGAGCGAAGCCGCCTCCACTTCCACGGCCAGGCGCAGTTCCAGCATGGCCAGGATGTCATCCACCTCGCCGTTGCTGAGGGACGCGAAGAAATCCGATTTCGGCGGGGGCGGAAGCACGAAGGCGCCGGCGCCCTGACGGGTCTGGACCAGCTTGGCCGCCTTGAGCGCCGCCACGGCCTCGCGCACCACCGTCCGGCTGACGCCGGCTGCCGATGCCAGCTCGGCTTCGGTGGGCAGACGATCGCCCGCCTGCAACCGACCCTCGGCGATCTCCCGCGAAATCGCCTCCGCCAGATCGCTCACGAGATTGCGCTTGCGGGCGACGGTGTTGAGGGACAGGCCGGAGAGGAAGGAGCGTTCGTTCATGGAGCCGTTGCGTGCCTCTTTCAAGGCGCTGAAAAACCGATGATGTCTGAGGCTTCCGATCAGGCGGAAGCCATCCGTTAAGCCTGCCCCGGGTCCTCGAGCAGCGGCCGGTCATCACAGGCGTGCTGTCCGATCCGGCAGGCCAACTTGTCGTATGTCTCACTACTTGCTGGCATCTCCCAAGTCAAAAGAAATCGTTATTACAGGCACATCCTTTGGTGGAAAGCTGCGTCGAATGAGACGAGTGTGGCCTGTCTCGTCTCCCTTGTCAAAATTTGTATGTTGCCATACAAGATATGTTGCGGGTCTCGCGCTCAACTCAACGATAACGCACCAGGGAGGTACCACATGAAGAAGTTTCTCGCGGCCCTAGGCCTCTCGCTCCTCGGGCTCGGTGCCGCGCAGGCGCAAAGTCCCGCCTGGCCGCAGAAGCAGGTCACAATCATCGTGCCCTTCGGCGCCGGCGGCACCACCGATCTGTTCGCCCGCATCGTCGCCGAGCAGCTCCAGGCCAAGTACCGCAAGCCCTTCGTGATCGAGAACCGTCCGGGAGCCGGCGGCAACATCGGCACGACGGCCGCTGCCAAGGCTGCGCCCGATGGCCATACGCTCCTCGTCGGCACGGTGAGCACGCACGCCATCAATCCGTTCCTCTACAAAAACCTCCCCCACGACGCCGAGAAGGATTTCATCCCGATCACCGGCTTGGCCAAGCTTCCCAATCTCCTGGTGGTGAATCCCAAGGTCCCGGCAAAGACCTTTGCGGAATTCGTCGAATACGCGAAGCAGAATCCCGGTAAGCTGAACTACGGCTCGTCCGGTGCGGGGACGTCGCAGCATCTGGCGGCCGAGCTGTTCCAGCTCAAGACCGGTGCGAAGATGACCCATGTGCCGTTCCGCAGCTCCCAGGACATCGCCAACGGTCTCATCGGCGGGCATATCGATCTCGCCTTCGACAACATGACCATCGCCTGGCCCCAAGCGCAGGCCGGCACCGTGCGGGCCCTCGCCGTCACCAGCCCGGAGCGCAGCCCGCAGGCGCCAGAGGTTCCGGCCGTCGCCGAGACGCTGTCCGGCTTCGATGCCACTTCCTGGAACGGCCTGTGGGCCCCGGCCGGCACGCCGCAGGCGGTCGTCGACACCATCGCGGCCGACGTGAAGACCATTCTCGAAAAGCCCGAGGTTCAGAAGAAGGCCGCCGAGCTGGCTTCGACGCCCGCCCCGATGACCCCGAAGCAGTTCGCCGAGTACATTCAGGGCGAGCGGCAGAAATGGTCCGAGGTGGTCAAGACCGTCGGCATCCAGCTCGGCCAGTAAGAGATCACTTTTGAAGAACGGGCCGAGCGATGCTCGGCCATTTCCGGAACCGCCCTCAACGAAGAACGAGACGACACCCATGCTGACGAAGATCGAGACCTCTGAACTTGCCCGCTCCGTCCTGGCGGTTCCGCCATTCGCCCTGACATCCGATTTCGAGGTCAACCGGGAGGCCAATGCCAAGCTGGTCCGCCATCTCGAGGCCGGCGGCGTCTCGACCCTGCTCTATGGCGGCAACGCCAATGTTCACAACTGGCCGGTGTCGAAGTTTGCCGATTGGCTCGACAGCCTGGAGGAGTCGGTTGCCGACGACACCTGGCTGATCCCTTCCGTCGGCCCCGACTATGGCAAGCTTGTCGATGAAGCGGCGATCCTGAAATCCCGCCGCTATCCCGTCGCCATGGCGCTGCCGATGATCGCGCCGCAGACCCCCGACGGCGTGGTCCGCGGCTTGCAGGACTTCGTCGACCGTTCCGGTGTGCCGCTGATCGTCTATATCAAGACCGATCAATATGTGCCCGCCAAGGCGATGGCGAAGCTTGTCGAGCAGGGCGCCGTCTTCGGCATCAAGTACGCCGTCCCGCGGACCGATTTGACCCAGGACGCCTATCTCCAGGAGCTGATTGAGGCGGTCGGGGCGGATCGGATCGTGAGCGGCTTCGGCGAGCCGCCGGCGCTGCCGCATCTCCTGCACTTCAAGCTCGCCGGCTTCACGGCAGGCTGCGTCTGCATCGCGCCGCATCTGTCGATGTCGTTCCTGCATGCGCTGAAGCGCGGCGACGAGGCCGAGGCCAAGCGCCTCCTCGACGTCTTCCTGCCGCTCGAAGCCATCCGCGAGCGCCACAACGCGATCCGGGTTCTCCACACGGCGGTCTCCCTGTCGGGCGTGGCCGACATGGGCCCGATCCTGCCGCTCCTCACCGAGGCCGATCCGGCCATCCACGGCGAGATCAAGGAAGCCGCACGGGCTCTCCTGGCCGCGGAAATGACCGCTCGACAGCAGGCCGCGGCTGCGTAATCTGGCCGGCATCGTCGGTCAGCCGGTCCTGTGCCGGCAGCATGTAAGGCGTTTGTGATCTCCATGCCTGAGTCCCACCCAGATTTCCTGGGCGTGCTCGCCGCACGCCTGGGAGCCAAGCACGTCATCGTCGACCCCGCCGAGATGGAGGGACACCTCATCGAGGAGCGGAAGCTCTATCGCGGCACCGCCCTGGCGGTGGTCCGTCCCGGCAGCACGGAAGAGGTGTCTTTCGTGGTGCAGGAATGCGCGAAAGCGAACGTCGCCGTCGTACCGCAGGGCGGCAATACCGGCCTCGTCGGCGGAGGGGTGCCTCACACGGGGGTCGTCCTGTCGCTCGCCAGGCTCGACAGGATCCGCGAGGTGAACGCCTTCAACGCCACCATCACGACCGAGGCCGGCTGCATCCTGAAGAATGTTCAGGAAGCGGCGAAGGAGGTCGATTGCATCTTTCCGCTGTCGCTCGCCTCCGAGGGCTCCTGCCGGATCGGCGGCAACATCGCGACCAATGCGGGCGGCGTGAATGTCGTGCGCTACGGCAACACCCGCGATCTCGTGCTCGGGCTCGAGGTCGTGCTGGCCGACGGGCGGATCTGGAACGGCCTCAAGAGTCTGCGCAAGGACAACACCGGCTACGACCTGAAGAACCTCTTCGTCGGTTCGGAAGGAACCCTCGGCATCATCACGGCCGCGGTGCTGAAGCTGTTCCCTCGGCCCAAGACGAAGGTGGTCGCCTTCGTGGGCTGCGCCTCGCCCCATGCGGCGCTCGAACTGTTCGAAGGCCTGCGCCAGACCATGGGCGATGAGCTGACGGCCTTCGAGTTCCTCCCGCGCTTTGCCCTAGAGATCGTGCTCAGGCATGCTCCCGGCGCCGTCCGTCCGTTGAGCGGCGATCATGCCGCTTACGCCCTGATCGAAGTGTCGTCGCCCGATCCGGAACTCGACCTGCGCGAACAGCTGGAGAAGGCCCTGGGAGCCGCTTTCGAGAACGGCACGATCGAGGACGCGACGATTGCGGCGAGCGAGGCGCAGAATGCGGCGCTCTGGCACTTGAGGGAAAGCCTCTCCGACGTGCAGGGGCTCGAGGGCGGGTCGATCAAGCATGACGTCTCGGTGCCGGTCTCTGACGTCGCAGATTTCATCGTGACGGCGAGCAGGGCCTGCGAGGCGGCTCTTCCGGGCGTGCGGGTCTGCGCCTTCGGCCATTTCGGCGACGGCAACATCCATTTCAACCTGACCCAGCCGGTCGACATGGAGAAGCCGCTCTTCCTGGCGCAGTGGGAGCGGTTCAACCGGATCGTCCACGACATCGTCCATGCGATGAACGGCTCAATTTCCGCCGAGCACGGGGTCGGCCTCATCAAGCGCGACGAGCTGGCGCGCTACAAGGACCCGGTCGCCCTGGACCTGATGAAGACGCTCAAGCGAGCTCTCGACCCTCAGAATATCCTCAACCCCGGAAAGGTCGTGGCCCTGGAGGGAGACCTGCCTCCCGCCTTGCCGGGGCCTCGCCAGGCCTGACGCCGGGGCCCCGCCGGCCGCTTCGATTTGCCGGGCGTTGATGATACAAGGCTGAACGCGCATGCTCGCCTTGTCATCGCGAGACCGCAGCAAACTGGATTGTCATGAACGCTCCTGCCGTCAGCAAACAAGTCATCCGAGACGCCGAAGCGACAAAAAGGCGGATCCTCGAAGCGGCCACCTCTGAGTTCGCCGGCCACGGCTATGGCGGCGCGCGCGTGGATCAGATCGCGGAGGCTGCCCGCACCAACAAGCGCATGCTCTACTACTATTACGGGAGCAAGGAGGCCCTGTTCCTGGCGACCCTGGAGGCGGCCTACGACCATATCCGCGCTGCGGAGCAGGAGCTGCACCTGGAGGAGCTCTCCCCTTTGCAGGCGCTCGAAGAGCTGGTGCGCTTCACCTGGAACTACTTCGTTCAGTATCCGGAGTTCATGATGCTGCTCAATGCGGAGAACCAGCATCGCGCCAAGCACCTGAAGAAGTCCATGCGGGTGCACACCATGAACTCCCCAGTGATCGAAACGATCGGCGTCATTCTCAAGCGTGGCGAGAAGACCAAGGCCATCCGTCCCGGCATCGACCCGGTCCAGCTCTACGTATCCATTGCCGGGCTCTGCTATTTCTATCTGTCGAACGTCTACACCCTGTCCGTCGCCTTCGGGCGCGAGCTTCTGTCCGCACCGGCCATGAAGGAGCGGATCGACCACGTGGTCGACTTCGTCCTGGCCGGGGTACGCGCCTGAATTTTCCAATGAACGCTTGACATGTCGGACAACCGGGCGTCTAATTAACCAGTTGGTTACATAGAGCGGCTGAAGCCGCCACGACGGACCCTTTGGAAACGCCCTTGAGGAAGACGCTTCATGACGTCGAAGCGCTCGCGCGCCAGTCACAACCTGCTGAGCTCCGCCCGGAACAAGCCGATTGGGCTCCTCGTCCTCCCGGTCGTGCTCCGGGACCTTGCGGCGCGCATCTTTGCAATACCGATTTATCTGTTCCTGCTGCTGAACGACGTGGCAGAAGCCTTCTGGCACGAGGGCCAAAAGCTTCTTATTGAGCCCGGCACTTCCATGCCCGCGGTCACCTGGATTGAAGATCATGTCAGGCGCTCGGCTTCGCATCCTTGAGATTCAGAGCTTCGAGCGGCCCATGCGTTTCGCGCGGCCGTTCAGGTTCGGGCTCGTGACAGTAGATGAAGCGCCGCAGGCCTTCGTGCGGGCCGTCGTCGAGGTGGAAGGAGCCGGCATGGCAACCGGTGTCACGGCCGAGATGATGATGCCGAAATGGTTCGACAAGAACCCGGCCAAGTCGCCGCAGGACACGATTGCGGACCTGAAAGCAAGCCTCGGCGAGGCCGCCCGCACCTATGGGGAAGCACAGGTTTGGGACACGGCCTTCGGCCATCATAGGCGAGGCTTCGCGGCCCAGACCACGTGGGCTGCCGACCAGGACCTGCCGGGGCTCGTCGCGTCCTTCGGACCTGCGCTCGTCGACAAGGCCATCGCAGATGCCGTCCTCAAGGCGCTGAGGCTCAGCTTCCCTGACGGGTTGCGGCGCAATGTCCTCGGCATCGATGCGGGTCAGACGCCGGATCTCGACGCAGAGCGAATCCAATCCTTCCTGGCTGAGGTTCAGCCGGTCGCCGATGTCCAGTTGCGCCATACGGTTGGGCTGCTGGATACCCTCGACGGTACGGGCGGGCTCGAGGATGAAATCCGGCTCGCGAACCTAAGGCTCTTCAAGATCAAGATCGGCGGTGATGTCGATGCGGACATTGCGCGCTTGGAGGCCGTCCATAAGCTCCTGACGCGACATGTTCCGGACTACCGCGCCACTCTGGACGCGAACGAGCAGTACGACCCGTACCGCCTGACGACTCTCCTGCGGGAGATGGGCGGCCGGTTGCGCCCCTTCCGCGAGCATCTTCTCTACATCGAGCAGCCGTTCGACCGCGCTGGGACCTTTGCGGCTCCCTTAAGCGACCTTGCCGACGAGATCCCGTTCATCATCGACGAGGCGGACGGTGATTACGAAGCCTTCCCGCGTGCGGTCGAGCTCGGCTATCGCGGCGTATCGTCGAAGGCCTGCAAGGGATTCTACAAGTCCATCCTGAATGCGGTTCGCGTTTCCGTCTTGAACGAGACGCGAGCGGGCCGGTTCTTCGTCTCGGCAGAGGATCTCACGTGCCAGGCCGGGCTCGGGATCCAGCAGGACACGGCGCTCGTCGCCACGCTCGGCCTGACCCACGCCGAGCGCAACGGCCATCATTACGTCGAGGGCTTCGGCCCCGCACCGGATGCGGAAGCTGCGCACTTTGCGGCTGCGCATCCGGATCTCTACCGGGAGCAGGGCGGCCGCATGGGTCTTGCTTTCGAACGCGGGTCGCTGCCGGCCACGTCCCTGTTGTCTGCTCCAGGATTCGCCAGCGGCGCCGAGCCCGACTGGAGCAGCCTCGTTCCGCTCGCACAACACAGTCTTGGATAGGAGAACTTGTTATGACTCAACGCAGATTGGGCATTGTCATGCATGGCGTGACAGGCCGCATGGGAATGAATCAGCATCTCATCCGCTCGGTCGCGGCCATCCGCGCTCAGGGCGGCGTAACGCTGTCCGATGGATCGAAGGTGCAGCTCGACCCGATCCTGGTCGGCCGCAATGCGGAGAAGATCCAGGAGCTTGCCAAGGCTCACGGCATCGACCGCTGGACGACCGATCTCGACGCTGCCATCGCCGATCCGAAGGACGAGATCTTCTTCGATGCGGCGACGACGCAGATGCGTCCGACCCTGCTGGAGCAGGCAATCAATGCCGGTAAGCACATCTATTGCGAGAAGCCGATCTCCACGAACCTGCCGGAGGCCCTGCGCATCGTCCGCCTCGCCCGCGAGAAGGGCGTGAAGAACGGCACGGTGCAGGACAAGCTGTTCCTGCCCGGCCTGCAGAAACTGAAGATGCTGCGCGATTCCGGTTTCTTCGGACGCATGCTCTCCGTGCGCGGCGAGTTCGGCTACTGGGTCTTCGAGGGCGACTGGGGCCAGCCGGCACAGCGCCCGTCCTGGAACTATCGTTCCGAGGATGGTGGCGGCATGATCCTCGACATGGTCTGCCACTGGCGCTACGTGCTCGACAACCTCTTCGGCGAGGTGCGGTCGGTCTCGTGCATCGGCTCCACTCACATCCCCGAGCGCGTCGACGAGAAGGGCAAGCCCTATCAGGCGACCGCCGACGACTCCGCCTATGCCACCTTCATGCTGGATGGTGGCGTGATCGCGCATATCAACATGTCGTGGTGCACCCGCGTCTATCGCGACGATCTCGTCACCTTCCATGTGGACGGTACCCATGGCTCGGCCGTCGCCGGTCTCACCGATTGCGTGATCCAGCCGCGCCAATCCACGCCGCGCCCCGTCTGGAACCCGGATCAGAAACAGACCATCGACTTCTACGACACCTGGCAGCCGGTGCCCGACAACGTGGTCTACGACAACGGCTTCAAGACCCAGTGGGAGATGTTCGTCCGCCACGTGGTCGAGGATGCGCCGTACAAGTACACTCTGGTGGAAGGCGCCAAGGGCGTTCAGCTCGTGGAATGTGCCCTGGAGAGCTGGCGCGAGCGTCGCTGGGTCGACGTGCCGCCGCTGAATGTGGGCGCCGCGAAGGAGAAGCAGAATGAACCGGCCTGAAACCGTCAGCGCCCTGTCGATCCGCCTGCCGCAGGCGGATCGCAGCCTGGAGACCTATAAGCTCTCCGCACCGAAGTCGTTCCCCGACAAGGTGAGCGGGCCGATGAACCGCATCGCGTTCTCGGCCGCCCACGTGGTGGCGGATCCGCTTGCCGACGCCGACCCGTGGCTGCAGGCCGCCATCGATTGGGACAAGACCATCGCCTATCGCGAGCGCCTGTGGGACCTCGGTCTCGGCGTCGCCGAGGCGATGGACACGGCACAGCGCGGCATGGGCCTCGACTGGCCCACCTCGCTCGAGCTGATCCGCCGCTCGGTCGGCGCCGCCAAGGCGCGAGGGGATGCTCTGGTGTTCTCCGGTGCCGGCACCGATCATCTCGCGCCCGAGGCGGCGCGCAGCATCGACGACGTGATCCGCGCCTACGAGGAGCAGTTCGCCGCGATCGAGGCGGTCGGCGGCCGCATCATCCTGATGGCATCGCGGGCACTCGCCCGTGTCGCCAAGTCCGCCGACGACTACGTCAAGGTCTACGATCGCATCCTGTCGCAGGCGAAGGAGCCCGTGATCATCCACTGGCTCGGCGATATGTTCGATCCGGCGCTTGCCGGCTATTGGGGCACGGCCGATCTCGACGCTGCCATGGATACATGCGTGGCGATCATCAACGCCAACGCATCGAAGGTCGACGGCGTCAAGATCTCGCTCCTCGACAAGGACAAGGAGATCGCTATGCGCCGCCGCCTCGACGAGCGGGTGCGCATGTATACCGGCGACGACTTTAACTATGCGGAGCTGATCGCCGGAGACGAGCAGGGCTACTCGCATGCTCTGCTCGGCATCTTCGATGCCATCGCGCCGGCGGCCTCGTCGGCTCTCGTGAGCCTCGCGGCCGGGAACCTCGACGCGTTCCACGAGGCGCTCGCGCCGACGGTTCCGCTCTCGCGGCACATCTTCCGGGCGCCGACGCGCTTCTACAAGACCGGCGTGGTGTTCATGGCCTATCTCAACGGCCATCAGGACCACTTCACCATGGTCGGAGGACAGGAGAGCGCCCGCTCGACCCTGCATCTCGCAGAACTCTTCCGCCTGGCAGATAGGGCCGGCCTGTTGCGCGATCCGGATCTCGCCGTGGAGCGAATGCGCTTCGTCATGGCCACGCATGGAGTGGAGGCGTAAGGGATGCGTGACTTTTCCGGCGACCACCGCGCCCTGTCGATCAACACGGCGACGGTGAGAAAGCAGGGCGATCTCGTCGCCATCACGGAAGCCTGCGCCAGGGCCGAGATCAAGGCGATCTCGCCCTGGCGCGACCAGGTGGCAACCGTGGGTCTCAACCGGGCCGTGGCTGCCGTGAAGGATGCCGGACTCGAACTCTCCGGCTATTGCCGCGGCGGCATGTTCCCGGCCGACGCGGCACGGTTGCAGGAGGCCATCGACGACAACCGCCGCGCCGTGGACGAAGCGGTTGCGCTTGGCGCTCCCTGCCTGGTGCTGGTGGTGGGCGGATTGCCGCAATATTCGCGACCTGGCTCGCAACCGTCGAAGGACGTCGACGCCGCCCGCGCCATGGTCGAGGACGGCATTGCGACATTGCTCGAGTATTCGCGCAATGCCGGCCTGCCGCTCGCCATCGAACCGCTGCATCCCATGTATGCGGCGGACCGCGCCTGCGTGAACACCATGCGCCAGGCTCTCGACATCTGCGACCGGATCGACCCGGAGCGCACGGGCATGCTCGGACTTGCCGTCGACGTCTACCATGTCTGGTGGGATCCGGAACTGAAGGAGCAGATCCGCCGCACGGGACGGGACAGGCTGCTGGCCTATCACGTCTGCGACTGGCTTATCCCCACCACAGATCTGCTGCTCGACCGAGGCATGATGGGCGACGGCGTCATCGACCTGCGCGGCATCCGCGAGGCCGTCGAGGCGGTCGGCTATGCCGGCTACTCGGAGGTGGAGATTTTCTCCGAGAATAATTGGTGGACAAAGCCGATGGATGAGGTGCTCGCCACCTGCATCGAGCGGCACCGCACGGTCGTCTGACAAGAGGACCCAACCAACAAACTGCAATTTCCTGACGAACAGGAGACAGCAACAATGACAGGAAACGTTACAAGACGAACCTTCATGGCAACCGCCGCTGCGTCCATGCTCGCTCACAAGGCCGCATGGGCGCAGGAGAGCACCCGCTTCCGGATCTTCTGGTGGGGCTCCAAGGAGCGCGCCGACAGAACCCTGAAGGCGGCCTCGCTGTATCAGCAGCGGAATCCGAGCATCAAGATCGACGGGGAGTCTCTGTCCTTCACCGATTACTGGCCGAGGCTGGCGACGCAGGTCGCCGGCCGTAATGCGCCCGATCTCATTCAGATGGATTATCGCTACCTCGCCGAATATGCACGCCGCGGTGTCCTTCTTCCCCTCGACGAGTTCGTCGGGAAAGACCTGCAGATCGCCGATTTCGGCCAGGCATCCCTCGACAGCTGCAAGGTCGACGGAAAGCTCTATGCGGTCAATCTCGGCAACAATTCCCATGCGCTGATCTACAACAAGGCGGCGTTCCAGAAAGCCGGCGTCGACGAGCCGGTGATCGGCACGAGCTGGGACAAGTTCATCCAGATCTGCGCCGAGGTCACGAAAGCCCATGACGGCTCCTATTACGGCACCATCGATGCGGGCGCGGACGAGGCCGCCTTCGAGAACTGGCTGCGCCAGCGTGGCAAAGCGCTCTACACGGAGGATGGCAAGCTCGGGTTCGGAGAGGCCGATATCGGCGACTGGCTCGCGCTCTGGGTAAAGATGCGCGAGGTGAGGGCCTGCCCGCCGGCGGATATTCAGGCGCTCGACAAGAGCGGCCCCGACACGAGCCTTCTCACGCAGGGACGCGCAGGCTGCGCCTTCAACCACTCGAACCAGTTCGTCGGCTTCCAGGCCATCAACAAGAATACGTTGGGTATCGCCACCTATCCGCAAGGAGCGGGCCCCAATCCGGGCCAGTACCTGAAGCCATCGATGATGTGGAGCGTCTATGCCCGCACGAAGGTGGCGCCCGAGGTGGTGAAGTTCGCCAACTTCACCGTCAAGGATCCGGAGGGCGCGCGCATCCTCGGTGTCGAGCGCGGCGTTCCGCCCTCGCCGGCGACCCGGCAGGTGGTGTCCGATCAGCTCGACGAGATGAGCAAGAAGGTGGTCGACTTCATCGCCGAGGTGTCGCAGCGCGTGGGGCCGATCCCGCCCGCTCCGCCACAGGGTGCCGGCGAGATCCAGGTTCTGCTCCGGCGGGTCAACGAGCAGGTCGGCTTTGGACGTGCGAACGCATCGGCTGCGGCGAAGCAATACATCTCCGAGGCGAACACGATCCTGTCACGGGTGCGTTGATGATGGATCGGGGCTCCCACTCGTGCGGCGGGAGCCTCACCGTTTCAGGCGGCAATCGCGGCCTGCAGGAGGTAGGGAGCGCCTGCAGCCTCCGCGATGTCCCGCACCTTCAGCTTCAGCGTCACGGGGATCGGAATGCCCTTGGCGAGCCGCTCCTCGCGGGCGGCCCATTCCGGTTCGCCGGGCACGAGGACCGGCGCGTCCTCACGAACGGGCTTGGTGGCGTGCAGGGTGTCGATGACGGTATCCACATCCGCCTGGAACGCGTCGAACGGTCGGAAGGCTGCCGGATTCAGGGCCATGAAGAAATGGCCGATATTGTCGGGATCCGATGGTTTCTGAGTCCGGTTCCTGATGGGCGAGAAGGAACCGCCGGAGAGAGTGCCCGACAGGATCTGGGCGATCAGACCAAGTCCGTAACCCTTGTGCCCGCCCATATTGCTGCCGTCGCCGCCGATCGGCGTGAGGCCGCCCTCCTGCCCCTCGAAGATCTGACGGAAGGCTTGGGTCGAATCGGTGACCGGTTGTCCTTCGCCGTTGATCACCCAGCCGGCGGGAAGCTCCTTCTCCTGGAGGGCATAGACCTTCACCTTGTTGGCGGCGACGACGCTGGTGGAGATATCGACGCAAATGCTCGGATGCCGGCCAGCCGGCACGGCGACCGCGATGGGGTTCGTGCCGAGCACGCGCTCGACTCCGTTCGTCGGCACGACCGAGATCACGCGGGTCGTCGACGACACGATGCCGATCAGCCCGCGCTCTGCCGCCATCGTGGCATAGTAGCCGGCGGCACCGAAATGGTGGGAGTTGAACACCGACACGACCCCGACATCGTGCGCCAGTGCCTTCTCGATGGCGAGTTCCATGCCCATAAGGGCCGCGGGATGTCCCAATCCGCCGCCGCCGTCGATCAAGGTCGTGCTCGCGCTCTGCCGGACGATCCTGGGCTCCGTCCGGAGCGAGAGCTGCCCGGCCTTCTGCATCTGGGCATATTGAGTCAGCATCGAAATGCCGTGCGAGTCGATGCCGCGCAGATCGGTCTCGACCATCACCTCGGCCGTGAGGCGAAGCTTCTCCTCGCACATGCCCCAGGCGCGCAGGATCGCCTCGATCTGGGCGCGAATCACATCCGCCGAGAAATTCTCGCTCGCGATCATGGCGTGTTCTCTCGCATGTTCCTTATTGGCCGCTCGCACCCGCGGCGCATGGGAGGAGGTGGCTGTCGCCACCTCCCGTCGGCATCAGGCCGCGATGGCTTGGGCCGAATCGAGCAGCTTGGAGACGCTGACCATCTGGCCCGTCTTCGAGCTCTGAAGCGCTGCAATGCCGCACAGCACCGACATGGCACCGGCCCGCGAGCCGGCCCGCTGGTTCAGAGGGTCGGGCGTGCCCGGCTTGAAGAGCATGTCCTGCAGCTTTGGGTCGCCGCCGAAATGCCCGCCCGGTTCGTGCGGGACCTGAATGGTCTCGACACCGCCGAAATTCCGCACGAGCTGGATCTCGTCGTATTCCGGGGTCTCCCAGGGCTGGCGCTCGTATTGACGCATTTGGATCCGGCCCTTGGTGCCGTCGAAGGCGATGAAGTGGCCCTCGATCGGCATGTAGGTGTTCACCGAATAGGTGACCTGCACGCCTTTCCGGTAACGGATCATGGCCGACATGGTGTCGGGGATGTTGATCTCCTCGCGGAACACGCAGGCGTCGCGGACATAACCGTCCTCGCGGGACGGGTCCTCATAGAGGGCTTCCAGCCAGGGATCCTTGCTGATGTCGACATAATAGTCGCAGTAGCTGGCATGCGGACAGGTCTTGCAGCGCTCGCCGCGGAACGGATTGACCTTGCCGTATTTACGCAGGCTGGCGAAGGCGAAGACCTCTTCCGGGTCGTCATCCAGATACCAGTTCATCAGGTCGAAATGGTGGGTGCTCTTGTGCACGAACAGGCTGCCGGAATTCTCTTCGACGGCGTGCCAGCGGCGGAAATAGTCTGCGCCGTGCTTGTTGTCGAGAAACCAGTGGAAGTCGATGGAGGTGACGTCGCCGATCACTCCCGAGTTGAGGAGTTCCTTGATCTTCCGAACGGTCGGAGCGTAGCGGTAGTTGAACGTCACATCGACGCGGCGCCCGGTGCGCTTTTCGGCATCGAGGATGCGCCTCACCTTCTCGGCCGTGGTGGTCATCGGCTTCTCGGTGATGACGTCCACGCCGGCTTCGAGCGCCCGCACGATCATCTCGTCGTGATTCGAATCCCGGGTGCAGACGATAACCTGGTCTGGCTTAACCTGTGCGATCATCTCCTGGGCGTCGGCATAGATGGGAGCGTCGATCCCGAGGAAGCCCCGCGCGCGCTCGGCACGAAGCCGGTTCGTGTCGCAGAGGGCGAC
>JAESFT010000651.1_pt1 | contig 16591 bp, 17 predicted proteins | sample 9269451 | NCBI WGS metagenome assembly JAESFT01 (sample SAMN14502557, study PRJNA617106) | algae metagenome | isolation source: Scytonema hyalinum WJT4-NPBG1 and co-occurring heterotrophs from well... | place: USA: Mojave Desert, Joshua Tree National Park, California | collected 2006-05-25
CGCGAACTGGGTGTTCCGGCAGTGGTTGGTTGCGGCAACGCCACCGACATGTTGAAGGACGGTACGCTGGTCACTGTCTCCTGTGCGGAAGGTGATGAAGGCAAGATTTACGACGGCCTGCTGGAAACGGAAGTGACGGAAGTATTGCGAGGTGAACTGCCAACCATTCCTCTGAAAATCATGATGAATGTCGGCAATCCCCAGCTCGCATTCGATTTCCAGTCGATTCCTAATGCCGGCGTCGGATTGGCACGATTGGAGTTCATCATCAACAACAACATCGGTGTTCACCCGAAGGCCATTCTCGAATACCCGAATATCGACTCCGACCTGAAAAAGGCAGTCGAATCGGTGGCTCGCGGGCATGCTTCGCCGAAAGCCTTTTATGTCGACAAGCTGGCCGAGGGGGTTGCGACCATCGCGGCCGCGTTCTGGCCGAAGCCTGTGATTGTGCGTCTGTCCGACTTCAAGTCGAATGAGTACAAGAAACTGATCGGTGGGTCCCGTTACGAGCCCGATGAAGAGAATCCGATGCTCGGTTTCCGAGGCGCAGCACGTTACCTTGCGCCCGATTTCGCGGAATCCTTCGAAATGGAATGCCTGGCGATGAAGCGGGTGCGCAACGATATGGGACTGACGAATGTCGAAATCATGGTGCCATTCGTACGGACTCTGGGACAGGCTGAGAAAGTGGTCGAGCTTCTCGCGAAAAACGGCCTCAAGCGTGGTGACAACGGGCTGCGCCTGATCATGATGTGCGAAGTGCCGTCCAATGCGATTCTGGCCGACCGGTTCCTCGAATATTTCGACGGCTTCTCGATTGGTTCCAACGACCTGACACAGCTTACGCTCGGCCTGGACCGCGACTCCGGCATGGAATTGCTGGCCGCAGATTTCGACGAAAGGGATCCTGCAGTGCAGGCCTTGCTTTCTCAGGCGATCGCCGCGTGCCGCGCCAAGGGAAAATATATCGGTATCTGCGGACAAGGGCCGTCGGATCATCCGGATTTTGCCGAATGGTTGATGAAGGAAGGAATTGGTTCGATCTCGCTAAATCCTGACACCGTAATCGACACCTGGCAGCAGCTGGCATTAATAAAATAAAGCCCGTATTGCCGAAAAACGCGAGCCAAGTGCTCGCGTTTTCGTTTCTTTGGCAACTGTTGCAACTTCGCCCAATCAGCGATAAAAGCGTTTGAACCACTGGGATTTTCGATTAGACTAGGCGCACTTGATGACGGACAACAACCAACAAAAACAGCTTCACATTGTTGCATTAAACCCTCGCTGCATAACGCCGCGGGGGTTTTTCTTTTGGTCGGCGGATCCGTGTGTACGAGCGTTCGGAGAACGGAATGAGTAACTGGATAGCCTGGATGATTGCCGCAGGTTTGCTGGTGGTGGTGGAAATGTTCGTCGGTACCTTCTACCTGCTCATGATCGGCGTCGGTCTTGCTGCAGCAGGGCTGGTAGCGCTTGCCGGCGCGAGCGGCTCCATTCAGATTCTCACCGCCGCAGTCGTGGGTGTAATCGCAACGTATTTATTGCGCCGAAGCCGGTTCGGCAGGAAGTCGCGTACCGACGCGGCGCGCGATCCCAATGTGATCATGGATATCGGAGAATCTGTCCGGATCGATGTATGGGATGAAGCTGGCGATGGAACATATACAACTCGGGCAAAATATCGCGGGACCGATTGGGATGTCCAATTGTTGCAGGGCGTGGAGCCCCATCCGGGCACATTTGTCATTCGCGAAGTAAGGGGCAACCGGCTGATCGTTTCAGATCACAGGCAGTAGAACAAACTTCGGGAGGAAGGGCATCATGGAAATTACATTTGGCAGCCTCAGTCTGATTCTTTTCATCGTCGCCGCAGTTTTCATTTTCAAAACCATCAATGTCGTTCCCCAGCAGCATGCATGGGTAGTGGAGCGGCTGGGCAAGTACCATGCAACACTTGGTCCCGGTCTTAACATCGTTCTGCCCTTTATCGACCGGGTCGCTTACAAGCATTCGCTGAAGGAAATTCCGCTCGATGTGCCCAGCCAGGTGTGCATCACCAAGGACAATACGCAGCTGCAAGTGGACGGCATACTCTATTTCCAGGTTACCGATGCGATGAGAGCGTCCTACGGCTCGTCGAATTACATCGCCGCGATTACTCAACTGGCCCAGACCACCCTGCGCTCGGTCATTGGCAAAATGGAGCTCGACAAGACCTTCGAAGAGCGTGACCACATTAACAAAAGCATCGTCAATGCAATCGACGAATCGGCCGCCAACTGGGGTGTGAAAGTCTTGCGCTATGAAATCAAGGATCTGACGCCGCCGAAAGAAATTCTGCATGCAATGCAGGCCCAGATTACCGCCGAGCGGGAGAAGCGGGCACTGATCGCCGCGTCGGAAGGACGCCGCCAGGAGCAGATCAACATCGCGAGCGGCGAGCGGGAAGCGGCGATCGCCAGATCCGAGGGGGAGAAGCAGGCAGCGATCAACCGCGCGCAAGGCGAGGCTGCTGCGATCATGTCGATAGCCGAAGCGAGTGCCGAGGCTATACGCAAGACGGCTGCCGCCATTCGGGAGCCTGGCGGCTCCGATGCGGTGAACCTGAAAGTGGCCGAGCAGTATGTCGATGCGTTCGCGAACCTGGCAAAGACCAATAACTCGATCATCGTCCCGGCGAACATGAGCGATATCAGCGGTTTGATCGCCGGCGCGATGCACGTGGTGAAGTCGCAGCAGAAGATGTGACGGACTGCGGCGTGTGCTGAACGTGGATCCGGTCCCGGTCGTCCGGTCGGATCTCAGCGATAGTTCTGTTTCAGAATCGTTTGTTTTTCCCGCTGCCAGTCACGCTGCTTTTCGCTCTCCCGCTTGTCATGCTGCTTCTTGCCCTTCGCCAGCCCGATCTCGCATTTGATGCGGCCTTTGGTGTAATGCATGTTCAGCGGCACCAACGTGTAACCGGCCCGCTCCACCTTGCCGATCAATCGCTTGATTTCATCGGCATTGAGAAGAAGCTTGCGTGTGCGGACAGGATCCGGCGTCACATGGGTCGAGGCGGTTGGCAACGGGCTGATATGGGAGCCGAACAGGAAAACCTCGCCGTTACGGATAATCACATACGCTTCTTTCAATTGCACGCGCGCAGCCCGTATCGACTTGACTTCCCACCCATGTAGCACCATGCCTGCCTCATAGCGTTCCTCGATGAAGTAATCATGGAAAGCTTTTTTATTGTCAACAATGGTCATGGATAAGGCAACTTGGGACGGGTCGGTTAGAATTTCAGCTTCGCATTTTATCAAACGGTTCACATTCGATGGCAGTCGTCCATAAATCGGTCCTCCTGCATTACAGCGCGGAGCAAATGTTTTCGCTGGTGGATCGGGTGGAGGACTACCCGAAGTTTCTCCCTTGGTGTGGCGGCGTGGACGTACGGCAACGTGAAGAAAACAAGCTTGTCGCTACCTTGCAGATCAATTACCACGGCATCAAGCAGACCTTTACTACCGAAAATCGCAATAATCCGCCGACCCGCATGGAAATGGTGCTGGTTGAAGGGCCATTCAAGCATCTGCATGGGACCTGGAACTTCAAGCCCTTGCGGGAAGATGCATGCAAGATCGAATTTGATCTGCACTACGAGTTTTCCAGCCGAGTGCTGGAACAGATCATCGGGCCGGTATTCAACATGATCGCCAACAGTTTCGTGGATTCATTCTGCAAGCGGGCGGAAGCGGTGTATGGCTGACGTGCGGGAAATTTCGGTGCAAGTCTGTTACGCGACGCCGGACCGGCAATTCCTGCGTGGATTGACGGTCGCCGATGGCACGACGCTGCATGAGGTCATACGACAGAGCGGCGTTCTCGACGAGATTCCCGAGATTGATCTATCCGTGCTGCAGGTTGGGGTTTTCGGCAAACGCAGGAGCCTGGAAGATGTGGCGCGGAATGGTGATCGGGTGGAAATCTACCGGCCGCTGATCGCCGATCCGAAAGATTCCAGGCGCAGACGGGCGGACAAGAAGGCTGCCCGCTGACGTTGTGGTTGATGTCGCCAGGCTACGATTTACATTCCTGCAAAATCGTCCTAGTGTCGCGCAGTTCACGCGCACGTTCCTCGTCGCTTACGAATGTGCGTTCTCCATCCCTGTCGCTGCGCGTGATGCGCACGCCGGACTCCAGCGTGCGCTGATACTCGCGTGCACGCTCGCAGCTCTTCGCCTTGTCCGCTGCCAGCTTTTCCTGTTCGGCCGCCTTCTTTTCCTTTTCAGCCTGTTCGGCGCGCCGCTTCTGAAATTCGACATTCTTTTCCGCGGTCGTCATCGGTTGCTTGTCTGCGTTGATCGCCGGCGTTTTTTCCTTGTTGTCCGAAGCGGACGCATCCGCCGGGGCTGCGGCCCGTGCTTCTTTGCTTAAGCCTTTAAGGATGCGCGATTTCGGCACGGAGGCGGGGGGAGGCATGTCGGAATACTGTTTTACGCCTTTCTCGTCCAGCCAGACAAACTGGGCCGATGCGGCGCCTGCGGCAAAAAGGGTGACGAATGCGGCGGAAATGAAGCCGATTTTTTTCATTGTGATTCCTGACAATAAGGCATAACTTGATTTCGCCACGCTTTAATGGGGATGTCAATCTGCAAGCATCGCAAATCGAGGATTTTCATTGACGGATCATGCCGGAAAGCGACGTATTGAACGGATTTCTGTATAATTCCGTTTTGCGCCTATAGGAATCACTATGCGTCTCCTTCAAAAAGCACTCACATTCGATGACGTGCTGCTCGTGCCGGCTCACTCGGACATTCTTCCCAAAGATACTTCCCTGAAAACGCGTCTTACGCGCAATATCAGCCTCAATATTCCACTGCTTTCGGCAGCGATGGATACGGTCACGGAAGCCCGCCTTGCGATTGCAATGGCTCAGGAGGGAGGTATCGGCATTATCCACAAGAACCTGACGCCGAAAGAACAGGCTCGCGAAGTCGCTAAGGTAAAGCGCTTCGAGTCCGGCGTCGTGCGGGATCCGATCACGATCCCGCCGACCATGCGGATCCGCGATGTCATGGCGTTGTCGCAACAGCATGGGATCAGCGGTTTTCCGGTTGTCGAAGGCCGTCAGGTAGTCGGCATCATCACCAACCGTGACTTGCGTTTCGAAGAGGAACTGGACGCGGAAGTGCGCGCGAAGATGACACCGCGCGAGAAATTGGTGTACGTGAAGGACGGCGCGGATCTCACCGAGGCCAAGCGCCTGATGAACAAACACAGGCTGGAGCGGGTGATCGTGGTGAACGATACGTTCGAGCTTCGCGGCCTCATCACCGTCAAGGATATCCAGAAAGCGACCGAGCATCCGAACGCATCCAAGGACGACCAAGGCAAACTGCGCGTCGGCGCGGCGGTCGGCGTCGGCGCGGACAACGACGAACGTATCGATTTGCTGGTGAAGGCAGGCGTTGACGTCATTGTGGTCGACACCGCGCACGGCCATTCCAAGGGTGTGCTCGATCGTGTCAGATGGGTGAAGACAAATTATCCGCAGGTTGATGTCATCGGCGGCAATATCGCGACCGCCGCGGCGGCGCTGGCACTGGTCGAGCATGGCGCCGACGGCGTCAAGGTGGGCATCGGCCCCGGCTCGATTTGCACCACGCGCATCGTCGCGGGCGTCGGCGTTCCGCAGATCACCGCGATTTCCAACGTTGCCGAAGCACTCAAAGGCAGCGGCGTACCCTGCATTGCCGACGGCGGCATCCGCTTCTCGGGCGATATCTCCAAGGCGCTTGCAGCCGGCGCATCGAGCGTCATGATGGGCAGCATGTTCGCAGGTACCGAAGAGGCGCCTGGCGAAGTCATCCTGTTCCAGGGACGCAGCTATAAATCGTATCGCGGCATGGGAAGTCTGGGTGCGATGTCGGACGGGTCCGCCGACCGGTATTTCCAAGACTCCGCCAACAACACCGACAAGCTGGTGCCGGAAGGTATCGAGGGACGCGTACCCTACAAGGGGAGCGTACTGGCGATTCTCTATCAACTCGTTGGCGGCGTGCGTTCCTCCATGGGCTACTGCGGTTGCGCCACCATCGACGAATTGCGGGAGAAGGCGGCTTTCGTCGAGATCACCTCAGCCGGCATGCGTGAGTCGCACGTGCATGATGTTCAGATCACCAAAGAAGCACCGAATTACCGTGCCGACTGAGCGTGCCGCGCGCTGCGCCTGAAGGCCTGCCGATATGACAGACCGCCCCCGACCGTCACGGTTGCAGGTGCAATCGCAGCCGTTCTCGCTGCCGGAGTACATCAACGCTGTCGACTGCCGAGGCGATCCGCAGCTTCAGCGTATCCGGCGCATCGGTGAGCGTCTGTTCGATGTGGCGAACTGCGTCATCCGGCTGGGAAATACGTTGCCGTCGCCGGGTACGGAAGGCGGTCTATTGTCGGAAATTACGACATCCTTCTGCTACAGCATGCCCTTGTCGGAAAATCCGGTTGCGGTGCCGGATTTGCGAACTGATCCGGTATTGTCCGGGCACGCTTTCGTGGCAAACACACCGTATTTTCAGTTTTATGCGGCATCGCCGATTCATTGCAAGGAAGGTGGAGTGGTCGGTGCAATTGCCTTGCTGGATTATTCGCCCCGCACCTTCAGCGACGGGGACCGGCAGGCGCTGGCCGATCTGGCCGGACTGGTTGAGCGGGAATTGCTGTTCCGGTCGGTCAACGCAACGCAGCTCGAGCTGGAGAGGAAAAACAAGAATCTCCGCCGCAAATCGTTGATCGATCCGTTGATCGGTACGTGGAATCGGGGCGCGATCATGCGCATTCTTGCGATCGAGGCGACTCGCTGCGACAAGGCTGGCGCACCGCTTTCGCTGATTGTTGCCGATCTGGATCATTTCAAGAAGATCAATGACACCTTCGGTCATCCTGCAGGTGACGCAGTGCTGGTCAAGGTGGCGAGCAGGCTGCGGTCCTGCATCCGTCCGCAGGAGGCATTGGGGCGCTATGGCGGTGAAGAATTTCTGATCGTATTGCCCGGATCCGATGCCGTTGCTGCCATGGCGGTCGCCGAGCGGATGCGCGAGACGATCTCGGCGCAGCCGGAAGTGATCGGCGGCGTGACGCTCAAGCTCACCATCAGCGCCGGCGTTGCCTCGACGATTACGTTCCCGAATGCCACCACCGAGGAATTGATCAGCCGCGCCGACGTCGCGTTGTATGCGGCCAAGGATCGCGGCCGCAACTGCGCCGTGCAGGCGCAACAAAAAGTTTAATGTCTTAATCGAACCTTTCCATGCATTCAAAAATTCTTATCCTTGATTTCGGCTCCCAAGTCACTCAACTGATCGCACGCCGCGTTCGGGAAGCAGGCGTATTTTCCGAAGTCTATCCGTATGACGTCGATGACGATTTCATTCGCAATTACGGCGCGGCCGGCATCATTTTGTCGGGCGGTCCGAATTCCGTCACCGAGGGGGATACGCCGCGCGCGCCGAAGGCGGTGTTCGATATCGGCGTGCCGGTGCTGGGCATCTGCTACGGCATGCAGACCATGGCCGAGCAGTTGGGCGGCAAGGTCGAAAACGGCAAGGTGCGCGAGTTCGGCTATGCGGAAGTACGCGCGCGCGGACACACCGCGCTGCTGAATGGCATCAGCGATTTCGTCACCTCCGAAGGCCACGGCATGCTGAAGGTCTGGATGAGTCATGGCGACAAGATCATCGAACTGCCACCGGGCTTCAAGCTGATGGCTTCGACGGACAATTGCCCGATCGCCGGCATGGCCGATGAAGAGCGCCGGATGTACGCGGTGCAATTCCATCCGGAAGTCACGCATACGCTGCAGGGCAAGGTGATTCTCAGCCGGTTCGTGCATGAGATCTGCGGTTGCAAGTCGGACTGGAACATGCCTGACTACATCAGCGAAGCGGTCGAGGCGATCCGCAAGCAGGTAGGCGACGATGAAGTCATTCTCGGCCTGTCGGGCGGAGTCGACAGCAGCGTTGCCGCAGCCCTGATCCATCGGGCGATCGGCAGCCAGCTCACCTGCGTGTTCGTCGATCATGGCCTGTTGCGGCTCGATGAAGGCACGATGGTGATGAACATGTTTGGCAAGAATCTCGGCGTGAAGGTCATCCATGTCGATGCGACCGAGCAGTTCATGGGGCATCTGGCCGGCGTCACCGATCCGGAGGCGAAGCGCAAGATCATCGGACGCGAGTTCGTCGAAGTGTTCCAGGCCGAGGCCGGCAAGCTGAAGAACGCCCGCTGGCTGGCGCAGGGCACGATTTATCCGGATGTGATCGAAAGCGCGGGCAAGGGCAAGAAGACCGCGCATACGATCAAGAGCCATCATAACGTCGGCGGACTGCCCGAAACCCTGAACCTGAAGCTGCTGGAGCCGCTGCGCGAACTGTTCAAGGACGAAGTCCGCGAACTTGGCGTCGCGCTCGGTCTGCCGCACGACATGGTGTACCGCCATCCATTCCCCGGCCCCGGCCTCGGCGTGCGCATTCTCGGCGAAGTGAAGAAAGACTATGCCGATCTCCTGCGCCGCGCCGATGCGATCTTCATCGAAGAACTCCGCGCCGCACGCGATGATGAAGGCAAGTCGTGGTACGACAAGACCAGTCAGGCATTCGCAGTGTTCCTGCCGGTCAAATCCGTCGGCGTCATGGGCGATGGCCGGACGTATGAATACGTGGTGGCATTGCGTGCCGTGCAGACCCAGGATTTCATGACCGCGCACTGGGCCCACCTGCCGCACGATTTGCTGGGGAAAGTATCCAACCGCATCATCAACGAGGTGCGTGGCATCAACCGCGTGGTGTACGACATCTCCGGCAAACCGCCTGCGACCATCGAGTGGGAATAAGTCCTGTCCAGACAGCATGCCCGGGCGGATCCGGGCATGGGCAATACATTCAGCCAGATTGGCAAGAAACAACGTGACATACAGCGTCAAAGAAATCTTCTATACCTTGCAGGGCGAGGGCACGCATGCCGGACGTCCGGCAGTGTTTTGCCGTTTTTCAGGCTGCAACCTCTGGTCGGGCCGGGAAAGTGACCGGGCATCCGCGGTCTGCAAGTTTTGCGATACCGACTTTGTCGGCACCGACGGCGAACTGGGCGGCAAATACCCGGACAGCAGTACCTTGGCAAAGCAGATCGATTCCCTCTGGCCGGCCAGCTACGCCGGCAGCAAGTTTGTGGTTTTTACCGGCGGCGAACCGCTGCTTCAACTGGATCGGCCGCTGATCGACAGCATGCATGCCTGCGGCTTCGAAATCGCAATCGAGACAAATGGCACGCTGGATGTGCCGGCGGGTATTGACTGGGTATGCGTTAGTCCGAAGGCGGGATCCTTCCTGCGCGTCACCAGCGGCAATGAGCTGAAGGTCGTCATTCCACAGCAGGGCCAGGTGCTTGCGAGCTATGAAGACCTGGCGTTCGATCATCTTTATCTCCAGCCCATGGACGGCCCGCAGCTGGAAGCCAATACACGGCTGGCAATCGAACTCTGCAAGAAGAACCCGCGGTGGAAACTGAGCCTGCAAACGCACAAACTGCTGCACATTCCCTGAAAAATATGCTCACCATCACCCGTAAACTGGAATTCGATGCCGGCCATCGGATTCCCGATCATAAAAGTCAATGCCGCAACCTGCATGGACACCGTTACACGCTCGAAATCACACTGGTCGGGGCGGTCATCAGCGAGGAGGGCAGCTCCGACAACGGCATGATCATGGACTTCTCCGACGTCAAGGCGCTGGCGAAACAGCATCTGGTCGATGTCTGGGACCATGCTTTCCTCGCCTATGAGAAAGATTCCGCCGTACTGGAGTTTCTCGCCAGCATTCCCGGCCACAAGACGGTCATCATTTCTTCCATTCCGACAGTGGAAAACCTTGCACAGACCGCTTTCAATATCTTGAAAGCCGCCTACCAGGACAGATACGGCACCGGTCTGCGCCTGCATAAACTGGTGCTGCACGAAACACCCAACTGCTGGGCCGAAATAACCGATGCATGAGCCGATGCATGAGGCCTTCATGCGGCAGGCGCTGGACCAGGCACGTAATGCCTGGGCGCTTGGCGAAGTTCCGGTAGGTGCGGTTGTCGTCAAGGATGGCGAAGTCATCGCGACAGGGTTCAATCAGCCGATCGGAACGCATGATCCGACCGCCCATGCGGAAGTCGTGGCGTTGCGGGCAGCGGCGACGCTGCTGGGCAACTACCGGCTTCCCGGCTGCGTGCTCTACGTGACGCTGGAACCCTGCGCAATGTGCTCCGGAGCAATGATGCATGCGCGCCTGGCGCAGGTGGTTTACGGCGCCGCCGATCCGAAGACCGGTGTCTGCGGATCCGTGCTCAACCTCTTTGAGCAGGAAAAGCTGAATCACCATACCGAAGTGGTCGGCGGCGTGCTGGAAGATGAATGCAGCGCATTGCTGAAGTCCTTTTTCACGGAACGCCGGCGTCAGGCACTGCGTCGGGGTGTCGTTGCTCCGGAAGAAAAGTAAGCGCCGCTGGCATATGCCTTGCGTGGATGGACGGACATCACGGCACGGCCGCTGGAACAGCCTTGAGCCAGCCGTGAAACGAGCAGAAATGCACTGGCTCGTGTAAAGTCTTCCCGCTGCGCGCCCCTGCATGGCAGTTTCGTGGCGAGACGGAAATGTGCAGGCGCTCCAACACAGACATCGAATGCCCAGATCAAGCTCATCGTTCTCCACAACCGCATCAGCGTCTTCGTCCCCATCGTCGTCAAGCAAGCAGTCTGCGGCAGAAAACATCAGATCACCTGACTGGTGGCTGCTGGCTCTGGAAGGCCGTGCCCCGTGGGAACTCGGCGCCTCACTGCTCGCGGCGCCCATCCTGAGATCAGCGCCGAAAGGCGACGGCCATCCTGTGGTGGTGTTTCCCGGTTTGATAACCGGCGATCTCGCAACCATGGTGCTGCGCGGTTTCCTGGTGGAGCGCAGCTATGCCTGTTATGCATGGGAACAGGGGCTTAATCTCGGTCCGCGTCCCGGCGTCATCGAAGCATGCATCGAACGGGTTGAAAAATTGCGCCGCGAACATGGTCGCACCGTCAGTCTGGTCGGCTGGAGCCTGGGTGGTTTGTATGCGCGTGAAATCGCGAAACTGATACCGGGCGACGTGCGCCAGGTGATCACGCTGGGTACGCCCTTCGCCGGCGACCCGAAAGCGACGAACGCCTGCTGGCTGTATGAACTGGCCAGCGGCCTGCGCATCGAGGAAGATGCGCGGATCAGTACGCTGAAGGATCCGCCGCCAGTGCCGACTACGTCGATTTTCAGCCGGACCGATGGCGTGGTGGCATGGCAATGCAGCATGGAGCGGGAGACTGACCGGACCGAAAATATCGAGGTTCATGCCAGCCATATGGGCATCGGCGTCAATCCCTTGTCCCTATACGCCATCGCGGACAGGCTGGCGCAGCCCGAACAGCACTGGCAGCGGTTCGACAGAAACCGCTACGGCATCCTCGGGAAAATGTTGTACCGCGATCCGCATCGGAACGCTTCTAACTGAATCAAAGGGGAATGGTTTTGCCTGTCATTGAAAGTAACGGAATCCGGCTGGCGTACGATACGCTGGGGAACCGCAAGCATGAGCCGGTACTGCTGATCGCGGGACTCGGCCTGCAATTGATCTCATGGCCGGAGGAGTTTTGCAGAACACTTGCCGCGCAGGGATTCTATGTTATCCGCTTCGATAACCGGGACAGCGGGCTGTCGACCAAGATGGATCAGCTCGGCAAGCCCGACCTGGCGATGGCGTTCATGAAGTCGATGTTTCACATGCCGATCCTGTCCGGCTACACGCTGTACGACATGGCAAAGGATGCGACCGGTCTTCTGGATGCGCTCGAAATTCCGAAAGCCCACATCGTCGGCGCATCCATGGGCGGCATGATCGCGCAGATCATTGCCGGCACCGCGCCGCATCGTACGCTGACCCTGACCTCCATCATGTCGACCAGCGGCCGTCCGGGATTGCCCGGACCAACGATGGCGGCCAACAGCGCACTGCTGTCGCGGCCGAGCAATCCGCGTGACATCAACAGCGTGATCGACCATTTCGTACGCACGTTCCGCGTGCTTGGCAGCCCGGGCTATCCGACACCGGAGCCGGTATTGCGCAGGCAGGTCGAAGCCAGCATACGGCGCAATATCTGCCCCGCCGGCACCGCCCGGCAATTGCTGGCGATAGCCGCATCCGGCGACCGCGTTGCGATGCTGGACACCATCAGGGCGCGGACGCTGGTGATCCACGGCACGGACGATCCGCTGGTGCCGATTGCCTGCGGACGGGACACTGCGCGGCTGGTACGTGGTGCGATCCTGCATGAGATCAAAGGCATGGGGCATGATATTCCGCCGGCGCTGGAAGCAGGGCTCGCCCAGCTGATCGGCGCCCATCTGAAGGGTGAATTGATCGAGCATGCAGGCAACGCATAGAATTTCAGGCGTCCCCATCTTCGGTACGCCGTTTCCTGCCCCATGATCACGGCCAGTTATCCGCCCGCGGGCACCTGCGTGGCAATCGTTGCGCCCGGCGGCTACGCGGCGGACGGCAAGGCGCTTCCGCGTGCCGTCGCAGTACTGCAATCCTTCGGTTGCTTCGTCAAGCTCTGCCACGACCCGGCGGAACGCCATTTGCGTTTCGGCGGCGACGACGAGACGCGCCTCGCGCGTCTGCATGCCGCGGCGGCGGACCCGGAGGTCGATATTGTCCTGGCGCTGCGGGGCGGATATGGCATGTCCCGCCTGTTGGACAGGATCGATTTTACGGCGCTGGCGGCGAGTGGCAAGCTGTTCGTCGGCCATAGCGATTTCACCGCGCTTCATCTCGGAATGCTGTCCCGTACCGGCACCGTCAGCTTTGCAGGTCCGATGATCTGCGACGATTTCTCGCGCGAGGAGCTGAGCGGCTTCACGCTCCAGCAGTTCTGGCAATGCGTATCGGCGCCAACATGCACAATCGAGTTCAGTTCCCCCGGAAGCCCGCCGGCCGATCTGACGGGTACCCTGTGGGGAGGCAATCTCACCATGGTGACGCATCTGCTCGGCACGCCTTATTTTCCCGTTGTGGATGGGGGCATCCTGTTTCTCGAAGACGTGAACGAGCATCCTTACCGGGTCGAGCGCATGCTGCTGCAGATGTGGCATGCCGGTGTGCTGGCGCGGCAGAAAGCGATTGTGCTGGGAGATTTTTCGGCTTACCGGTTGAGCGATTACGACAATGGGTACGACTTCGATGCAATGCTGCGGTATCTCAGGGGGACGCTGGGGTTGCCGGTGTGGACCGGGTTGCCGTTCGGGCATACGCGGGACAAGGTGACCTTGCCTGTGGGTGGGGTGGGGCGGCTGGTGTCGGATGGCGAGGGGTGCAGACTGGAGCTTGGGGGGTATCCGTCTTTAGGCGGAAAGGGGAGTGTCATGCGCCGCTAGAAGTCGGGCGACGGGCGTACCTGTGGGGCTTGCAACGTAAAACCAGAGTTCTTTCCCCTCTTGCAAGGGGAAAGAAATTTTTCATGTGTTAACCGACGCTGCTGTTTCCAACCGCAGCCACCGTTATCCTCACCTTCAAACTCATGCTTTCCCCCTCCGCCAGCACCTTCAACCCCGGCCATCCCTCCATGTGAAACGCATCGATCGGCTGGGTGATCGGCTCATAACAAAAATACGGCAGATCCGGCGGGCGGTACATCAGGCTGTAGCCGGGCGAATCTTCCATCGTCATCGTCACCGACAAGCCGCGGTCGGGATAAGTGATCACCGCCTGTCCATCCCAACCATTGAAGCAGTTGTCGATCATCGGCCCGTTAAGCGGCGCAGGATTGTTGTAATCCCATGTCGGCGGAAACTCGGTGGCATAGGCAATCGGAATCGGGTCCTTGCCGGATAGCCATACGCCGGTCGTTCGCGCCTGCAGCAGCGTATCGGCATTGCGGACGAAATAGGGATGCAGCCCGAGTCCATAGGGCAGCGGCTGCTTGCCGAGATGGGTCACGGTCAGTTCGATCGCCAGTCCGTCCGGCAGAAAGGTAAAGGTCTCGACGCTTGCATGGTCATACGGATTGCCGTCGAAGCGATGCGACTCCAGCGCGAGGCGGATATGGCCGGCGGAGCGGTCCGCCACCCGCCATGGCTGCAGCCAGCCATCCCCGTGAATGGGATAGTCTTCGCCGTCGCGGTTGAGCTTGATCGGATGGAAGACCCCATCCTGCTCGAAGCCGCCGCCGGTGATGCGGTTCGACCATGGCGTCAGCGGAAAGCAGGCAACGGTATACATATCCGCCTTCGCGCCGTCCCAGGGCCGAAACAACGGCGTCCAGCCGTCGGCCGTTTTCCAGTCCCAGCCGGCGACGGCCCCGCCCAGTTCCGGTACGAGCCGCAGCCGTTGCGTATCGGATTGCAAGGTATAGATTTCAGCGTTCATGCGGGTCATCCTCGGAAGCGGTTTGCAGGTACGCCGGGAACATCGATATCGACGGCGAACAGTCCGCCTGCCAGCGGTTCGCGCTCAAGCTGCTCTTCCGACAGGCCGTTGCGGGCGCTGGTGATGTAAAGGGTGGTGAAGTTCGGACCACCGAACGCACAGCTGGTGATCTGGCTGCAGGGCAGGTCGATGGTTTTCATCACCTTGCCGCTGGCATCGTGGCGGGTCACCTTGCTTGTACCCCAATGCGCGATCCAGAGCCCGCCTTCGGCATCGGTCGCCATGCCGTCCGGCGACCCGTCTTCCTCATTGAATTGCAGGAACAGCCGCTTGTTCGAGATGTCACCGGAGTCGGGATCGAAGTCGAAGGCATAGACCCGACCGCGCGCGCTGTCGTTGTGGTACATCGTCCTGTAATCGGCCGACCAGGTGGGACCGTTGGTGACGATATAACCGGAATCCATTTTCTTGCATTCACCGCCCGGCGAAAGCCGGTAGAGCGAGCCCGCTTCCAATGTGCAGTTGAACTCGACCGTGCCTGCCCAGAAACGACCCTGTCCGTCGCATTTGCCGTCATTGAAGCGATTTTCAGGCAGATGCGCTTCCGGCTCAGCCACAGGGGTCAGTTCTTCGGTGGCCGGATTGAAGAATGCGAAGCCGTGCCGCAGGGTCATCACGAGGCCGTCGGCCGATTCGCGTTCGGCCACGGCGGAAATCTCCTGGTCGAACTGCCACGTCCGCTGTTCCTGCCACGGCGAGTAGCGGTGCAGGCGGCGATTGAGAATATCCACCCAGTACAGCGCCTGTTCCTTCACCGACCATAGCGGTCCTTCGCCAAGTTTCGCCTTGGCGTCCCATACACACTCGGGTGTTTTCATTGAATTCATCTCCCTTGCTACTGCTTGTTCAGCATGTCGTTAATGTGATTCGCGCGGCACCGGTGCGCCGCTGCTGCCGACCAGAAAATCCAGGTCGGCGCCGAGATGGGCCTGCTGCACATGCTCGACGTACATCTTCGCGTAGCCGCGATCCGGGCGTGGCGGCGGTGTCCACTCCGCCCTGCGCCTGGCGAGTTCGTCGTCACTGACTTCGAGATGCAGCGTGCGCTTGGAAACGTCCATCTGGATGATGTCGCCGTTGCGCACCAGCGCCAGCGGGCCGCCGACCGCCGCTTCCGGCGAGGTATGCAATACGACGGTGCCGTAAGCGGTGCCGCTCATGCGCGCATCCGAGATGCGCACCATGTCGGTAATGCCCTTTTGCAGGACCTTGGTCGGCAGCGGCATGTTGCCGACTTCAGCCATGCCGGGATAGCCGCAGGGACCGCAGTTCTTCAGCACCATGATGCAGTTTTCATCGATGTCCAGATTCGGGTCGTCCAGCTTCTCCCGCAATTCCTCGATCGATTCGAAGACCACCGCGCGGCCGCGGTGCGTCAGCAGATGCGGCGATGCGGCGGAAGGTTTGATGACTGCGCCGTTCGGCGCCAGATTGCCCTTGAGGATGGCGATGCCGGCACGTTCCTTGAACGGTTCTTCCAGCGGTTTGATCACCTCGCGGTTATAGCAGGGCGCCCCTTCGATGTTTTCCGCCAGGCGTCTGCCATTGGCGGTGAGTGCATTGCCGTGCAGTAGATGCTTGATCTCGGCCATCAGTGCCGGCAAGCCGCCGGCGTAATAGAAATCTTCCATCAGAAACTGGCCCGAGGGCTGCAGATTCAGCAAGCAGGGCATTTCGCGCCCGATGCGGTCCCAGTCTTCCAGTTTGAGATCGACGCCGATGCGTCCGGCGATCGCCAGCAGGTGCACCACGGCATTGGTCGAGCCGCCGATCGCGGCATTGACCCGAATTGCGTTTTCGAATGCTTCACGGGTGAGGATCTTGTCCATCGTCAGATTTTCCTCGACCATCTGCACAATGCGGCGGCCGCTGAGCTGGGCGAGACGGTTGCGCCGCGAATCGGATGCAGGAATGGCGGCGTTGCCAGGCAGGGACATGCCGAGCGCTTCCACCATGCAAGCCATGCTGGATGCCGTGCCCATCGTCATGCAATGGCCCGCCGACCTGTTCATGCAGGCTTCCGCCTCGGAAAATTCTTCCTGTGACATGGTGC
>JAESFT010000652.1_pt1 | contig 16536 bp, 25 predicted proteins | sample 9269451 | NCBI WGS metagenome assembly JAESFT01 (sample SAMN14502557, study PRJNA617106) | algae metagenome | isolation source: Scytonema hyalinum WJT4-NPBG1 and co-occurring heterotrophs from well... | place: USA: Mojave Desert, Joshua Tree National Park, California | collected 2006-05-25
GAGTTCCTGCGACGCTACGGCGCGCCGGCGAGCTAACGTGTCGTTGCAGCAGACGGGCGGGCTGCGGAACGCCTCGGCTGCGCCTCGGCAATATTGAACCCGCCCGCAGCTGAACTTTGGCGTTAGGTGCACACAGACTTGGAGGTAGCGCATGCATGTTGGCATGCTCCTGGTCCTCGGCGCGTTCGTGCAGCCGCCGAAATCGGCTGCGCCACCACCGGGCGCCGCGGAAGCACAACCGACCTTCACCCGTTCGGACAAAGTGCCGGCCCCGAAGGCGGGGAACGACCCCGGGCGCCGGATCGACTACATCCCCGCGGAACGCTTCGCTGAGGCGCGCGCGAGGGTCGCGAACACGCGCTCGGTCGGCACCTCGGTCTTCGTGGCGCCGGACCAGCAGACCGCCTACATGGTCGTGCGACGCACGGTGGCGAGTGAGGTCGAGGAGCACTCGCGCTGGGACGACCTCGTGGTGGTGCAGGGCGGGCGCGGAGCCATCGACCTGGGCCGCGGCGCCACCAAAGGGGCGCGTTTCGTGGCGCCGGGCGAGCTGCGGGGCGGCGAGCTGCTGCGCCCAGGCCGCGTCGAACTGCGTCCGGGCGATGTAGTCCGCATACCGGCGGGCGTGCCGCACAGCTTCGTGCCCCTGAGCCAAGAGCCGTGGGAGCTGCTGCTCATCAAGGTGCGGCGTCCGAGCAAGCCGCTCAAGCGCGATCCGGCGACGGTCGCGGCGGGGCAGGCGGGAGCACCCTGATGCCACCCGCTGTTGTGGCGGCACCTAACGTGGCGTTGCAGCAGACGGGCGGTTCTCGGAGTGCCTCGGCTGCGCCTCGGCGTATGTTTGATCCGCCCGCAGCTGAACTTGGGCGTTAGATGGCCACACGTACCTCGTGACACATGGATCGAGCGACCCGTAGCTGGTACGCCGCCCTCGCCACGCTCGCACTGACGGCCGGTCTCGCCTCCGCCTACTACCTGCTGGTAGTACGCGGTGAGACCGAGATGGTGTGGGCGCTTCGCGCGACGGTTGGCGCGCTCGGCAGCATCGTCGGCTTGGTTATCGCGGCATGGCTCATTGCTCGTTCCCGCGTCGACGGCGGCAGCTGGCCAACCAGCCGACGGATTGTCGGTGTCATGACTGTGCTGACTATCGGCTGCCTCGTGTTCCTCGTCTTCTCGATGTAGGGTTGGGTCAGCGAGGCTGCCATCTAACGTGGCGTTGCAGCTGACGCGGCCTCCAGGGCATCATGGCTACTCCGGCTCGGCCCTGGCGCGCGCCTCAGCACCCGTGCGCGCGCTCGGCTCCGAGCCGCGCAGCTGAACTTGGGCGTTCGACAGCGCACGTGCTCTGTCGTAGGTTAGGCGCTCGTGCGGCTCCGACGCGGGGGACGCCTGGTGTTCGTCCGCTCGTTCTGGGAGGCTTCTCATGCGCACGCCCCGCTGGTCCATCCTCGCCGCTGCCGTCGCCGTCGCCGCGACGGTCGGGCTGTCGCTCACCGCGCTCGCGGCCACTGCGGAGGCGGACAACCGCCACATGGTGGCGCAGCCAACGGCCGTCGCTCCGGCGGAGCCTGCGACGGGGCGCTACCAGCTCCAGGTGATGGGCCAGGGTCGCGAGTGGCTGGTGCTGGATACGCGCACCGGCCAGGTGCAGCACTGGACGCCGGGCCGCCTCACCGAGGCTGGCCCGACGTACGAGGTGAGGACCCTGGAGGCCAGCCGCACCGACGGCCGGGGGTACCGGCACGAAGTCATCCGCGAGCGTGCGGAGCGGTAGGGCCGCGACCTACCCGCGAGCGTGCGGAGCTTGCCTGGCCGTCTCTCGTGAGGGCGCTGTCGAACGTGACGTTGCAGCTGACGAGCGGTCTGCGGATTGGCCTCGGCATCGCCTCGGCATTGTTGCATCCGCCCGCAGCTGAACTTGGGCGTTATGCCGTGCACACCGATCCACGACAAGGGAGAGTCTGACGGGTGATTTCGACGCACCACGAACGGGAGGACGTCTACGTGGTCCTGCGCGCGGACCTTTTCCACGCAGCAGATGCGCCGCTCGAGACGCTCGTCACCGCAAAGCAGGTCGTCCGGTCACAGGAGCTGGCTGAGCGCGAGGTGGCCCGGCTCAATGCCATGCACCCGGACGGTCAGGTCCGCTACTGGTACGCGCACTCTCGACTCTTTCCACCCGGTCGCTCGGCGAGCTCCGTCGAGGCGCCGGCATAACGTGGCGTTGCAGCAGACGGCGCCGAGTGGGCATCATGGTTACCCCGGCTCGGCGCTGGCACCCGGCTCGGCCTCCGTGCGCGCGCTCGGCTCGGAGCGCCGCAGCTGAACTCGGGCGTTAGGCGGCACGAGCCATCGCCAGAGAGCACTGCTGGTATGGGGAAAGGCTCCGCGCTCGGTCCGTGGCTGTAGCGGCGGACCCGCGCGGCGAGGTTGGAGTCGGCGCGCCCGCCCACGTGCGCCGCGCGCCAGTGCGCCGCCAGGACAAGCGTCGCGACCGGCATCAGGTTGTGCGCCAGGCGCGGCTCAGGGCGGGAGCGTGCGTCCGCGTGAGACGCGCCGGTCACGAGGCGATACGAGCCCGCGCACTCCCTCCATGCCGCTCACGCGCCCTCGTGTCGCCACCTAACGTTGCATTGCAGCCGACGTGGCCCGTCGCGCATCATTGGGCCGCGCCCCTCGGCGGCGTCGCCCGGTGCACTCAGCCGTGCGCCCCTCGGCGGCGGCCACGCGGCTGAATGCCGGCGTTAGGACGCCGCGCACGCATCGCAGGAGTCGCACGCTGATGTTTCTCCGCCGTTCTGATCCCCGAGCCACCGAACGTCTGTCCTCGCAGCGGCTTGGGTTCAGGCTCCTCGTCAGCCTCCTAGTGGTCGGCGGCTGCCAGTTTACGACGGGCGAGTTCCCGCGGGCCGAATTGCGTGGGCAGGTCCGCACCTCAGCCGGGTTGCCAGCCCCGGGCGTCGACGTCGAGCTCACGGTGTTCCCCAGCGCACAGTGCGCGGGATCGCCCTACGCCCAGCTCCGCACGGTGTCGCGCACCGACGGGGCGTACGCTGCGACGCTGCACGAGTTCGCGGAGGGGCGGCTGCAGGGCTGCGTGGTGGTGCGGGCAGGCGCTGCGACCGGCACGGCCCGGGCCGAGGTGGTGGTCGAGATCTTCGCCGAGCGCGTGACCGAACTGGGCACCACCATCGTGGGCGCGTCCTAACGTGGCGTTGCAGCTGACGTGGGAGCTAGGGACTCGCCTCGCCTTCGGCTCGGCTCTATGGTGTTCCCACGCAGCTGAACTTGGGCGTTAGGCAACAACTCACCTCGTCTCACGCACGCCACCGCGCATGCCTCAGGAACAGCATCCGATCACGGTGCGCTACAACGACGGGTCCAGCCGTCCCGCCGTGCGCACCGGCAACAATGCAGCATGGCATTGCTCTTGTGGACGCGCCGTCCCACTGGTCGGGTATTCGGACGAACTGGAGTCGCAGCACGCCTACTCCGTCATCCGCTGCCCTGATTGCAGTTCGGAGTATCGCGTAGTCGCACCCGGCTTCAAAAAGGTGCCGACTTACGTGCAGCAGATATCGCGACCTGTTGCCTAACGAGGCGTTGCAGCTGACGTAGGGGCTACTGAGCGCCTCGGCTTTGCCTCGGCATTTGTATGGCCCCTACGCAGCTGAACTTGGGCGTTCGGCGGCTACCGAGGCGTCGGTGAAACGCCACCACGTCGGCGTGGTACCAGCGCCCGCCGCACCGAGCCCGACGCGCGACCGCGCGCCGGGGCACCCCCACCATGGGAGGCTCGCCATGTCCGCCACGCTGCTGCTCCGCTCGCGTCACGCTGCCGGCCAGCGTGGGGCGGTCCTCGCCGGGCTCCTCCTGCTCGCCGGGTGCGCCATGAACCGCCGGCCGCAGCGTCCGGCGCCCGGCTCGGACCTCGCGCGGGCGGAGCGACCGGTCGACCGGCTGATGCGCGGGACGCTCCAGGGCTGTGACACCGTGCAGCTCCGCGAGAGTCTCGGCAGTGGGCGCGACGCCGACCCCTGTCGAGGCACGATGCGAGACACGCTGGTGCGCGCGACGCGGGATTCGGTGGAGCGCGCACGCAAGGTCCCCTGAGCGCGCCGCCGAACGTGGCGTTGCAGCTGACGTGGGATTTAGGGAGTTGCCTCGGCTGCGCCTCGGCTCTACGTCACTCCCACGCAGCTGAACTTGGGCGTTAGACGCACAACGACCTTTCCCGCATGGACGGACGCGCGGCCGACCACCTCGGAGCGCCGGACCTCCGCCTCGCCGGCTTTCAGCTCTGGGTTCACGGCTACGCGTATCCAGATGTCACGGACGCCTGGGACGGCAACTGGCTCCGCGTCACCGCGCACTGCGGCCGCGGTGGCGCGAGCGTCTGGACGAGCGGGGTGCTCCTCGACACGGTGGGCGTGCTGCGATTCCGGCGAGAGCTCGCAGCGGTCTACGAGTCGCTGAGGGGTGAGGCCACCCTCGAGTCGCACGAGCCGAATGTGGCGCTCCGCGTCGAGGCGGCCGACCGGGCGGGCCACCTCCGGGTTCGCGCGGAGCTCACGCCCGACCACTTGGCGCAGGGGCACTGGTTCGAGTTCCAGGCCGACCAGTCGCACCTGCCGGAGGTTCTCGCCGCCTGCGACGCGCTCCTCGCGCGGCTGCCGGTCCGGGACCCCGCCGGGCGCGGCGTCTAACGTGGCGTTGCAGCAGACGGCGGGTCTAATGTGTGCCTCGGCTGCGCCTCGGCTCTGGTGAATCCCGCCGCAGCTGAACTTGGGTGTTAGGCAGCACACCCATCGTAGTTGTTCAGCCATCCTCGCTGATGACCTACCGTGAGCCGGAGCGCTGGGAGTACCAGGTGTTCGAGCAGAGCTTGAAGTCACCGGGGCCCGAGGGCCGCCAGCACGCTCTCGAAGCACGCCTCGACGCGCTCGGGGCTGAGGGCTGGGAACTGGTCGGCGTCAGCGAGCAGCCGACGTTCGGGACGACCCGCGTCGTCTGCTTCCTCAAGCGGCGACGCGACTCGTAGACGCGCGTGCTGCCTAACGTGGCGTTGCAGCAGACGTGGGCGCTACGGAGTCGCCTCGCCTCCGGCTCGGCTCTATGATGAGCCCACGCAGCTGAACTTGGGCGTTAGACGGCAACCTCACCCCGTGGATCGCATGCGCCGTCTCGCCCTCGTGCTCACGACCACGCTCGTCGGCGGCGCCGGCGCGTGGGCCGGCGCGTACGCGCTCGGCGCTGGCCTCGGCACGCCGGGGTTCCTCGCTGGCTGGGCGGCCGGCGGCGCGCTCGGCGCGGGCGCCGCAGCGTGGGGCTGCCGGCGCGGCGAACCGCCCGCGTGGCGGCGGGCGGTCGCGCGCGGCGCAGCGGCCGGCGCCGTGCTCGCGCTGCCGGTCGCGTTCTTCACCTTCGTGACCGTCGTGGGACCGGTCCTCGCCTGCGCCCTGATCGGAGTGCGGGCGCTCATCGCGGACGTGGATGCCGCCGCGCGGTCTGCGTCCGGCACTGCGCCTGCCGTCTAACGTGGCGTTGCAGCTGACCGGCCGCGGGAGCATCAGGTTGTGATCCGGCGAACCCCGTCGCACAATCGAGATCGTCCCGCCCGCCCGCTAACGGCCGGCAGCTGAACTCGGGCGTTAGACCGCAACGGGCCTCTCTGAGGCCAGCCACCCAGCCCCACCCGCATGAGCGTTCGCAAGCCCGACGCGGTACCGGCTACCCCGACGGCGGTCGGCCGCGCCGCCGCGGGTGCCATCGGTGGGGCGGTCGCCGCTACGGGCTTCAGCATCATCGCGGCCGTCGTACTTGGCGGGCGTCGCGGCGGCGGCATCACGCTTGGCGACGTCGCCGCGCTCTACTACGGCGTCTTCGTGCCGATGGGTGCCGTCGTCGGCGTGGTATGGCCGTGGGCGCGCACGGGGCCGCGTCGCTGGCTGCTCGGCTACCTGTGCGCCGTGCCCCTCGCCATCGCCGTCGACCGGCTCCTGAGCGTCACGGACCGGGGCCGGAGCGACGGCGGCCCAAGCATGTTCGTCGTGGTGGGTGCGACGCTGCTCTGGGGCACCATTTTCGGCCGGCTGCTGAATCAAGGCGCGCGCGGAGAGCTATAGCGCGGTACCATCATCTCGAGGCTGCGGTCTAACGTGGCGTTGCAGCAGACGTGGGCGCGTCGGATTGCCTCGGCTGCGCCTCGGCGTTGATCTCCCGCCCACGCAGCTGAACTTGGGCGTTCGGCCGCACAACACACCACGCCTCCTCGTTTCGGATGCTCCGTTCTCGTACCGCACTCCCGACACTCTCGATCCTAGTGCTCGCCACCACAGCGTGCGGTGATCGCGAGCCGGCGACTGCTCCTGGCCTCCGGGTAAGAGTCAACCCAGCGAGCATCAGCACCATTCCGAGGGCCGAGGTTGCTATCGCAGCGCACCTCGAGGGGGCACGGGTCGGAACAGTGCGGTGGACCAGTGCGCATCCGAACATTGTCCGCCTCGACACTACAGTCGCGGCGGGCGCAGGCGCGACCCTGCGGGCACTCACAGGTGGACAGACAGTCCTGACCGCGACGGTGACGAGCGGCAGCGAGGTCGCCGTCGTTACCGTTCCGGTCAGCGTCAGCCATTTCTAGCAGCGAGGAACACGCAGTGAGGGATCACCCCCGTGCGGCCGAACGTGGCGTTGCAGCTGACGGGCGAGCTATCGTGTGCCTCGGCTTCGCCTCGGCTCTTGTGAGGTCCGGCCGCAGCTGAACTTGGGCGTTCGGCAGCCATACACACATCGCATCCGTGAAGGAGATCGTCCTCCGTCAGTTCTTCGAGGGGCACGCGAGCGCGAGCGATCTCGCTCGAGACATCGTCGGCACCCGCGACTCCTCGGAGCGGTTCGGGTTCCGCTCGTCGGCGAACTACGCCGTGCTGCCGATGGCGACCGAGTTCACCGTCGAGCCCGCGCACCTGGAGCGCGTCGTAGCGGCTGTCCTCGCCCGCGAGCTGACGGTGGAGGACCTCGGGACGCTCTGCTTCGTGCTTGAGTTCTCCGAGCGGTTCCGCTGGGACGCCGACACGCCCGACGGCGAGCGGGTCGCGAACGCGGTGTTCTGGCTTGGCACGCCCGAGATCAACTATCCGCTCACTGAGCGGGTCCTCGCGAAGGTCGGGTACTACCTGGCGACCGGCGAGGACACCCTCACCTTGGCAGACACGCAGGACGAGCTTCCCTGAGAGGCTGCCGAACGTGGCGTTGCAGCTGACGGAGGCGCTATGGTACGCCTCGGCTGCGCCTCGGCACAGGTAGGTGCCTCCGCAGCTGAACTTGGGCGTTAGGTGGGCACGCACCTTCACGACCGCACGCGACGGATGACGAATACGGATGCGCTGATCCGAGATCTCGCGGCGGCGGCCCCGGCGCTCGCGGACCTCCTCGCCGAGCACCGGGCAGACCAAGGCGGGGAACTGCTCCCTCACCTCTACATGGCGGACGTCACCCGCTGGCTCGCTGCCGGCGTCGAGTCACGTCTCGTGCTCGCTGTCCTCGAGCGGCACCTGGCCGAGGGCGATGAGGACGTGCAGAACGTCATCGCGCTGTCCTTCCTAGAGAACCTCGGGCCGGAGCACGTCAGCATCCGAGCGGCGCTGGGGCCGGGGCTCCGCGCGGAGCTGGATGCCCTGGAGAGCTGGACGCGGGGAAGTCCAGAGTCGGCCACCTAACGTGGTGTTGCAGCTGACGTGGCCGCTAATGTCTGCCTCGGCTGCGCCTCGGCTCTGATCAGATGCCCACGCAGCTGAACTTGGGCGTTAGGTCACCAACACCCGTTACCAGAGCGCACCCATGCGTCTGATCGTTCGCCGTGCTCGGGCCGCCGTCTCCCTGGCGGTGCTCTGGGCCGCCGTTAGTGCCGCCGTCGGGCTGCTCGTCGGGCTGGGGATGGGCGTGCAGCGGAGCCGCTATCCGGTGCTGCCAGACGTCGGCCAGTGGTGGTTCGAGTGGCACGACTTGGTGATCGGGTACACGACGAGCTGGGCGGCCAGCGGCGCCCTGATCGCTCTCGCCTTCACGGTCCTGTTGCGACGGGCCGAGCGGGGCCGCGTCATGGAGACCCTTTCCGCTGCGCGGGTGACGCGTTGGGGCGCGCTGGCCGGCGGCGGGCTCTTCGCCGGATCGTGGCTCGTGCCGACGCAGCTGCGAGGTCTCCAGGTGGAGGAGCTCGGACTGCTGCTCCTGTCGCTTGTTACAGCCACGGCGCTCGGGGCCGGGTGCGCCTGGCTCACGCTTGGTCTGGCGAGGCACTCCTCTAGCGGCACATCAGCCGCTGGTACCGCTCACGCTGCGCGGGCCGGACAGGAGGCGTTGCCACCTGGCGCACTGCCGGAGGTGCGGCCCCGGGCGGACCGTCGCATCGAGGTGACCTAACGTGGCGTTGCAGCTGACGTGGGTCTGCGGTACGCCTCGGCTCCGCCTCGGCATTGCGAGGCTCCCACGCAGCTGAACTTGGGCGTTATGTCGCCCTGACCGCTTGCGTGACGAAGCCTGCCGTCGGGCAGTATCTTCCGGGCACCCCTTCGTCGTCTGAGGCCGCCCATGAGTGACGCCACCGCCAAGCAGCTTGCCCTCCGTGCCCTGGAGCAGCTCCCCGAGGACGCGACCCTCGAGGACGCCATGGAGCGCCTGTACCTGCTGGAGAAGATCGAGCGCGGCCGGGCCGACGTGCGCGAGGGGCGGGTCGTCGCGCACGAGGACGTCGTCGCCCGGTTTGGTCTGCGCTGAGCGCCGCCCAGGTGCCTCAGACGCGCATCGTCTGGTCGGCGCAAGCGGTCGACGACGTGGCGGAAATCCACGACTTCATCGCGCGGAACTCGCCCCGTTACGCAGCCGTCGTAGCGGGGCGTCTCGTTGCGGCGGTGGATCGCCTGCGGCTCGATCCGGAGTCCGGACGCATCGTGCCAGAGCTCGGGGACCCGGCGGTGCGCGAGGTCATTCATGGCGCATACCGCCTCGTGTACGAGCTGCGTGCCGATGTGGCGGAGGTGCTCACGGTCTTTCGCGCATCGCGGCAGTTCCCGTCGCTCGACCGCTGACCGGACCTGGGCCGCGATCCGCACCTGGCGACATAACGTGGCGTTGCAGCTGACAAGCGGGCTACGGATTGCCTCGGCTCCGCCTCGGCGAATGTTGTATCCGCTTGCAGCTGAACTTGGGCGTTAGGCCGCTACAAACCTCGTGTGAACCCGAACCTCCGCCGCTTCCTCGTCGCGCTCGTCGCGTGGCCCCTCGGCCTCGCGGCAGCGCTGGCGCTCGCCTTCGGCGGCGCTCGCGCCACGTGCCCGGCCGGCGAGCCGTGCCCGCTGAACACGGTCCCGGAGTGGCGCGTCGCGCTTTGGCTCGCGCTGGCGCTCGGCCCCGGTCTGCTCGCGACGTGGGCGTGGTGGCGGGGCTGGCGGACGTCACGCCGCGCGGCCTAACGTGACGTTGCAGCTGACCGAGCTCGCGAGCATCAGGTTTCTCCCGAGCGTCGTTCCGCGCCCGGCTCGGCCTCCACGCGGGCGCTCGGTGCGGGGCTCGGCAGCTGAACTTGAGCGTTAGACGGCGCCACGCGTCACACCACATGCCGGGACTGCACTGTCCGATGCCACGTCCGATTCTCGCCGCGGTGTTGTTGCACGGTGCAGTCGTGTCGACCGCCGGCGCACAAACGCGCCCGCCCAGCATGGCCGCCCCATCGACCGATTCAGCCGCCTGGCAACGCGTGCTCGTCCATGTCGTCAGCTCCCTCAGCAGTCAGCTCGTCAGGGCCGCGGCGGACCCGGCGCCGCAGCCCTGGCGGATCGAGCTGCCAGCCGACGAGCCACAGCGCGCGCTGCTCGAAGCGCAGCTCCGCCGGATCGTGCGGACGAGACCCCCGACTGGCGCCAACACCGTCGTCTACGAACTGGCACTCGGCCCGCTGCGGGTCGTCGGCGATACGGCGCGCGTGCCGTTCCGCACCTCGGTCACGCGCCGCTGTCCGGGGAGCACGCAGACGACGGGGTGGGGCAACGGAGAGGAGATCCTGGTGCCCCGTGCGCCGGCCGGCTTCTGGGGGGCGGCTCGAAGCACGCAGGTCGTGCATGGTGACCGCGTCGGGTGCGTCTCACGCCGATGAACCGCGCCGTCTAACGTGGCGTTGCAGCTGACAAGCGCGCTGCGGACTGCCTCGGCTGCGCCTCGGCAGATATTTGATGCGCTTGCAGCTGAACTTGGGCGTTAGGTGGCACCCATCTCACGAGTTCCGCACCCCGGAATGCACGGACTGAGCATCCACGACGGCACGCGCGACGACCCGACGCTCTCACCTCGACCAGAGGCGGGCTGTCTCGACTTCGATTTGGTCGACGTCCTGCGGGCACTTGGGCCCAGAGCGGAGCGCTCGGTGTGGCGCTGTGGCGATGTGGATTGCTTTGGGTTGACGGCAGGCGCCCTGGAGCGGGCAATCACGTCCAGGGACCCGATCTCCGGCGAGCAGCTCGTCCAGCTCGCGGCGGGGCTCACCCAAGTGATCGACGGGCGGTTTGAGGGTTTCGACCTCGGCGAAGCCACACCGTGGGTCGTCGCCACTGCCGTCGATAGCACTTGGTGGGAGGTGCGGAGCGCAGATGCCGCCGCCCTCGCGTCGCTCCGGCAGCGGTTCCGCGCGACTCGCCCGCTCCCCGAGCGTGCCACCTAACGAAGCGTTGCAGCAGACGGGCGGCCTGCGGTGTGCCTCGGCTCCGCCTCGGCATTATTGAACCCGCCCGCAGCTGAACTTGGGCGTTAGGTCACCACGTGCTTCCCCGAACGAGCAAACCTGTGTCTCTGACCAACGTGGCGACCCTCGCCTGCGCGGAGCCTACCTCTGCTGAGGAGGTGCTGGTGATCGTCGACGCAGCGCCAGGGGCAGTTCGCCTGTGCGTGTCGCGCCGGGATGGTGCGGACGCTGACGCAACGCTCTCGCTCGCGGATGCGCGGCAGGCGCTCGCGGCGCTTCAGGCGGCGGTGGACCGCGCCGCCGGCACTGGGGAGCCGCACCGGTGACCTAACGTGGCGTTGCAGCTGACAAGGCGTGCGCAGCATCAGGTTTCCTCCGGCTCGGCTGCGGTGCTCGCCTCGGCAACGGTGCGCGCGCTCGGCTAGGATCCTTGCAGCTGAACTTGGGCGTTAGATCGCCAACCACCTTCGTCGGATGATCGAGTTCGCGCCGGCAGACTTCGCCTCCCTGGACGACTTCCCGCTCCTCTGGCGCTGAACCAGCCGCGAGCACCACCTCCTGCCGTCGGACATCCTCGCGACTATCCGGCCGCTCACTGCGGAGCGCGCGGCGGGCATCGCGCCGGAAGCAGCTGCACGGTGCGTGGAGCGCCGCGTGGCCGACCTGGACCTAGCGATCAGCGCCGAGTGGGACGACCCCGCATCGGTGCGCCAGCGCCTCGAGGCGCTCGCCATCTCCCCGAGCGACCCGGTGATCGTGAGCTGGGACAGGCAAACGGCAGTCATCACGCAGTGGGCGACGTTCGTCCGTCACTGGGACGCGTTCTGCTATCCGAGTTCCGACGACGTGACGGTCTGGTCGCCCTCAGACGACTGGACCTTGTGCTACCGCCACTTCCAAGTGCTCGAGATCGGCCGCAGGCGACCGGCGATCTAACGTGGCGTTGCAGCAGACGGGCGGGCTGCGGACTCGCCTCGCCTGCGGCTCGGCTCTATGATGTCCGCCCGCAGCTGAACTTGGGCGTTCGGCAGCAACGATCATCATCGAGAGGTCTGGTTGCCGAAGTACCGAGTCCTCCTGAATGGCCGCGACGTTCTGCTGGAACTCGACGGGGAGCGCCAGCGCGGAGGCTTCTACGTCCACTGCTGCGTGACTGCGGCTGACGAGGCGGAGGCCGGCGCCACAGCGCTCGCCGTGCTGCGGCGGCACCCGCCATTCCTCGCGCTTCAGGCGGGCAGCCTCGGGGAACCTGCGCAGCCGGAGCCCGCGGTCTTCGTTGACGAGGTCGAGAAGCTCTCGTGGTGGGATCGACACCCGCTCGGGATTTCTACCGGATTCATCTTCTACGCAGACCCGGATGCGGCGCCCCTCGCGTAGCCCCGCGGCTGCTGCCGAACGTGGCATTGCAGCAGACGTGGGCGCTGTGGATTGCCTCGGCTGCGCCTCGGCTTTCATCAAGTGCCCACGCAGCTGAACTTGGGCGTTAGGCGCCGGCACGCAGGACAAGAACCGAACATGGTGAGTCGGCGCACCCGGCCCCCCGCCGCCGTGGGGAGCGCAGCGTTCTGCGGGCGCGCGTTGACGTGGCGGGCATCCGGCGACGTGCGAGCAGGGGCGCGCCGGCTGGCGGCTGGCGGCACCGCGCCTCAGGTGGTGCGTGCGTCGGGCGAGGAGGCCGGCCGGTGCCGCGGCCGGCGGGCGCGCTCGCGCCTGCAGGGGCGCGCCGCGCATGGGCCGGCGCCTAACGTGTCGTTGCAGCTGACGGCGCACCTCACGCATTGGGTTGCGTCCTGGCGGGCGCCTTCCCGCGGTGCCATCCTCCACGCGGGCGCTCGGCGCGCCGCAGCTGAACTTGGGCGTTAGCTCGCAACACGCCGTTTCTCTTCTCCGTTCAATGCCCCCGATGTCGCGCTCCCGGCTCTGCGCTCTTGTCCTCCTCGGCACGCTCGGCTGCACCGATGACGGTGGGTTCGTGCCGATGGGCCCCGGCTTCTCAGCGGACGTCGCGAGCGTCCGAACCACGGTCGGCGGGACCGCCCGCATTACCACGCTGCGGGCGGCCAACAGTCCGGCACCGCGCCTTCCGCGTCCGCTGGACCGTGCAGCACCCCGCCGTGGCCAGCATCGACTCCGTCGCAGCCGACACGCGGACGGTCTACCTGCGCGGTCGCGCGGTGGGGACCACGTGGCTCATGGCGGCCGACTCGGTGTCGAACGGGAGCTTCACGCTGCCCCTCACGGTCGAGTAGGCGAGGGGCGCGCAGGCGACCCTCCGCTGCGCCTGCGAGCTAACGTGGCGTTGCAGCTGACGGGCGCTTCACGCATCGTGGGGCCACTCCGGCGCGCTCCGGCGAGCGGAGCGGGCGACGTCGCCCCCACCAGCTAGGCGCCCGCAGCTGAACTTGAGCGTTAGAACGCATCATTCTTCCATGCCACGGCAAGCACCGCACAGCAAGCGACGTTCGCGCCGGGCGGCTCCCGAATCGACGTGGCAGTCCTGGCTGTGCGTGGCCGGCCCGGCGCAGCGCGCCTTCGGAGGCGCCGTGATGGGCGCGGGGCTGTGGGCTCTCTGCCACACGCCGGCGCTGCTTGCGTGGCTCGTGCACCCGCGCGGGTTCACGGCCGACGGCCGGCAGATCGGGCTTGTCGTCGCGCTCAACCTCGCCCTGTGTGTGGGCATCGGCGCGCTGGTCGGCGTGCTCCGCCCGTTCGGCCGCCACTCGTTCGGCGCCGCGCTGAAGGGGGCGCTGTGCGGCGCGCTAGCGATGGGGGCCTACGGGCTCGCCTCTCTCGGCGGCGGGGCGCTGCGGGCCGCGCTGATCGCGGCGCTCTGCTTCGGCGCGCCCATCGGCGCGGTGTTCGGCGTCGCCGCCTGGCGCCGGGCCCTCCGGGCGGCCGCGTGACGCGCATGCGTTCTAACGTGACGTTGCAGCTGACGAGACCCCGGGAGCATCATGGTTCTTCCGGCTCGTTTTCATCGCGCGCCTCGGCTCCCTCGCGCGCGCTCGGCTTCGGGCCTCGCAGCTGAACTTGAGCGTTAGGACGCACACCACCTTCGGAGGAGGCGCACCCCGTGGTTCGCACCCGCTCTCGCGATTGCCGAGGCGCGCTCGCTCTCCTCAGCTTGTTCATCATCGGCCGCGCCCTTCCTGCCCAAGTCCCGGCGACCCCCGTCCGTGACTCGATTAGCGCGGTTACGCTGCACCCTCCGTACGCCGCCACGTTCGCGTGCTTCGAGCATGCGGCCGGGCAGCTCCCCTACCTCGGCGACGCGCTCGGCGCCGACTGCTTCATCGTGCGCCACGCGCATGGCAGCTCCGGGCGCTTTCCCGGCTTCTACGCGCGCTCCGGCGCCGAGAACGCCGACTGGTACAGCTGGGCGCAACCGGTGCTGGCGCCCTTCGACGGGGTGGTGGACTCGGTTCGGGTGAACCCGATGACGAACACCCCCGGCGCGCATGGCCGACCACCCGCGAGCGCGATCCAATTCCGGCGGGCAGACGGCGTCCGCGTGACGTACGCGCATGTGCAGCAGATCTCCGTGCGGCCCGGGCAGCGCGTGCGCGCCGGGCAGATCGTCGCGCGCGTGGGGAACAACGGCATCTCGGCCATGCCGCACACGCACGTAGGGGCGTGGAGGGGCAAAGAGCCGCTCCAGATCCGCTTCGACCTGTCGCAGTCCGCGCGGAACGTGCGGCTCCCGCCGATCTTCGGTGCCGGTGCGTCCTAACGTGGCGTTGCAGCAGACGGCGGGGCTATGGTACGCCTCGCCTGCGGCTCGGCCCCGATGAGATCCCGCTGCAGCTGAACTTGGGCGTTAGGCAGCCAACATGGATCTGACGGAACGCGAGATTCTCGCGAAGCTCTACCTCGCCGATACGTTCACCCTGGGTGACCGCCGCATCCGCGTGCTATTCCTGCTCCCGAGCGCGGTCTGGCGTCCGCTGCGGGCTGGGTGGTGGCGTGGCAAGGATGTGTCGGTCATCGGTGGCGACGAGCAGGGCAACTATCTCCTCCTCCACAGCGACGGCAGCGTGCGCCTCTGGGAGCATGCCCGCGGCGCGGACGAGGTGCTGGCGCCAAGTGTTCGCGCCTTCTTGGCGGGATTGACCTCATCCTCGACGTGATCGGCTGCCTAACGTGGCGTTGCAGCAGACGGGCGAGCTATGGTATGCCTCGGCTTCGCCTCGGCTCGGGTGGGTTCGCCCGCAGCTGAACTTGGGCGTTAGCCCGCAACCCACACCGTCCCAAGGGTGAGTTCATCTATCGGCCTCATGGACCTCTCGCTACATGACGCGACCCTCGATGAGGTGGCGGTGGAGTGGCACACGCGCGTCTGCATTGTTCGGCTGCGGCGTGTCGGCCCCGATGGCGGCCAGCCAGTGGAGCTTCGGTGGCACGGCGTCACCGAGTTCCAGATGACCAGCGAAGCGCCCTGGGGTGCCTCGGCGTCGGTGCTCGAGGCGCGCTCGCTGCCTGGTGGGACGGACGAGTTGGCGCTCCAATCGGGCGACGTGCTCCGAGTGCGGGCGGAGGGGCTGCACGTCACGGAGGCTCCAGAGCCCTTGGAAGGTCGATACGGATCTTTGATCGCCGACGCCCTTGTATCAGCGGGTGTGGTCGAGAAGGCTGCCTACGACAGGGCGGCGGCCATCGCGGCTGATGAAATCCGTGCGCGACGCGGTGTCGGTGACGTATGAGCTGTCGCGCCTGCGGGCTAACGTGACGTTGCAGCTGACGTAGGAGCTGCGGTGCGCCTCGCTCCGCTCGGCTCTCGGAAGATTCCTACGCAGCTGAACTTGGGCGTTAGCTCGCGACACACACTCTCACGACCACCGGATTGCCGACCGACGTCCGCAGCGCCGCCGACCTCCGGCCCGGCGACATCTACGAGGACTGCGCCTACCACCCGTGCCTCTGCGTGCGCATAGAGGACGACGACGTCGAAGGCATCTCACTCGTCGATGGTTCGTTCCCACGCTCCTGCAGCATCCAGCACTGCGGGGTGCGGCGCCTCTCGCCCGCGGAGGCGTGGGAATGGCGGCTAAACGGCCCCGCCGACACCGAGGTCCCGCCTGAGCGCCGGTGGTGGGACCGAGCAGCGGACCGCGAGGCCGCGAGCTAACGTGACGTTGCAGCTGACGGCGCCGCGGGGGCATCATGGTTCCTCCGGCTCGGCGTCGGTGCCCGGCTCGGCCTCCCTGCGCGCGCTCGGCTCGGAGCGCCGCAGCTGAACTTGGGCGTTAGACGGCGACATGACTCCTACCCTCAACGAGCTACTCAATCTGCTGGAGCGCGCCGTCGCTGAGCCGGAGCGGCTACGGGATGGCGTGGACGCGTTCCTGCGCGCCTACTGGCAGGCGCACGAGGCAATCGGCGAGGACTGGCTGCCATGGGGGACGCCCCTCCATGACGAGATCCACGACCTCGGCGGCGATCTGCAGGACTACCAGGCGCCGGGCGAGGGGCCGCTGGAGCCAACGCTCCTGCACGACTCGGAGGTTCTCGCGCGCATCACGCACGTCCTCGAAATGGCCGGGCGCCCGACGGGTGGCACTTCGCGCTCCGCCGTCTAACGTGGCGTTGCAGCTGACCGGCCGCTGGGAGCATCAGGTTGTGCGCCGGCCGGCTCCCTCGCACAATCGGGTGCATCGCCCCAGCCGGCCCAGGGCCGGCAGCTGAACTTGGGCGTTAGGCCGCTACGAGACACATGTGAAGGCGAACCTCCGCCGCTTCCTCGTCGCGCTGGTCGCGTGGCCCCTCGGCCTCGCCGGCGCGCTGACGTACGCCCTCGCGCGTGC
>JAESFT010000653.1_pt1 | contig 16527 bp, 10 predicted proteins | sample 9269451 | NCBI WGS metagenome assembly JAESFT01 (sample SAMN14502557, study PRJNA617106) | algae metagenome | isolation source: Scytonema hyalinum WJT4-NPBG1 and co-occurring heterotrophs from well... | place: USA: Mojave Desert, Joshua Tree National Park, California | collected 2006-05-25
GTCAACTCACGCTCGCAGGAGCGGCTTGCTCTCAACTTCTCGCAATCACTGGGACGGATCGGGATACAAGCCCGGGTGCGCCTCGTCGACGACGTGCAGTACTGGCGCCGGCTCGCCCGGTTCGACTTCGACATGGTCCAGTGGCTGTGGGCGGGAACGCCCTCCCCGGGCAACGAGCAGCGCAACCGCTGGGGCTCGGCGTCGGCCGGGCGAAGCGGTTCCCACAATCACGCCGGAGTCGCCTCGCCTGCGGTGGACCGCCTCATCGACGCGCTCCTGGAGGCCAGGAGCCGCGAGGATTTCGTCTCCGCCGTGCGGGCCCTCGACCGCACGCTCCTGTCGGGCTTCTACGTCGTACCGTTGTTTTACTTGAAGGATCAGTGGCTTGCCTACAGCAGCGACCTGAAGCGGCCGGATCGGACCCCGCTCATGGGGGTCAATATCGACACCTGGTGGCGGCAGCCGCACTAGCCCCAATTGGGCGTGCATACCCCCTATTGTTGAGCTTCCATTCATGTAGATGATGAAACTAATGCTCTGCTTCGACGTTGGGTGAGTACCTCCTGTCTCATCTGTCGCGTCCAACCGCAGGGTATCGTTATGAACGCAATGCCGAAGGTCCTCGTCGTCGACAACGGCGACCGCGCTCCCGACAGTGCCCTGTCGGCGGAGCTGGCCGGCATGGGATATGCGAGCGTGACGACCCCCTTCGAGGCTGCGGACGACGTCCTCGCCCTGATCCCGAGCCCGGCCGCCGTGGTGCTGCAGATGCCCCGCCAGGCCGACTGGGCCGAACGGCGGCGCTTCCTGGAACTCGCCAGCCGCCTGCGCAAGAACCTGGCCGAGAGCGGAACGCCCGTCATCGTCACGGGCGGCGTCAGCGGAGCCGCCACCATGCTCCAGAGCCAGCTCAAGCTGCACGCCGTCGCAGCGCCGGATCTCTAACCTTTCAGAAGCGCGAAAGCTCCTTCTTCGGTCGGGGTCTGGTCTTCGCTCGTCGCGAAGAAAGCCGCCGTCCGGCTGGAACCTTCGTTCAGGTCCCGGTAGACGGCTATCGTGCTTCCCGGTCCTCCTCCCGTATGGCCGGCCACCATCAAGCCACCGGTGGTCTCCCCGATCATAAAACCCAGCCCATAGCCCGGAGCCGTCCAAGGCCGTCCGGCGACCGGTCCCGGCAGCGCGAATGGGATCAGCATGTCGCGCCTCAACGCGGACGGCAGGAGATCGCCCGTCATCAGCCGGTCGAGCAGCAGCGCAGCGTCCGCGACGCTTCCGACCAGCAATCCGTGATAGACCCAGCCCGGGTGATAGCCCTGAGCAGAGCCCATGGCGACATGGTCGAGATCAGCCCTTTCCCGCGCGAGACGCGCGGTTTCGATGCCGAGGGGCTGCAGGACGAGGCGCTTCAAGGCTGCACCGAGGTCTTCGCCGGTCAGAACCTCGATCACCTGCCCGACGACCAGATAGCCGATGTTCGAATATTCCCATCCCGCGCCCACGGGATACCGGAGACGATCCGCATGTAGGCGACCGAGGAGTTTGGATGCGGGCCAGGGGTCGTCTCCCCGCTCGACCGCCTCGTGATAGTCCAGAAGCAGGCCGTAGTTCGCCAAGCCGGAGCGGTGCTGCAGCAGGTGGCGCAGGCTATAGGGCCTGTCCCGGACCGGCTCGTCCAGCGTGATGAGACCATCCCGCACGAGCGCCAACGCCGCGGCCGCCAGGACCGTCTTCGTAAAACTCCACCAGGGCGCGACGAGGCGAGCGCCGTGGGCCTTCGACACATGCCCGTTCTCGATCAGGGCCCAGGCTTGGGCCGTCATGCCGCCTTCTTCTCCGCGATGCGCACGAGGCTGCGCAGGATCGTCGTCGCGGCCTTGATGCGCTCGTCGGGGGTCTCGGTGTCGCGGACGAAGACGATCTTCATGTCGGGCCGCACCTTGGCGAAGGAGGCCTGCTCCGACAGGTAGGAGATGAGGCCGGGCGGGTTGGCGAAGGCATTGTCGCGGAACGAGATGATGATGCCCTTCGGGCCGCCGTCCACCTTCTCCACGTTGGCCCGGCGGCACAGCACCTTGATCGCCATGATCTTGAGGAGCTGGTCGACCTCCGACGGCATGGGCCCGAACCGGTCCACCAGCTCCGCCCGGAAGCCGTCGATCTCCTGGTCGGTCTCGAAGGTGGAGAGACGGCGGTAAAGGCCGAGCCGGAGCTGCAGGTCCGCGATGTAGCTCTCCGGGATCATCACAGGTGCGCCGACCGCGATGGTGGGCGACCACTGATCTTCCGCCGGCTCCTCGATGCCGGCCTTCAGCTGCGCCACCGCTTCTTCCAGCATCTGCTGGTAGAGCTCGTAGCCCACTTCCTTGATGTGACCGGACTGCTCCTCGCCGAGCAGGTTGCCCGCGCCGCGGATGTCGAGATCGTGCGAGGCGAGCTGGAAGCCGGCGCCCAGGGTGTCGAGGCTCTGCAGCACCTTCAAGCGCCGCTCGGCCTGAACGGTCAGGGGCTTGTTGGCCGGCACGGAGAACAGGGCGTAGGCGCGGGTCTTCGACCGCCCGACGCGGCCGCGCAGCTGGTAGAGCTGGGACAGGCCGAACATGTCCGCCCGGTGGACGATCAGCGTGTTGGCGGTCGGGATGTCGAGGCCCGATTCCACGATGGTGGTGGAGAGCAGGATGTCGTACTTGCCCTCGTAGAAGGCGGTCATCACGTCCTCGAGTTGGCCCGCGGCCATCTGGCCGTGCGCCACCGCGACCTTCGCCTCGGGCACCTCCTTGTCGAGGAACGCCTTCACCTCCCCGAGATCGTCGAGACGCGGCACCACGTAGAACGCCTGCCCGCCCCGGTAGCGCTCGCGCAGCAGCGCCTCGCGGATGAGCAGCGGATCGAAGGGCGTGATGAAGGTGCGCACCGCCAGGCGGTCGACCGGCGGCGTCGTGATCAGGGACAGCTCGCGCACGCCCGTGAGAGCGAGCTGCAGGGTGCGCGGGATCGGGGTCGCCGACAGGGTCAGCACGTGCACCTCGGCGCGCAGCTCCTTCAGGCGCTCCTTGTGGGAAACGCCGAAATGCTGCTCCTCGTCCACGATGATGAGGCCGAGATCCTTGAACTTGATGGTTTTTCCCAGGACCGCATGGGTGCCGATGACGATGTCGACGGACCCGTCGGCGAGCCCCTCCTTGGTCTTCTTCATCTCGGCCGCCGGCACGAAGCGCGAGGCCTGCGCCACGTTGAGCGGCAGCCCGCGGAAGCGGTCGCAGAAGGTCTTGTAATGCTGGCGGGAGAGCAGCGTCGTCGGCACCACCACGGCCACCTGTTTGCCGCCCATGGCGGCCACGAAGGCGGCGCGCAGGGCCACCTCAGTCTTGCCGAAGCCCACGTCGCCGCAGACGAGGCGGTCCATCGGGCGGCCGGAGGCCATGTCGTCCAGCACCGCCTCGATGGCGTTGAGCTGGTCCTCGGTCTCGTCATAGGGGAAGCGGGCCGCGAACTCGTCGTAGAGCCCTTCCGGCGGCGTCAGCCGCGGGGCTTCCTTGAGGATGCGGGCCGCCGCGATCTTCATGAGCGCGCCCGCCATCTCGCGGATGCGCTGCTTCATGCGCGCCTTGCGCGCCTGCCAGGCACCGCCGCCGAGCTTGTCGAGCTGGACCTCCGTCTCCTCCGACCCGTAGCGGGTCAGGAGCTCGATGTTCTCCACCGGCAGGAACAGGCGGTCGCCGCCGGCATAGTGCAGTTCGAGGCAGTCGTGCGGCGCACCCGCCGCCTCGATGGTCTTCAGCCCCTCGAAGCGCCCGATGCCGTGATCCACGTGGACCACGAGATCGCCCGGCGTGAGCGCCGCGACTTCGGTGAGGAAGTCCTGCGGGCGCTTGGACTTGCGCTTCTGGCGCACGAGGCGGTCGCCCAGAATGTCCTGCTCGCTGACGACCGCGAGGTCCGCCGTCTCGAACCCGGATTCCAGCGGCCAGATGCCGACCGGGATCTCGTTGCGGGGATAGGCCATCGCGTCGGAGAAGCGGGCAATGGGCTTGGTCTGGCGCAGGTCGTGGTCCTGCAGCACGTGGCAGAGGCGCTCGCGCGAGCCCTCGGTCCAGGCGCCGAGCATGACGCGCTTCTTGGCCGCCTGAAGCTCGCGGATATGGCGGATCACCGCCTCGAACACATTGGCGTTCTCGTCCGCGCGCTCCGCGATGAAGTTGCGGCCCTGGCGCGCCTCGCAGTCGATCACGAGGCGTCCGGACGATTCCGGCACCGCGAAGGGCGTCAGCCGCGCGAGCGGGAGTTCGGCGGTGCGCTCCGACCATTCCTCCGGCTTGAAGTAGAGCGCATCCGGCGGCAGCGGGCGATAGGGCGCGACGCCGGGCTGGTTCTGCCCCATTCCCTCGCGGCGGGCGTCGTAATAATCCTTCACCTGGGCGAGGCGCTCGGCCGCGGCATCGTCGGCCAGGGCATCGAACACCACCGGGATGCCCGGCAGGTAGTCGAGCAGGGTGTCGAGATGGTCGTGGAACAGGGGCATCCAGTGTTCCAGGCCCGGATAGCGCCGCCCCTCGCTGATCGCCTCGTAGAGCCGGTCGTCGCGGGTCGGCGCGCCGAAGGCCGCCACGTAGGCCTGCCGGAAGCGCCGAATGCTCTCGGTGGTGAGCTGAACCTCGCTCATGGGAACAAGGTCGAGGGAGCGCAGGGTCCCGACCGTGCGCTGGGTCTCCGGATCGAAGGCGCGGATCGATTCCAGGGCATCGCCGAAGAAGTCGAGGCGCACCGGGTTCGGCAGTCCCGCCGGGAAGAGGTCGATGATGCCGCCGCGGACCGCGTATTCGCCCGTGTCGCGCACGGTTCCGGTGCGCAGGAAGCCGTTGCTCTCCAGCCAGTTCACCAGTTGCGTGGTGTCCACCACGTTCCCCGGCGCCGCCGAGAAGGTCTCGGCCGCGATGCGGGCCTTCGGCGGCACGCGCTGGACGAGGGCGTTCACCGTGGTCGAGAGGATGCGCGGCTTGTCCTCGGAGGTCTTGGACCGCGCGAGTCGCGCGAGCGTCGTCATGCGCTGCGCCGTGATCGCCGCATTGGGCGACACCCGGTCGTAGGGCTGGCAGTCCCAGGCCGGGAAGGTGAGGATCTCGATCTCGGGCGCGATGAACGCGAGGCTGTTGGCAAAGTTCTGCTGCCGCTGCCCGTCGCGGGCCACATGGACCAGGACGGCCGGCCCCTCCACCTGCCCCGACAGGCTGCGCGCGAGATCGGCGACGGCCAGCGCATCGAAACCATCCGGCACGCTGGACAGCGTCAGGCTTTGACCCTTCTTCAGGGCTTCGAGGGCACGGTTCAGGGCTGGCTTCATGACGAGGTATCGGGTCAGAGATCAGGAAGAACGCGGGCTGGTCGGCGCGGTTCGTCGGATGGGAGAAAAGAGGGATGGTTTAGTCCGAGGCCGGGGCTTCTGTCATCCCCGCCGATGCGTAGTTGCCGCCTCTCTCTTACGGGGCGCCATCCAACCACGTCGTCACCGGCCTTGTGCCGGTGACCCCGATTGATTGAAGCACCGCGCTCTTCCGATCGGGATGGCCGGGACAAGCCCGGCAATGACGGCAACGTCTCACCCAGGCGGATCACCCGCCCCTCTCTCACGGGAAGCGGGGCGAGCGAGCGGCATCTCGCTCCCGTTCTTCAGCTGTGAATCGGCGAGGTATGCGTATGGAACGCCTTCAGGCGCCGGAACAGGGGTGTGTCGTAGTTAGTGGGCGTTTCGATCTCGCCGGTGATCCACCCGAGCAAGTCGCGGTCGGTGACCTCGATCAGGCGCTCGAACTCGGAAAGATCCTCCTCGGACAGGTCTCCGATCTGGGCGTCCGCGAAGCGGCCCATGATCAGGTCCATCTCCCGCATCCCCCGGTGCCAGGAACGGTATAGGATCTGCCTGCGGCGGGTGTCGAGGCCGGCGCTGCTGCGTGTGGTTCCGCTCATGGCATTGCTCCGATGGTCAAAGGTCACGTCGGTTCCGGGCGGCTTAGCGAATCGTGCGGACCCGGAGGGCGGCACGAGGCACCGCATAAAGGACTGAGCATCGGACCCGAAAGTGCATTCCACTTTCGGGTCCGATGCTCTAGCCGCTATATAACCATCTCCCTTCTCGTTGCCACCCGTTTGCATGTCCTTGCGTCCGTCCATTCTCGATCAGCTCTTCGCCCCGGCCAACACCCTGCCCGGCGTCGGGCCGAAGATCGCCCCCCTGCTCGACCGCCTTCTCGGCGAACCGGGCAAGCCCACGCGCGTCATGGATCTCCTGTTCCACGTTCCGACGAGCGGCATCTCCCGCGAGATGAAGGGATCGGTCGCGGACGCGCCCATCGGGGAACCGGTGACGCTCTCGGTCACCGTCGTGGCCCATCGCCCGCCGCCGCCCGGCCGCCGGGCGCCCTACCGAATCCTCGCGGAGGACGAGACCGGGGACGTGACGCTGATCTTCTTCAACGGCCAGAAGGCCCGTTTGGAAAAGATCCTGCCCGTGGGCGAGCGCCGCTACGTCTCGGGCAAGATCGAGCTCTGGGACGGCCGGCGCCAGATGGTCCACCCCGACCGCATCCTCGACGAGAAGAGCATCGAGAGCCTGCCTGCGGTCGAAGCCGTCTATGGCCTGACGGAAGGGCTCTCGTCCCGCATGGTGGGCAAGTTCATCGGGGCCGCCCTCGAAAAGATTCCCGGACTGCCGGAATGGCAGGACCCCGCGTGGCTCGACCGCAACGCCCTGCCCGATTTCCGGCAGGCGCTGCATCTCCTCCATAGACCGGACAGCGCCTCGCAGCTCTCCGAGGAGGCGCTCGCCAAATCCGCTCCGCGCCGGCGCCTCGCCTATGACGAGCTGCTCGCCTCCCAGCTCGCCCTCGCGCTGGTGCGAAGCCGCATGCGCCGGCTGCCCGGCCGCGTGAACGCGGGCGACGGCCGTCTGGTGGAGCGGCTGAAGGCCGCCCTGCCCTTCGGATTGACCGGGTCCCAGGCCCAGGCCGTCGAGGATATCCGACGCGATCTAACGTCCGATAAGAAGATGCTGCGCCTGCTCCAGGGAGACGTGGGCTCGGGCAAGACGGTCGTGGGCCTGCTGACCATGGCGAGCGCCATCGAGGCGGGCCGCCAGGCCGCCATGATGGCGCCGACCGAGATCCTCGCCCGCCAGCATTACGAGCGCCTGGCTCCCATGGCCGAGCAGGCGGGGCTCACCATCGCCCTGCTCACCGGCCGCGAGAAGGGCGTCGCCCGCAGGACTATCCTCGCCGGTCTCGCGGACGGCAGCATCCAGATCGCCGTCGGGACTCACGCGCTGTTCCAGGAAGGCGTCGCATTCCAGGATCTCGGCGTCGCCGTGGTGGACGAGCAGCACCGCTTCGGCGTGCACCAGCGCCTGGCACTGGGCTCCAAGGGCGAGGCCGTCGACATCCTGGTCATGACCGCCACCCCGATCCCGCGCACCCTGGCGCTGACCTATTTCGGCGACATGGACGTGTCGGTGCTGAGCGAGAAGCCCGCCGGCCGCAAGCCGATCGCCACGAAGCTGATTTCCATCGACCGGCTCGACCAGGTGGTCGAGGGGATCGGGCGCGCCATCGCCAATGGGGATCAGGTCTACTGGGTCTGCCCGTTGGTGGGCGAATCCGAGTCCATCGACCTCGCCGCCGCCGAGGAGCGCTTCGAGATGCTCAGAGGCTTCTTTGGCGACCGGGTCGGCCTCGTGCACGGCAAGATGGCCGGCCGGGACAAGGACGCCGCCATGGAGCGTTTCTCCGGCGGCGAGACCAAGATCCTCGTGTCCACCACCGTGATCGAGGTCGGCGTCGACGTGCCCAACGCTACGATCATGGTGATCGAGCACGCGGAGCGCTTCGGCCTCGCCCAGCTCCACCAGCTGCGCGGACGCATCGGCCGCGGCTCGAAGTCCTCCACCTGCCTTCTCGTCTACAAGGGCCCGCTCGGCCAGGTCGCCCAGGCCCGGCTCGAGATGATGCGCCAGACCGAGGACGGCTTCCGCATCGCCGAGGAGGACCTGCGCCTGCGCGGCGAGGGCGAGGTCCTGGGCACCCGCCAGTCCGGTACGCCCGGCTTCAAGCTCGCCCGCCTGGAGGTGGATGGCGACCTTCTCGGCGCGGCCCGGGACGACGCCCGCCTGATCGTCGACCGCGACCCCGACCTCGTCAGCGAGCGGGGCGCCGCCCTAAGGGTTCTGCTCTACCTGTTCGAGCGGGACACCGCGATCCGGCTGCTCAGGGCCGGTTAGCCGAGGCGCAGCGCCATGATGCTGCGCCGGGCCGGATCGTGCCCGTACTCCGCGTCCCGTCGCAGCGTCTCCCGATGGCCGGGACCTGCCGTAGCGGCATCGATCTCGACGAACCCGAACCGGGCATAAAACGGTCCGTTCCACGGCACATCGCGGTAGGTCATCAGCGTGATGGCATCGAACCCCAGGCGTCTGCCATGCTCGATGGCAGCTTCCACCAGTCGGCTGCCAATTCCTTGCCGGTGGTGGGATGCGGCAACGGAGAGCTCGGCGATGTAAAAATGTCCGTCCAGCTCATGGGCGGCGAGGAATCCGACCGGCTCGTCCCGATCGTCGGCGGCGACCCACAGGGTTCCGGCCCGGCACAGGGTTTCCAGAACGGTGGGATCCATGGTGCCGCCGCTATCGGCCAGCCACGCCAGACCGACGCTCCTGAACGCGGATGCTGCCGAACGCTCGACCGCACCGAGTTTGTCGATATCCGTCGGTCGAGCGGGACGGATCAATGGCCCGGCCCCGCTCACTCCACCGTCACGGACTTGGCGAGGTTGCGCGGCTGGTCCACGTCTTTGCCCATGAACACGGCCGTGTGATAGGCCAGCAGCTGGATCGGAACGGCATTGACGATCGGCGCCACGATCGGATGCACGGACGGCATCACGATGGTCGCCATGGTGTCGAGGCCGGCCTCGAGGGCGCCGCGCTCGTCCGTGATGAGGATGATGCGGCCGCCGCGAGCCGCCACTTCCTGCATGTTGGACACGGTCTTCTCGAAGATGCCGTCGTGAGGCGCAATCACGATGACCGGCATCGTCTCGTCGATGAGCGCGATGGGACCGTGCTTGAGCTCGCCCGCCGCATAGCCTTCCGCATGGATGTAGGAGATCTCCTTGAGCTTCAGGGCGCCCTCCATAGCGAGCGGATAGGACGTGCCGCGTCCGAGATAGAGCACGTCCTTTGCCTTGGAGAGGTCGCGGGCCAGGATCTCGATCTGGTGCTCCCGCTTCATCGCCTCGGTCATCTGACCGGGAACGGCGATAAGAGCGTTCACCAGCTCCTTCTCCTCCTCCGCGCTGAGCGTGCCGCGCGCCCGGCCCGCCGCGATGGCGAGCGACAGGAGCACGGTGAGCTGGCAGGTGAAAGCCTTGGTCGAGGCCACGCCCACCTCTACGCCGGCGAGCGTCTGCGCGATCACGTCGCTTTCGCGGGCCATGGTGGAGGTTGGCACGTTCACCACGGAAAGCGTATGCTGCTTCTCGGTGGTGGCGTAGCGAAGCGACGCAAGGGTATCCGCCGTCTCGCCCGATTGGGACACGAAGAGCGCCAGGCCGCCGGGCTCCAAGGGTGCTTCCCGATAGCGGAACTCGGAGGCCACATCGATCTCGACCGGGATCCGCGCGAGGCGCTCGAACCAATATTTCGAGATCAGTCCGGCCAGATAGGCCGTTCCGCAGGCGGAAATGGAGACGCGTTTCAGATCCTTGAAGCTGAACGGCAATTCTACAGGCAATTCAACCCGTTCGGAGGCAAAATTCACGTAGTGGGCGAGCGTACGACCGACAACCTCCGCCTGCTCGTGGATCTCCTTGGCCATGAAGTGGCGGTAATTTCCCTTGTCGGCCAGGAACGATCCGGCAGGAATCTTGTGTCGGATCCGCTGCACCGGCTTGCCGCTCTCATCGCGGATGTCCGCCCCCCGGCGGGTCAGGATGGCCCAGTCACCATCGTCGAGATAAGCGACCTCGTCGGTGAACGGGGCCAAGGCCAGCGCGTCGGAGCCGAGATACATCTCGCCGTCACCGTAGCCGATGGCGAGAGGCGCCCCATGACGGGCGCCGATCAGCAGGTCCTCCTCGCCCGAGAACACGAAGCCGAGGGCGAAGGCGCCACGCAGCCGCGGAAGGGTCACGGCGACGGCCTCGATGGGCAGGCGACCCTGGCGGATCTCGTAGGTGACGAGCTGGGCCACCACCTCGGTATCCGTCTCGGTCTCGAAGCGGATGCCCTTCGCCTCAAGCCCGGTTTTCAGCTCACGGAAATTTTCGATGATGCCGTTGTGAACGACCGCGAGCTTGTCGGTCGCATGCGGATGCGCGTTGGTCTCGTTGGGCTTGCCGTGGGTCGCCCAGCGCGTATGGCCGATGCCGATGACGCCAGACAGGGGAGCCTGCGACAGCTTGGTCTCCAGGTTGCGCAGCTTGCCCTCGGCCCGCCGGCGGTCGAGCCGCCCCTCCTCCAGGGTTGCGACTCCGGCCGAATCATAGCCCCGGTATTCGAGCCGCTTGAGGGCTTCCACGATCAGTGGCGCGACAGGGGTTTTACCGACGATTCCGACGATCCCGCACATTTTCTGAAACTCTCTCAATTCATCCGATCAGCGCTACGCTTCCGGTCCTCTTACAGAGGCCAGCCCCCGCAGCGGAATCAACTTGCGTAACCTATTGTGACAAAGGGAATTATTTATTCTTGGCAGCCAGGGCTTTCTCCCGGAACTCAATTGCCCAGCCTTCCTTCACGATCTGACGTCCGCGGCCAAGACCCAAGGAATCATCAGGGATATCGTCCGTAATAACCGAGCCGGAACCCACGAACGCGCCTTTGCCGATAGTCACGGGAGCCACGAGGGAGGAATTCGAACCGATGAAGGCCCCGGCGCCGATCTCGGTTCGGTACTTGCCGAAACCATCGTAATTGCAGGTGATCGTGCCTGCGCCGATGTTCGCCTCGGCCCCGATGCGGGCGTCGCCGAGATAGGTCAGGTGGCTTACCTTGGCCCCGGCTCCGAGATCCGTGTTCTTGATCTCGACGAAATTGCCGACCTTGGCCTTCGGCCCGATCAAGGCACCAGGGCGCAGGCGTGCGAAGGGACCGACCCCTGCCCCGCGTGCAATCCGAGCTCCTTCAAGGTGACTGAAGCTGTGGACGACGGCTCCCTCCTCGACGACGACGCCGGGGCCGAAGACCACGTGGGGTTCCACCACCACATCCTGGCTGAGCCGGGTGTCGTAGCTGAAGAAGACCGTCTCAGGCGCGACGAGGGTCACACCCGAGGCCATGGCCTCTTGGCGCAGCCGATCCTGGATCATGCGCTCGGCGGCTGCGAGCTGGGCCCGGTCGTTGACCCCGTGCACCTCCTCCTCAGGCACGATGGCGATTGCCACCCGATGTCCAAGGTCATGAGCGATCTCGACGATGTCCGTCAGGTAGTACTCACCCTTGGCGTTGTCGTTCTTGACCCGATCGAGCAATGACAGAGCCAAATCGCCGCGGATGGCCATGAGACCGCCGTTGCATAGGGTGATTTCCCGCTCGGCATCGGTAGCATCCTTGTGCTCGCGGATGGCCAGAAGCTCGTCGCCCGCCGTGATGAAGCGGCCATAGCCTGTGGGATCCTTGGCCTCGAAGCCCATGGCGACCACGCCGGCCCCTCGGGCCAGCGGGGCCCGGAGTTTGGCAAAGGTCTCGGCCAGGACGAGCGGCGTATCGCCGAAGGCGATAATCACATCGTCGACCTTCTGGTCGAGAGCGTCCCGGGCGCTCAGAACCGCGTGAGCGGTGCCGAGCCGGTCCCGCTGAACGAAGGTCCGCGCATCCGGGAAACCCTTCTGCACCTCCTTCGCCACATCCTCTCGGTCCGGTCCGATGACCACCGCGACGCTGGTGGCACCGGCGTCCGTGAGGGTCGAGAGCACATGTCCGATCATGGAACGGTTGGCGACCTGATGCAGGACCTTGGGCTTCCCGGATTTCATCCGAGTGCCCTCGCCGGCCGCAAGTACGATGGCAAGGCAGCTCCGCGAAGGGGACGTCTTGAGCGAGTTGATCGAGGTCATACAGTTTCAATCCGGTGGCACTTGGCCGTCCAGCTAAATCAGAAGGGGTATTTTCGGCAATCATTTCATGAGCAATGCGGCGCTTTCCGCCGTCGGCCTCGTTTACTTCATGCTCACGATTGACGATATGTATTGGGCATTCCAACTGTCTGGCTGAAGAGCCTCGTTCACACAAGAGTATCGCTGTGCCGGTTTCGCCAAGGGGTCCGTCCCCCTTCCATCCTCGCCGGCGCGACATGCTGGCCTATATCGGCGCCTCCGTCGCCGGGCTCGCATACGCGCCGGGCGTCCGAGCCCAAACACCCCAAGCGACGATTTCGGCCCGGATGGGCGAGAATCAGCGGTTCGATCCGGCAGTTGTGGTCGACATTGCGCGGCAACTCTCGAAGAGACCGTATGCGGCAGCCCCCAACGATCTGCCGGATGTGTTCGCCAACCTGAATCAGGAGCAGTACTCCGCAATTCGATATACCCAGCCGGCGATCTGGAGCACGGAAGCCCGAGGCATCGCCGTGGAGCCGCTCCACCGGGGCTTCGTCTTCAGAGATGCGGTCGACCTGTTCGCCGTGGAGGACGGGGCCGTCCGGCGGATCGGCTTCAGCCCTTCCCAGTTCGACTACGGCCGCATCAATCTGCCGAACAACGTATCGGACATCGGCTATTCCGGCTTTAAGCTGATCGCGCAGCTCGGAAACGGCAAGCCGTTCGACTTCGCCTTTGTCCAAGGGGGCACGTTCTTCCGCGCAATCGCCCGTGGTCAGACTTACGGTGCCATCGCGAGGGCTTTGACCTTGCGGCCGGCTGAAGCGCGCGGTGAGGAGTTCCCTGTCTTCCGGGCTTTCTGGCTCGAACGTCCAGCCGTGGGCAGCAACGCCATTACCGTACATGGAGTGCTCGATTCGGAATCGACCACCGGTGCGGTGCGCATGACGTTCCGTCCGGGCGACATGACCATCGTCGATGTGGAGACAACCCTCTTCCCACGCGTCAACCTGGAGCACGTGGGCCTAGGCGGCATCGCGTCCACTTACCTCTATGGACCGAACGATCTTCTGAACTCGGACGATATCAGACCCGCGGTCTACGAGTCCTCGGGACTTCAGATGCTGAACGGCTCGGGGGAATGGCTGTGGCGTCCACTGCACAATCCCGAAACGCTCCAGATTTCGGCGTTCGTGGACAATTCTCCGCGCGGCTTCGGACTCCTGCAGCGGGAACGTTCCTATGAAACGTTCCAGGACGACGACCAGCGCTTCGAGCGTCGTCCGAGCCTCTGGATCGAGCCGCTCGGGGATTGGGGCCAGGGCAGCGTTCAACTGCTCGAAATCCCGACCGACGCCGAGATCAACGACAATATCCTCACCTATTGGCGCCCGAAGGCGCCCATGACGGCCGGATCGGAGGTTGCCGTTGCGTACCGGCAGTATTGGGGCTGGAACTCGCCGGAACGTCCACCACTCGCGACCGTATCGGCCACGCGCTCCGGCCGTGGCAGCGGAGCACGGCGGCGGCGGTTCACGGTCGACTTTTCCGGGGATGTTTTGGGTGACAATTTGCCGGCGGACCTTAAATCGGTTCTAACCGTTGGCCCCGGGACGTTCCAGAACCTCAAACTTTTGCCATATCCGGAACGAAAGACGGTACGTGTTGCGTTCGAGCTTGACCCGGGCAACGAAAACGCGTGTGAGATGCGCCTGATCCTTGAAGCAGGCGGGAAACCGATTAGCGAGACATGGCTTTATCGTTGGACACCGTAAGTCCCGACTCAAACCCGAATGTGGCTGCCCTGGAGCGGCCTGCAGCCGCTATGCCCCCTGAAAAGCACCTCGACATGCCGACGCAGTCGCTCCGGCGCTGGTCGGCAGCTGAGGAGCGCAAGCCCCTCCTCCAGCACCCCAAGCTGGCGACTTGGCTCGCCCGCCTCTTCGTCTTCGGGGGCGGGTTGCTTCTGACGGCGTATGGCACCTACGAGATGTATCAGGTCGTGTCGGTGAGCCGCACGACGGCGCTCCAGTGGGTGCTCGTTGCGCTGTTCACGGTGAACTTCTCCTGGATCGCGATTGCCTTCACAAGTGCCCTCCTGGGGTTCTTCGCTCTGCTGCGCCGCCCCGGACACCGAGGACCGCTGCCGTCCTCGCTGCAGCAGCGCACCGCCATCGTCATGCCGGTCTATAACGAGCAGACGGACCGCACCTTCGCGGCCCTTGAAGCGATCTATGAATCCGTTCATGCGACGGGCCTTGGCGACCATTTCGACTACTTCATCCTTTCCGACACCACGAACCCGGATGCCTGGATCGCCGAGGAGCGCGCCTTTCTGGCCCTGAGGGAGCGCCTGGGGCCGGGAGCACGCTTCTATTACCGCCATCGGCAGAAGAATCATCACCGCAAGGCCGGCAACATTGCCGATTTCGTGTCCCGCTGGGGTGGCCATTACGAGCACATGCTCGTGCTCGATGCGGACAGCCTCATGACCGGCGAGTGCATCGTGCGCCTGGCCGCAGCCATGGAGGCCGACCCCGATGCCGGCATCATCCAATCGCTGCCGCTGATCATCAACCGCAACACGCTCTTTGCCCGCCTCCAGCAATATGCCGCTCGGGTCACCGGGCCGGTCATCGCCATGGGCCTCGCTGTCTGGATGGGACGCGACGGGAATTACTGGGGCCACAATGCGATCATCCGCACCAAGGCCTTTGCGGCACATGGCGGATTGCCGGATTTGAAGGGCAAGCCGCCCTTTGGCGGACATATCCTGAGTCACGATTTCGTCGAGGCGGCGCTTCTGCGCCGCGCCGGCTGGTCGGTCTACATGCTCGCGGACCTTCAGGGCTCCTACGAGGAAAGCCCGCCGTCCCTCATCGACCTGTCGGCGCGCGACAGGCGCTGGTGCCAGGGCAATCTCCAGCACATGCGGGTCATCACGGCCAAGGGTCTCAAGCTGCCGACACGGCAGCACTTTGCCACCGGGATCATGTCCTATCTGGCCTCGCCGTTCTGGCTGTTCCAGTTGATCGTCGGTATCGCCCTGGTCCTGCAGACCACCTACATCCGCCCGGAATATTTCGCCCGCGACTTCCGGCTCTATCCGATCTGGCCCCGGTTCGACCCAGAGCGAGCCCTGGCACTCTTCGCGCTGACCATGGGCATCCTCCTGGCCCCGAAGGTCTTCGGTCTTCTGCTGATGCTCGTTCGCGGCAACGATCGGCGCGCCTCGGGAGGGGGCATCCGGCTGATCATCTCATCCACGATCGAGATCATCTTGTCGGCGCTGCTGGCTCCGATTCTGATGCTTATCCAATCGGGTTCGGTCTTCCAGATCCTGCTCGGGCGCGACACCGGCTGGCAGCCGCAGCGTCGCGACGACGGCTCGATTCCGTTCAAGGACATCGTCCGTCGCCATCGGGCTCATACGGTCCTTGGGGCACTGGCCGGTCTCTCGGCGTTCATGATCGCCACGTCCCTGTTCCTGTGGATGTCTCCCACGATCATCGGTCTGTTGCTTGCCATCCCCCTCTCCTGGCTCAGCGGCCAGCTCGGCGCGGGTCTTGCGCTTAAAAGGCTTGGGCTTTTGCGAACGCCTGAGGAATATCAGCCGCCGGCGATCGCCACCCGCGCCAACGAGCTGCAGGCGCGCAACGCCGCCTTGGGCTTCGACGATACCGATAGCATCCGGGCCATCTATGCGGATGCGAACCTGAGGGAGCGCCATATCGAGATGCTTCCGCCCGCACCGCCCCGCAAGCGCGGCGTCATCGAGACGGAGCGGGCTTTGGCCGAGGCCAAGCTCGTCGATGCCGAGACCATCGAGGATGCGGTCAGCTGGCTCCACAACAAGGAACGCATGGTCGTACTCCACGACCGGGCGCTGATCGACATGCTCGTGCACCTGAAGGCCAAGCCGCCCGAAGCGCAGGCTGCCGAGTGAGACCAGTCGGGACCGGGGCTTCAGGTCCCGGTTTTCGGGGGCATTGAGGGAGCCGTTCTCTCGCTGTCGCCGGCCACTTCGCTCAACACCCAATCCCGGAAGGCTTCGATCTTGGCGGAGCGCCGGCGGGTCTTCGGATAGACCAGCCAATAGCTCCGATCCGTGGTGGCCAGCAGATCGAAAGGTTTTACGAGCCGCCCTGACGCAAGATCGTCGGGAAAGAAGAAGGGATTGATGAGCGCCACTCCCTGACCGGCGATGGCTGCCATCCCTTCGAACTGCTGCACTCCGAGCGAATTGTCCGGACGCCGCGAGAGGTCGACGTTCTTCACCCCGGCTGCGGCGAACCAATCCTGCCACCACGGATCACTCGGCGAGATGAGCGGAAGCTTGAGAATATCGAGAGGCTCCCGCAGCTCGACGCCCCGGAGCAGCTCCGGGCTGCACACAGGGACGAATTGGTTGGGGAACAGAACATGCGCCTCGAGCCCAGGCCAGTCTCC
>JAESFT010000654.1_pt1 | contig 16495 bp, 25 predicted proteins | sample 9269451 | NCBI WGS metagenome assembly JAESFT01 (sample SAMN14502557, study PRJNA617106) | algae metagenome | isolation source: Scytonema hyalinum WJT4-NPBG1 and co-occurring heterotrophs from well... | place: USA: Mojave Desert, Joshua Tree National Park, California | collected 2006-05-25
GCTCTCCGGATGCACGAGCATGATACTCGTGCCCGGCTGCACCCAGACGATACCAGCATAGCCCCCAGGCAGGATCTTGGCCGCAACCTCGTTCCAGTCCTCATACCGCTGCTGGGCGACAGCCGTGGCCACGCGAGCGCAGAGCGCGATCTGCGGCTCCTCCTGGACGGCGGTGGTGGACTCCCCACACGCGGCGAGGAGCGCCAGAAGGGCTGTGTTTCGGAGAATGCGGTTACTGCACATACGGAAGAGACACACGGAAGCTAAACACGGAAGAGACCCCTGGTTGTGTGCCGAACGCACAATTTCAGCTGCGTAGGAATGTCATAGTGCCGAGGCGGAGCCGAGGCGACTCCCAAGATCCTACGTCAGCTGCAACGCCACGTTAGCCAGCGGGCTCACCCTCGCTCAATCGTGGAACGCGGCGCCCAGGGCAAGCAGGGCGGCCAGCACCGCTAGTGTGCCTCGCATCGCCCGATCTGTCTCGATTGCGGTGAACCACCCGGTGTTGCGCACTACGAGGTAGAGAAACCGCGGCCGCCCTGTAGCCGCGACCGCGAACAGGAGCGCCATCTCCGCGAGAATCGCACGCTCCCCGTCGATACCGAAGCGCGCCTCGGCCCAGATCGAGCCGGCGACGCTGGCCACGACCAGCACAAAGTACGCGGGGAGGTACTGCCGCCAGGTGAGACCACCAACGAAGCGGGACACGAGGGTGCGATACGAGAAGGGTGTCGCTGGCTAACGCCCAAAGTCAGCTGCGGCGGGACTTACCGATGCCGAGGCGCAGCCGAGGCGTACCATAGCCTCGCCGTCTCGGGTCAGAGGAGGCCCTGCGGCGCGCCGCTCCACCAACTCACCCCCCGGATCGGAAGCGCGCGATCACTCCGGAGTTCGATACGGATGAAGGTGCGCTCCGGTGTGGGCGCTCGATTCTGCCAGAGGCACATCTGCTCACCCCGCGGCTCCCACGTCGGCGGCACCGGAGCCGGCCGGAGCCGGGCTGGAACGCCGCGCGCGGAGTCGCCGGGCTCGGACCACAGGCCCGTACCCCACAGCGAATCGCGTGCGCCCTCTGGGGTGACAAGGACAACGTGCACGCGGGCGACGCCGCCATCGGGCAGGAAGAGCGTGTCAAGCACGCCCCGCAGGCCTCGGACCGCCGGAGTCAGGCAGACGAGCGACGTGGGCCCTGGTGCCTCGAGGGGGCGCTCGGGTGTTATCGCCAGCGGCGCCGCGCTCAACGTCGCCTCGCCGCGCCAGATCGGTCGTGGTTGCCCGCAGGCGGCCAGTAGGAGGGTGGCGGCGATGAGGCGGAATCGGTTTGCGTGCATGCCTACGGAAGCCGTTGCGCCCTAACGCCCAAGTTCAGCTGCGGGCTTTCGCCTCGGCCCGCGGGCGGAACTGGATTGTGCGACACCGAGCGCCCGCGAACAACCTGATGCTCCCCACGCGCCCGTCTGCTGCAACGCTTCGTTAGGTGGCACGCTCGGAGGCGGCTGGGGTGCACAGCTCGAAGAAATAGACGCCAAGCGCGTAGGCGATGACGCCGTTGAGCACCACGCACGGAGCGGCCAGGAACCAGAAGAGCGCCCGTGGCGGGAGATCGAGCGCCCCGAAGCTAATCATGCTCCACGGCAACCCGGCCCAGTAGAACCGGATCACGCGCTCGACGGGGCTCGACGCCCCGAACACCGCCAACGCGAGGCCGGCCGTAAAGAGTCCCGTGCAGAGCCGACCAACGATGTGCGCGCGCCGACGACTCACTCTGCCTCCTCAATGTGCTCGGGTGCCATCTAACGCCCAAGTTCAGCTGCGGGCGGACCAATCATAGGCCGAGGCGCAGCCGAGGCCACTCCGGAAACCGCCCGTCTGCTGCAACGCCTCGTTAGGCAGCGCTCGCGTGTTCACGGCGCGCGGAAGCCGCGCCCGCGCTCCTCAAGCGCCACTTTCAGCAGCCCGAGCGGCTTCGGCCCCATGCCGTGCAGGCGCGCGAGATCCGCCTCGGTCCACTGCGCGAGCGCGTCAATGGAGCGAATCCCTGAATTCGCGAGCGCGCGCAGCGCCGGGCCGGACACGCCGCGTGGGAAGGCGTCGCGGTTTGGATGCGTGGAGTCGTCCGCTCGGGTCATCGCGGGAGAATGCGCGTTGTCTGCCTAACGCCCAAGTTCAGCTGCGTGGGAACACCATGGAGCCGAGCCGAAGGCGAGGCGAGTCCTTAGATCCCACGTCTGCTGCAACGCCACGTTAGGCGACACCCACGTTGGGCTGTGCGCTAGTCCAGCCGGAGGTCGTCGATCCAGCTCGCCTCGGGGCGCAGCGCGTCGCGCCGCCCGCCGATCTCCGCGTGCAGCACGTCGAGGTAGCGCTCCCAGAGCGGGCCCGAGTACGGCCGGTCGTCGCCGGGACTGAGCGAGGCCGGCGGCACGTGCGCCCGCACATAGTCGAACAGCTCACCGACCGTCCGCATACGGGCGGCTTCGGTGTTCGGGATCTCGAGGTCGAACGCCTGCTCGACGGCGAGGAAGGTTCGACGATGTCTAGGCCCATGCGTCCTAGGTGCGTCCGTGTGTCACCTAACGCCCGAGTTCAGCTGCGGGCGGACACAATAGAGCCGAGCCGCAGGCGAGGCGAGTCCGCCGCCCGCCCGTCTGCTGCAACGCCACGTTAGATGGCGCTCACCCACGCGATGAGTGCGGCCCCGCCGGCGCGCAGCCACCCGGCGCCATACCATAGGCCGACAGCCACCGCTGGCACGCCCGCCGCGAGCACCAGGCCGAGGCGCCCCGACGACGCGTGCCGCCAGTGCTGCAGGGCGAGCGCGCCGAGGACCGCGCCGGCCACGGCGTACCCGATCCAGAAGCCGAAGGCGAGGTACGCAAGCGTGCTGGCGAGCAGCCCCCAGGACGCTGCGAGCGCCACGCCGGCCACCGCCCAGACGACGATTTGACGGAGGAGCCAGCGCTCGACCGCCCTGTCGGTGATCGGAGATGCAGCCATGCTTGCCGAGGATGCGTGTGCCATCTAACGCCCAAGTTCAGCTGCGGGCGAACCTAACCATTGCCGAGCCGTAGGCGAGGCGCACACTAGCTTGCCCGTCTGCTGCAACGTCACGTTAGCTGGCCGGCGCGCCTGGCACCGACGGTTACTTCCGACGCGTCGGGCCACGGTTAAGAAGTCGTTGCCGGCCCCTGCGGCGCAGGGCACGCCCGCGTCCCCACCGCTTGGTGGTCGGAGAGCACCTCTTTCGCCCAGCGTAGCTGGGTGGGAGACGTGCGGATCATCAGCATTTGCGGCTTGTCACTGAGCACCGACACGGTGCTGCGGCCATCTGTCAGGAGCGGGCGCACGATCCCCAGCGCCTCATCCCCAGTGAAGCACCCCACAGAGATCGTCTCCTCGACCAACAGTCCAGTGCCTGCCTGGGCCGTGCCGTCGCCTCCGAACGGCGACAGGGGGATCACAGCCCCGGTGGCGAGAGCGAGCAGCGCCGCCGCGGCGAACATCCAGCGCTTCGTGCTTCGCACAGCCTTTCCCGAATATCTGGGCGCAGGCCCCCCACCGGTGGTGCGAAACTCTGCCAGCGCCGCATCGAATGCCGGCGCAGCAATGCCGGCCTCTGTAGCCGCATAACGGAGGTGTGCAACGGGCACGTCGCCTCCGCGCTCCGCGTCCAGCTGGCTCGCTCGCGTCAAGAGGCGGTCAGCGGCGGTGGCAGGCACAGTCCCAAGGTCCTGTCGCTCTCCGTCCTTCGGGCTGCGGCTGTACATAGGGTACCCATTCGATGTGGGCTCTCGGAGCGCGGGTCGCCTAGAGAGTCTGCTCGATTCTGCGGAGCTGAATCAACTGGAGCAAGAGATGGCACGGTCTACGCGGCGTTTCGGCCTCTGAGATATGCGCCCAGCTAACGCCCAAGTTCAGCTGCGGCGCTCTGGGCCGAGCGCGCGCGACGACGCCGAGGCGGGCACGGAGGCCGAGCCGGAGTACCCATGATGCTCGCGCGGCGCCGTCAGCTGCAACGCCACGTTAGCTGGCGCCTAGAAGGGGCGACCGCGCCCGAGCGCCACACGCAGCACCGGCACGGTGCGTCGACCGAACCAAGCCCCGGCGCGGGTGTGCGCGGCACCGATGCCGACGTCCCCGAACCAGTCGCGGTCCTCGCCCCAGTGCTGGATCCCGACGGCGTAGCCGACGCCGCCCGGCGCATCCAGGTCGCCCCAGCGCCAGGGCGCGTAGAGTGCCTCAACGCTCGCGTACGGCACCCAGGTGTGCACCCGGCCGACCGCCTCGAAGGGCGTGGCGAAGACGCGCGCGCCGAGCCCCCCCACGCCCACCCCGAGCCCGACGCCATGCCGCAGGTCCAGGCGGCGCAGGATCTCCACGCCACCCGCCCCCGCAGCGATGCCCGTACCGACACTCCACGCCCGCATGTCGAGCAGTGCGGGGGTGGCGCGGGCCTGCCTGTCGGCGGTCCGGATCGGCGCCTGCCCATGCGCAACCGACGTCGAGAGCACGGCGGCGGCCAGCGCGCATATGAATGAGAGGCGCCGCTGTCGCATGTGGCGAGAACGCGTGAGGGTCCGGCTAACGCCCAAGTTCAGCTGCAAGGGCACCCTATATTCTGGCGCCGCTGGCGCCACTCCGCCGCGCCCTTGTCAGCTGCAACGCCACGTTGGGCAGCTGCTCAGTGGAGGGTGACCGGCCCGAGCAGCTGCGGCGACGACTGGTTGCCCTCCAGGCGCACGGAGTAGGTGCCGGGCCGCAGACCGCGCACAACCGCCGTGAACGGGCCTTCGATGGCGTCACCGTTACACGGCTGGTCGGACGAGCGCCGCTCCTGCCACCAGAGCGTGACCGTGTCCCCCGTCCGCCTCACCCCACGAGAGCGTGTAGACGGACAGGTGCCCCACGTTTCGCGGCCCCGCACGACGAGGACGCCAGCACTGTCACGAGCACTCGCCGTCCACTCGTCATGTGGACGGGTATCGAAACGCGCGCTCACGTGTGGTGGCCCTGGTGCGCAGGCGGCCACACCGGTCAGGAGCGCTGTGACAGATCGGAGTGGGTGCGGCATTCAGCCTTGATGAACGTGCGTTGCTGCCCAACGCCCAAGTTCAGCTGCGGGCGAACCTTCTCGAGCCGAGCGCAGCGAGGCAATCCGCGGCTCGCCCGTCTGCTGCAACGCCACGTTCGGCAGCGCGCGCGATGGCCGACGGTAAAGGCGCTGCCGTGGTCAAATGCTACTCGGCATGGGCACAGGCACAGCGTCCGGCGTTCCGGCGCCGTCGCGAGGGCTCCCACGGGTCAAGTACGCGCACACGGCCGTCACGAGCACCATCGGGAGCACCATGTCGAGGAGGAAATCGGGCAGCCCTGCCGCTTCCAGGCGCGCGGCGCCGTTGCCCGGTACGAGGAGTCCACGACCGAGTGGCCCGGTCGAGAAGCCCAGGTAGGACACGAGATTCCACCCGAGATGCAGGCCGATGGGGAGCGCGATGGACCGCGTCCGGGCGAAGGCGAGAGCGAGCATGAGGCCGAACGCGCCCGTGAACGCGAAGACGAAGGCCATCATCACCGGGTTCCCGATGACGCCGTAGGAGAACCAGTGGTAGACGCCGAACGCCGCCGCAGCGAGCAGCACCCCACGACGGGTGCCGAGGCGGCAGATGGCCTGGTACAGCAGGTAGCCGCGAAAGAGCAGCTCCTCGTAGAGCACCGAGTTCACATTCCAGCGCACGCTCCGTCCGAGGAGCGCGGCGTCGGCGTCCGGGTTGAGCCGCCACGGCACGTCGGCGACTACCGCAAGCCCGAGTTGTTGCACGACGACGGCGAGACCGGCCACGAGAAAGCCCGCCGCCAGTTGGCGTGCGCGGAGCGCCGGCGCATTGAGGCCGAGCACGACGAGGCTCTTCCCTTCGAGTCGCAGGAGGAGCCACGAGAGGGCGAGCAGGAGCGGGCCGATCATCGCGGGACAGGTGCGGGAGGACTGCGAGGTCGCCGACGTCCGAGCCACTACGCGCGTCCTCGATCCTATGTTGCTGCCGAACGCCAGGGTTCAGCTGCGGAGCGGGCCACGTGGTATACGCCGCCGCGAGGAGGGCTGGCCCGCTCCGTCAGCTGCAACGATCCGTTAGACATCACGGGCGGATTCGCAGTGCTTCCTTGCGGTCTTCCCAATATGAGAACTTGGCGCCGACCAGGCCTGGCAAGTCGGGCCACGGCACTTCTTCGAGAATCTCAAGCTCCGAGCATAGGTATTCCCAGCACCGCCATTCGTGTCCCGGGCTCCAATACTCCGTTGCGACTGCCGCTGCTATTGCCTCGTCGTCGGCCCTCGCCACCACATCGACGAGGGCCATCGGATGGCGGCTCTTCCAAACCGCTTCAACCCTATAGAGGTGCCGCTCCACGTCTTCATTCGCCTCGGAGTTCCAGTAGAGCGCAGCAAACGCCCTGGAGTCGGATGCAAAGCGTGCTGACATCCGTGGCAGCGTGTCTGGCGGAGCATAGCGCGCGAGCCGCTGCTCGGCATCCGTCCTCTCGGGCGCTATGCCTTCCCGAACACGAACGACGAGGCGTTCGCCGGGCTTGTACCGGTGACCTGAGGCGTGGAACAACTCCATAATCGCGATGATGCGTGGGGATGTCTAACGCCCAAGTTCAGCTGCGTGGGAACTTACCGAGAGCCGAGCGAAGCGAGGCGCACCCTAGCTCCCACGTCTGCTGCAACGCCACGTTAGCTCGCACGTGAGACGGACGCTCGCCCTCAGAGATTCAGCCGCGGGAACCACACGCCGCGGACCACGACCGGCCCTGCGTTCGGCACCACGTGGGTAGCGTCGAGCGTGGAGACATCCACATCCGGCGTGACCCCAGTGATCGCTGCCTCCGGCGCGTACCGCGCCCGCGCGGCCTCCGCCAGTGCACGCGCCTCCGCCTCGGAGCCGGCGGTCACGCCGATGCCTGGGCCGGCCGAGAGCGCGAACCAGAAGCGCCGGAGCGAGGGATGGCAGGTCGGGTCAGTCACAAAGTTAGTGTGCGAGCTAACGCCCAAGTTCAGCTGCGGAGCCGCATGACTGGAGCGCTGCGGCCGGAACGGAGAGCATGCGCGGCTCCGTCAGCTGCAACGCTTCGTTCGGCGGCTGCGCCGGGGAGCCACCCCACATCGTCGCCCCGAGGCGATCTGCCCGGCACCACTGCAACTTCACGCGCACTCAGCGCCCAGCCGCACATCCTTGTTGCTCACGCAGCCATGCTTGCGCTGCGTCGATCACAGCGCTCTCCGGCGCGGATGCTGGTAGCGGTACGTCGGGGGCGAGCCGCTGGCCGTAGCGTTGTCCGGTGCGGTCGCTGTACACCGCGGTGGTAAGGGCCAGGAGTCCTCCACCAGGCAGCGGGAGCTGAACGTTGCCGGTCGAGAGGCCCATCGTCGGTGTGCCGAAGCTGCGCGTGTGCGGCCGACCCCGGAACGCGACGGCGACCATCTCTCCCGCGCTTGCCGTCAGCCCGTCTGTGAGCACTGCGACAGGTGCGTCCTTCAAGTCCGGCCAACGGGGTGTGCCCCGCGCGTAGAAATCACTCGTGTCCCATGGGGCTCGTGCGCCCCAGCGACCGATCAGGGTGCCACGCGCGTCCGCGAAGCCACCGACCTCGCCCTCCCCGAGCAGGGGCCGCAGCCCGGCCAGCATAGGCCACGTTGCACCACCCGTGTTGCCACGCAGGTCAACGATCCAGGAACAGGCGCCACCCGTCTGCTGCGCGCTGAGCGTTGTTCGCAGCTGCACCGCGAAGTCGCGCGAGGCGCTTGAATCGGTCACCGCATGTGCTGGGACCCGCACGTACCCGACTCGGCCTTCGGCGTGCACGCTGCTCGTGTGGGCGGGCTGCGTAGCGGCTCCGGAGGGCACCGGCCCCGATGTCGCACGTGAACTGCGGACCGCTTCGGATCCACGCGCACTGGCCGGCGGCACGAACCGGCTATGGAGATCGCCCAGGCGCCGCGCGAGGACGTCGACGACAGGATACGCGTCCTCGACGCGACGAGCGCCCGCCAGTCGACGGTGGAGTTCGGGTACGACTACGTCCCATGACACCGTGTCACGGGTCAGGGCGTACCGTCGTGCCAGCGCGATGGCGGAGTCGAGGTAGATGCGGGCTGCCGCCGCCGCCGGCGCGTTCGCGTCAGGCGCCGCCTCCGCCGTTACCACCAGCCGGCGGGCGCGGACCTCGCCCGTGCCTAGCAACAGCGTGCCGACCACCAGTCGGTCGGCAGCCGCAGGAACGTCAATCCAGAGTTCGTGCGGCGTCCAGTCTGTGGTGCCGCGCTGGCGCTGACCCTCAGCGTTATTGAGCACGAGCAGCGCGCCGGACGCTCCAAATGCCCCCGCCCAGAGGGACGCGCCGTCTCGGACAGCGTCGGTTTGCAACTCAGCGCGCACGCGGATGCGCCGCCCACGATGCGGAACAGCGGAAAGCACTACACTCGCGCTGCCGTTACCGCCCGTGGGTACCTGCGCCACGGATCGCAGGGATAGCATGGGCACTCCACCGGCGCTCGCGGTATCGGTCACCCGATACGCGGTTGTCACCGGCCCACCGACTGACCAGCCGTGAGAAGGCACGGGTACCTGCTCAAGGGCACCAGAGCTCCGCGAGGGCTGCGCAGGAAGCACGACCGTCGCGCCGGAGAGAAGGCCTACAAGTAGAAGGCGCATTCCGTTGGATGCACTGAGAGGTTGAAGGTGGCGTCCGCCGAACGCCCAAGTTCAGCTGCGTGGGCACCTGACGAAAGCCGAGGCGCAGCCGAGGCATACCTTAGAGCCCACGTCTGCTGCAACGCCACGTTAGGTGCCCCGCGCGAGGTCCATGACTACAACTCTGTGAGCCAACGCGAGCCCTCGGCGGACACTTCGAGGACCGGAACTCGCCGAACCTCGGCCCCGTCCGGATCCTGCTCGATGATCTCGTAGCGGCGACTGCAGGTTCGCCAGCTCGTGCAAGGAGGGCGGTTGATGCCTGAGTCCCAGGCCGCCGACGCACGTCCTGTCAACTCAGCGATGGCAGCTTCATAGCTCGGGAACTCGCCCTGCCATTCGGCGTGCGCCTCGTCCTCGATAATGAACGGCATAGAGATTCGTTGGGCACCTAACGCCCGAGTTCAGCTGCGGGCGAACCTAACGAAAGCCGAGGCGAAGCCGAGGCATTCCCTAGCTCGCCCGTCTGCTGCAACGCTACGTTATGCCGCGGCGCCTGAGATGTGTGCCGCCGGGTCACCGGACGCGAAAGGGGAGCGACGCGCTGGACGCGAGCATCGTGTCCCCGCGGAACGCCTGCGCGACCGCGCTATACCGGCCGGGCACGGCGGGCGCACGCCACGCGAGCGGCACCGTGTCCGTCTCGCCTGGTTCGAGGCGGCCCGCGTCGGTCGGCAGGCAGATGAACATGCCCCGTACCTCGCCCGCGTTCAGGAGGTCGTCCGTCGCGGAACGTACGGCGCCATCCGGCGTGGTAATCGTCACGTCGACGCCAGGCGCGCACCCGCGGCCGATCTCGTGCGGCACGCGACCCGTGTTCGTCACGGTGGCCCGAAAGTGAACCGTGTCGCCCGCAGCGACCGTAGGTCGGTCCGCCGCGAGGTGCACGCGGAGGTCCGGTTCGCGGCACGCGCCGGCAAGCGCGGCGGCGGCAAGCAGGAGTACCCGACTGTGGATGTGGCGACCTCTCGTGACGGCATAACGCCAAAGCTCAGCTGCGTAGGAACCCCATGGTGCCGAGGCGCAGCCGAGGCTCACCATAGCTCCTACGTCAGCTGCAGCACCACGTTAGGCGTCTGCGGTGTGAGAGCCGCCCCCACGACCCGATGGCTCCGGGCGCCGGTCACCTGCCTGGTCCTTGGTGGCGTCTTCCGGACGACGTGAGGGTGGCACCACGGCGAGGTAGAGCGCGAGCACGGCCGTCACACCCACGCTCGCGAAGAAGCTCGCCCGTGGCTCATTCCGGAAAATGCCGAGATCCAGGTAGTAGTTCGCCGCGAGGACACACGTGCCGAAAACGAAGCTCGCCAGGATGAACAGCTTCTCCTGCGGCCGCCGGTCGCGCAGTGGTGTGGACATTCACTTTAGTATTGGGGTGCGGGCGCCGGATGACTGTGTGGGCTGATTGACGCCTAACGCCGAAGTTCAGCTGCGGGCGAACCAAACATCGCCGAGGCGCAGCCGAGGCTTCAATAGCTCGCCCGTCTGCTGCAACGCCACGTTAGATCGTCTGCGCCGCGAAGGCTGCTCGCACGGCCGGCCGGCGCAGATAGAGCGCGAGTGCGGCATACAGCGCCACCTTCACCGCGCCCGACACCACCACGTCCCACGCCGCATGGGCGAGCCCCCAGCCCACCGCCGCGAGCGTCGCGGCCGCGGCGAGCAGACTGATGCCCAGCAGGAGGCGCCGTGCCCAGGCGCGGAGCCGCAGTAGGCCGACGCCCATCCACGCGGCGCCGGCGCCCAGCGCCACGAGCACCCACCCGGCGTACGACGCGAGAGGGCCGAGGAGGGCGGCCGGCGCGACGCGGCCCGTCCCTGCGCCGAGCGGCGCGTAGAGGAGCCGCGCCCCCGCGAGCGTGGCGAGCCCGACCCCCGCAGCGGCGACGGCATTCACGAGGCACATGCCCCCGAGCACCGTCACGAACGGCGGGCGTGTACCGTGCGACGAAGCCGCGTGCGCGTTGCGCATGGATGAGGGAGCGATCTAACGCCCAAGTTCAGCTGCGTGGGCAAGGATACCGCCGCGGTGGTGCAGCCGCCGCTTCCGCAACGCCCACGACAGCTGCAACGCCACGTTAGCCCGCTGGTGGGGCGGCATCCGCCCCCACGCCCGCGCGGGAGAACACGAGCGTCCCACGGACCGGGATGCGCGCCGGGGAGTCGCATCGGACGAACTCGAACTCCACTCTCGGGTCGTCCCGGTCTGGCTCGGGAAAGTCGGCCACCACTTGGGTGACCGCCGAGGCATCAAAGTCCTCGCGGACCTCTTCGCTCGCCTCCCCTTCCGTGAACACGCGTAGGAGGATGCGCTCGGGCGACCACTCCACCTCCACAGCACGCATCTCGGGGGTGATCTCCCCGAGGAGCGCCCGCTGGACGGAGAGCAGAACGCGCGTGCGGAGGTCAGGCATCACGATGAGAGTGGTAGCGGGCTAACGCCCAAGTTCAGCTGCGTGGGAACACCATAGAGCCGAGCCGAAGGCGAGGCGAGTCCCAAGTTCCCACGTCTGCTGCAACGCCACGTTGGGCGGCTCGGACGTTCTCACCGCCCGAGCGGCACCGCGTATCCGAGCCTCAGGGCGGTGCTGCGGTTCAACGTGCGGGCGGACTCCTGCGGGAGCCGCTGGATGTCCCGGACGCCACGCGTGTGGCGCAGATCGAGTACGACGCGCCCGCGCCCCGCCCGTAGCGATGCGCCACCGCCGACGACCACCCCGAGGTCGAGCGCTCGCGTCGTCGTCAGCAGGGCGGCCTGTGCCACCGACTCGTCGCAGTCGCGGCTCACCGGACCGGACGTGGTCGCATAGGAGACGCGGCACCGCAGTTCGTAGGCGGCGGCGGGTCCGGCGACGAGGAAGCCGCGAAGGCGCGCCCCGCGGGTGTCGACGCGCAGCAGGAGGGGCACCTCCAAGTACGTGGGGTGCAGCGTCGGCGCCGTCCGCTCGAACCCCTTCTCGACGAGAAGCAGTTCCGGCTGCAGGCTGACGCCGCGCCAGAGCCGAAGGCGTGCGAAGGCGCCCGCAGCGACGGCGCGACGGCTCCTGTTCGAGTGCGAGTCGTTCGGCCCAGGGACGTCCCAGGTGACCGACGACCATGTCCGGCCGGCGCGCACACCGACCTCCAGCGGCTGCGCGCAGAGGTCGAACGGGGCGACCAACCCGGTCATCGCAATCACCACGCGGGCCAGCGAACGCGCTACCATAGCCTGCATGTCCGATGAGTGATGTTGTCCGCCCAACGCCCAAGTTCAGCTGCCGAGCACCGAGCCGAGCGCCCGTGCGGACGCCGAGCCGGGCACGGAGGACGGCGCGGGAGAAACCTGATGCTCGGCAGGCTCGGTCAGCTGCAACGCAACGTTAGGCTGCGGCGGCGCGGACGCCAGCCCGGGTGGGGAGTGGGCGCGGCGCGTGGGCCCGCGCATCGGATCCGGCGCACGGACGCGGGCGGCCTCGCGTGAGGAGCGCCGCCCGGCATCCGACCTGATGCCGGCCGCGATGGTCGCTGACCGGCGCGCCGGCCCGTGGTGCGCGTGGGCGGGCGCGAGGGCGGCGGCCCGGCCGCCCCCATCCCGGCGCGCGGTGCCCCGCCCCACCGCAGAGCTAACTCCCTCCGGTTCCCTTCGCGTAGGGCGAGCGCAGCCTAACGCCCAAGTTCAGCTGCCGGCGGACCTACCAAAGCCGAGCCGCAGGCGAGGCAAACCATACCCCGCCGGTCTGCTGCAACGCCCCGTTAGGGCGCCGCCGGCTCCGTTCGCACGCTGCGAGTACCCCAGTTCAACGCCCCCGCGCCAGCGCGAAACTGACGGCGGCCACCGCGCCGCATTTGGCAGCCGCCGCCCCTCGGAGCCACGCGCCTCGCCGACGAACCACTGCGACGACGCGGTCGGATCGGGCGTCTCGCGCAAGCCCCACATGTAGGCCGGGTGGAACGCGCGACCGAATCTCAGGTCGAGCTCGCGCCAGTGCACGCCGTTGGCATCGGTGACCTAGCGGGATGTGGTCGTGCTGTCACCCACGGCGCACCAGCTCCACCGACCTACAGGCGGTTGTAGACCAGGATGTGCACGTCCTGCGTCGGCTGCCGGACGAACTTCTCGACGAGCTGACCGGCGCTGTTCATCTGGAGGTGGCGGGTAGCGACCAACGTCGTGCCGTCGAACATGTTCAGGTCTTCGACCACGATGCTGCTCCCCTCGATACGCCACCGCCCGGGGGACGTCCAAGTCATTGAGCCTGCGGAGCGGTTCGCGTCGGGGTTCCACGCCTCTTCCGAGAAGTCCTCGCTCTTGGTGCCGTCCGCCTTGATCCTCAGCACGACGACGTTCAGTCGTGCCCACGGGGCCGTAAAAACGGGAACAGGTCGACCGTCCCACGATTGCAGTCCCCAGTTGCCGACGACCCGGTCGGCCGTCAAGGTCGCGTTTGGACTGGTCGCGTCACCGCCGCATGCGAGCACGGCGAGCGACAGGAGCGAGGCGAGGAAGCGGCGGCGCGCGTGAAGCATCAGCGGGACGTACAGAGGACCGGAAGGGCGCGGCAGCATCGCGACGTGGGCGACTAAAGTTGAGCCCGCTACCGCTGGCGGTCAATCTCGTCGCTTCCGTACGCGCTTGGGCTGCCACGCCGACTCGCCCGGTGCACGGAAGTGGGTTGCGCCCTAACGCTCCAGTTCAGCTGCGGGCGAATCTCATAGAGCCGAGCGCAGCGAGGCGCACCCTAGCTCGCCCGTCTGCTGCAACGCCACGTTAGGTGGCGGACGCCGAAGTCTTGCCACTACCGGGACCCTCGGTCACCATCCGTCGCCCGAGAAGCCGCGAAGATCACCGCACCGCTCAGCCCCCCGAGTGCACCCGCGAGCACTGCGATGAACGTCCAGTCCTCCGCGCCACTTGGCAGGTGCCCGGACGTCGCCCAGCGATGGAGCACCGCAAACGGCAGCAGCGCCAGCGCTCCCACGAGCACCGCTCCTACGACATGACGACTGAGCGGCGCGAGGCTCCCTGCAACGAGGCCTGCCCCGCCTCCGCCCGCGACGCTCACCACCACCCCCTGCCAGAGGGTCACCTCGTAGCGAGCAAGCGCCGCGGCGGGGTTCAGGAGGTAGACGATGCCGAACCAGAGGCCGAGCGCTGCGCCTCCCATCAGGCCACGCGAGACCGACTCCTTCAACGTCTCGAGATAGCCGGGCATCGGAGTATCGTGAGCGAATAATGAGTGTTGGCCACCTAACGCCCAAGTTCAGCTGCGTGGGAATCTACCCGTGCCGAGGCGCAGCCGAGGCGCACCGCAGCCCCACGTCTGCTGCAACGACACGTTAGGACGCAGCCACGCGGACGTCCGCCGGTCATTTAGTGAAGCCGACGGCGGCGAACCCGAAGAGGATGACAGCGCACACCAGCGTGAACGCGCCCCAGAGGCGCGAGAACCACGGCCCGCCGGTCGACAGGTGCGTCCCATCCGCGACCCCGAGCGGGCGACCACGTAGCCCGTGCACCCCGCTCCGCACCAGGAAGAGCCCCGCGAGCGCGGTGACCCCGCGGAGCATCCAGTACGACCACGCTGGCGTTTCGAAGTCCATGGTTGCGGACAGGGATGTGTGTTGCGTCCTAACGCCCAAGTTCAGCTGCGTGGGAACCCTACTGATGCCGAGGCGCAGCCGAGGCCCACATTAGCTCCCACGTCAGCTGCAACGCCACGTTAGGCCACGCGCGCGCGGATGGCCGCGAGGCACGACACTACCGGGGGGCGCCAGGCAGACGCGCGATCAGACGCGAGAGCCTGCCCCGTGCGTCATCGCCGCACGAACGTGAACGGCGCGCCGCCCACTGGCAGGACGACGACGCGGCCGCGCACGGTTCCCCTCGCCGTCTTGTTCGTCGAGTCCTCAGTGACGGTGAACGACGAGTCGCCCGGCGAGTACACGTAACGCCCGGCCGTCCGGAGTTCGGGCGCGCCGGACGCCGGGCTCACCCACGTCTGCGACAGATGCAACGCGAACCGGCCATCCCCGCCCAGCGTGAGCGTGCCGCCGCGGAAGACAACGCCGCCCCCGCCGACGGACTGGAAGCCCCACGGGATCTCCTCGCCCACGATGTGACTCAGCGCGTATGTGCCCGCGACCCTCGCGTACTCCGGGCCTGCGAGCGCGAGCTCTGGCTCCGTCGCGCTGTCGGAGCAGGCGGCACTTCCCAGGGCAGTCGCGGCGCACAGGGCGTACAACACTCGGGTGAGACGCATGGTCGTGGTGGCAGACGTGAGGGCGCCGGACGCGCTGAAGCGCGACGGGAGCAGCGGCGGTCGACGGAGCAGTCCGGGTGCCAGTCGACCGGCGCGACGTCACCGTGCATGCCTGCCCTGCGGCGACGGGAGATACGCACTCTCCGCGCGTGCACTGCCGATGTCCTGACGCGAGGACGAGGCGGCGTCCGCGGAGGAGGACAGTAGTCGGAACTCCGCTGGCCTAACGCCCAAGTTCAGCTGCGTGGGCACCTCATGGAGCCGAGCCGAGGCCGAGACGACGCCGCAGCGCCCACGACTGCTGCAACGCCACGTTAGCTGGCTACACGTGGTGTACGCGACCGGAGACCGCCGAGCGCGCAGAAGCAGGTGCCGCCGACGCTGCCTGCGAGGCCACCCAAGACCGCGAGGCCCAGCAGATCCACGCCTGGACGCGTCCCTACCCCAAAGAGCCACGCCCACGTGGCCGCTGCCCACAGCGCCCCGAGCGCCGCGGTAAGAGTGATCACGGGTCCCGCAGCGAGGCGGCCGCGCCGCTCGAGGAGCACGTAGGCCGGCACCGCGAGCACCCAAGCGCCCAGGTAGACAAGTGGTACGCCGAAGAGGCCGAAGAAGAACAGCGCGTGCGTGGCTTCCGCGAGTGTGACCGCCCGCCCGGCAACGCGCCCCACGACGAGGAGGGCGCCGAGCCAGAAAACGAGGAGCGCCACGAGCGGGGAGATCGCGGCAGCGAGGAGGCGTCGCGGAGCCATGCGCGTGGAGGAAATCCGGAGCCAGCTAACGCCCAAGTTCAGCTGCGGCGCCCCGAGCCGAGCGCGCGCAGGACCGCCGAACCGGGCGCCGTAGCCAAGCCGGACGCCCCATGATGCCGCCGCGGCGCCGTCAGCTGCAACGCCACGTTAGGCGGCTTCGACGACCACTGTACGGGCGGCTTTGTCGCCGAGGCGCTGATGCTGGTTGCCGAAAATGAACACCCAGTCGAGCGGCCCGAGCAACGCCAACAGCAGGTTGCGCACGAAGGACTGCCAAACCGTGCAAGGTGCCCCCGTCTCGCCGTGCACCACCGTCATGCCCAGCATGCGCTTACCGAGGCTCTGACCACCCGGCAGCCCGTCGGCCAGGAAGTAGTACGCAACGCTGAACAGCAGGGCGGCCATGCCGAGGAACCCGGAGCTCAGGCCGACGACATCGAGGACAACGACGAGGAGCATCGGGGAGAACGCCACGAGGCCGTCAAGCAGCTGGCCGAGCAGGCGGGAGCTGCGGCTTGCGAAGTGCACGGGTCTGTCGTCGGAGGAGGGTTGTTGCCGCCGAACGCCCAAGTTCAGCTGTGTGGGCAGGGCTACCACTGCGGCGGCGCAGCCGCCGCTTCCGTAGCGCCCACGTCAGCTGCAACGCCACGTTCGGCACCGCGCGCAGACATCCGCGGAAAGGATGAGGGGGGAAGCTCGCGAAGGTCGAGCACGTCGGTCGGGAGCCCGAGCTGCGCCGCGAGTGCCTGCG
>JAESFT010000655.1_pt1 | contig 16482 bp, 13 predicted proteins | sample 9269451 | NCBI WGS metagenome assembly JAESFT01 (sample SAMN14502557, study PRJNA617106) | algae metagenome | isolation source: Scytonema hyalinum WJT4-NPBG1 and co-occurring heterotrophs from well... | place: USA: Mojave Desert, Joshua Tree National Park, California | collected 2006-05-25
AGCTTGAATGCGGTGGCATGGGTATGCGCTAGCTGCCGTTCCTCATTGACGGCGCCGAGGGCGGTCGTGACGGCGTCAATGTCGTCGTCACCTTCACGGAGCGCTTCATGCCGCTGGCGACGCGTGGCGCGTTCCTGCAGTACCGCGAGCGCAGAATCCAGGCTGCCTGCGATCGACTGCAACTGCGCCCGTTCATCGGCGATCCATTCCGGCGAGTGGGACAGCAGCGCAATCAACTGTTGGCCGTCTACCGGCTCCGGTCGATCCGCATGGCGCGCGTTGTACCGCGACAGCCATTCCGAGAGAACAGCGGCGGCCGTGTCGGCGGCGGAACGGGTGGCGGCGAGTCGATGCCTTGCCTGCTCCAGTGCTTCGATGCAGCGGGTGCGTGCCGTGCTTTTTTCCTGCAACGCATGACTGGCATACGTATGCCGCGTTCTTGCGTCATCGAACGCCGCCCGGAGTTCTTCCTGCACCGCCGCGACGGTTCTGCCGCCGAAAAGACCTTTGCGGGTCGCCTGCTTTTCATCGAGTCTCCCGGCACTCGCCGCGAGCGTCTCGCCGGACCGAAGCAATTCATGTTCTGTATTGGCTAGTGTTTGCGCGAGTGCCGCATGTTCGGCGTCGAGGATGCGGAGCTTGGCGTCGCACTCCACTTCATCGTCATGATGCGAATGCCAGCTGGCGACACGCGCTTTGCACGTCGCATGAAAATCGCCGGGCGACGTCTGCCACGCACGCTTCCATGCCGGATCGGAGAACGCAGGCTCGAGTTCGGCAAGGACAGTGCGAAGCCGCTCCCTGGTCTCCACGTGCTTGCCGACAGCGACCGCATGCTCGGCCTCCGATCGCTCGGATGCCGTCCTGGCGGATATGGCCGCATCCTTCGATAGGGCGTGTTGTTTCGATGCATCGTCCACCTCCCGGCGGGCGAGATCGCAGGCTGAGGTGGCGGCACGCACCGCCTGTTCATCTGCGGCGATGGCCTCGATTTCTTCACGCAGGCGGCGCTGCTGTTCCTCGAACCAGGCTGCACGCGCATCGTGGGCAACACTACTCAATTCAGCGGCAACCGGATGGGCTTCGTAACTTTGTGCCCCGGTCCGGATCGCATCCTCGGATGCTTGCAGCTTAGCGCCGAGTTCACTCAATTGCCTGCGGGCTTCCTCCGCAAGCGCGGACTGTGCCGCGCGCTGCTGCAGAAGTTGATGCACCTGGCCGCGGCAGCGATCCACCTCCGCTTGCAGTCTGTCCAGCATCGAATGCAGGCGGGGGTTCTCGGTTGCGTAAGGATGCTCATGGCCGCCGCACACCGGGCAAGGCGTGCCGGGCGACAGGCCGGCGCGCAACTCTTCCACGCTGTCGGCGCACGCTGTTACGGCGATCTTCAGCGACTTCTCAGCCTGCGCCAGCGCCGACTCGGCTTGTGGCAGGCGCATGTCGATGTCCGCCAGCAGAGATGCCGAGCGGTCAGCTGCCGAACGGGCATGAAGGAGAGAGGCTTGCAGTTCGCTCTGCAGGGCGAGGTCGCCGGCAAGGGTGCGCCAGAGTCTTTCCGCGACATCCAGCAATTCCCGTCGCGCCTCGGCGGACTGCCTGCGCGCGGCGATCGTCGCTGAACTCAGGGCCGATAGCGAGGCAACGGCGGATTCGAGGCGCCCGGTGGCATCCGACAGGGCTTTTTCTGCCGCTTCGCTGCGGGTCAGGGCCTCGGCTGCCTGAGCCTTCGTTGCCGTTGCCGTCGTTTCCGTCAACAGCACCGCCCGTGCGGATCGATCCTGTTCGAGGGCAATCCGTGCCGCCTGCTCCAGCAAGGTATCCCAGCGCGGCCAGCCTTCGGCAAGCGGTCGGATTGATGCATGTTGTTGCAGCCAGTCCATGGCCGTCCGTTTGCGGTCATGCAAAACGGCCCGTTGCTGCTCGTTCGACTGAAGCGATGCGCGTGCACGTTGTTCCGCGTCCTTCAACTCGGCGTGCTGCTGCGCGATGTCCGCATGCGCCGGCAGCAATGCGTCGATCTGCGCGTCGAGCAGCCTTGCGTGTTCGAGGTCCGAGGCCGCGGCGGATTGCGCCAGCTCGGCTTCCTTCACTGCGGTCGATGCGGCCTCCATTGCCGCTTGCGCCTCCTGCCACGCCGATTCCGCCTGTGCGGCGGAAAGCTCCGCGTTGGCGACCGCGTGGCGGCATTGCTCGTTCTCTCCGTTGATCCGGTCGCGATCGGCGAGTATTGGTCGCGCCGGCTGTACCGACTCAACCAGGGAAAGATATGCCCGGCGAGGCTCGGCAGCGGCGTGATCGTCGCGGCGGCGTGCGCAATCCTGCTCCGCCTGACGTTCGCCTTCCGCCAGCTGCTTCCATTCATGATGCCAGCGCAGCTTTTCCTCGAGGCCTGCCTTGCGCTTGTCGATTTCCGCCAGTGCGGCGTCGGCGCGAAGGCTGTCGCCTTCGAGCTGTGCGCGTTCGTCCTGAGGGAGCGGCTTGTGGTCGGCGAGGCGCGCGGCGAGTTTTTCCAGCGCCGCCTGCTCCAGCTTGGCGCGCTCGTACGCTCGCTTCGATACCTCGGTGTAGATCGCCGTGCCTGTCAGGGTCTGCAGCAGCTCGCCCCGTTCGCCGTCGTCTGCCTTCAGGAAGGCGGAAAACTCATTCTGCGCGAGCAGCACCGCGCGGATGAACTGGTCGAAGTTCAGCCCGATCCGCTTTTCGATTTCCGCCTTGACCTCTCGATTGGTATTGCCGATCGGGTGCAATTCATTCAAGGTCTTGAGGCTCATTGCAACCTGTTGCAGTGCGCCGTCCGTCTTGTTGCGGGAGCGTCGCACGCTCCAGCGGGCGCGGTAGCCGATGCCGTCCGCGCCGACGAAATCGACTTCGGCATAACCGTCCGACGCACCGCGCCGCAACAGCGTGCGCGTGTCCTGCGGCGTGACGGTCTCGTCGCGCACGTCCGGCAATCCTATTCCTTTGCTGCCGGCACGCAGCAGCCGCGGCGTGGCGTCATAGAGTGCAAGGCAGAGTGCATCGAGCAGGGTGCTTTTGCCGGCGCCGGTCGGCCCGCTGATCGCGAACAGCCCGGCGGAAGCCAATGGCTCCTGCAGAAAATCGATGTCGAATTCACCCGCTAGGGAGGCCAGGTTCCGGCCACGTATGGCGAGAATCCTCATCAGGCCGCTTTCTCGGCCGGCCCGAACAACAGCTCGGCAAAGGCGGAGAGCTGTTCCTGCGGCGCTTCCTCACCGAACCTGTCGCGGTACAGCCGCCTGAAAATCTCGTCCGGCTGTAGGCGATCGAGTTCATCAAGGGACGCCGGCAGGTCCCCGTCGCCGCTTTTGCGGGCGGAAGTCGTTTCTATCTTCGCCAGCCGAACCGGCTTGCCTTCCAGCGCCGCTTCGATGCGGCTGCGCAGGCCCGGCTCCGGGCTGTCGAGACGGACCCGCACTTCAAGGTAGGGCAGGGTCTGCGGGTCGTGCGCCGGGGGCAATTCAAGCGCGGCAAGGGCCCTCAACACTTCCTCGAGAGGTGCGGGCCTGGGCGGAACGCGCAGCAAACCCACCGCACGCGGTACTTTGATTTCGGTGATGTCGCGCGCCGCTTCGCCATCGAGTTCGACACGCAATACCTGGTGACTGTAATCGACTTCGGCGAAGGACATCGGCAACGGGCTGCCGCTGTAGCGCAAATGAGGCTGGCGGCCGACACGCTGTGCGAGATGCAGGTGACCAAGTCCGGCATAGGCGATTGCCGCGTCGAATATGCGGGAGGACAGCGCCTCGGCGCCGCCGATGAAGATCCGGCGCTCGGATTCGTCGGAGGTCTCGCCGCCGGCCATGTGACAGTGCCCGAGCGCCACGATCGCCTGGCCGGGCACCCGCCGCTGCAACGCATGCCGCAGCGCTTCCCGGTACACCAGGGCGATGCCTTCCATGTACGGATCGCCGTCGGTGTCGATGCGCGGTACATCGCCCGGCCTCAGGAAAGGAATTGCCAGGCACCACGCGGCAACCGCACCGGACCGGTTCTTCAATGGCACGATGAGCTGGTCGAAATCCAGGTTCCCGCATGCGAGGCGGCGAACCTGGCCGATCACCGTGATTTCCATGCCTTCCAGCAGCGGCGCCGGCGCTTCGAGTCGCCCGGGCGAATCGTGATTGCCGGCGGTGATGATGATGTTCAGATGCGGCGCTGCCGCCTTGGCCTGCTGAAGAAAACGATAGAACTGCTTCTGCGCGGATGCAGACGGGTTGGTATTGTCGAATACATCACCCGCGATCAGGAGTCCGTCCACCTGTTCGGCAACGATGGTGTCGAGCAGCCAGTTCAGGAAACACTGATGCTCGTAGGTGCGCTCGAAATTGTGCAGGGTCTGGCCAAGATGCCAGTCGGAGGTATGCAGGAAGCGCATTGTCATGACTTTCAGTTGCCAACGGGATTGGTGCCGGCGCGATGCGCGGATTTTACCAAGAGGCAGGATCATCCGGCCGGGCATTATGCAGCCCGGTATGCAATTCCGCTCTGCTATGATCGCCTGGCCGTGGCCGGTAAGGTGGCGGGAACATGATGTCAGGGCGACAAATGCGAAAAAAAGTAGTGATTATGGTAGCGGCAGTCGTGGTGGGGCTCCCGCTCGCCGGTGTGCTGGCCGGACAAATGAATTTGCTTGCCGGCAAGCCGCCGGCAGACCTTGGCGTACGTAATGGAATGCTCAAGCCGCCCGGGGCGGACGCGCAAAACGTCGTTTCCAGTCAGGCCGCGATGCATCCTCATCGCCCCGATCATGTCATTGCGCCCTTGCGGATCTCGAGCGATGCGGCAACCGCCTTTGCGAAACTCGAACGTATCGTTCGAGGCATGGAAGGTGCATCTGTCGTGGTATCGGAACCACACTATCTGCGTGCGGCATTCCGGTCGAAGTGGCTTCGCTTTGTCGACGATGTGGAATTTTTCTTGGACCCCCATGAAGGCGTCATCCACATGCGGTCGGCATCGCGGCTAGGCCGGCGGGACTTCGGCGTGAACCGTGCGCGGCTTGAAGCGGTCAGGACGGCGTTCGATGCGACATAGTTTCGAAAGGATAAGGCGACTCTTTCTCGCCGGTGCATGTCTGTGGAGTCTGTCCGCATCCGCGATGGATGCGGCATGCCGGGAAGCCGCCTCCAATCCGCTCGCCGCCCGTATCGCCGAACTTGCACTTCGCGAACATCGCGAGTTCGGTGGCCACCGCATCGATGCGAACGGATACCTGGTTCGCTTCGGTGCGGTCGAATCGGAAACCGAATTGTTGCAGGACGCTGAGTCCGGACGCCGTTCCGCGGCGACTGAAGGCCGTTTCGCCTGGCGGCGGGTGTGGGAGTACTGGGTGGTCCTGAACAGAAATGCTCCCGGCGAGACAGCTGACCGCAAGATCGTCTACGTACCGGGCCTGCTGGACAATCCTTCGGCGCAGGCTGCTCCGAAAGAAATGTCTCTCGGCACATTGCTGCCGGAACTGGAAAAACAGCAAGGTAGCGCCGCATACGCGTTGCGCGAGGCCGCCGTGCGCGCAGCCCTGAACGATTCCCCCTGGTCGGCGGCCTTCATTTCCTATCTGATGCACCACGCAGGTCTGACGGAGCGGCAATTCCGGTATTCGTCGACCCATTCCGATTACATCAAGGCTGCCTTCGACGCGAACCAGGGCTATGCCTATGTCCCTTGCGATCCGCAACTTGTCAGTCCCCGCGTCGGTGACCTGTTGTGTTATTCGCGGAGCAATCCGCCCCTGAAAAATTATTCGGAATGGCGAACGGCGGCACTGGCGTCGGGATTCGTTACCGCATCCCATTGCGATGTGGTGGTCGACGTCGACATCCCGGCAAGCAAGTTCGACACGATCGGCGGCAACGTGATGCAATCCGTGACGCGTCGCACATTAAAACTGAATGAAGCCAGGGTGCTGTCGCGCAGTCATCGTGCCGTACAAGGCAATGCATCCCGACACGCCGATTGCTCCGTGCGCAAAAAATGCCGGCGGCAGGACTTCAACCGGCAGCATTGGGGCGTGCTGCTGCGATTGAAGTGATCACGCGGCGTGGCCATTGCGGGGGCCCTATCCACTGCATCTCCACTGGGAACCCAAGTGCGCGGAAACGGTCGGCGACACGTTTAAGCTGACTCTCGCGGCGGTCCAGGTCTGCGCTGTATCGGCCAGATTTGCTGTTGATGAAAAAGAGGGGCTGTCCGTCCTTGATGCCGGCATAGCGGAGTTCCCCTCCGATACGCCCCATCGGAGCGGCGAACCCGCCAATCAATGGCGGATGGCCCAGTTGCAAAAGAATATTCGTATGTTGGTATCTGATGTGAGAGGGCGCAACGGCGACTTGCCCACTACGTGTAACGATCCAGTTATAGCAAAAGTGGCGGTTCCTGCCATTTCTGTATAACTCAACTCTCATCTTGGAAAAAAACGGCCCCAGTTCCTTTCTGAGTTTAGAAGCTCGTCCAGGATGGATATCGTAGGCAGGGAACAATAGCCGGTTCGGATGTACACGCACCGTACGGCCGCCCCCGGGCTCGAGTTCGCTGTGATGGATATGAGGCATGCTGTTGTTCTGCTGCCCTCCTGGTTTATGCAATCTGCCGAACATTCCGTCGAGATCGGGCGCCGGCCGCATCCTTTCAGGCCTCCATGCGGGAAATCCTGTAGTTGTCGGATGGTTGGCATTCGCTTTGATTGTCTCGCCCTCATGATTCACTAAGGGCTGCGAATTACTTCTTCTCAGCCGCCCGAATAAATCCATGCTTCTGTCGCACGGCATTGACGCGCTCCTTTTCATCCGTTCAAGGAATTCAGCGCTCCCCTTGCGGCCTGCCGGCGTGGTAGAGCCAATTCGATGTTCTTTTTCAGCTTTTTCATCCTTTCTTTGCTTTGAGGATGGCGTGGAGGGCGGTGAGCCCGCTTGGATGGACACAGCCTGAATACCTGAAACCAGGGGTGTAAGCATGATTGATTACCGGAAGAGGATCGATTTACGGGATCACGCGTGAACGATGAGCGATGAATGCCTTTCGGCGGACGGAAGTTCCGAGTCCGTGGATTCAGAATGGAGAAGTCCTGAAATTTGGGAAGACGCGTTGTCGAAGAATTTTACAGCGAGGGAGGACACATAGGGTAATGGAACAGGTCGGGAATGTAAGTCCTTGATTTTATTTAATCGATTTCCGGAATTTTGAATGGCATCAATATTGCTAGCAGAGAATAGTTGCAAAAGTTTATTCGAAGCACCCGGGAAGCAGCAATGACCTGGGATTCAGCCAACTGTAAATCAAAACCAAGAAACGATATGAAAAAACTGATCTCTTCCGCCCTGTTCACCATCGCCGCCTTGTCTGCGGGCGCCGCGCAAGCCATTCCGTCTCTCAGCTTCATCATCGACGGAGATACATTCAATAATCCCTATTCGATCACCAATAATTCGACCGCCGGCGAAACAGTGACCCGGTTCAGCCTCAACCTCGGGACAATCCCCTCCGGCGGCCCGTTTTGCTTTGATACCGTGAATGGCGGTCCCTGCAATCCGAGTCCTCAAAGCCCGACCCCATTTTCGCCAGTCGGCAGCACCGGCGTTACGACAGGTCTGACATCCCCGGCGGTTGTAAGCGATGGTGCGCAGATCCTCGACTTGTTCTTCAATGATTTCAATCCCGGCGAAACATTCAGCTGGAATATCGATATCGACAGCGCAAGCGCTTTCACCACACTGGGTAGCCAGTTGATCGGTGCGACTGCATTCGTCGATTTCTCGAACGGTCAGCGCCTTCTCGGTTCGCTGCTGGCCGTCGCCGGCAACCCGGATGCGACCCAGTTCACCGTTACCGGCGTCGTTCCGGTGGGCCGCGTTCCCGAGCCAAGCACGATGGCTCTGATGGCACTCGCCGGACTGGCTTTCCTGCGTCGCCGTAAGGTATAAGCGTCTACGCACATCCCGTTTCGGGTCGTCGCACAAAAATGCCGGGGTCATCCCGGCATTTTTATCTGGCGCAGTAATCCACGATTACTTCTGACAGCGCTCAAACACCCAGATATCCCACAAGCTGCTCCGGCGCCGCCGTCAATGTGGCCGATTCACCTTCAAGTACGATGCGGCCTTTCTCCAGCACGACCGCAATATCGGTGTGCGCCAGAACCGCCCGGTAGTTACGGTCGACGATCAACGTGCTGATGCCGGTTTCGCGGATCTGCGAAATTACCCGCCAGATTTCCTTCACAACGAGTGGCGCAAGTCCTTCAGTTGCTTCATCCAGAATGAGCAGGTCCGGATTCGTCATCAATGCGCGTCCGATCGACAGCATCTGCTGTTCGCCGCCGGATAGTTGCTGGCCTCCGTGGTCGAGTCGTTCGTTCAGACGCGGAAAGGTTTCGAGTACCCGTTCAAACGTCCAGTCGCGCCGGCCGGCAGGGCCTGGCCTGGCGCTCATAATCAGGTTTTCACGTACCGAAAGGTTGGGGAAGATGCCCCGACCTTCCGGCACGTACCCGATTCCCAGGCGCGCCATTCTTTCCGGTGCTTGCCCGGTCACATCCTTGCCGCGCCATGCGACCCTGCCCGATGCAGCAGGGACAAATCCCATGACCGACCGGATCATCGTTGTCTTGCCCATGCCATTGCGGCCCAGCAGACCGACCGCCTTGCCGGCGGGAATCTGCAGGTCGACGCCTTGCAGGATATGGCTGTCGCCGTAATAGGTGTTCAGTGAGGAGATCTGGAGCACGATGAGCCTTGCATTCAGGTGTGGGCATCACCCAGGTACGCGACCTGGACCGCTGGATTGTTCCGGATCGGTTCCGGGGCGTCGCTGGCGATGACCTCGCCGTTGACCATGACGGTGATGCGGTCGGCGACGCGGAACACGGCGTCCATATCATGCTCGACCAGCAGCACTGCGTGGGTTTGCTTCAGGCGCGCCAGCATGTTGAGCATGCGGTCGGTCTCTTCCGCCCCCATGCCTGCCAGCGGTTCGTCGAGCAGCAGCACGCGCGGGCGGGTTGCAAGGCACATGGCGATCTCGAGCTGACGTTTCCCGCCATGGCTCATGCTGCCGGCATTGGCATGGGCGGCGTCCGCCAGTCCGGCGGCTTCGAGTGCTTCATGCGCAATGTCGTTACTGAAGCCGCATTCACGTGCGGATTCCCAGATACGCCATGGACGCTGCAAGGCCGCCTGTGCCGCGAGACGGCAGTTTTCCAGAACGCTGAATGTTGGAAATATCGTGGTGCGCTGGTAACTGCGGCCTACGCCGAGCCGGGCGCGCCTGGGTTGCGGAAGGCGGGTGATGTCCTCGCCGGCGAGTTGAATGCTGCCTGCCGACACCGGAATTTCGCCGGACAACATATTGATCAGCGTCGATTTTCCGGCACCGTTGGTGCCGATCACCGCATGAACCTGGCCGGCATGCAGGCTGATCGTCACCTTGTCCACCGCTACCAGGCCGCCGAAGCGGCGCGTCAGGCCGGTCGCTTGCAACAGGGCGGGTGCTTGCGTCTGGCTCATTTCTTTTCTCCGTCAAAGCCGGTTTTTTCGCGCGCAGGTCTCCTGCCGCCCATGCGTGCCGCGTTCCTTATCCACTGGCCGATGCCGATCAGGCCGTGGGGCAGGAGGGCGACGAATAAAATCATGGTCAGGCCGAGCGTCAATTGCCAGCGTTGCGCAAATGCGCCCAAAATCGCTTCCGATGCATAGAATTCCTTGAGCAGCACGAATGCTACGGCGCCGATGACGGCACCCCGGAAGCTGCCGAGGCCGCCGAGAATAATCATCAGCAGTACCGCACCAGATTCATGCCAGGACAGCATCTCGGGGTTCACATAACCTGTTTTGGTCGCTTTGAGAAAACCTGCCAGGCCGGCGAGCATGCCAGCGATGACGAAGGCAGCAAGCTTGTAATAATAAGTATTGAAGCCCGCGGCCCGCATTCGCTGCTCGTTGACCCGGATACCCGCCAGAGCGTGGCCAAAGCGCGAACGCTCCAGCACCGCGAGAAATCCGTATGTAAATGCCAGCACTCCCAGCGCAAAAAAGTACATGTGGCCGCTCTTGTCGAGGTCGATCAGCGTCTTGCCGCCGATCTCCAGTGCCGGCCTGAGCGTCAGGTAGATGCCGTCGCTGCCGCCGCCGATCGGCGTGTCGTGGACCACGAAGTAGGCCATCTGCGCGAACGCCAGCGTCACCATGATGAAATAGACGCCTTTGGTACGCAGGCTGAGTGCGCCGACCGCGAGGGCATAGACGCCCGCGCCCAGAACTGCCATCGGCAGCAGCACCGCGATCGATCCGGCGGCGTCGTCGGGCGACAGCCTTGCGGCGACATAGGCGGCAATGCCGAAAAACGCGGCATGCCCGAGGCTGATCAGACCGGTTTTGCCGACCAGCAGTTCGAGACTGAGGGCAAAGATGGCGTAGACGATGATCGTCAATGCCAGATCCTGCATGTAGGAGGACAGCACGGAAGGCAGCGCCGCCAGCGCGGCGATCACGAGCACCGGGGTAAGCCAGCTCAGGCTGGTGCGCCGCGGCGTGCTGATGCGGGTCGCGGCGAGAGAAGTCGTGTTCATGGTCAGTAGCCTTTACTCTTCAGGCCCTCAGGCCGCCAGATCAGGATTGCGGCCATCAAAAGGTACACGCCGATGCCGCTGAGCTGAGCGAAGAAAACCTTACCGAAGGTGTCGACGAAACCGACCAGCAGGGCGGCGATCAGCGCTCCCGTGATGGAGCCGATGCCGCCGATGACGACCACAACGAAGCAGATGATGAGGATATGGCCGCCCATGCCGGGATAGACCGAGGTGACCGGCGCCGCGATCATGCCGGCCAGCGCGGCCAGCGCAACCCCGGCGGCGAAGACTGTGCGGTAAAGCAGCCGGATGTTGATGCCGAGCCCGCGCACCATGTCGCGGTTGCTCGCACCGGCGCGAATCATCATGCCGAGCTTGGTGCGGTTAACGACGTAGTAGAGGCCGATTGCCACGACCAGGCAGGCTGCCGAGGCGAACAGGTTGTAGATCGGATAGGTCATCACGCCGCCGAGGGATATGCCGCCGGAGAGCCAGTCGGGCGCCTTGACGCCGTGCACCTCGTTGCCGACCAGGATGCTGCGGCACTCTTCGAATACCAGGATCAAGGAGTAGGTCATCAGGACCTGCTGCAAGTGATCGCGTTGATAGAGATAGCTGAAAAATACCCATTCAAGGATGTATCCGAAAATGGCGGCCAATGCCACGCCGGCGAGCAATTGCAGAATGAACTGGTCGCCGAATAGCGGCGACAGCGAGAAGGCGAGATAGGCGCCGATCATGTAGAAGCTGCCATGAGCGAGGTTGATCACGCCCATGATGCCGAAAATGAGTGTCAGCCCGCTTGCCACGAGAAAAAGCAGCAGACCGTACTGGATCGCATTCAGGCACTGGACGAGGAAGGTTGGGAGATCCATGGTGGATGACGAGGCTTCATGCCCGATTGGTTGATGTGCAGCTATTGCTGTAATACGGCGCTTGCCCGTTCCCGCCGCGCAAACCTGATGCTTATGAGGCAGACAAACAGCTCAAATAAAGCAGGGTGCGCACGGCGCACCCTGCACGTAATACCGGGACAGCGTTACATTTTGCAGCCGCGGGCCGGATCGGCCAGCGACTTGATCGCCACGCCTTTCACTTCATTGTTTTTGCCATTCACCTGGCGCAGATAGATGTCCTGCACCGGATTATGGGCCGCCGACAGGCTGAAAGTCCCGCGCGGGCTGTCGATTTTCGCCTTGCGCATCGCTTCCTGCATCTGGTCGCGCTTGCTGATGTCGCCGTTGACCGCTTTCAATCCGACCGCCAGCAGTTGCGCCGCGTCGTAGCCCTGCACCGCATATACGTCGGCATTGGTCTTGTAGTTCTTCGCAAACGCAAGCCGGAAGGCATTGTCGCGCGGCGTATTCAGATTGTCGGCGTAGTGAAGCGTGGTCAGCATGCCTTGCGCCGCCTCGCCTTGCGCTTCGAGCGTGCCGTCGGTCAGGAAGCCCGGTCCGTACAGCGGGATGGTCTTGTTCAGGCCCGCCGCGACGTAATCCTTGACGAACTTGACCGCGCCGCCGCCGGCGAAGAAGGCATACACCGCATCCGGCTTCTGCGACGCGATCTGCGTCAGCAGGGCTTGGTATTCGACGTTCGGGAAGGGCAGGGTCAGGTTGTCGGACACTTTCCCGCCGCCTTTCTCGAATCCTTCGGTGAAACCTTTTACGGATTCATTGCCCGCGGCGTAATTCCAGGTGATCGTCATTGCGCGCTTGTGGCCTCGCTCCGCGGCCACCTTGCCCATCGCGAACGCCGGCTGCCAGTTGCTGAAGGAGGTACGGAAAATGTTCTTCGCGCACATGGCGCCGGTGATCACGTCGGCACCGGCGTTCGGGATAATGAGCAGCGTGCCGGTTTCCCGCGCGACCTTGGCCATCGCCAGTGCGACGCCGGAGTGTACGGTGCCGACCAGCACATCGACCTGGTCGCGCTTGATCAGCTTGTTGACGTTATCGGTTGCCTTGGCGGGATCGGATTCGTCGTCCACCTTGAAGTACTGCACGTCGCGGCCCGCCAGCTTGCCGCCCTGTTCATTGACATGCATCTTGAAACCGTTTTCGATCATTTCGCCGAGATTGGCGAAGGTGCCGGTTGCCGGCAGCATGAAACCGACCTTGATGGGCGCATTGCCTTGCGCGGCGGCCTGTCCGGCCGCGCCGAGAGCGGCGACCGCCAATGCGGCGACGGTTAGCTTAAAAGTGGTTTTCACACATGTCTCCTTGATTGTTGTTGGTAGGTACTTTACATCGAACGCAGAATAAAGCCAGCGACTGCGTTCATTGTCGCTTCCGGCTGGTCGCGGTGCGGCGAGTGGCCGCAGTCCGGTATGACGACGAGTTCCGCCTGCGCTACCTTTCTCCGGATGCCGTAGATCTGTTCCAGAGTGCCGTATTCATCGTCGGCTCCCTGAAGCGCCAGTACAGGACAGGCAATACGCGGCAATTCGGCCTCAATATTCCACGCCCGAAAAGCCGGGTCAAGCCAAATGTCGTTCCAGCCCCAGAACGCGGAATCGACATCGTCATGATAGCGTGCCAGCCGCTCCCGCACGCCCTTGTGGAGATAGGCCTCCCGCGCATCGCGGATGCTGTCGATGGTCAGATCTTCCACGAAGATATGGGGCGCCGCGACGGCGATGCCACTGACGCGTTCCGGAAACCTGGCAGCGTACAGAAGGCTGATGGAAGCGCCGTCGCTGTGGCCGAACAGAAACGGCCTGTCCAGGCCGAGCTGGCTGAACAGGACCGGCAGCACGTCATGGGCCTGCTGGTGCATGAAGTCCACGGGCCAGCGCTCCTCCGGCGGGCGCGGTGTCGAGCGGCCGTAGCCGTAGCGCGAAAAAACCAGCCCGGTAAAGCCGTTGGCGGCGCAGAACGATGCCGGAAAATCCTTCCAGAGGGCGATGGAACCGAGGCCCTCATGCAGAAATACGACGACCGGATAAGCGGATTCCCGGACACCGACGAATTGATATTCCAGCCGGACCGGCCTGCCGCGCCATTCGAGTTCGGCGAAACGCGTGTCGCCGGTATGCATGCCTTGTACCATCGTCGCTTTAGCCCTGTGCCCGCAGCTTGAATCGCTGAATCTTGCCGGTCGCCGTCTTCGGGAGGTCGGCGACGAAATGGATTTCGCGCGGATACTTGTGCGGTGCCAGCCGGCCCTTAACGAATTCCTTCAATTCATTCTCCAGCACCGGCGAAGCGCTGCGGCCATCGCGTAGCACTACATAAGCGACCGTCTTGGTCAGTCCGTGCTCGTCTGTCTGGCCGACGACCGCCGATTCCAGCACCGCCTGGTGCGCAATCAGCGCCGACTCGACCTCGATGGGCGATACATACTGTCCGCTGACCTTCAGCATGTCGTCGCTGCGGCCTGCATAGGTATAGAAGCCGTCGGCGTCCACCGTATATTTGTCGCCGCTCTTGACCCAGTCGCCGAGAAAGGTGCTGCGGCTTTTCTCGCGGTTGGTCCAGTAAAACAGCGCCGCGCTCGGTCCCCGGATATACAGGTCGCCCACCTCGCCGACGGGCACCGGCTGCATCTGGTCGTTGCGCAGTTCGACATCGTATCCCGGCACAGGCCGACCCGTGGAGCCGTACCGCACGTCGCCTTCCCGATTGGAGACGAAGATGTGCAGCATTTCCGTCGATCCAAGGCCATCGAGGATGTCGCAGCCGAAATGTTTGCGGAACTGCTCACCCACCTCCTTCGGCAACGCCTCTCCGGCGGAAGCACAGATCCTCAGTGCCACGGCGTTTCCCGACGGCAGCTCGGTTGAAGCCAGCATGGCGACGAAGAGGGTGGGCACACCGCAGAACACGGTCGGTTTCTGCTCCGTGAGCCGCTTGAACACCGCAGCAGGCGTGGGGCGTTCCGCCATCAGGACCACCGTGGCGCCGACGCTGAGCGGGAACGTCAGGCCGTTGCCGAGTCCATAGGCGAAAAACAGCTTCGCGGCCGAGAACACGATATCGTCGGACCGGACGCCGAGGATCGGCTTGCCATACAGCTCCGCCGTCCAGTAAAGGTTGCCATGGGTGTGCACCGTGCCTTTCGGGCGGCCGGTGGAGCCGGAGGAATAAAGCCAGAAGGCAATGTCATCCGCATGCGTGTTTGCATTTGCTTCCGCGCCGAGCGGATCGCCGGCAAGCAGATCGGAAAACCCGCGGCAACCGGACGGCGCGGCATCGATGCCGGAAACGAACACCGGCACATCGATTTGTGCCATGGAAAGGGCTTCTCTCAGGGCGGGCAGCAGCGGCGCGGACACGATGACCGCCTTGGCGCCGCTGTGCTCAAGCATGTAGGCATAGTCGGTCGCGGGCAGCAGGGTATTCAGCGGCACGGCGACGATGCCGGCGAACAAGGCGCCAAGAAACGCCACCGGCATATCCACAGTATCGTGCATCATCAGCAGGACCCGCTCTTCGCGGCGCAAGCCGCTTTGCAGCAGACCGGCGGCGCAGCGCCTTATTCGCTGGTCGAGTTCGCCGTAGGTGATGCGGGTCGCGTCATCGATATATGCCACCTTGTCAGGATGGTTGGCGTTGATGTCGAGTAGGTGCCGGCTGAAGTTGAAACGCTGTGGCAACGCGCTGTTCGACTGCTGCATGTCTGTCTCCTGGAGTGATCAGGCGCGGCTCGCGGATTTCACGTGGCGGTTCGTCCGATTGACGCGCCATTCTTCTCATGCGAGACGCCCGTGCGCCTTAGGCCGCTGCGCGTGTAAAGGTAATTGCGCCTTGCGGCAGCAGATAAAGAATCAAGGCTTTTCCCGTGGTTACCGTCGGACTGTGGGCGCTGCCAGCCTCATAGACACACCATCCGGCGGGGCGGGAATCGAATTCGGCGCCGGAGGTAAGCGGCATGATCAGATCGATCTCGCCGTTTGGGTGTGCATGATGCGGACCCGCTAGATTTTCCATTTCCACGACATCCACGCTGAAACCATGGGTCCTGTCGGTTGCTTTCAGGACGCGGCCGTAGCGGATGCCGCCGCCTTCCCGGGTGCACATCCAGCCGGCCGTGACTGCATCCCGGCAGGTATCGAAAATCTTGTCGTACAAATCACTGCCGGGGCCGTATTGCGTGTTGAGGAATGCTTCGAGCGAGGCATCGAGTGGCCGGCCGGCGATCTCTTGCGTCAGCCCGGCAATGAGGCGTTCAAACTCCTGCACGGATGATTCGGACGAATTCATCATTTACATCTCCTCGCGATTGCTTTTATAGTGCGCAGACCGCTTTGGGTACCTGCACCATTTGCATTATCCGTTTTATATTGCTGTTGAAACGAGTGTATATGTAATATCTTGCAGATGTCAAGGCGATGGAGCATACTATATTTCATGTCTTTTCCAATCATTGCATTGTATGAAAAATCCACCCGACCTGAATAATATGGATAAGAGCGCCGTCGTGGCCGCGCGGGTGGATGAGGAAAAAGACCCTTTTCTTATTTCGCTGGGCGAACGGGTGCGGGCGCTCCGCGCGCGGCGCGGCCTCACCCGAAAGGCGCTGGCGCGTCTGGCAGACGTCTCCGAGCGCCATCTGGCCAATGTCGAATCCGGCGTCGGGAATGCATCGATTCAGTTCCTGCGCCAGCTCACCGCCGTCCTCAACTGCACACTGGCGGAAATGATCGGCGACGAGACGGCGAGCTCTCCCGAATGGCTGATGATCCGGGAGATATTGCGCGGCCGTTCCGACGAAGAGCTGGCCATGGCCCGCACTACGCTTGCCAGCGTATTCGATGCGCCCACCAGCGAATCCGCCCGGCGTGACCGCATCGCCCTGATCGGGTTGCGCGGGGCCGGAAAGTCCAGCATCGGCCGCATGCTGGCAGACCACTGGATGGTGCCGTTCATTGAACTGAGTCGCCAGATCGAAACCTT
>JAESFT010000656.1_pt1 | contig 16471 bp, 12 predicted proteins | sample 9269451 | NCBI WGS metagenome assembly JAESFT01 (sample SAMN14502557, study PRJNA617106) | algae metagenome | isolation source: Scytonema hyalinum WJT4-NPBG1 and co-occurring heterotrophs from well... | place: USA: Mojave Desert, Joshua Tree National Park, California | collected 2006-05-25
ACGCTGATTGCGCCGATCGCCATGGAGGAGAAGCTGCGCTTTGCCATCCGCGAGGGCGGCCGCACCGTGGGCGCGGGCGTCGTCGCCCAGGTCATGGACTAATCAACTCACACCAAGGTCGGGAACGGTCTCGCATCGCTCCCGATCCTGAGCTAAAGACTTTGGGAGCGACGCCCGCGTCGCTCCTGCCAAGACCCGGGAGCCGCCTGCTGGCTCTCGTGACCGCCGGAGGAGTGTAGCTCAATCGGCTAGAGCACCGGTCTCCAAAACCGGGGGTTGGGGGTTCGAGTCCCTCCACTCCTGCCAGCGGTCAAAACCACCTGGGCAAGCTGAGCCATAGGCTAGAGCGCCGGCGGATCGACAAAGCAGGCGACTTGCTGTAAAGCGACCGCTTCACCAGATGACGTGTTGGGTGGCGCGCGGCCGGAGATGGCTTCGCGCCCCTGTTAATTTGGGGCCAGAGCCCCTGGAAGGACGATCGCCTGGGGCTTCGCTCCGCGGTTGTTAAAGGCTGAAATGGCAAAGACCAACCCGTTCGAGTTCCTGCAGCAGGTACGCTCGGAAGCCTCCAAGGTCACGTGGCCGACCCGCAAGGAGACCACCATCACCACCGCCATGGTGTTCGTGATGGCCGTTCTCGCGAGCGTGTTCTTCCTCGTGGTCGATCAGATCATTGGCTGGGGCGTCCGCACCATCCTCGGGCTCGGCGGTTAGAGGGGGCGACCATGTCGAAGCGTTGGTATATCGTCCACGCCTACTCGAACTTCGAGAACAAGGTTGCCCAGTCGATCAAGGATCAGGCTGCTCAGCGCGGCTTGATGGAGAAGTTCGACGAGGTGATGGTCCCGACCGAAAAGGTCGTCGAGGTGCGCCGCGGTCGGAAGGTCGATGCGGAGCGCAAGTTCTTCCCCGGCTACGTTCTGGTGAAGTGCGACCTCACCGATGAGGTCTACCACCTCATCAAGAATACCCCGAAGGTCACCGGCTTCCTCGGCGCCGACAAGGCCAAGCCGGTTCCGATTCCGGACTCGGAAGCGGAACGCATCAAGGGCCAGGTGGCCGAGGGTGTGGATCGTCCGAAGCCCTCGATCGCCTTCGAGATCGGCGAGCAGGTTCGGGTGGCCGATGGGCCCTTCGCCTCGTTCAACGGCGTCGTCGAAGAGATCGACGAGTCCCGCGCCCGCCTGAAGGTCGCCGTGTCGATCTTCGGCCGTGCGACGCCGGTCGAGCTGGAATACGGCCAGGTCGAGAAAGTCTAAAAATTCAGCGAGTGGTCCAGAGTGAATGGGGGCCGGAGGGTGCTTCCTCCATCCATCATTTGCCACTCACCATTCGCTGTTCACTCGCGGGAGGCACGCCTGGTCGCCAGCCAGAGCAACAACGGGCCGCACCGCGATCTGCAACCGCCGTCTTGTCCGGTTGGCACCGGAGGGACGGCTTATTGGGAGCAGTCCCATGGCTAAGAAAATTGCGGGCTACGTAAAGCTCCAGGTACCCGCCGGCGCGGCTAACCCGTCGCCGCCGATCGGTCCCGCGCTCGGTCAGCGCGGTCTCAACATCATGGAATTCTGCAAGGCCTTCAATGCGAAGACCGCGCAGATCGACAAGGGCACCCCGATCCCGGTGATCATCACCGCCTATCAGGACCGGTCGTTCACCTTCGAGATGAAGCAGCCGCCCGTGTCCTTCTTCCTCAAGAAGGCCGCCAACCTGAAGATCGGCAAGAAGCCGGCTTCTGGTTCCAAGACCCCGGGCAAGGGCGCTCCGGCTGGCCGCGTCACCGAGGCCCAGTTGCGTGAGATCGCCGAGAAGAAGATGGCCGATCTCAACTGCGACTCGGTCGACTCGGCTGTAAACATGATCCGTGGTTCCGCTCGGGCCATGGGCCTCGAGATCGTGGCGTAAGGGAGGGTCCGATGGCACATGAAGGTAAGCGCATCCGCGCAGCCCGCGACGGCATCGACCGTACCAAGCTCTATAGCCTCGACGAGGCCGTGAAGATCATCAAGGAGCGGGCCAAGGCCAAGTTCGACGAGACCGTCGAGCTCGCCATGAACCTGGGCGTCGATCCGCGTCACGCCGACCAGATGGTCCGCGGCGTCTGCAATCTGCCGAACGGCTCCGGCCGGACCGTGCGCGTGGCGGTGTTCGCCCGCGGCGGCAAGGCCGACGAGGCCCGCGCGGCTGGTGCGGACATCGTGGGTGCCGAGGATCTCGTCGAGATCGTCAACGGCGGCACAATCGATTTCGACCGCTGCATCGCGACCCCCGACATGATGCCGCTCGTCGGCCGCCTCGGTAAGGTGCTGGGCCCGCGCGGCCTGATGCCGAACCCGAAGGTCGGCACGGTGTCGATGGATGTCGCCGGCGCCGTGAAGGCGGCTAAGGGCGGCGCCGTGGAGTTCCGCGTCGAGAAGGCCGGTATCGTCCATGCCGGCGTCGGCAAGGCCTCGTTCGACGACGTCAAGCTCGCCGAGAACATCCGCGCCTTCGCGGACGCGGTCTCCAAGGCGAAGCCCACGGGCGCCAAGGGTACCTACATCCAGCGCATCGCCCTGTCGTCCACGATGGGCCCGGGCGTGAAGGTGGACCCGTCCTCGGTGCTGAACGCCTGAGGCGTCCGGCTCCAAGGCCAACGTATCCGGTCCGGCCCTTCGAGGCCGGACCGACCGTTTTCAGAGCCATTCCGCCGCAGGCGTCAGGGTAAGCGCGACGAAAGTCGTGCTTTTGGCCCAAACCCTCTTGGCAAGGACTCCCGAATGCTCTATGGAAGCGGTTTCGAGTTTCCAACAATCGCGGGGGCTTACAGCCATGCTGAAGCTTCCACACCGCAATCCGCTTCAGAGATGAAGCGGTGACAGGCCGGCGAGCCCGAGGGGTCTCCCTTTTGGCTCGTTCCGGCCATGTCCTGTCCGAGACTGCAGGCGCTGGAGAGGGTTCGTCCCGCCGGCTTAATACGAATGGGCCTGCATAGACGGGGAAAGCCGTTTTCAACCATCCGCCAGCGGCGGATGTGAGGGTATCGGTTCGAACCATCTCGCCCAAGCGCCGCCTGTTGGTGGGGCTGGGGGACAGGGCTTGCGAGAGCGTCGCTTGAAGCGACCCGGGTGCAAGCCAGGGGCCCTTTGAGCGGCAATTGCAACCGGCAGATCCGAGATCTGCTTAACCGGAGAGAGCCCAGTGGACAGAGCAGCAAAACGCGAGCTCGTCTCGACGCTCAACGACGTGTTTGCGAACACGAGCGTGGTCGTCGTGGCCCACTACAAGGGCCTTACGGTCGCCGACATGCAGAAGCTGCGTTCGCAGATGAAGCAGGCCGGTGCCACCGTGAAGGTCACAAAAAACAGCCTCGCCAGGATCGCTCTCGAAGGCACGGACGTCGCGTCCATTCAAGACCTTATGAAAGGTCAGACCTTGATCGCATATTCGAGCGATCCGGTCGCGGCGCCCAAGGTCGCCGTCGACTTTGCCAAGGGGAACGACAAGCTCGTCATCCTCGGCGGAGCGATGGGAACGACCGCTCTGGATGCGAACGGTGTGAAGGCGCTCGCCACCATGCCGTCGCTCGACGAACTGCGCGCTAAGATCGTGGGGCTCATCAATGCGCCCGCCACGAAGATCGCTCAGGTTGTCAATGCGCCGGCGGCGAAGCTCGCCCGCGTGTTCGGGGCCTATGCCAAGACAGGCGAAGCGGCGTGAGGCCGTAACCTATCCCACCCAACGTTCGAACCGAACTCAAGGAAGTAAACTATGGCTGATCTTGCCAAGCTCGTTGACGATCTTTCGTCGCTGACCGTTCTCGAGGCCGCTGACCTCGCGAAGATGCTCGAAGAGAAGTGGGGCGTGTCCGCCGCGGCTGCGGTGGCGGTTGCCGCTGCTCCGGGCGCCGGCGGCGCTGCCGCTCCGGCCGTTGAGGAGCAGACCGAGTTCACGGTCGTCCTCGCCGCGGCTGGCGACAAGAAGATCGAGGTCATTAAGGAAGTCCGTGCGATCACGGGCCTGGGCCTCAAGGAGGCCAAGGACCTGGTCGAAGGCGCGCCGAAGCCCGTTAAGGAAGGCGTTGCCAAGGACGAGGCCGAGAAGATCCGCGCCACCCTCGAGAAGGTCGGCGCTAAGGTCGAGCTGAAGTAACCAGCGGGGCCGAGCGATCGGCTCCCTCGTCGAAAGACCTGACGGTCCCGGGCTTTTCCGCCTGGGGCCGTCATGCCGTCCTTAAGCCCCTGTGGACGGCCCCGCTTGAGTAAGGCTCGTTTCGAGCTGCTTTGTGTTTCACGTGGCGACGCCAGCATGTGCGTCGGACAGCTGACCCGGCTCCCCGGGACGGCGCGCCCAGGGCGCCCGGTCAGCTGTTGATAGGAGCGAGGTCCAGATGGCCAATACACTGCTCGGCCGGAAGCGCATTCGCAAGTTCTTCGGAAAAATTCAGGAAGTGGCGGAGATGCCGAACCTCATCGAGGTTCAGAAGGCTTCATACGACCAATTCCTGATGGTCGAAGAGCCGAAGGGCGGCCGGCCGGAAGAAGGTCTGCAAGCCGTCTTCAAGTCCGTTTTCCCAATTTCTGACTTTTCCAATACGGCGCTGCTCGAGTTCGTGAAGTACACGTTCGAAGCGCCGAAGTACGACGTGGACGAGTGCCGCCAGCGGGGCATGACCTTTGCCGCCCCGCTGAAGGTGACCCTGCGCCTGATCGTGTTCGATGTGGACCCGGACACCGGCGCCCGATCCGTGAAGGATATCAAGGAGCAGGACGTCTACATGGGCGACATGCCGCTCATGACCGACAACGGCACCTTCATCGTGAACGGCACCGAGCGCGTCATCGTCTCCCAGATGCACCGTTCGCCCGGCGTGTTCTTCGATCACGACAAGGGCAAGACGCACTCGTCCGGTAAGCTCCTGTTCGCTGCCCGCATCATTCCGTACCGCGGCTCGTGGCTCGACATCGAGTTCGACGCGAAGGACATCGTGTATGCGCGTATCGACCGGAAGCGGAAGATCCCCGTCACGTCGCTGCTCTACGCCCTCGGCCTCGACGGCGAGGAGATCCTCAACACCTTCTACAACCGTATCTCCTACGCCAAGGCGAAGGACGGCTGGCGCGTGCCCTTCGACGCGGAGCGTATGAAGGGCTTCAAGGCCTCCGTCGACCTTATCGACGCCGATTCCGGCGAGGTGGTGCTCGAGGCCGGCAAGAAGCTCACCGCCCGTGCGGCCCGCCAGCTCAGCGAGAAGGGCCTCAAGGCCCTGCGCGCCACGGACGAAGATCTCGTTGGCCAGTACATCGCCGAGGATCTGGTGAACCTCCAGACCGGCGAGATCTATGTGGAGGCCGGTGACGAGATCTCCGAGAAAATGCTCCGTCAGCTCGACGAGATCGGCTTGACCGAGATCCCTGTCCTCGACATCGATCACGTGAACATCGGCCCGTACATCCGCAACACGTTGGCGGTCGACAAGGCGTCTTCGCGCGAGGATGCCTTGTTCGACATCTACCGCGTCATGCGCCCGGGCGAGCCCCCGACGCTCGAGACCGCGGAGGCGATGTTCCATTCGCTGTTCTTCGACTCGGAGCGCTACGACCTCTCGGCCGTTGGCCGCGTGAAGATGAACATGCGCCTCGACCTCGACGCCGAGGACACCGTGCGTACGCTGCGCCGCGAGGACATTCTCGCAGTCGCGAAGGCGCTCGTGGATCTGCGCGACGGCAAGGGCGAGATCGACGACATCGACCACCTCGGCAACCGCCGTGTGCGCTCGGTCGGCGAGCTCATGGAGAACCAGTACCGCCTGGGCCTCCTGCGCATGGAGCGCGCGATCAAGGAGCGCATGTCGTCGGTCGATATCGACACCGTCATGCCGCAGGACCTGATCAACGCGAAGCCGGCAGCGGCTGCCGTGCGCGAGTTCTTCGGTTCCTCGCAGCTCTCGCAGTTCATGGACCAGACCAACCCGCTGTCCGAGGTCACGCACAAGCGTCGTCTCTCGGCCCTTGGCCCGGGTGGTCTGACCCGTGAGCGCGCCGGCTTCGAAGTGCGCGACGTGCACCCGACCCACTATGGCCGCATCTGCCCGATCGAAACGCCGGAAGGCCCGAACATCGGTCTGATCAACTCGCTTGCGACCTTCGCTCGCGTAAACAAGTACGGCTTCATCGAGACCCCGTTCCGCCGCGTGCGCGACGGCAAGGTCACCGACGAGGTAATCTACCTCTCCGCGATGGAGGAGGCGAAGTACAACGTCGCCCAGGCGAACTCGACGATCGACGCCGGTGGTCAGCTTACGGAAGACCTGGTGGTCTGCCGTCGGGCCGGCGACAACATCTTCGTTTCGCCCGATCGCGTGGACCTCATGGAGGTGTCGCCGAAGCAGCTTGTGTCCGTTGCAGCCGCGCTCATCCCCTTCCTTGAGAATGACGACGCGAACCGCGCCCTCATGGGCTCGAACATGCAGCGCCAGGCCGTGCCGCTCGTGCGGGCGGACGCTCCGTTCGTCGGCACCGGCATGGAGGCCGTTGTGGCCCGCGATTCCGGCGCCGCCATCGCGGCCCGCCGGACCGGCGTGGTGGACCAGGTGGACGCGACCCGTATCGTGATCCGCGCCATGGAGGAGACCGATCCGACCCGTCCCGGCGTCGACATCTATCGCCTTCAGAAGTTCCAGCGCTCCAACCAGTCGACCTGCATCACGCAGAAGCCGCTGGTGCGTGCCGGCGATACCGTCCGCAAGGGCGACATCATCGCCGACGGGCCGTCGACGGAATTCGGTGAGCTGGCGCTCGGCCGGAACGTGCTTGTCGCGTTCATGCCGTGGAACGGCTACAACTTCGAGGACTCCATCCTGCTCTCCGAGCGGATCGTGAAGGACGACGTCTTCACCTCGATCCACATCGAAGAGTTCGAGGTGATGGCCCGCGATACCAAGCTCGGGCCGGAGGAAATCACGCGCGACATTCCGAACGTGTCGGAAGAGGCGCTGAAGAACCTCGACGAGGCTGGCATCGTCTACATTGGTGCCGAGGTCCACGCAGGCGACATCCTGGTCGGCAAGATCACCCCGAAGGGCGAAAGCCCGATGACGCCGGAAGAGAAGCTTCTGCGCGCCATCTTCGGCGAGAAGGCCTCCGACGTTCGCGACACGTCCCTGCGCGTGCCGCCGGGCGTGACGGGCACCATCGTCGAGGTGCGGGTGTTCAACCGCCACGGCGTTGACAAGGACGAGCGTGCTCAGGCGATCGAGCGCGAGGAGATCGAGCGTCTCGCGAAGGACCGTGACGACGAGCAGGCGATCCTCGACCGCAATACCTATGCGCGTCTGGGTGAGATCCTGAATGGCCAGACCGCGGTCGCCGGCCCGAAGGGCTTCAAGAAGGACACCACGGTCACCCGCGATCTCCTCAACGAGTATCCGCGGTCCCAGTGGTGGCAGTTCGCGGTCGCCGAAGACGCTCTCATGAGCGAAATGGAGGCGATGCAGAAGCAGTACGACGAGTCGAAGAAGCGCCTCGAGCAGCGCTTCCTCGACAAGGTCGAGAAGCTTCAGCGCGGTGACGAACTGCCTCCGGGCGTCATGAAGATGGTCAAGGTCTTCGTGGCGGTGAAGCGCAAGATCCAGCCCGGCGACAAGATGGCCGGCCGCCACGGCAACAAGGGTGTCGTGTCGCGGATCGTGCCGATCGAGGACATGCCGTTCCTGGAGGACGGCACCCACGCCGACATCGTGCTGAACCCGCTCGGCGTGCCGAGCCGCATGAACGTCGGACAGATCCTCGAGACGCACCTTGGTTGGGCGGCAGCCGGTCTCGGCCGACAGGTCGCCCAGGCGGTGGATGCCTACATGAAGTCGGGCAGCGCCAAGCCGCTGCGCGAGCGGATGGCCTTGATCTACGGCAATCTGCCAGAAATCGAGCAGGCCTCGGACGCGGAACTGGCGGATCTCGCTCAGAACCTTCGCCGCGGTGTGCCGTTCGCCACCCCCGTCTTCGACGGCGCGAAGGAAGTCGACATCGAGCGGATGCTGGAGATGGCGGGTCTCGACCCGTCCGGCCAGGTCACGCTCTATGACGGACGTACCGGCGAGCCGTTCGACCGCAGGGTCACGGTCGGCTACATCTACATGCTGAAGCTGCACCACCTCGTGGACGATAAGATCCACGCGCGCTCCATCGGCCCGTACTCCCTCGTCACCCAGCAGCCGCTGGGCGGCAAGGCCCAGTTCGGTGGCCAGCGCTTCGGCGAAATGGAGGTGTGGGCGCTCGAGGCATACGGAGCGGCCTACACGCTGCAAGAGATGCTCACGGTGAAATCGGACGACGTGGCAGGCCGCACCAAGGTCTACGAGGCCATCGTGCGCGGCGACGACACCTTCGAGTCGGGCATCCCGGAGAGCTTCAACGTGCTCGTGAAGGAGATGCGTTCGCTCGGCCTCAACGTGGAGCTCACCTCCACGAAGAAGGTCGCGGGCGAGCTGCCTCCGGCTGAAGCGGCCGAATAACGCGATACGACATCATCCTCGGGCCGCGCAGCAGCGCGGGCCCGAGGACCCCTATAGTTTTGTATAGTTTTGCAAGCGCCCGATGGCGCGCCCGAGGCACGATCAGGACCGCTGAAGCGCTGTCTGAACGAGCCCAGGGAAACGGGAGAATGTCATGAATCAAGAGGTCATGAATCTCTTCAACCAGACGGCTCAGCCGCAGAGCTTCGATCAGATTAAGATCTCGATCGCGAGCCCGGAGAAGATTCTGTCCTGGTCCTACGGCGAAATCAAAAAGCCGGAGACCATCAACTACCGCACGTTCAAGCCCGAGCGTGACGGTCTGTTCTGCGCGCGTATCTTCGGCCCCATCAAGGACTACGAGTGCTTGTGCGGCAAGTACAAGCGCATGAAGTACAAGGGCGTGATCTGCGAGAAGTGCGGCGTCGAGGTAACCTTGGCGCGCGTCCGTCGCGACCGCATGGGCCACATCGAGCTCGCTGCGCCCGTCGCGCACATCTGGTTCCTGAAGTCTCTGCCGAGCCGCATCGGTCTGCTGCTCGACATGACCCTAAAGGATCTGGAGCGCATCCTCTATTTCGAATCCTACATCGTCATCGATGCGGGCCTGACGCCCATGAAGGACCGTCAGCTCCTCTCCGAGGACGAGTATCTGCGCGCTCAAGACGAGTACGGCGAGGACAGCTTCACCGCCATGATCGGCGCCGAGGCCATCCGCCGGATCCTGCAGGAGCTCGACCTTGAGAAGGTCGCAGTCGATATCCGTCAGGAGATTGCTGTCACCACTTCGGAGCTGAAGCCGAAGAAGCTGATGAAGCGCCTCAAGATCATCGAGGCGTTCCTCCAGTCCGGCAACAAGCCCGAGTGGATGATCCTAACCGTCGTTCCGGTGATCCCGCCGGATCTGCGCCCGCTCGTCCCGCTCGACGGCGGCCGCTTCGCGACGTCGGATCTCAACGACCTCTATCGCCGCGTCATCAACCGCAACAACCGCCTGAAGCGCCTCATCGAGCTGCGTGCGCCGGACATCATCATCCGGAACGAGAAGCGCATGCTCCAGGAGGCCGTGGACGCGCTGTTCGACAACGGCCGCCGTGGCCGTGTCATCACGGGCGCCAACAAGCGTCCGCTGAAGTCGCTCGCCGACATGCTGAAGGGCAAGCAGGGCCGGTTCCGTCAGAACCTGCTCGGCAAGCGCGTGGACTACTCCGGCCGTTCCGTGATCGTGGTGGGTCCGGAGCTGAAGCTCCACCAGTGCGGCCTGCCCAAGAAGATGGCGCTCGAGCTCTTCAAGCCGTTCATCTACGCCAAGCTCGACGCACGTGGCCTCTCGGCTACGGTCAAGCAGGCGAAGAAGCTCGTCGAGAAGGAGAAGCCCGAGGTTTGGGATATCCTGGACGAGGTGATACGCGAGCACCCGGTTCTCCTGAACCGCGCTCCGACGCTTCACCGTCTCGGCATCCAGGCGTTCGAGCCCACGCTCATCGAGGGGAAGGCGATCCAGCTGCACCCGCTCGTCTGCGCCGCCTTCAATGCGGACTTCGACGGCGACCAGATGGCCGTTCACGTGCCCCTGTCGCTCGAGGCCCAGCTCGAAGCGCGCGTGCTGATGATGTCGACGAACAACATCCTGCACCCCGCGAACGGCGCGCCGATCATCGTGCCGTCGCAGGACATCGTGCTCGGCCTCTACTATCTCTCGATCGTCTCGGACGGCGAGCCCGGCCAGGGCAAGGCCTTCTCGGATATCGGCGAGCTCGAGCATGCCCTGCACGAGCGGGTCATCACGCTCCACACCAAGATCAAGTATCGCTGGCAGGGTGTGGACGAGAACAACAAGCCCGTCACGCGGATCTACGACACCACCGCCGGTCGCGTGATGCTCTCGCGTCTCCTGCCCAAGCACCCGCTGCTGCCCTTCGACGTCGTGAACAAGCTCATGACCAAGAAGGAGATCTCTGCGACCATCGATGCCGTCTACCGCCACTGCGGTCAGAAGGAATCGGTGATCTTCTGCGATCGCATCATGGCGCTAGGCTTCTACAACGCGTTCAAGGCCGGCATTTCGTTCGGCAAGGACGACATGGTGGTGCCGGAGAACAAGTGGGAGATCGTCGAGGAGACTCGCGCCCTCACAAAGGACTACGAGCAGCAGTACCAGGACGGCCTGATCACCCAGGGCGAGAAGTACAACAAGGTCGTCGACGCCTGGGCCAAGTGTTCCGATCGCCTGGCGCAGGAGATGATGGCGCGCATCTCGGCCGTGAAGAAGGACGACAACGGTCGCGATAAGCCCGTCAACTCCATCTACATGATGAGCCACTCCGGTGCCCGTGGGTCGCCGGCGCAGATGAAGCAGCTAGCCGCCATGCGCGGCCTCATGGCCAAGCCCTCCGGCGAGATCATCGAGAGCCCGATCATCTCGAACTTCAAGGAAGGCCTGGACGTGCTCGAGTACTTCAACTCGACGCACGGTGCCCGTAAGGGCCTGGCCGACACGGCGCTCAAGACGGCGAACTCGGGTTACCTGACCCGCCGTCTCGTCGACGTGGCTCAGGATGCCGTTATCCGCGAGACCGATTGCGGCACCGAGAAGGGCATCCGCATGCGGGCCATCATCGACGCCGGCCAGGTGGTCGCGTCGCTCGCCACGCGTATCCTCGGCCGTTCCACGGCAGAGGACCTGCTCGCAGCCGACGGCAGCGTCATCGTTCCGCAGGGCACGATGATCGAGGAGGGCCACATCGAGGCCATCACCGCTGCCGGTATCCAGGAGGTGAAGATCCGTTCGGTGCTCGTCTGCGCCTCCAAGAACGGCGTCTGTGCCACCTGCTACGGTCGCGATCTCGCACGCGGCACCCCGGTCAACCACGGTGAGGCCGTTGGCGTCATCGCGGCTCAGTCGATCGGTGAGCCGGGCACGCAGCTCACGATGCGCACCTTCCACATCGGCGGTGCGGCCCAGATTGCGGATCAGTCCTTCATCGAGTCCAACTTCGAGGGCACGGTGCGGATGCGCAACCGCAACGTGGCGCGGAACTCCGAAGGCGAACTCATCGCCCTCGGCCGGAACGTCGCCATCGTGGTCGTCGGCCCGGATGGGACCGAGCGGGCGGTTCACCGCCTGCAATACGGATCGCGCATCAAGGTCGACGAGGGTGACACCATCAAGCGCGGCCAGCGCATCGCGGAATGGGATCCCTATACCCGTCCGATCATCACGGAAGTGGATGGCACGGTCGGGTACGAGGATCTCGTCGACGGCGCGTCCATGATCGAGACGACCGACGAGTCGACCGGCATCGCCAAGCGCGTTGTCATCGACTGGCGCGGCTCGGCCCGTACCGCGGATCTGCGCCCCGCGGTGGTGATCCACGATAAGAACGGCAAGGTTGCGAAGCTCGCCCGCGGCGGCGACGCTCGTTACCTTCTGCCGGTGGATGCCATCATGGCCGCCGATCCAGGCACCAAGGTCAAGGCCGGCGACGTGCTCGCCCGCGTCTCGACCGAAAGCGCCAAGACCCGCGACATCACGGGCGGTCTGCCGCGCGTGGCGGAGCTGTTCGAGGCCCGTCGTCCGAAGGACGCAGCCATCATTGCGGAGAAGTCCGGCACGATCCAGTTCGGCCGCGACTACAAGAACAAGCGTCGCCTGACGCTCACCCCGCACGATGGTTCGGAGCCGGTGGAGTACTTGATCCCCAAGGGCAAGCACATCCACTTGCAGGACGGCGACGTGGTCGAAATCGGCGACTTCATCGTGGACGGCAATCCGGCCCCGCACGACATCCTGGCCATTAAGGGTGTCGAGGAGCTGGCTGCCTACCTCGTGAACGAGATCCAGGAGGTCTATCGTCTCCAGGGCGTGAGCATCAACGACAAGCACATCGAGGTGATCGTTCGCCAGATGCTGCAGAAGGTTGAGATCACGGACGGCGGCGACTCCGAGCTCCTGGCGGGCGAGCAGATCGACCGTCTGGAGCTGGAGGAGATCAACGAGAGGCTCGAGGCCGAGGGCAAGAAGCGCGCGGCCGGCGTTCCGGTGCTGCTCGGCATCACCAAGGCATCGCTCCAGACCCGCTCCTTCATCTCGGCGGCCTCGTTCCAGGAGACCACCCGCGTCCTCACGGAGGCGGCAGTCAACGGCAAGGTCGACACGCTTGAGGGCCTGAAGGAGAACGTGATCGTCGGCTCGCTCATCCCGGCCGGCACAGGTGCGGTGATCACGCAGATCAAGCAGGTGGCCCAGCGCCGCGACGACCTGATTCTGCAGCAGAAGCGTGCCGACACGCAGGCTCCCGTCGGCGAGCTCCCGGCTGCCGAGTAGGCCCACCGTCGAGCTTGATCGGCACAGCCAAGTGCCTGCCAAGCTTTGAGAAACACCCGGAAAGGCCGCCTTCGGGCGGCCTTTTCTTTTTCAGGCCGGACTCCCACATTCCGAGCGAGGCCAGGGGCCGTTTCGGGGTTGACTTTACCCGACTCGGGGCTTAGAAGCGCGGGACTTCCGGTTGGCCGTAGGTGATTGCTCTTCAAAGCAGCAGCTTTGATCGATGCCGCCTAAACGCTTCCGAACTCAACACTGACTGAAGCATCGTCAGATTTGAGGCACGACCGCTGGGGCAACCTGGTGGTCCTCTGCAGACGCAACGCGCCAGAGGCTCGGCCGAGCCTGTTGGCGTGTATTCGTTTTGCGCGAGCTCATGGGCTCCTGCAAAGCGATGCCGAGCAGCGTTCAACCGTCGTCTGAGACAGTAGCCGCCTTGGCGGCTCCACATGAGGGCATAGGATGCCGACGATTTCCCAGCTGATCCGCAAGCCGCGGACGGCGCAAAAGAGCCGGAACAAGGTTCCCGCGCTGGAAGCCTGCCCGCAGAAGCGTGGCGTGTGCACCCGCGTTTACACCACGACCCCGAAGAAGCCGAACTCGGCGCTCCGTAAGGTCGCCAAGGTCCGCCTCACCAACGGCTACGAGGTCATCGGCTACATCCCCGGTGAAGGCCACAACCTTCAAGAGCACTCCGTGGTGATGATCCGCGGTGGCCGCGTGAAGGACCTTCCGGGTGTCCGCTACCACATCCTGCGCGGTGTCCTCGACACCCAGGGTGTGAAGAACCGTAAGCAGCGTCGTTCGAAGTACGGCGCGAAGCGGCCGAAGTAAGCCGCGTCTTTTAGTGATTTAGGACGGAGTTTCTCATGTCCCGCCGCCACAGCGCTGAAAAGCGCGAGATCATCCCGGACGCGAAGTTCGGTGATGTGATCGTCACGAAGTTCATGAATTCGATCATGTACGACGGCAAGAAGTCCGTCGCCGAGCAGATCGTCTACGGCGCCTTTGACATCATCGAGGGTCGGGCCAAGTCGAATCCGCTGGAGGTCTTCAAGGCCGCTCTCGAGAACGTCGCGCCGGCGATCGAGGTCCGCTCCCGCCGCGTCGGCGGTGCGACCTACCAGGTTCCCGTCGAGGTGCGTCTCGAGCGCCGCCAAGCGCTCGCGATCCGCTGGCTCATCCAGGCGGCGCGCGCCCGCAACGATAAGACCATGGTCGAGCGTCTCTCGTCCGAACTGCTCGACGCCTCGAACAATCGGGGCAACGCCGTGAAGAAGCGCGAAGACACCCACCGGATGGCCGAGGCCAACCGTGCGTTCTCGCACTACCGCTGGTAACGGCTGACGTTTTAGGAGCCAGGCAATGCCTCGCACACACGCGATCGAGGACTACCGCAACTTCGGCATCATGGCCCACATCGATGCGGGCAAGACGACGACGACCGAGCGGATCCTCTATTACACCGGCAAGTCGCACAAGATCGGCGAAGTCCACGAGGGCGCCGCCACCATGGACTGGATGGAGCAGGAGCAGGAGCGTGGCATCACGATCACTTCCGCTGCGACCACCTGCTTCTGGCGCGACAAGCGGCTGAACATCATCGACACCCCCGGCCACGTGGACTTCACGATCGAGGTGGAGCGTTCGCTCCGCGTGCTCGACGGCGCCGTCTGCGTGCTCGATGGTAACCAGGGCGTCGAGCCCCAGACCGAGACCGTCTGGCGCCAGGCCGACAAGTACGACGTCCCGCGCATCGTGTTCGTCAACAAGATGGACAAGATTGGTGCCGACTTCTTCAACTGCGTGAAGGACATCATCGATCGCGTTGCTGGCAAGCCCGTTTGCCTCCAGCTGCCGATCGGCTCCGAGAACAACTTCCAGGGCGTGATCGACCTCATCAAGATGAAGGCGATCGTCTGGTCGGGCGAGGCGCTCGGCGCGAAGTTCGACGAGGTCGAGATCCCGGCGGACCTGCAGGACCAGGCGGTCGAATATCGCGGTAAGCTGATCGAGGCTGCGGTCGAGATGGACGACGAGGCCATGATGGCCTACCTCGACGGCCAGGAGCCGGACGAAGACACGCTCCGTCGCCTCGTGCGTACGGCCGTGCAGCGTCGCGCGTTCCACCCGGTCCTCTGCGGCTCCGCGTTCAAGAACAAGGGCGTGCAGCCCCTCCTCGACGCCGTCGTGGATTTCCTGCCGTCGCCTGCCGATCGTGAAGCCATCAAGGGCACGAACCCGGACAACGACGAGCCGATGGAGCGCCGTCCCGTCGACAGCGATCCGTTCTCCATGCTCGCCTTCAAGATCATGGACGACCCCTTCGTCGGCACCATCACCTTCTGCCGCGTGTACTCGGGCAAGGTCGAGGCTGGCGCCTCGCTCATGAACTCGACCCGCGAGAAGAAGGAGCGCGTCGGCCGTATGCTCCTGATGCATGCGAACAACCGCGAGGACATCAAAGAGGCCTATGCCGGCGACATCGTTGCCCTGGCCGGTCTCAAGGACGTTCGCACCGGCGACACGCTCTGCGATCCGCTGAAGCCCGTCATCCTCGAGAAGATGGAGTTCCCGGAGCCGGTGATCGAAATCGCCATCGAGCCGAAGTCGAAGGCCGACCAGGAGAAACTTGGTCTCGCCCTGCAGAAGCTCGCGGCCGAGGATCCGTCCTTCCGCGTGTCGACCGACCAGGAGTCGGGCCAGACCATCCTCAAGGGGATGGGCGAGCTCCACCTGGACATCAAGGTCGACATCCTGCGCCGCACCTACAAAGTGGACGCCAACATCGGCGCTCCGCAGGTGGCCTACCGCGAGACGATCTCCCGTCGCGCCGAGGTGGACTACACCCACAAGAAGCAGACCGGCGGCACGGGCCAGTTCGCCCGCGTGAAGCTGGTGGTCGAGCCGAACGAGAAGGGCGGGGGCTTTGCCTTCGAGTCCAAGATCGTCGGTGGGTCGGTGCCGAAGGAGTACATCCCGGGCGTCGAGAAGGGCCTCCAGTCGGTCGTGGGAGCGGGCGTCGTTGCCGGCTTCCCGGTGGTCGATCTCAAGGTGGACCTCATCGACGGCGCCTTCCACGAGGTGGACTCGTCGGCTCTCGCCTTCGAAATCGCGTCCCGCGCAGCGCTCCGTGAGGCCCTCCAGAAGGGCGCTTCGGTCCTGCTCGAGCCGATCATGAAGGTCGAGGTGGTGACGCCTGAGGACTATACGGGTTCGGTCATTGGTGACCTGAACTCCCGTCGCGGTCAGATCCAGGGGCAGGACATGCGCGGCAACGCGGTCGTCATCAACGCGATGGTGCCGCTGGCCAACATGTTCGGCTACGTGAACACCCTGCGCTCCATGAGCCAGGGCCGCGCGAACTACACCATGCAGTTCGACCACTACGAGCAGGTGCCGTCGAACGTGGCTGCCGAGGTTCAGGCGAAGTACGCCTAACCTCTCCAAAGCCGATCCGGCCGAGGCGCTCGTCGCCTCGGCCGCCTGAACTGAACGAAACACAGAACGAACACAGGAACGGGTGCCACGATGGCGAAGGAAAAGTTTGCGCGCACGAAGCCGCACTGCAACATTGGCACGATTGGTCACGTGGACCATGGCAAGACGTCGTTGACGGCGGCGATCACGAAGGTTCTGGCCGAGACGGGCGGTGC
>JAESFT010000657.1_pt1 | contig 16418 bp, 14 predicted proteins | sample 9269451 | NCBI WGS metagenome assembly JAESFT01 (sample SAMN14502557, study PRJNA617106) | algae metagenome | isolation source: Scytonema hyalinum WJT4-NPBG1 and co-occurring heterotrophs from well... | place: USA: Mojave Desert, Joshua Tree National Park, California | collected 2006-05-25
ATCACCTGTGCCCGGCCGGCCGGCAGCCCTTCGGGAACGAGCTCCAGGGCCTTCTTCAGATCGGCCTCGGCCTTGTCCCACTGCTTGGCGCGCTCGTAGGACGTGCCGCGATAGAAGTAGAGGATCCAGTGGCCGCGCTCCGGCTGGCCGATCAGCTTGATCGCCTTGTCGTAGGTCTCGGCCGCCTCGGCGAACTTCTTGCGCGAGCGCTGCACGTTGCCCAGCGCCATGACGACCTCCACGTCGTCCGGGCGCTCCTTCATGAGCTTCTCGAGATGCGCGATGGCATCGTCGCCCCGGCCCATCAGCTCGTAATTGTGGCCGATGGAGATGTCGGCGCTCGGCCGCACGGGGGAGTCCTTGGGAATGCGCTCGAAGATCGCATTCGCCTTGTCGTACTGCTTCAGGCGCTCGTAGACGTCCCCGAGGGTGACGAGGGCCAGCGGATGATCGCCCTTCAGGTCGAGGCCGAGGCGGAGATAGATGATCGCGGTGAGCTCGTCGCCCTGGGTATTGCCGACGACGCCGAGGCCGTAGAGCAGCTCCGCCGCGCCGTCCTGCGCGTTAACGACGAGCGGCAGGAGCGGCTTGTCCTCTTCGAGCGCCTTCATGGCGGCGCGCACGATGGGGTGGCGCGGCGCCACCTCGTCGAAGGCCTTGTAGATCTTCAGGGCCTCGTCCTTGCGGCCGCGCTTGGCCAGGAAGCGGCCATAGGCGTCCACCACCTGCAGCGTGTTGCGCTCGCCCTCGTAAGCCGCCTTGAAGCGCTTCTCGGCCTCGGTCGGGTTGCCCACCACGTCAGCGATGAGAGCGGCGTGGTACTCCCTGAATTGGTCGAAGGCGCGCTCGTTCTTGAGCTTGTCGACGGTGGCGAGCGCCTGCTTGCCGTCCTTGGAACCGGCATAGGTCCAGGCGGTCAGAAGCGTGGCCGTCAGGTCCGCCTGACGGCCGCGGCCGCTCTTGGACAGGCGGGTGCGGGCATCGGCGTATTTCTGGCTCTTCAAGGCGCGGACCGCGAGGGCGAACTGCGCCAGGTTGTTGGACGAATCCTGGGCCGAGAGGCGCTCGGCCGCCCGTATGGCCTCGGTCATGGAGCCGTTGGCCAGGAAAGCCACGAAGGCGCGCTCCAAAAGCTCCTGATTGCGGGGATCCTCCTGAATCGCCTCGCGGAAGAAGATGGTCGCGGCCTCGGTGTCCCGCGCAGAGCCCGCCACATAGGCGGACAGGAAATTGCCTTCCAGACTCTGGGCGGGCCGCAGGATCTCGTCTTCCGTGTTGGCCGCAACGGCCGGAGCGGCCAAGAGACCGGCAGCCATCAACATCAGGGCAGGCAGGCCCTTATGGGCAAAAGACTTTTTCAAGGTGGGCACGAAGCGCGGCTCCAAAAATCGCAGCATCTCTTGACGGAGGAGATGTGCGCCAAATCAGGCCGGAGAATGGCGCCTCCCTCCTGTGGCCGCAAGGGGACAATTGCCGCTGGGGACGTAAAAGGCGCGTGAGGGGGTTTTCTTCTGTCCTCTTGCGAGGAGGAATTGTAGGTGGGGGTCGGAAGGTCAGAGCGCTACGCTCGCTACGTTCAACGACGCTCACTCTCCCACGTCATCACCGGCCTTGTGCCGGTGATCCCGATCCGAGAGCGCGGCGCCTCACCCAGGGCGGGTGAGGGAATGGCACCGTCACATGTTTACGTAGTTCGGCCCGCCACCGCCCTCGGGGGTGACCCAGTTGATGTTCTGGTTCGGATCCTTGATGTCACAGGTTTTGCAGTGGACGCAGTTCTGGGCGTTGATCTGGTAGCGCACGCCCCCCTCGCCTTCCACCCATTCATAGACGCCGGCCGGGCAGTACCGCTGGGACGGGCCGCCGTAGACGTCGTGCTCCGAACCCTTCTGCAGGCCCATGTCCTTCACCTTCAGATGGACCGGCTGGTCCTCCTCGTGGTTGGTGTTGGACAGGAACACCGAGGACAGCTTGTCGAAGGTCAGCACCCCGTCGGGCTTGTCGTACTTGATCGGCTTCACCTGATCGAGGGGCAGCAGGCACTCGTGGTCCGGCTTGCCGTGCTTCATGGTGCCGAAGGGCGACCAGCCGAAGATCTCGGTGAGCCACATGTCGAGCCCGCCGAGCGCCACGCCGGCCGCCGTTCCGTAGCGCGACCAGAGCGGCTTCACGTTGCGCACGCGCTTGAGGTCGTAGCCGATGGGCGAGGCGCGCCAAGCCTCCTCGTAGGACGCGACCTCGTCGTTGGCCCGGCCCGCCTGCAGGGCCGCGAAGACGTGGTCGGCGCAGAGCATGCCCGACAGGATCGCGTTGTGGCTGCCCTTGATGCGCGGCACGTTCACGAAGCCCGCCGAGTCGCCCACGAGGCAACCGCCCGGGAAGCTCAGGCGCGGCACCGATTGCCAGCCGCCCTCCATGATGGCCCGCGCCCCATAGCCGATGCGCTTTCCGCCCTCGAACACGTCGCGCACCATCGGGTGGGTCTTGAAGCGCTGGAACTCGTCGAAGGGCGAGAGGGTCGGGTTCTTGTAGTTGAGGTGCACCACGAAGCCGACGGACACCAGGTTGTCGTCGAAGTGGTAGAGCCAGGAGCCGCCGCCCGCATTGTTCGGCAGGGGCCAGCCCATGGAATGGCGCACGAGGCCCGGCCGGAAGTGCTCGGGCTTCACCTGCCACAGCTCCTTGATGCCGATGCCGTATTTCTGGTGATCGCGGCCTTGGTTCAGGCCGAAGCGCTCGACCATCTGCTTGGTGAGCGAGCCGCGCGCACCCTCGCCGAAGATCGTGTACTTGGCGCGCAGCTCCATGCCGCGGGTGAAATTGGCGTTGGGCTCGCCGTTGCGGCCAATCCCCATGTCGCCGGTGGCCACACCCACCACCTTGCCGTCCTCGACCAGCACGTCCGATGCCGGGAAGCCGGGATAGATCTCGACGCCGAGCTCCTCCGCCTTGCGGCCGAGATAGCGGGCGACGTTGCCCAGCGACCCCACGAAGTTGCCGTGGTTGTTCATGAGCTTGGGCATGAACACGTTGGGCAGGCGGATGCCGCCGGCATGGCCCAGATACATGAACTCGTCGGCGGTCACCTCGGTCTTGAGCGGGCGATCGGGATCGGTGCGCCACTCCGGCAGGAGGCCGTCGAGCCCGATCGGGTCGATCACCGCGCCGGAGAGAATGTGCGCGCCGACCTCGGAGCCTTTTTCCACCACGACCACGGAGACGTCCGCGCCTGCCTCGGCGGCCTGCTGCTTGAGCCGGATCGCCGTTGCCAGACCGGCAGGACCCGCCCCTACTACGACGACGTCGAACTCCATCGATTCACGGGCGGGCAGATCGGCCATGGCTTCCTCCTGATACGCGGCTTCAACGCTTGAGCGGGCATATAGTTTACATATGAACCATTCGCCCGATTTCTCAAGTCGTTCTAATCAAGTCATTCTCCTAGCTTCATTGATCCACGGCTGAAAGTTCTCTTTCCGCATAACATCATGCGGAAATTTCCACTTGTTCCCAAATTTGGGAACGTCTATGATGCTCCTCATGCTTGTGATCGGCATTTCCAGACTTGAATCCTACGCGGCCCTTCATCCGGAAGCGGAGGCTTCCCTGAAGGCTCTCCATGCCCTGCTGGCTGCCGCCTCCTGGTCCAGCGCGGCGGAGCTGGTGGCGCAATGGCCCGCCATCGCGCAGGAGCAGAACGGCTGCGTCAGGTTCACCCTCGCTGAGGAGGAATGCGCGGTGCTGGTGCAGGTCAACTTCGCCCGCGAAATCGTCCAGATCCAAGCTGTGACTTCCCTTGCACCCCATGGAGCGACGAGCGATGACCGTCAGCGTACACCCGATCCGGTCCCCGGCGGATTACGAGCAAGCCCTGCGTGAGATCGAGACGCTCATGAGCGCCGAGCCCGGTTCCGTCGAGGAGGATCGGCTCGAAGTCCTGGCCGCCCTCGTGGCCGCCTACGAGGCGAAGCAGGGCGCAAGGCCCGCAGCCGACCCGATCAGCGTGCTGCAGCTCGCCCTGCGCGCGCAGGGCAAGGGGCAGAAGGATGTCGCCGCAACGCTCGGCTCCCGCTCCCGCGCCTCGGAGATCCTGAGTCGGAAGCGGCATCTGACGGCCGACATGATCGAGAAGCTGTCGCAGGCCTTCGCCATTCCGGCCCATCTCCTGGCGGCTCCCTACGAGGTTGCCGCGGGGCGCCTGCGCCGGGTTCTCGTTGGCGGCGCGACCGCGACGGCTTTGGTGCTCGGGCTCATGTGTGCCGGAACCGGCGCGCTCTTCTGGCACTATGGCCGGGACCTGCCGGACGCCGCGTCGCTTGCGGGTTACCGGCCGCCGGATCTCGCGCGGAGCGATGGCACCGGGCGTTTGGTGGAGCAACGCAGCGTCGTCCCCCTGTCCGCGATCCCGCCTCATGTGGTGAAGGCCTTCCTCGCCGCCGAGGACCAGGATTTCTACGACCATGGAGGCGTGAGCACCCGGGCGATCCTGCGGGCCTCCCTGCGGAATCTCGCCGGTCTCGGCAGCAATCCCGCTGGCGGGAGCACGATCAGCCAGCAGGTCGCCAAGAACGTGCTGCTGACGGGCCAGCCGCGCTCGCTTGAGCGGAAGGTCAAGGAGGTGATCCTGGCCCGCAGGATCGAGGCGAACCTGACCAAGGATCAGATCCTGGAGATCTATCTGAACCAGATCTATTTCGGCGGCAGCGCCTATGGCATCGCGGCGGCCTCGCAGGTCTATTTCGGCAAGGAGCCGGCGGATCTTACCCTTGCGGAAGCCGCCTATCTGGCCGCCCTGCCGAAGGCGCCCAACCATTATCGCCTCGACATGGCCGAGAACCGGGTCCGGGCCAAGGACCGGCGGGACTGGGTTCTGGCCCGCATGGCGGACGACGGCCTGATCACGCCGACGGCCGCCCATCTGGCGGCGGGCGAGCCTCTGGTCGTCTCCAACTGAGGCGCCGCGGTCCGGCCGATCCTGTGCGACGAAGACCTCCCGGGTTGGCGAGTTCCTGCGGGAGGTTTACAAAGAGGCATGCAGGATCGCCCATCCGGCCGTCAGGCCTTCTACACGCTGTTCGAGACATCCATCGGCCCGTGCGGGCTTGCCTGGAACGAGCGCGGCGTCGTGGGTTTCCAGCTCCCTGAGGGCAACGCGGCCGAGACGCGCGGCCGCATCACCCGGCGCTTTCCCGGCATCGTCGAAGCTCTGCCGCCCCCGCAAATTCAAGGCGTCATCGCCGATGTGACGGCCCTGCTCGCGGGCGAGGCGCGCGACCTGTCCGCCGTGCCGCTCGACATGGACGGCGTCCCGGATTTCGACCGGCGGGTCTACGAGGTGGCCCGCAGCATTCCGCCCGGCCGCGTGCTGACCTATGGCGAGATCGCCGCCCGGCTCGGCAGCGACAACACCCGGGCGATCGGCCAGGCGCTCGGGCGCAATCCGATCGCCGTGATCGTGCCGTGCCATCGCGTCGTCGCGGCCGGCGGCAAGCTCGGTGGCTTCTCGGCCAATGGCGGCGCCACGACCAAGCGCCGGCTCCTGGCTATCGAGGGCGCCCGACGCGACGAGAGCCCGACGCTCTTCGACCTGATCTCGTGAGGCGAGATCCCTCGGTTCCTTCGGGGCCCGAGTTGTCCACAGCCCCCGGAATGCTTACATAGACCCTATGCAGGATCTCCCCTCCGACCGCGATGCTCTCCAGGCGCTGCTCGACTTCCATGTCGAAGCAGGCGTGGATCTCGCGCTGGACGAGACCCCGCACAACCGCTTTGCCGAGCCCAAGGCCGAGCGCGCTCCAGCGGCGGCTCAGCCTCAGGCTTCCCCGTCCAAGGCCTCCCCGTCGCCGTCCGCTCCCTCCCCCCGCGCCCTGCCGAAAGCGGCAGCGGCCGCGCCCGAGGAGGTGGCCAGCATGGCCCGCGAGCAGGCGCGCCATGCGCAGTCGCTGGAGGAGCTTGAGGCCATTCTGGCCGGCTTCGACGGCTGCGCCCTCAAGTTCTCGGCCAAGAACCTGGCCTTTGCCGACGGCAATCCGGAGGGCCGCGTTATGCTCGTCGGCGAGGCACCCGGCGCGGACGAGGACCGGATCGGCAAGCCCTTCATGGGCCGTTCGGGTCAGCTGCTCGACCGCATGCTCGCGACCATCGGGCTCGACCGCACCCAGGTCTACGTCGCCAACATCGTGCCCTGGCGCCCGCCCGGCAACCGCACGCCGACCCCGCAGGAAATCGCCATCTGCAAGCCGTTCATCGCGCGGCAGATCGAGCTGGCGAGTCCCGAGTTCGTGCTCTGCCTCGGCGGTCCCGCGGCGCAGAACCTGCTCGGCGTCAAGGACGGCATCCTGCGCACCCGCGGCCGCTGGTTCACCTACAAGACCGAGGACGGGCGGGAGATCCGGGCCCTGCCGACCCTGCACCCGGCCTATCTCCTGCGTCAGCCCCTGCAGAAGCGGCTCGGCTGGCGGGATTTCCAGGCATTGCGACGAGCCCTCGACGGCCGGGAGTAAGGCTGCTCCCGCGGCCCATCCCGGAACCGGGCCATATGCTTACGCCTTTAGATCCTGCGGACCGTCGATGCCGCGGCTGGAAGGTGGATCATGCGCTGGGAAGACTTTCGAACCTCGTCCAATGTGGAAGACCGTCGCGGCATGGGTCTGCCCGGCGGTGCGGGCGGTCTCGGCATCGGAACCATCCTGATCCTCGGCCTGGTCGGCTGGGCGCTCGGCATCGATCCCCGCCTCCTGATCGGCGGCGCCGAGATGATCGCGGGCGGCGGCTCCGGCTACCAGCAGCAACAGCAGGGCCGCCAGGGTGCACCCCAGGATGAGGCCGGGCGCTTCGCCGCCGCCATCCTGGGGAACACGGAAGACGTGTGGAACACGGTTCTGCCCCAGCAGGCCAACCGGCAGTACCAGGCGCCGAAGCTCGTGCTGTTCTCGGATGCCACCCGGTCCGGCTGCGGCGGCGCGCAATCGGCCATGGGACCGTTCTACTGCCCGCTCGACCAGACCGTGTACATCGACCTGTCGTTCTTCGAGGAGATGCAGCGCCGCTTCCGCGCCGGCGGCGACTTCGCCTATGCCTATGTGCTCGCCCACGAGGTCGGCCACCACGTGGAAAACCAGCTCGGCATCCTGCCCCGCGTCCAGGAGCGGCAGCAGCAGGTCGGACGTGCGGAAGCCAACCAGCTCTCCGTGCGTGTCGAGCTGATGGCCGATTGCCTCGCGGGAGTCTGGGCGCACCATTCCAACCAGCGCTGGCAGTCGCTGGAGCCGGGCGACATCGAGGAGGCGATCCGCGCCGCAGAGGCCATCGGCGACGACCGCCTGCAGAAGCAGAGCCAAGGCCGCGTGGTGCCCGACAGCTTCACCCACGGTTCCTCCGAGCAGCGCATGCGCTGGCTCACCACGGGCCTGAAGACCGGACAGATCCAGGCCTGCGACACGTTCCGGGCGAGCCGGCTTTAAATCGATCCAATCTCGATCCTCGTCATCACCGGCCTCGTGCCGGTGATGACGAGAGAGGATGCCGTTCCTTGGAAGTGGAAGCGCATGTCTTCCTGCGCTACATGAAACCCGCGCATCCCAGAGTTCTTCCATGCCCGGCATCGACGACAGCCTTCCCTTCATCCCCTTGTCCATCGCAGTGCTGACGGTCTCCGACACGCGCTCGCCGGAGGACGACAAGTCGGGCTCCACGTTGGCCGACCGGATCACCACGGCAGGCCATCGCCTCGCCGACCGCGCCATCGTGCCGGATGACGTCGAGGCGATCCGCGGCAGGGTGCAGGGCTGGATCGCCGATCCCACCATCGACGTGGTCATCACCACCGGCGGCACGGGATTCACCGGCCGCGACGTGACACCGGAGGCCATCGAGCCCCTGTTCGACAAGCGGATGGACGGCTTCTCCGCGGTCTTCCACCGCATCTCCTACGACAAGATCGGCACCTCGACGATTCAGTCGCGGGCGACGGCGGGGGTCATCGGCACCACCTTCGTGTTCGTGCTCCCGGGCTCGCCCGGCGCCTGCAAGGATGCATGGGATGGCATTCTCGCCAACCAGCTCGATTACCGCTACCGGCCGTGCAACTTCGTCGAGATCATGCCGCGCCTCGACGAGCATCTGAAGCGGGGCAAGCTGAAAGCTTGATCAGCCGAAGACGGGATCGCGCTCGACGGTGGCCGAGAGCCGCACGGGCATGCGGGCCCGGACCTCGTTCATCAGCACGCGGCGATGGACCAGGTCGCCGGCGCGCACCCTTGAGTCCGCAAACAGATTGGTGAGTGCGCTCGCCACGCCGGCCCGGCGACGCCGCATCCTTGCAAGCCCCTGCTCCGGCTTGGAGAGCGCCACGAACCGGTCGAGCACCCGGATCCAGCCCTCCTGCGGGATATCGCCATCGTCGAGGCACAAGAGCCAGTCGCGCCGGGCGGCCTTCGCTCCCTCGGTCCAGGAGCCCCGCTGCGCCACTACCAGGGTCGCGCCGGCGGCATCGGCCACCTTCGCCAGGGTGTCATCCTGCCTGTCGGCCAGGATGACGGCATCACCGATCAAGCCGGCGGCAACGGCCGGAACGAGGGCGCTTAAGGTGGCAGCCAGGGCCTCGGGCCCGTGGGTGACGCGGACGAGAACGGTAATCATTTGAGCCTTATAGCCCTTCCTGGCCGGCTCGTCGCCAGGACATTCTTGCCGATCTCCTCTTGATTTTGTTCCTGCTTTGTTCTTAAGCTTGAGGCCTCCAGTGACAGATTCGTTCGAGGCCGCCATGAGCGTTCGCGCCAAAGATCCTGACCGCGATCCCTTCCGCACAAGGCCTGCAAAGCGCACCCCGCTGGAGGCGGCCGAAGCCGCGCGCCGGCGCATGGACGATCCGGCCTATCGCGTCGAGGTGGAGCGCCGTCGGGGCCGGGGCGCTTCCGCGAACCCGTCGGGCCGCTACGAGCCGGCGCAGCGCGAAGCCTTCGACGACGGCTGGGCCATCGAGGAGGAGCTTCCCGCCCTCCCGACCGAAATCATCGTCGAGAAGCCCCGCACGATCATCACCAAAAACGATTCGCCGGACATCCTCTTCGAGAAGTCGATCAATCCCTATCGCGGCTGCGAGCACGGCTGCGCCTATTGCTTTGCCAGGCCCACCCATGCCTTCCAGGGCTTGTCCTCGGGCCTCGATTTCGAGACGAAGATCTTCGCCAAGCCCAACGCGGCGGAACTCCTGGAAAAGGAGTTGCGGGCATCAAACTATCAGCCGACCACCATTGCGCTCGGCTCCAACACCGATCCCTATCAGCCGGTGGAGCGGCGCTTCCGCATCACGCGCTCCATCCTCGAGGTGCTGAACCGGATGAACCATCCCGTCGGCATCGTGACGAAGTCGGCCCTCGTCACTCGCGACATCGATATCCTGAGCCGGATGGCGGAGCGGCAGCTCGCCAAGGTGGCGATCTCGGTCACGACCCTCGACCCGAAGCTCGCCCGGCGCATGGAGCCCCGCGCCGCCTCTCCGGCCAAGCGCCTCGACACCATTCGCAAGCTCACCGAAGCGGGCATTCCGGTGTCGGTCCTGGTCGCTCCCATCATCCCGGCGATCAACGATCACGAGATCGAGGCGATCCTGAAGGCCTGCGCCGAGGCCGGCGCCCAGGAGGCCGGCTACGTGCTCCTGCGCCTGCCCCACGATCTCAAGGACCTGATACGCGACTGGCTCGTCGAGCATTACCCGGACAAGCTCAAGCACGTGTTCACCCTGCTGCAGGAGGCGCGCGGCGGCAAGGATTACGATGCCGAGTGGAGCACCCGCCAATCCGGCATCGGCCCCTATGCCTGGATGCTCGGTCGCCGCTTCGAGACTGCTGCCGAGCGGCTCGGCCTGAACAAGCGGAACCTGCGCCTGCGCAAGGACCTGTTCACCGTGCCGCCGAAGGAGACGGGGCAGCTGAGCTTGTTTTGACCGTTCGCCGCGCGCCGTCTCGGACAGAACGTGTCGTCTGCGTCAGACGACAAACCAGCTCTCCCCGTCATCACCGGCCCTGTGCCGGTGATCCCGATCGGAAAAGCACGGCGCCTCACCGCATCGGGATGGCCGGGACGAGCCCGGCCATGACGGAAAGGCCTCACCCGGTCAAATCACCCTCACCCTCGATCCCTCTCCGCAAGAGGGAGGGAAACACGCGCCGACCCGTTCGGCATCTCTATTCACGCTGCTCCTGATCGCTATAGTGCCCGTTCTTACAGGTCCGAACGCCGGAGCGCATCGTGGGGCACTACACGGGGTCATGCCATTGCGGCACAGTTCGCTTCTGCATCGATGCGGAGATCGTCGAGCTGACCACCTGCGACTGCTCGCTCTGCGTGAAGAAGAACGCCCTGATGACGAAGGTCCACGAGAGTGCCCTGACGATCCTGTCGGGCGAGGAGGCTCTGTCCCTCTATCAGTGGAACACGAGGCGGGCGAAGCATTACTTCTGCTCGCGATGCGGCATCTACACGTTTCACCGCAAGAGAGCGGCGCCCGACCATTATGGCGTGAACATCTTCTGCCTCGACGGCTTCGATCCTTCGGTGATCCCGACCAGGGCCACGGAAGGCATCGGCATGTCGGTCGTCGATCCGGCAGCCCGCGCGGAATGGCCCGGTCCCCGAGAGGACGCGGATCGCCTATAAGCCTCTCCATCATGACCACGCCGATTCGCCCCTCCAGAACCAGCCTCGGCCTCGAGCGCGAGCTGTCCGCCCGCGCGCAGGGCTTCACCTGCATCGCCGGGCTCGACGAGGTCGGGCGCGGACCGCTGGCCGGGCCGGTGGTGTCGGCAGCCGTGGTGCTCGACCTCGACAACGTTCCTCAAGGGCTCGCCGATTCGAAGGCGCTGCCGGCGGCCAAGCGCGAGGCGCTGTTCACCGAGATCCTCGCCACCTCCCATGTCGGGATCGCCTCGGTGTCGCATCAGGAGATCGACACCATCAACATCCGGCAGGCCTCGCTGCTTGCCATGTGCCGGGCGCTGGCCGCCCTTCCCTGCACGCCGGACATCGCCTTCGTCGACGGCAACGATCCGCCGCGCCTGCCCTGCGCGACGGAGGCGGTGATCAAGGGTGATTCGCAGATCGCCTCGATCGCGGCGGCATCCATCGTGGCGAAGGTGATCCGCGACCGCATGATGGCGCGGCTCGGGAACTCTTACCCGGCCTACGGTTTTGCCAGCAATGCGGGCTACAGCACGAAGGCGCATCTCACGGTGATCGCGAGCGAAGGCCCCTGCCCGTTCCATCGCATGAGTTTCTCGCCCCTGCGCCAAGGGTTACTGGATCTGTAACCTCCCTTAACGCTGATTAACGAAAAAGCTCAATCTTTTCAATACGTAGGCAAGATTTGCCGATCCAAAATATTTGCACTTTCTCGCGTTTGGAAACCTCCTCTTTACCCTATCGCCTCATGATCCGGAGTGTCAGTTGCGTAACCGGTGATCACCCATGGGTACCTCGCGTACCGGGGCTGCCGGCGCCGCCTCCCGGATCCATGTCTCGCGTACCGGGCGGTCTGCGCCGGCTCCTCGGACGGGGCGTAAGCCGCCCCTCTCCGTTCTGCCGAAATCTCTTCCTCTCAATGAGATCCTTCTCGGCGACTGCATCGCCAATCTCGAGAAGCTCCCGCCTGAGAGCGTCGACGTGGTCTTTGCGGACCCGCCATACAATCTCCAGCTCGAACAGGCGCTCACGCGCCCGGACCAGAGCCTCGTCGACGCGGTCGACGACGACTGGGACAAGTTCGCGAGCTTTGCCGATTACGACGCGTTCACCCGCGCCTGGCTGCTCGCCGTGCGCCGCGTGATGAAGAAGAACGCGACGCTCTGGGTGATCGGCTCCTACCACAACATCTTCCGCGTGGGCGCGGCGCTCCAGGATCTGAACTTCTGGATCCTCAACGACATCGTGTGGCGCAAGGCCAATCCGATGCCGAACTTCAAGGGCCGCCGCTTCACCAACGCGCACGAAACCATGATCTGGGCCTCGAAGAGCGCTGATTCGAAGGGCTACACCTTTCATTACGATGCGCTGAAAGCCGGCAACGAAGACGTGCAGATGCGCTCGGATTGGTTCATCCCGATCTGCACCGGCGACGAACGCCTGAAGGACGCGCAAGGCCGCAAGGTCCATCCGACCCAGAAGCCGGAGGCGCTCCTCGCGCGCATCCTGCTCTCCTCGTCCAATCCCGGCGACGTGGTGCTCGACCCCTTCTTCGGCTCCGGCACGACCGGCGCGGTCGCCAAGATGCTCGGCCGCAACTTCATCGGCCTCGAGCGCGATTCGACCTATGCCAAGGCGGCGCGGACACGCATCGACGCGGTCGAGCCGCTCTCCGACGTGTCGATTGCGGCTGCGCCGGAAAAGCGCACGGAAGTGCGGGTGCCGTTCCTGTCGCTGATCGAGAGCGGCTATGTGAAGGCCGGCGAGACCCTGGTGGACGAGCGCCGCCGTCACAAGGCGGTGGTACGGGCCGACGGAACCCTGGCGCTCGGCGCGATCGTGGGCTCGATCCACAAGATCGGCGCCCTGACTCAAGGCTTTCCGTCCTGCAACGGCTGGACCTTCTGGCACGTGGAGCGGCAGGGCAAGCTCGTCTCCATCGACGAGTTCCGGGCGAAGGTGCGGGCCGATATGGCCGCTTGACCTTTGCGACGATTTGGAGTGTTCGAAGGGGCCAGCACGAAGCTGGCCCTTTTTGCTTTGCGCACTAACCTTTTCGTCACAGAGGCGTCATCCAAGACCGTTAGCGCGGGACAGCCTTACCAATTGCGAGGAACTGCCCGTGTCCATGAAGCGGATTCTTCTTTCCATGCTCGTCGCCCTCACGCCGGCTGCCACGCAGGCGCAGGGGCTTTCCGGCAACCTCGTCCTTTATACGAGCCAGCCCAACACCGACGCCCAGCAGACCATCGACGCCTTCAAGGCGAAGCACCCGGGCGTCAATGTGACGTTCGTGCGCGACGGCACCCCGAAGATCCTGGCCAAGCTGAGCGCCGAGTTCGAAGCGGGGCAGCCCCAGGCCGACGTGCTGCTCATTGCCGACAGCGTCACCATGGAGGGTCTCAAGAAGGAGGACCGCCTGCTGGCGCACGACAAGGCCGACGTCGCGGCCTATCCGGCCGGCACGCACGATCCGCAGAAGTTCTGGTTCGCCACCAAGCTGATCACCACGGGCATCGCCTACAACACGAAGGCGAGCTTCAAGCCGACCTCCTGGCAGGATCTCACCCGGCCGGAGGTCAAGGGCCAGCTCGTCATGCCGAGCCCGCTCACCTCGGGCGCGGCCCTCATCCATGCGGCGACCTTGACGGGCGCCATGGACGGCGGCTGGAAATATTACGAGGCGCTCAAGGACAACGACGCCGTCGCGGGCGGGGGCAACGGCGACGTGCTCAAGCAGGTGGCCGGCGGCCAGAAGCTCTACGGCGTGATCGTCGATTACATGCCGATCCGCGAGAAGGCCAAGGGCGCGCCGGTGGAATTCGTGTTCCCGAAGGAAGGCGTCTCGGCCGTGTCCGAGCCCGTCGCCATCCTCAGGAGCACGAAGAACCCGGCGGCGGCCAAAGCCTTCGTCGACTTCCTGCTTTCGCAGGAGGGCCAGGAGCTCGCGCTGAAGCAGGGCTACATCGCGGCCCATCCCGCCGTCGCGCTGCCGGCCGGCTACCCGACCCGCGACCAGATCAAGGTCATGAGCTTCGACGCGGCCAAGGCGCTCGCCGACGAGACCAAGAACAAGGCGGCCTTCGCCGACATCTTCGGACAGTGAAGGATCGGATTCACAGCAGGTCTTTCCTGGAGCGGGGAGGTTTCGGCCTCCTCGCTCTTGTCGCTTTGATCGTCCTCGCCTTCGACGTCCTGCCCGCCTGGCGCCTGCTCTGGGCCGCGCTCTTTCCCGGCGGCGTCTTCGATGCCGACGCCATGCTCGCCGCTCTGACCAGCCGCTCGGCCCTGCGGGCGGCCCAAGCCTCCCTCGAAACGGCGCTGCTGTCGACCCTCCTGGCCTTGCCGCTCGGCGCCGCGATGGCGCTTGTGCTCGCCGTCACCGATATCCGCGGGCGCCGCATCGCCTCGTTCCTCTTCGTCCTGTCGGTGATGATCTCGCCGCAGGTGATCGCGCTCGCCTTCCTGCATCTCGCCGGTCCCGCGTCGCCCATCCTGAACGGCTTGGGCCTCGCACCGGAGGCCGGCAGCGCCAATCCGATGCTCGGGCGCGGCGGCATCGTTCTGGTGCTCGGCCTGCACCATGCGCCGCTCGTCTACGTGGTGATGAGCGCCGGCCTCAAGCGCATTCCATGGGCAGTCGTCGAAGCCGCCCGCATCGACGGCGCCCACCCCTTCCGAATCCTTGCCGACCACCTGATGCCGCTGCTGCGCCCGCATCTCGTCAGCGCGGGATTGCTCGCCTTCGTGGCCGGCATCGGCAATTTCGGCATTCCGGCGCTGCTCGGCGCGCCCGTGAACTACCTGACACTCCCCGTTCTCATCTACCGGCGGCTGTCGAGTTTCGGCACGGACATGATCGGCGACGTGTCGTCGCTCGGCCTGCTCGTTGCGGCCATCGCGATCCTTTGTGTGGCCGCAAGCCAGCTCCTGATCCGCAAGGACGGCGTGCACCTGGAGGACGACACGCCGCTGAAGCCGTTCTGGCTCCTCGGCCGCGCGCGCATCGCGCCCGAAATCTTCGTCGGCCTCGTCCTTGTCGCGACCCTCGCCTTGCCGATCCTGTCGCTCATGGCTTCCGCCCTCGTGCCGTCCTTCGGCATGCCCCTGTCGCGTGCGACGATCACCTTCGACAATTTCGTCGAAGTGCTGGCCCGCCAGGACGTCACGATCCGGGCCTTCACGAATTCCCTGCTCTACGCCGGCGGTGCGGCGTTCCTCCTGGCCTTGCTCGCCGTTCCCATGGCCTACGGCCTGATCCGCCTGATGGGTCGGGCGCGAATTCTCGCGGCGTCCCTCCTCGAAATCGCCTATGTGCTGCCGGGCATCGTCCTCGCCGTCGCGTGCATTCTGCTGTTCCTGAAGCCGCTGCCGCTCGTGGGCGTCTCGCTTTACGCGACGCCGTGGATCATCGTCTTCGCCTATCTCGCCCGCTTCCTCTCGGTGGCGCTGAAACCCGTGCTGGCCGGAATGGAGCAGACCGACCTCGCGCAGGAGGAAGCTGCCGCCATCGACGGCGCGCGCCTCGCGCAGCGGCTCTTCGACATCGTTCTTCCCTCGCTGCTTCCCGCCGCCGTCGCCGGCGGATTGATGGCGTTCCTGCTCGCCTTCAGCGAGCTCACCGTCTCGGCCCTGCTCTGGTCGGCCGGGACGGAGACCATCGGCGTCGTGCTCTACAATCTCGAAGAGGCCGGGCTCGCAAGCCAGGCCTCCGCGGTCGCCGTCGTGATCGTGGCCGTGGTGACGATCGCCATGCTCGTCCTCGACAGGCTGGGCCGATACCTTCCGGCCGGAGCCTTGCCCTGGCAGAGCGAGACGGAAGGCGAGGCACGCCCGCACGCAAGGCCGATTCCGGCGCCTGACCGCACTTCTGCCCTCAAGCATCTTGAGCCGAGGCCGGCGGTCGGCGCCTGAACCTCAATGCCTCCTCAAAACTGAACAGCTCCCTTACGCTTCTGGCAGGCTGCGGGAGCATCGCCTCTGAGCGACAGTGCGGCTTGTCCCCAAGCCGGAAGACACCCCTATGCCGAACCCGGTCCCTCGCTTTAGCATCCTGTCATGGCTTCTTCGTCTCTCGATCCCTTCCACCTCGCCTTCACGGACCCGTCCTGGGACGACCTGCGGATCTTCCTGGCCGTGGTGGCTCATGGATCGATGAACTCTGCCGCGAAGGCGCTGGGCCAGAGCCAGCCGACCGTCGCGCGGCGCGTCAAGGTGCTGGAGGAGACGCTGGGACTGTCCCTCTTCCAGCGCGGGCCGAACAACCTCGAACTGACGGAAGCCGGACAGGCGGTTCTCGAAGCCGCAGGCCCCATGGGCGAGGCGGCCGCCATCGTGTCGCGCACGGCCGCGGCCTACCGGCCCGATCCCGACGCGCCGGTGCGGGTCACGGCCACCGCCTCGGTGACCCTGTTCCTGTCCCTCTACGCGGCTGAACTGCATGAAGCGGCCGCGCCCGTGGAGATCGCCTACATCCCGACCCGCCGCCGGCTCGATCTCGCGTCCGGCGAGGCCGATATCGGCCTGCGGATGCGCAGTCTTCCGGAAGGCACGGACGATCTCGTCGCTCGCAAGATCGGGCAGATCGCCTTCGCCATCTACGCCCGCACGGAAAACCCCACGGCCGTCATCGCGCCGCCGGAGGACCCGACCCTGTCCCGTCAGGCGGCCTATGTGGCCGAGTTCGCACAAGGCCGCACCATCGCGGCGGGGGGGGGGGGCCAGCCCCACCCCGACCA
>JAESFT010000658.1_pt1 | contig 16369 bp, 16 predicted proteins | sample 9269451 | NCBI WGS metagenome assembly JAESFT01 (sample SAMN14502557, study PRJNA617106) | algae metagenome | isolation source: Scytonema hyalinum WJT4-NPBG1 and co-occurring heterotrophs from well... | place: USA: Mojave Desert, Joshua Tree National Park, California | collected 2006-05-25
TGATGAATATTCCTCTTGTGTGAGGTTAACGATGTATTTTTCTGCCATTTGTGAATACCGAGATTTTCAACTAGTTTCTCAGTAACCTGGACACCTGTCAAAATCTCTGTGGTGAACTACTAGTAGTTGGTAATTATATTGAAAACTATTTTTTAAGCATCTATACTATAGTTGAAAATGAGATATTTACGACTATAGTAGTACCCTGAATTTATGCATCTATCCAAATAAATATGTTGGATAGAGTATAAAATTGACTTGAAACAGCAAAGCCAAAAGTCGTACAAACCTACCTACAAGCTTACCCAACGTTCAACAACCTCTTGATGTCAGGCTTATAAAGTCACTTATGTATAATTTATGACTTTATCTTCTCAGCCTTTATTCGTTCCAGTCAACTTGGCTGAAATCTTTACAGTTTCTTTACAAACTTCCTCTTAATTATGAAAAATGGGTAAATGGAAACACTAACAGTTATCGTGTGTGATAGCTTTTAGATTAACGTTTTGTGCATCAGTACGTACAATTACCTCACGTACAATTACCTCAATACACCTAAAAAGTTTGGAATCTAAGTAGCCCGGTAATGAAAACCTCCAGTTGGAGTCGGCTGAGATTTGTTTGCAAAGCGTGCCGAAGGCATATGTGATTTATGTCGGGGTGGAATAAGGACTCGTGCGACAGTAAGTTTTTCAATAAATACATAGAAGAATTTTCAGGAAACCAGCGCTACCCCTATGTATTTAGTCTAACGAGTAATAAAATATACGATTATAGAGTGAGTATGAAAAAAGAACTTGTAACAGCAGGATTTGTGCTTTTCTCCTTGACTGTGCCGCTAAAAGCTTCAGCAGCTGATTTTAGTCAGTTTGTTGTCTTTGGCGACAGCCTGTCAGATACTGGTAACTTATTCAACGTCACTCAAGGGTTACCAACAGGTCCGGTTCCCCCACCGCCCTACTTTCAAGGACGTTTTTCCAATGACAAGATTTGGGTGGACTATCTCGGAGATAACCTAGGATTACCCCCCACCACAATTACTGATTTAATCGTTCAGCTCAGGACGACTGCTCCCGAAGGCGTTAACTATGCCTTTGGTGGTTCTTTGTCTGGTCAAGGAAACTTCTTTAATGTTCCCGGTGTTCCAGGAGTACTGGAACAAGTCGGCTCGTTTACGCAACCGTTCCTAACAAATAATCAGAAGGTTGACCCAAACGGTCTTTATGCTGTGTGGGGAGGTGCGAACGATTACTTGTTTACTCAGAGCCCTGACGTCAATCAAACAGTAAAGAATGTATCAGATTCAGTAGGGTTACTTGCCCAAGCAGGCGCGAAAAATATTTTAGTATTTAACTTGCCAGATTTAGGCAAGACTCCTTTGGTGTCGGCGACGGGAAATGCTAACGCTTTCACGACTTTAACAAACAATCATAACGCGGCATTAGCAGCTGCTCTGGGTCAATTGAGTAATACGCCTGGCGTCAATATTATCCCCGTTGATGTTGATTCCCTATTTAATAGGGTGCTAGCTAATCCGAGTGAATTTGGTTTCACAAATGTTACCGCACCTTGTGTGGTCGGTGATCTTGTGCAAGGTGTGCTCACAAGTGTGTGTAATAACCCGAACGATTTCTTGTTCTTTGATTCTGTTCATCCCACTTCATCCGCTCATCAGCTGGTAGCAGAAACAGCATTAGCCTCAATTAGAGCTAAGTCTGTCCCTGAATCCTCTGCAACATTAGCTCTGTTGGGGCTTGGTGCTTTGGGTGCAGCAGGAATGCTTAAGCGCAAACAAAAAAACTCAGCCCTCACTCCAGTAACAAGTCAAGTTGTTAGCAAACAGTCATATCGTGCAGTCGTTGAAAGATAAATCCGTTTATTAACTGAGTAATCCAAGAAAGCCCTCATTCTCATGAATGACGGCTTTCTTTTTATATCAAGTTTGCACAATCCGGTCTTGATATATGATTGATTAGATAAAAAAATTATATATTTTTGGTTGAAATTAAACTAACAATGTGGAATTACGAAGACTTATTCAAAAAAATTGAAGAATTGGTTATGCACCATTCTCCTAGTGGTGTAGAAGCAGAAATCAATCAATTTTTAATGCAGCAATTTGCAGCGTTGGGAGTCGAAGTTTGGTGCGATCGCGCTGACAATATCATTGCTAAAATTCCAGGGTTAGATCGAACAAGACAAATCGCTATCACCGCTCATAAAGATGAAATAGGTGCAATTGTAAAAACAGTAGGCGACAAAGGTCGAGTCGAAGTTCGTAAGCTAGGTGGCGCATTTCCGTGGGTTTATGGCGAAGGAGTCGTGGATTTACTGGGAGACAACGCAACTGTCAGCGGTATTCTCAGTTTTGGTTCCCGCCACGTCTCCCACGAATCACCGCAAAAAGTTCAGCAGGAAGACACTCCTGTAAAATGGGAAAATGCTTGGATTGAGACAAAATGTACGACTTCTGAATTAGAAGCAGCTGGCATTCGACCAGGAACTAGAATGGTGATTGGCAAGCATCGTAAGCACCCCATCAGGTTAAACGACTATATTGCCAGTTATACCTTGGATAACAAAGCTTCAGTTGCTATCCTACTAGCACTTGCCGAAAAGGTAAAACAGCCAGCAGTCGATGTCTATTTGGTAGCGTCAGCAAAAGAAGAAGTGGGAGCAATTGGCGCGCTTTTCTTTACTCAAAACCAACGCTTAGATGCCTTGATTGCATTGGAAATTTGTCCTCTCTCATCAGAATACCCAATTGAAGACGGGAAAAACCCTGTGATACTTTTTCAAGATGGGTATGGGATTTACGATGAAACCCTAAATGGGCAACTGCGTCACTGCGCCAAGCAATTGGATATGCCACTACAGCTTGCAACACTCAGTGGTTTTGGTAGTGATGCTTCAATTGCTATGAAGTTTGGTCATGTTGCTCGTGGGGCTTGTTTGGCGTTTCCTACACAAAACACTCACGGGTACGAAATTGCCCACTTGGGAGCAATTGCAAATTGTATTGATTTGTTACAAGTATTCTGTGAAACTGAATTTGAGTGATAAGTCATCACCCAAAACTGCTTCTGTATTTTGAGTTCTGAGTTCTTTCTTGGTAACAATGTATTAACGTTGCCAGGTTAATACCCGTAATTCTTTACAATGATCCCAGGTAGGTTAATAAAAGGTGACACCAAGCCAATGCCTAAGACCGTTGCCGATATCATGAGCCGTGATCCGATTGTCGTCCAACCGGAAAGTCCTTTACAGGAAGCGATTAAAATCCTGGCAGAACGACGGATAAGTGGGTTGCCTGTTGTAGATGAAACTAGCAAATTAGTAGGTATTATTTCGGAAACGGACTTGATGTGGCAAGAAACTGGTGTGACTCCTCCGGCTTACATCATGTTTCTTGATAGCGTCATTTATTTGCAAAATCCCGGAAATTATGAACGCGATCTGCATAAGGCACTTGGACAAACTGTTGGTGAAGTCATGAGCAAAAACCCTATTACCATCACTCCTGACAAAACTGCTACAGAAGCTGCTAGACTGATGCACGATCGCAATGTCCACCGCTTACCAGTGCTTGACAGCGAGGGTCAAGTTATTGGTATTCTCACGCGTGGTGACATTATTCGGGCAATGGCAGCCAATCAAGATGAGTGATGAGTCATGAGTTATAAGTCATAAGCCATTAGTCCAGTATGTGACTAGTGAGTGTGAATTGTTGACTTTTTTTTTAAAACATCTTTGAAAACTGGGATAATCAAATGAGTATTACTCCTGAATCTGTCAAGCAACTGCTGAATTCTGAAGATTTAGGCGATCGCTTGCGAGCAGTGAATCAAATTCGTCAACTAGAACCGGCTACAGGTTTTGAGTTGATTCAAAATGCTGTTAACGATAGCAGTTCCCGTGTGCGGTACTCAGCAGTCAGTCAGTTGGATACTCTAGGCGGACAAGATTTAGACTTATCTTTGAATATATTGCGCGATCGCTTGCTCAATGATCCTGAAGCCGATGTGCAAGCCGCAGCAGCAGATTGTTTAGGTGCTTTGAAGCTACATGATGCTTTTGAAGATTTACAACAAAGCTACCAAACCACCAACGAGTGGATTGTACAATTCAGCATCATCGCTACACTCGGAGAGTTGGGCGATCCAAGAGCCTTTGAGTTGCTCAAAGAGGCACTTTCTTCAGACAATGATTTAGTCAAGACTGCAGCCATAAGTTCGCTTGGCGAGTTGGGAAATACGCAGGCTATTCCCTTGTTAGCTCCCTATGCAACAGATCCAGATTGGCAAGTTCGTTATAGACTCGCGCAAGCCTTGAGTCGTTTAGGCGGTACACAAGCCAAATCCATATTAGAAACTCTGGCGAATGATCAAGCAGAGGCTGTTGCAACTGAAGCGACAAAATATTTAAATCAAGATTGAGACAACGGGTTCAGATTCCCGACTCTTGAAGAAGTCGGGACTCTTGTTGTTCACGTAGCCTAGGGCTTATGATTTAGGATTGCTATAGCTGTCGGGCCCACCTACAAGAATTTGAAAAAATTTAAAGCAAGCAAGCTTATTTGTGATCCAAGCTTACTAACAATTTTCGCTCAATTCTAAGTGGGAAAGACCTGTGGCCAAGTTGTGACTACGAAAACCACAACTGCTGCGATCGCCAACAACCCTTGAATCAAATTTCCAACCACCGTACCTACGACAATTCCAATACCAGCCTTAATAGCCAAGTTCAAATCCCGTCGGTAAATATACTCACCAATAATTGCTCCGAGAAGCGGTCCGAGTAACATTCCTAATAATGGACCACCAAAAGGTAATGTTGGCAATAATCCTAGAAAACCCACCACTAATCCAACAATTGCACCAATTTGCCCCCACTGACTTGCACCAGCTTTTCTTGCACCCAAGTAGCTGGCTAAAAAATCAATTCCTATACTCAGTAATAAAACAAGAATTGTCACAATAAGTGGTATTTTTATCGCGGCAAAAGAACCACTAATAAATCCCCAAGTGATTATTGCAATTAAGATTAAACTTGCTCCTGGAATGGCAGGAACTACAGCACCAATAATACCCACAACCATTAGGGCAAGAAGTAACCAGTAAATAATTTGCATAATTATTTGTGAGTTGTTATTTATTAGTGGTTAATAGTTAGTTGTTGGTTTTACTACTAACCACTAACCACTAAATATTACCTATTTCCTCTTTTAGGGTAACAGCTAATTTGTCTGCTATTCCCGCAATCCAGTTTTCATCTTGTTTTGTGTAGCTGCGAGGAGCATTGGCTCCTAAAATTAGGGCTCCCTCTTTGCCAATTGGTTGACAAATCACACCTTGAGTATTCTCTGGCAAATAATCAAATTCAACCCTTCCTGGATAGACTTTTAAATCTACCAGATAAACTGGCTTTTGTTTTTCCAGCACTCGTTTTAAGATTGCTCCTGGAACGACATCCGATTTAGGGCTTAAAATTCCCCGACGTAACAACACTTTACCTTTATAGAAAACGATGAGCGATCGCGTCACCGTATTCGTTAATAACAAATGCGATGCCCAGGCTAGTTCTGTTTTCACAGCTTGGGGCAAATCGGGTACAAGTACAAAACCTTCTTCGCCAATAAGTTGGACGGCTTCTGGTAAACGCGGTTGTACCTGTTGCCAAATTAACCCTGTTAAAATCAACACCGCACTCAAAATTACACCCAGAACATCTGCACGCGCCTGGGAGTTGGTTAATTCTGGTGCTAACAAACGGTTAATCAGCAAAAGTACCGCGCCCAACCCACCTACTACGATGGGCAGACGCCGTAAAACTTTATTGGGATCGGATTTAGTCATGCTTTTTACCGTGCCGAGTGCTGAGTGCCGAGTGCTGAGTAAAGTCAAAAATCAAGAGTCAAGACTCAAAAATTATTCTCCCCTGCACCGGGTGCACCGGGTGCTCCCTATCTCTTCACTCCTCTCCTGGCTCAATAATGCGTTGAAATAAATAACCAGTCCCTCTTGCTGTAAGGATTAACTCTGGGTTACTTGGATCGTCTTCCAACTTTGCCCGTAAACGGGAGATATGCACATCTACTACGCGGGTATCCACATGGCGTTCTGGTGTATATCCCCAAACTTCCTGCAAAATTTCTGAACGGGAGAAAGCTTCTCCAGAACGGCTGACTAACAACTCTAGCAAGCTAAACTCCATCCCCGTTAACCGAATGCGCTCATCGCCTTTATAGACTTGCCGCTTATTCGTATCAATTTTGATCGTGCTAACATGGATCACTCCAGAACTGGGAATACCAGAGGCACCTGTTTTGTCAACCCGCCGCAGTACTGAACGAATGCGGGCTTCTAACTCCTTAGGGGAAAAAGGTTTAACGACGTAGTCATCAGCACCCAACTCCAGACCCGTGATCCGGTCAGCCACATCTCCCAAGGCTGTTAACATAATAATTGGGACATCTGACTCCTTACGTAATTCTTGGCACACGCCGTAGCCATCTAGCTTCGGCATCATCACATCTAGAACCACTAAGTCAGGTTCGGCTTTGCGAAAAGTTTCCAAAGCCTCTTCCCCATCACCAGCTGTAACCACATCGTAGCCAATCATTGAAAGGCGCGTTTCTAAAATCCGGCGAATGCTGGCTTCATCATCTACCACTAGAATTTTTTCTTTATGACTTTCCAAGTTTCTCAACGCTCCTTAACTAAAATTTTTCATGATTAATTTTTAATACCATATTATTAAGATATCATTTCACAAATTGATTGGAAAAATCCCGCATTTCCTACAATTATTGGATTTTAGTTTGCTCAAAAACTTAAGCAAAAATTAAGAAGATTTAATAAAATATAAGAATGGCAAAGCCTAAAAGTTATTACGTTTGTAACGAATGTGGTGCAGAATCCCCCCAATGGTTTGGGAAATGTGCAGCTTGCGGTACGTACAATTCCTTAGAAGAGCAAATGAGTATCCAGTCCTCGACCGATGTACCAAGTCGCGGAATGAGTGGATGGCATCAACAGGCAAACAGCAAACCTACAGCAACTAAAGCTCCCAAAGCACGAGCCTCTTTGACATTTGACCAGATTAGCGATCGCCAAGTCACACGGTGGGCTTCTGGCTATGAGGAACTGGATCGGGTTCTGGGAGGTGGAGTTGTTCCTGGTTCTATGGTGTTGATAGGCGGCGATCCAGGGATTGGCAAATCTACACTGCTGTTGCAAGTCTCGAATCTACTGTCGCACAGATACCGCATCCTCTACGTTTCTGGAGAAGAATCAGGACAACAGGTAAAATTAAGAGCTTCTCGTTTGGGGGTGGGAAAACCCTTGAATTTAGTAGGCGATGGCAACGGCAATGGCAACGGCAATGGGACAGCAGCAAAAGAAGCTCTCGAAGAAGTTGCCAAAGTAGAGGAAGCTGACAGCATAGGTGCCGATTTATATGTTTTGCCAGAAACAGACTTGGAAGAAATCCTCCGAGAGATGGATTCACTCAAACCAAACGTCACTGTCATTGATAGTATTCAAACAGTGTTCTTTCCGGCTCTAACTTCTGCACCCGGTTCTGTGGCGCAGGTGCGCGAATGTACGGCAGCTTTGATGAAGGTGGCAAAGCATGAGGACATCACAATGTTAATCGTGGGACACGTCACCAAAGAAGGGGCGATCGCCGGACCCAAGGTATTGGAACACTTAGTTGATACGGTGTTGTATTTTGAAGGCGATCGCTTTGCCTCCCATCGGTTATTACGGACAGTCAAAAACCGTTTTGGGGCAACTCACGAAATCGGCATCTTTGAAATGGTAGATAACGGGCTGCGAGAAGTCCCCAACCCTTCAGAGCTATTTTTGGGAAACCGGGATGATCCGGCTCCCGGTACTGCAATTGTCGTTGCTTGTGAGGGGACGCGCCCGATTGTTGTTGAGTTGCAAGCACTTGTGAGTCCCACCAGCTACCCATCCCCGCGTCGTGCTGGCACAGGTATAGATTACAACCGCTTAGTGCAAATTTTGGCAGTGTTAGAAAAACGGGTGGGTATCCCGATGTCCAAGCTAGATTCTTACGTCGCCTCCGCAGGTGGATTGAGTGTAGAAGAACCAGCCGTGGATTTAGGAATAGCGATCGCAATTGTTGCCAGTTTCCGCGACAGGATTGTTGATCCTGGTACCGTACTGATTGGGGAAGTTGGGTTAGGAGGACAAGTCCGTTCAGTGTCGCAAATGGAACTGCGGTTAAAAGAAGCGGCAAAACTGGGATTTAAGAGGGCGATCGTCCCAAAAGGGCAAAAATACCCCAGCCTTGACATTGAAATTTTGCCAGTGTCCAAGGTTATAGATGCGATTATTGCAGCGATACCGCAGCAGGGATTGACGGAAGAAGATTTGGCACCCGACGACGATGAGGAGTAGAGCGCACCCCAACCCTTAAGCGTGCAAGCAAGGAGGGGCTTGAGGCGAATAGAGATACAAAGAGGGAAATCCGCCATGATAGTTACTGTTACCCAAGACTACCAAATAACTTGGGAAAAATTACCCGATGATTACGTACTACCAGATGAGCCAGTCGATAACATTAACCAGCCTCCCCTTGCTGCAGCTTTAACTGAAAGTTTGGAAATTTCTGGTAGATTACCTGAAAACGCGCTGGCACCAACTAATTACGGGATTTGCGCTACCTTAAATGGTAAAATTGTCATCAAAGCTCCCGATTGGACATATGTGCCTAGTATTCGCGTTGCACGGGAAGAAGTGAAACGCAGTTACACGCCACAGCTACAAGGAGATATGCCAGTCATTGTAATCGAATTTATTTCCGATACAGATGGCACTGAGTATTCTATCAAACCAACCTATCCTCCTGGAAAATGGTTTTTCTATGAGCGCATCTTAAAAGTGCCGAACTACCTCATCTTTGAACCGGATAGCGGCAGTTTGGAAGTGTATCGATTGGATGATACAGGACAGTATTCATTGCAAACAGCAGACGAAAATAACCATCACCAAATAGCAGAAATGAACCTCTACCTTGGTGTCTGGCAAGGAACCGGTGAAAACCGCACAGGATACTAGTTGCGTTGGTGGGACGAACAGGGAGAGTTGCTGCTGTGGGGTTCCGAATTAGCTGAACAAGAACGACAACGTACTGAACAAGAACGGCAACGGGCGGAAAGACTGATAGCACAATTGCGAGCAGCAGGGATAGAACCAGAAGATTAAGAGACATTGCGATTGGCTTTGCCACTGCCCCTTGGGCAATCGCCGCTTGCGACGCTGCCCTTGGGGCAATCGCCTCATAGAGGCAGATCCTTTGGAGCATTGCCCATTAGGGCGCTGGGCTCCACGCAATCACGATCATAAGCTGAAGGACTAGTATTGCGACAGAGGCACTCCAACAGCTTAAACCGTTTTTGCTAGTTCGCTGTTCAGGGCTTCGAGATCAATTTCGTATCGTTGAAACAGATCACTCAGAGTAGTCTTGTCTGTTTCAGCTAGACGGAGTAAACCCCACAAAAGATGTTCAGTTCCAATCGACTTCTTACCCTGAAGCCGAACGACTTGCAAAGCTAGTTCTAGAACGAAATTACTGTGGGGACTAAATCTTAGATTCTCACGGGATTCAAAAGAATGTTCATTGGTTTCGATGTCTACCTGGCAGCCATTTGCTCGAAGTAAACGAGCACTTGTTGTGGTTGGATCAGCCAACAAGGCCGCAAGCAGATGTTCTGGTTCGACTTGTGATTTCTGCGAACGTGCTGCCTCCGAACGTGCAAACTTGACCACATTGATTGCCTTTTCAGTGAACCTCTCGAAACCAAAGTAATTTTTGAATCGCTCAACAAGTGTTTGCATAGAATTCTTCTCATAGATGAAAACGTCTTCAAGTGCAACGTTGAACAAGCTGGCAATTTTGAAAGCCATGTCCAGACTGGGGTCAAACTTGCCGGATTCAAAACCATTGACCGCCTGACGACTGACTCCTAATTCTCTAGCTAGGTCAGATTGTGACCATTGGCACACTTGCCGAAGTTCTTTCAGTCGGTTTTTCATAGCTTTGTCTGTTCGTCGTCAAGTATCACTTTACATTCGTGACCATAGAAGCGTCAAGTGTAGCTTGACAAATAGTGCCTGCTCATATGGGAAACTGTAGGTCGTCTTGCCCCAGATGCAGCATAACAACGCCCATGCTGCCAACTATATAGCCCTTCTCGTTTGGATGAAGTAATTATTTATCTGTGTCCATCTGTGGTTCTTATTTCTTGATGTATTGCACTCAACTAAGTACATGATTCCATAAGTTCATAGCGAAAACTTGAACGAAGACTCTGTGTACCTTTGTCTTGAAAAGTTTCCTAGGTCGGGAAACCGTCCTGCAGAACTTTTCGCTGCGTTTACCTCCCTTCGGGTATGCCTATGGCTAACGCCACGGCTATCGCCGAACGGCACGCTACGCGAACACCAGTCGCCTGCTGTCGGGAAACCCTACCAAGAGCGCTGCTTCACAGCGCTCCTTTGCGTTTAAAAACGTTAGGAATTTATGAAATGCTGTACTAAGAACCCCTATATAGAGTGGAGCGCTAGCGCATGGCTGAATATCAATACACATTTTGTGCCTGCTTTCTTTTAGCAACAATTTCTTCCAGCTCTTTCAGATGTTGTGCGCTAATTAACTCTTCATTTTCAAGGTTTATATCTGAACTGTACTCACCTTGTTGCTCATTTAAATTTTCTAATTCTTTCGTAATTATTGATAATGCTTTTCCTTGAGCCATTGAGGTTTTTAACACTTCAAACCGTGCAGCTTCATCAAGACGGCATAACAAGCGTAAGATGATACGATGAATTCTAATTTCATTTCCAAAATCAAACATTGTGGTATGAGGTTCATCGTCAGAACGCAACAGTTCTTCTCCCACATCAAAGAAAGCTTCTAAAATTGAGGGAATGCAATCAGTTGGAATTTCGTTGAGCGTGCTATCTTCAAGTTTTTCTAAAAATGCCCTAACTTGAGTTGTACCATCAGGACGTATTTGTTCAGACAATTCTATAAGTTTCTTTCCAAATAGCTTGGCATCACAAGCTGAAGCAAGAATGGCTTGAATCTGAGTATTAGATAAATCAGCTTCTGATAAAGTTAAACGGAAGTAGATAGGAAATATTTCTGAACAGCATACACGCTGTTGGTTTCGCCACTTTAATTCTTGTTCATCATAATATCTCTTTCCCCAAACAGGTTGTAATTTAGGAAAAATAATTTTTAGCAAATTTTTAACAGGTTGCTTATCTTTGTCTTGTAATTGGGCAAGCCAAGAATTATGAAACTTTTTCAGTTCATCTAAGGAAACATTTACTTTTCCTACAAAATCATTTTTGTTTTTACGAATTATGTCATATACCATTGGGTAAAAAACCCGCAGTGATTCTAAAGCAATAAAATCTACTGGGTTCACTTCGCCTTTCACTACCGGATATGTCATTGTTAGGGTGTCAGTCAGATGAACAATGTCACGGAGGTTAGTAATGAAGTGGTCTATTCCTTGAAAGTAAACATTGCTCCAGTAGGTTTGGTCAAATACTTGAGCCAGCGCCGTGGGTGGGTTTTCCACATCAGCTCCCTCCAAGTCAGGAACCTGCTGAAGTTCTGGTTCCTCAGCGCTTGGACTTGTCTCACCACACGGTTGACTGGAGTTGAGGCAATCGCCGTCCTTTGGTGTGCCAATCAGAACACTATCGAGTTTTTCAAAAAGTAGCCTGCGAAGTGAAGTTTTATCTGGAGAAGGTAACTCAAAAGCAACTTGAATAGTTTTCTCAAAATATGCTTCTGGTGATGCCTCCTTAGTTTCGCAAAGTGCTTTGCTGACAACTTGTTTATCGAAAACAAGAAGATAGACAACGTTAGTAAAATTCGGAATTGCTTTAAAAATCCGAAAGAGTTGCTTAATATCCTCTGCGGGAAGCCTATCAATATCGTCAATTGCCACGACTATTCGTCGCTGCTGCTGCACCACTGTGTCTTCGACTTCTTCTTTTAACTCGGAAGCTTCCTTTTGCTGATCGTCAAATATTGTTGCTACTGCCTTGCCAGCTTGGGCGTAAGGCAGGGGAATTTCAGAAATAAGTTTAGCAAAACCGGCTATTCGCTCTCTCAAGCCTCTAGGCACATATCTTACAGAGGTTAAAACACTGTGTAATTGGTCAAAAAAGCGCCTTGTAATGTCTTGGTTTCCAGTAAACAACCAAGCACTAAAGGGAACGATGATTGGTTGCTCCTCATCAGGCTTTTGCTTGAGATAGTCAACTACAAAGTTCAACAGTGTCGATTTGCCGGAACCCCAAGAACCGTAGACTGCAATCACGAACCCTTCAGTAACGGTCATTTTGCAAATACTGTCTGCCAAATGCTTGGCGAAGGACGCATATCCTAGTCGGTCTTTTTCTGGTTCAATGAAGAGGTCATCTTGCGGGTGGTTATGAGTTTCAGTGTGTGCCATAAGAAAGTTTTCTGACTTGTACTGCAATCGTGACACATATATTAGATACCGCTATGCCTCCCTACGATAGAATTCTGTGCGATTGGCTTTGCCACTGCCCCTTGGGCAATCGCCGTACATATCATAGGTATGCCTATGCCTGAGCAAGGATAAAATTTTTAAGCTGAAGTAAATACTTTTTCGCGATGCAAATTAACTGGCAAACTGCTAAGACCTACGAAGACATTCTTTATCACAAAACTGATGGCATTGCCAAAATTACTATAAACCGTCCCCACAAACGCAATGCTTTTCGTCCCAAAACCGTTTTTGAACTGTACAACGCCTTCTGCGACGCCCGTGAAGATACCAGTATCGGCGTTGTTCTATTTACTGGTGCTGGTCCACACACTGATGGCAAGTACGCCTTCTGTTCTGGAGGCGACCAAAGCGTACGGGGAGAAGGTGGCTATGTAGACGATGATGGCATACCGCGTTTGAACGTGTTGGACTTGCAACGCCTGATTCGTTCCATGCCAAAAGTGGTGATTGCCCTTGTCGCTGGCTATGCAATTGGTGGAGGACACGTCCTCCACTTGATTTGTGACCTTACCATCGCTGCTGATAACGCCATTTTTGGGCAATCTGGTCCCAAAGTCGGCAGTTTTGATGGGGGTTTTGGTGCTAGCTACCTTGCCCGTGTTGTTGGACAAAAAAAGGCGCGAGAAATTTGGTTTCTCTGCCGACAGTACAATGCACAGCAAGCAGTGTCCATGGGTTTAGTTAATTGCGTTGTTCCTGTGGAACAACTCGAAGCTGAAGGTCTCCAGTGGGCGCAGGAAATTTTAGAAAAAAGCCCAATCGCCATTCGTTGTCTGAAAGCAGCATTTAACGCCGACTGTGACGGGCAAGCTGGTTTGCAAGAACTCGCTGGCAACGCTACTTTACTGTATTACATGACAGAAGAAGGAAGAGAGGGAAAACAAGCATTTCTAGAAAAACGTCCACCTGACTTTCGTCAATATCCTTGGCTACCTTAGAAACACAAAAACCGCGCCTTTTATCAAAGGTGCGATTTTTCATGTGTGGTCTTTTTCAGACCCAGAAATGTTAAAACAGTGTTCAGTTATCAGTTGTCAGTTCATTTTCACACCTGATGTTAGAGAATTTCAAAAGATTTTTTATTTCTTCACGAATGAATTTCTTAGGTTCCGTATCCATTTTTTGGATGAAATGATAACTGCTTACTGTCAACTGATAACTGATTCCAGCATTTTCACAAAGTGAAGTGTGAAACGTCCACGCTTTACAAGGTAAAAGTCTAATTTCACTTGAAATGAAAAGAGGCATTAACGAATTAGCTCAAAACCGCACTAAAATGGTGCTTTAGCGATTTTACTTTTCCTGTTTTGGCAAAGAAAGGCTATATGAGTACTGCCTCAACCTTTGCCTTTTCAGAACAGTTGGTAGTTGCTGTTTCCTCGACAGGAGCCAGCGCTCCTTTGTTTAAACCTGAAGCTAAGACTGATGTTGCATTTGGCAAAGCCCAAACATCTTCCAAATTTTCCCAAGAAGGAGCAAACGGTGGCAGCGCCAAAGAACAAGCTTTCCAATTACCCAGCACTGGTGCTCCCAACTGTTGGCAGAACCCGCCACGACGCCCTTCCAGCTTGTAATAACGACAATATTTACAGGCAGAAGTAAGTGATTTCATCTGTTTCATATTTAGTGCCGTTTCGGGCTAATTTTCATCTTTTATTTTGCGTCTATACACAATTGAGGATTTGAGCCACAACCCGTGTATCTACTCGGTTATAGCGATCCCAAGGAAAAAATTAACTTTATAATGTCTTTATGTTTGTGTCATATTTTTCAATTTTTTTGTTAACAAAGTGATACATTGATTGCAGAAGGTTAAGCATACTAAATTTTGGCTAAAACTCAATGGGGATCAAAGCTAATTACAAAGATAACGATTTCACTAGCCTTTGAACTTCAGCCTTTAGGGACACTTTTTAAAATGAGTTAGGCTGTACTTTTGGCAGATCTAGCGTGATGACACAGTCAATTAGCTAGCTTCTAAAGAAGTAAAAGCCTTCTATCTTTGGCAACAAGAGGTGACTGGCACAAAAATTCCTATATCTACGGACTAACCACAAAACTATTTTGACAATAGGTTCAGCAAGTTCCAAATTAAAAAATATCCAACTTTTTCTTGTGGGATCGGCACTAAGCGCCCGTCTTATAAACTGGGCGCTTTGGGATTCCTACTCCACTAAGAGTGGATAATTTATTTGTTATAAATCCCTAAGAGAAGAAAAAACAGCCAGCCTTATTTCGTTGACTAGTTAACGAGTGTGGCGATGAAAGTTGTGATCAGGGCTGACTGTTTTTTTGACAAGATGCCAAGCCGACAAGGCTAGTTTTCTCAATAACAACAGCATTCCGGTTTACAACGCTGATAATCCAACCAAATATAACTTTTGTGGTTAGGGGAGACCGTAAAAATAAGTGCGATTCGTTGCTAGCTGAATCACGGTATCCAGTCCGTACATAAGCTAACCAGCCAGAAATGGCTGAACTCCAGACAAGATAGAGGTGGAAGTCCTCTCCCTCAAACTCAGAGGTGACTCCTTATCTGCCCACGCCGAGTAAGCTCGGAATCTTACAGAGCGAAGCTGGGAACAGGGCGCAAACAGACGACCGTTATGAGTTGACACTGGCGCTAACAGGGAGTGCTCACGGTGAAATAAGAACCTAGAAAAGCAACCTATACGGAAGCAAGGCATAACAAAAAAAACCTTGACTTTGCTGGAGATAAAACCCCGCCGATGATTTTATTTGCAAACGGCAAAGAGTAAGGGATTTCAGCGGTTGAATTGGTTCCACCTAACAGTACACAACAATCTCATCTGGGGAACGAATAAAAACGAATTGAGAGTCTTGAGAAGGTCGAAACTCAAGTAGGTCAGACGAGCGACGGAAATCTCTCAGTTCGGGTAGGACGCGAAGTAATTTTCGCGAGGTGTTCAGAAAACATTCTCAGGAGTCAGCGCATGATTGGGCACAGTAACAATACTAGTGAATCTTGGGAAAATCTACCCTGGAAGAAATTCAGGAAAAATTTATTCCGCCTACAAATTAGAGTGTTTAAAGCAGTTCAAGCTGGAGACATGCGAAAAGTGCGGTCTCTACAAAAACTGATTCTGAAATCCAAAGCCGCAAGATTACTGGCGATTCGACAAGTAACACAGCTAAATGCTGGGAAAAAGACAGCAGGTATTGATGGTAAAGCATCTCTCAACTCTGAAGATCGCTTCACACTTGAGGAAAACCTCAAGACCAATAGCAATAATTGGCATCATAGCAAACTACGAGAAATCCCAATACCTAAAAAGGGCGGGAAGATGCGTATCCTCAAAGTCCCAACTATTGCAGATAGATGCTGGCAATGTCTGGCTAAGTACGCACTAGAACCGGCACATGAAGCAACTTTCCACGCAAGAAGCTATGGGTTCAGGCCAGGACGCTCAGCACACGATGCCCAGAAACTCCTGTTTACGAACCTAGCCTCTAACAAGAATGGAATAGATAAACGGGTCATAGAACTCGATATCGAAAAATGTTTCGACAGGATAAATCACACAGCCATAATGGACAACCTTATAGCTCCTTTGAGCCTAAAACTCGGAATCTTCCGATGCCTAAAAGCAGGAGTAAATCCAGAGTTTCCAGAACAGGGAACACCTCAAGGCGGTGTGGGTGTGCTACGAAGCACTTAGTGGTATTGCTTACGGTCATTAGAAAATAGGAGGTGATTTACTAGACTAGTAAGATGGTTGCTCACCCCAGAGCGCCAAGGCTGAGTCGGTAAGCGGGGGATAA
>JAESFT010000659.1_pt1 | contig 16262 bp, 15 predicted proteins | sample 9269451 | NCBI WGS metagenome assembly JAESFT01 (sample SAMN14502557, study PRJNA617106) | algae metagenome | isolation source: Scytonema hyalinum WJT4-NPBG1 and co-occurring heterotrophs from well... | place: USA: Mojave Desert, Joshua Tree National Park, California | collected 2006-05-25
TTGAAGGGCGGGTTTCGTCGGATCGGCAGGAGCAGTCAGGGTCAGGTTCTCGACGTTGGCAGCCAGAGGTTTATCAGGGGAGAAGGAGATCGAACTGACGACCGTGTCGATCCCGGGTCCCGCATCCTCGTACACCACATCTCCTGAATGATTGACGTGGTAGACGTCGTTGCCCGCTCCGCCGTTCATCGTGTCGGCCCCGGCGGTGCCGACGATCTCGTTGTTGCCTGCGTCACCGTTCCAGACAGGCCCCGGCATTAACTGAAGGTTCTGGTCGCTGGCATGAACCTTCACCCCGCCGGACACGCGGAAGCTCTCGGAGTAGCCCCCGTCAGCGACCGTCCAGATGCCGCCGCCGGCGGAGAATAGAACCGCTTGGCTGGAGAAGCCGACGAATTCGATCCGGTCTCCTGCAAGGGCGTCGTTGCCGATGAAATCGGCGATCGTGTCGCCCTGGAACTCGCCCTTGCGGAGGATGAACACATCGTCTCCCGCGCCGCCCGTCAGCGAATCCGCTCCCGCGCCGCCGTCGAGCGTGTCGTTGCCCTCGAGGCCGTACAGCTTGTTGACCTGAGCATTGCCGGTGATGACGTTGGCGAGCGCGTTGCCCGCGCCCTCGACGGCAGGTCCTGTCAGCAGAAGGTTCTCCACATTGGCTGCGAGCGGCTTGGTGCTCGAAACGGACACGGAACTGACGACCGTGTCGATGCCGCCTCCAGCATCCTCGTTCACGACGGCTCCACTGTGATCGACATAGTAGGTATCGTTGCCGAGGCCGCCGTTCATCGTATCGGCGCCGCCCAGGCCGTTGAGCACGTTGTCGCCGGCATTGCCGTTCAGGACGTTCGCGCTTGAGTTGCCGGTGGCATTCAGGTTGGCCGACCCGGTCAGCGTCAACTCCTCAACCTGGGACGAGAGGATGTAGCTGACCGAGCTGATCACGCGGTCGTAGCCGCCCAGTTCAACGCCGCTCGCGTCCTTGCCAGTTTTCTCGACGATCACGTCGGCGGCGTCGTCCACATAATATGTGTCGTCGCCGTTGCCGCCATCGAGGCTGTCGGCGCCGGCGCCGCCGTCCAGCGTGTCCTTGCCGTCATTGCCCTTGAGCGTGTTGACGGCAGCATTGCCGACGATCAGGTTGTCGAGTTCGTTGCCGTGCCCGTTGATGGTGCCCGCACCTGTCAGGGTCAGGTGTTCCACATGGGAGGTCAGAGTGTAGGTGATGGAGGAGTAGACGTGATCCGTTCCCTCTCCGGCATTCTCGATGACCACGTCGCCCGAATGATTGACCGTGTATTCGTCATTGCCCGCGGCGCCCGCCATGGTATCGGCGCCGGTAGTGCCGGCAATGTTGTTGTTGCCAACATCGCCGGTCCAGACATAGCCTGGAACCGAGACATCCCCCGAGTTCATGCCGCTGATCGTATTTCCGGACACGTATGTTCCCGTTGGTCCGGCATCATCGTTGGTCGGCTCCTCCCGAATGCCATAGCGGGCATTGATGGCACCGTTCGAAGAGATCTGGTTGTCGATGATCTGCGTGTTGTGAGAATAGTAGGTGTTCTGGGAATAATCGTCGTCGAAACGCAGGCGAATGTTGATCTCGTCGTAGACGCCGTCACCTTCCTGCGAGTTGTTGCGGATTCGGCTGCCCTGAACCGTGACGTCGTCCGAACCCTCGATCTTCACGCCTTGACGCCGATTGCCGTAGATATCGACATCCGTGATGGTGATCCGCTCCGACAGCTTGACCAGGATGCCTTCTTTGCCGTTGTCGTGGTACGAGCCGCCGATGATTTCGATATCGGAAACCCACGGGATCTCGGTTGAGCCCGCTGGAGGAATGTTGCCTCGTTGGATGGTGAGACCGGCGCCTCCTGCAAGGGCGCCCTGATACATGTACCGGAAGCCATTATCGTAAGCTTCGTTGTTTTTGAGTGTGAGGCCCGTTGTCTCGTTCTGAATGTTGAAGCCGTGACGGTCATTGTCATAGGAGACATTGTTCTCGTAGGTGCCGCCCACGACCGCGTCAGCCACGAAGCCGTCAAGTCCGTTGCCATGGGCAACAGAGTTCTTGATCACCATGTTGTACGTAGTTTCGTGCGGATTGAACCCATAGGCGGTACAATCCATAATCTCGACGTTGTCGATCGTAATATTCTCTTGTTTGCGGGGAGTGCCGTCTTCCTTGGGCTTGGCACCGCAAATGAAGCCCGCCTGATGGCTGCCTGCCGCCTGATTTTCGCGATTTCCGTCGATGATAAGATTGGAAACGGTGACGTTCTCGATATCCGTCAGTGCGGTGCGCACGATGCCGTTGATTCTGGCATCGAAGTTATTTTCGAGTTTGACCGTCGTTGCACGCGAGCCGTCGCTGTTGAGCGTGCCGGTGAGTTCAACTCCGGAGAGAAGCTCGATGGCACCGGCCGAAGAATTGCTCTTGTCGCCTGTGACGATCCATTCTCCCGCACCGAGCTGGACCTTCACCTGAACTCCAGTTTCTTGGTACTGCTTGTTCGCCTCTATGATGGCAGCCTTGATCCGCGCGACATTTTCCGCAGGGTCGGTCGAGGGGTTTTCGAGAACGGGAATGGCCATTCTTAATAATCCTTATAGCTCGAAATGCGTTTGAGTGGAGCCGAACCGCGAGCGTCGTCGTCACCGGAATCGCTCCGGTGCGCGCATTGCGAAAGCCGACTGTTCTTGGGGCGCCGTCGGTGCGACGGCGTTGTTCAGGTTTGCGTCACTGGGGTTTTGGCGAGGCGGCGCTGCCGCATGGGCAGGTGACGCGCTCGGATCTTCGAGGCGGGATCGGTTTCCGTCTCGCTGGAAGTCATGAGCATCTTGGCGTGTTCCTCTGCGGTATCGGCCTGATTGCTCAGAATTAAATAGGCATAATCGCAGAAGTGAAATGGATCTATTTTATACGCGCGGGGCAATTCGGAGTTAAAGAGTCGAAAGCCCTGAAGAGGTGTAATGCTGTCGAAGTATAAACCTACCCCGAATGGGATGAAGCCTTTTTGATAGTGCCTTAGTACCCCCATCGATCAGGTTGCAATTCGGACCGCTGCGAGGGTTCGATTATTTGATGAGATCGAAAAGCTGTCCTGAGCATTGGGCGATCAGGATCAGCAGAAGGATGCCGAAGAACCACAGCCATGAGCCTCTGCGCTGCGGCTGGGCGGCGGGCGGTTGCGGCTCGTGGGGGCGGATGACGGGTCTTGGAGGAGCAGGCAGACGCTCGATCAGTTCAGCCGATGCGGCGGAAATGGTGCCGGCTCGTCCGATGAAGCGGAAGCTCACAGGAATGCCGCCGACGAAGTCGACCTCGGCCGGCTGCACCGCGGCCTCATGGTGAACCCACCAGTATTCCTTGCGATCTTCCATCCTGCATTCCCTCAAAATCGGCCCGGTAGCCTTCCATTGGGACCACGTTGATCTAGAATTTCAGCACCTATAAAGCCAGCAGGCGAAAAGTTGAGTAGGTTTTCAGGAGATCCCATGAACGTTCTCGTGACAGGCGGGGCAGGCTACATCGGCGGCCATATGGTTCTGGCGCTTCTCGATGCGGGGCACAACCCGATCGTGTTCGACAATTTGTCGACCGGGTTCCGCTGGTCGGTTCCGGAGGGCGTACCTCTCGTCGTCGGCGATGTGGGGGATTACGAGCTGGTCCTTCGCACGCTCCAGCAGCATCAGGTCGATGCCATCGCCCACTTCGCCGCGAAGCTCATCGTGCCGGAATCCGTCTCCGATCCCCTCGGCTATTATCTGAACAACACCGTCAAGAGCCGCTCCCTCATGGCGGCGGCCGTTGCCGCAGGCATCAAGAAATTCGTGTTCTCCTCGACGGCGGCCGTCTACGGCGACACCTCCGACAAGCCGATCGACGAGAATGCGCCCTTGGGGCCCCTGTCGCCTTACGGGAGTTCGAAGCAGCTCACGGAGGTCATGCTGCGCGACGTCGCGGCCGCGCACGACATGCGCTATGTGGTGCTGCGCTACTTCAACGTGGCGGGCGCCGATCCGCAGATGCGCCATGGCCAGTCGACCGCGAACGCCACCCACCTGATCAAGGTGGCGGTGCAGACGGCCCTCGGCATGCGGTCCCACATGGAGGTCTTCGGCACGGATTATCCGACGCCGGACGGAACCTGCATCCGGGACTACATCCACGTGAGCGATCTGATCGCCGCGCACCTGCAGGCCCTGACCCACCTCGATGCGGGCGGCGAGAGCCTCGTCATGAATTGCGGCTACGGGCACGGCTATTCGGTTTCCGAGGTCATCGAGACGGTACGCAAGGTTTCCGGGAAGCCCGTGGAGGCGCGGATCGGCCCGCGGCGGGCGGGCGATCCGACGACGATCGTCGCCGATTCGTCCCGCATCCGCGCCAGGCTGGGCTGGGAGCCCCGGCTCGACGATCTCGCCACCATCGTGGAGCACTCCCTGCGATGGGAAAGCATGCTCCGGGAGCGGAACCTGAAGCTCTGACGCGCGCTGTTTCTACCATTGTGGAATCATCTCTGGTCCTGGTTTGCCGCATTTTTCGGCGAACCGGGTCCACTTCGCCGAAAAATGCTTTGGCCGTGGATTGCCGGCTCTCGATAAGGGCAGGTTAAGAACCTCTGCCTCAAATGCTCGTCAGGCGCCGGGCCGATTCCCGGCGCCGTCGAACAACGGGGTCGGAGGGCGAGAGCATGGGCGAGGACAGGCGAGCGGGTGTCAATGGAATTCTGCTGCTGAATCGCCTGCTGCTGGCCGGCTGCTTCCTGCCGGTCGCCGTCGGGCGTCTCTCGAACATCTCCGGGCTGGCCGCCACCCTGACCCTCAAGGGCATGCCCTACGGCGACGTGGTGGCGACCCTGATCGTGCTCGCCGAGGTGTTTGGGCCTCTGGCTCTCATCTTCGGCTTCGCGCCGCGTCTGAGCGCGGCCGTTCTCATTGCGGCGCTGGTGGTGACGACCGGCACCATGCACCGGTTCTGGGATTACGCTGGCCTGAACCGGCAGGCCGAACAGGCGGTGTTTCTCTCCCACCTCGGCGTTCTGGCCGGTCTCCTTTTTTACGGCCTGATGGGGCCGGGGGCCTGGAGCTGGCAGGGCTGGTGGCGGGGGCTCAACGGCAAGGGGAAGCCCGCCAAAAGCAAGAAGAAGCAGCCGTCCCGCCCGCGGGCTCCCAAGCCCCGGCCTGCGCCGGTCCGGCCCGTGGCGGACGACCAGGACGAACTGGCGGATGCCGCCTGAGGCGTCCGGGATCGAGCTGCGCACTGGACCGACTCGCTCTTGTCTGCAAGGCTCCTGCCTTCATTCAGCCTCTTATCCAGGCCATAAAGCCTTGCTGCGCCGTGCTTTTGCGCACGGGCCATCGGTGAATTCTCAGGTTAACAGTGGCGTCATGCTCCATTCGTCTGTGCGTTGCATCCTCGGTCTGTCCCTCGCTCTCGCGTGCGCATCTCCCGCCGCTGCCCAGCAGCCCTCCGATCCGGTGACCCGCTTCCTCGACGGCATCTTCAAGAAACCGGGGGCGCCGGCCGGCAGCGCTCCCCAGCAGCCCGCGCCGCCGGCCGCACCCCAGCCGGCGGCGCGTCCTCAGGCGCAGCCGCAAGCGCGTCCGCAGCAGGCGCCTAAGCCGAAGGCGACCGTGCAGAAGCCCCAGCCGGCACCCCAGCGGGCCGCCCAGCCTCAAGCGAAGCCTCAGCCAGCGCCCCAGACCGCCACGAAACCCGAGCCGCAGCCGCGGGCGCCTGCTCCTGAGAAAGTGGAGGCGAAACCGGCCGCCCCGGAACCGCAAAAGCCGGCCGCCGAGCCGCCCGTGCAGGCGGCCGAGCCGGCCAAGCCCACCACGCCGCCGGCCAAGGTGGCGGAGCCGCCGAAGCCCGCCCGCGCGACACCGGCCCAAGCCGTGCCTGCGCCGACCGCCGTCGCCGCGCCGTCCTCCGCTCCGACGCCGACCTCGCCGCCTGGGCCCCGGTCGCCCGAGGAGGCCCTCGACCGGGTCAACGCCTATTTCAACAGCATCGACGTGATGTCGGCCTATTTCGTGCAGAAGAACCCCAACGGCCAGCAGGCCGAGGGCACGCTCTCCATGCGCCGCCCGGGCCAGTTCCACTTCGCCTACGCGCCGCCGAGCACCCTGGAGGTGGTCTCCGACGGACGCAACGTGGCGATCCGGGACAAGAAGCTCGGCACCAACGACGTCTATCCGGTCGGGCAGACCCCCCTGAAATTCCTCGTCCAGGACAATATCGACCTGTCCCGGGACACGAAGGTGCGCGACGTCCAGGTGGGGCGCGACGGCATGGTGACGGTCCGGTTCGACGACAGCGCGACGTTGGGCGGCACCTCGAAGATCACCCTGCGCTTCGACAGCCGGGCCAATGCGCTCAAGCAATGGACCATCGTCGACGCTCAGGGCTACGAAACCACCGTAACCCTCTCGGGCCTCAACGTGACCTATCGCCGGGACGCGAGGGCAGGGCAGTAGGGCTCGCCGTCCGGGCTCGTGGAAAGAGCCTTTTTTTGCCGGCTTGGGCCTAGCGTGCCGAGGATTTCGCATTAGAAGTCGGCCAGCGCGCTATCGGAGCGCGGCGCCCGAAATTCTCGGCAGGTGAGCATGGTGGATAAAGCGGCCCTTGGAGCCTATGCCGGTTACGTCCTTGAGGACGCGACCATCCCGGAACTGCCGAACCATTATCGCGGCAAGGTGCGCGACAATTACGATCTGCCGGACGGGCGGCGCATCATCATCGCGTCGGACCGCATCAGCGCCTTCGACCGAAACCTGGCAGCCATTCCCCTGAAAGGCCAGGTGTTGACGCAGACGGCCAGGTTCTGGTTTGAGGCGACGGCGGACATCTGCCCGAACCACGTGATCGAATATCCCGACCCGAACGTGCTGGTCGGCCGCAGGCTGACCATCCTGCCGGTGGAGATCGTGGTACGCGACTATCTCGCCGGCACCACGGGCACGTCGATCCTCTCCCTGTACAAGAAGGGCGGGCGCGAGATGTACGGCATCCGTCTGCCAGACGGGATGCGCGACAACGAGAAGCTGCCGCAGACCGTCATCACGCCGACGAGCAAGGCCTTCCACGGCGGTCACGACGAGCCGCTGACGCCGGCCGAGATCGTCGGGCAGGGCCTGCTGAGCCAAGAGCAGTGGCAGACCGTCTCCGACTACGCCCTCGCGCTCTTCGCGAAGGGCAGGGCAATGGCCCGCGAGCGCGGCCTCATCCTGGTCGACACCAAATACGAGTTCGGCATCGACGAATCTGGCACCATCATGATCGCCGATGAGATCCATACGCCGGACTCGAGCCGCTACTGGTTTGCGGAGAGCTACCAGGAGCGCTTCGAGGCCGGCGAGCGGCCCGAGAGCTTCGACAAGGATTTCATCCGCACCTGGGTGGTCGCCCGCTGCGATCCCTACAAGGACGAAATTCCCGCCATCCCGCAGGACGTGGTGCTGGAAACCGCGCGGGTCTATATCGACGCCTTCGAGCGCATCACCGGCCAGCCCTTCGCCCTGCCGCCGACGGACGTGCCGGTGCTGGAGCGGGTGCGGGGAAACCTGAAGGGATTTTTCTGAAGCCGGTTGACGAGCGGGCCTCGCATCCGTATTTTGCACCCCATGATCACCGGTCGCACCAACTTCACGAACTATTTTACGCCGTCCCCATAGGGCGGCTCCGTTCGGTTGCGACCAGACGTTCGATGCCGCCGCTCTCCGGCGGCATCTTCATATGGTGATCAGGTCTCCGGGCAGCGGCTCCCGCCAATCCCCAGGAGGCGAAACGATGAGCACTCCCAAATCCGACTTCCTGAAGACGCTGACCGAGCGCGGCTTCATCCATCAATGCACCGACCTCGACGCCCTCGATGCGCGGCTCTCGGCCGGGCCGGTCGCCGCCTACATTGGGTTCGACGCGACGGCCGACAGCCTGCATGTGGGCAGCCTCGTGCAGATCATGGCCCTGCGCTGGCTCCAGAAATGCGGCCACAAGCCCGTCGTGCTCATCGGCGGCGGCACCTCGCAGATCGGCGATCCGAGCTTCCGCGATGCAAGCCGGCCTTTGCTCGACAATGAGCAGATCGCCCGGAATGCCGCGGGCCTGAAGCAGGTCTTCTCCCGCTACCTCTCGTTCGGAGATGGGCCGACCGACGCGGTGATGGTGGACAATGCCGATTGGCTCGACCCGCTGCGCTACCTGCCGTTCCTGCGCGACTTCGGCACCCATTTCACGATCAACCGGATGCTGAGCTTCGACAGCGTGCGCCAGCGGCTCGAGCGCGAGCAGCCGCTCACCCTGCTCGAGTTCAACTACATGGTGCTCCAGGCCTTCGATTTCCTGGAGCTGTCGCGCCATCATGCCTGCGTGCTGCAGATGGGCGGCTCGGATCAGTGGGGCAACATCGTCAACGGCATCGAGCTCGCCCGCCGCATCGACCAGCGCCAGCTCTTCGGGCTCACCACGCCGCTGCTCACCACCTCGGCCGGTGCCAAGATGGGCAAGACGGCGACCGGCGCGGTGTGGCTCAACGCCGAGAAGCTGAGCCCCTACGCCTTCTGGCAGTTCTGGCGCAACGCGGAGGACGACGACGTTGCCCGCTTCCTGCGCCTCTTCACGGAGTTGCCCCTCGACGAGGTGCATCGTCTCGGGCAGTTGAGGGGCTCCGAGATCAACGAGGCGAAGCGCATCCTTGCCCACGAGGCGACGCGGCTCGCCCACGGCGAGGAGGCGGCCCGGGACGCGGCCGAGACCGCCCGCCGCGCCTTCGAGGCGGGCGAGAACGCTTCCGGGCTTCCGAGCATCGATGTCCCCCGCTCCGAACTCGAGGCCGGCGTCACGGTCGCGCAGCTTCTCGTTCGTGCGGGCCTTTCAAGCTCGAAGAGCGAGGCACGCCGCCTCGTGCTCAACAGCGGGGCGAGGCTCAACGGCAAGGTCGTGCAGGATGCGGATGCTCATGTCGACGCCGCGGATCTCACGGATGGAGCCCTGAAGCTGACGGCGGGCAAGAAGCGGCATGTGCTGGTGCAGGTGAGCGGTTGATGGATGAGCCCTCCTTCTCCCGGTGAAACCTTCCCTGTCATGGCCGGGCTTGTCCCGGCCATCTCGATGATGTGAGGCGCTAGGCTTCTCCAATCGAGATCACCGGCACAAGGCCGGTGATGACGCGGGAAGGCCATTGAGGAAGGAGCTTGTCAGACAAAGCACAGAGCGGCGGCTCTAACGCGGGCTGCCGCCCTTCGCGCATTGCTGCGTCGAAAGAAACCGCGTCACCACCTTCGCCACGTCCCTGGGCCGCTCGACGGGCAGCATATGCGTCTCGTGCTTGAAGAGCTGCAGCCGTGCGGACGGGATGTGCCGCGCGGTCTCCTCAAGGGCCGCGACGTCGAAGAACGGGTCACGGGTCGCGCCGACGATCAGGGTCGGTGCCGCGATGCGGGAGAGCCAGGAGGGGTCGCAGCCGAAATCCTCGCCGGCGACGGCGTTGAGGCCGCGCACGATGCTGGCCGGATCGTTCATCGTTGCCTGCAGCCGCGTCCGCTCCCGCCTGAACCGCCAGCGGATCAGCCAGTTGAGCCACGGGCGGCGGAAGACCAGGCCGAACTCGTCGAGGAACCCGTCGAAGTCCCCGGTCCAGGCACATTCGAGCTGCCGGTCGACGCTGCGGCGTCCCTCTGGCGAGAAACGATGTGCGCTCACCATCAGGATCAGCTCCTTCACCACATCGGCATGCTCCGCAGCCAGCCGCGCGGCAACGAAGCCTCCGAAGGAAATGCCCATTACGGTCGCGGGGCCGATCTCGTCCCGCAGGATCCGCGCGATGTCCCCGACGATCGTCTCGATGGAGTAATCCGCGCACGGCGCCGGATCGTAGCCCAGGATGTAGACGGCCCTGCCGGCGGGGAGTAGGCGTGCGATGCGCCTGGCATCCCTCTGGGCACGCGCCGGAGTGGGGCGCCGGACGAAAGCCTGCCCGCCGTTGAGCACGACGATCGGATCGACGCCGGATCCTGATTTCACAAAGGGAATTCTGTCGAGGAACAGACCCGAATCGAATGTTCTCATGGACGTATCGCCGGAGAGGAGCCCGTCGCAGCGCCCGTGTCTGGTCTGATGGCACTGCTCGGGAATGTCGACAAACATCTGCCTATGTCGCCGACGCTTCGATTCGCGACCGACGGTGCGCGCCAGTCGTGTGGCTGGAGCGACAGAAAAGACAGGAATGGAGCCGGCGGACACTGGAAGAGTGGCGGCGGCTTGCGGGCCGGACAGCGTTCCTAAAGGCAATCGACCGTTACGTCAACTGCCGAGGTTGCGGTTCGGATCAGGCGCTGAGCGAAACGGCCGGAAGGTTCTCAATGGCCGGCTTGGCGAAGAGATAGCCCTGAAACAGAGTGATGCCGGCATCGCGCAGCGTGGCGAGTTCGGCTTCTGTCTCGATGCCCTCGGCGATGATCGCGATGTTCAGGGCACGCGCCATCACCAGGATGCCGGCGACGATGGCCTGGCGCGGGGCGGAGTCCCCGACGCCGCGGATGATCTCCATGTCGATCTTGATGAGATCGGTCTGGAAATTGGCCAGGAGATTCAGGCCCGCATGCCCGGCGCCGAAATCGTCGATGGCCGTGATGAACCCGAGGCGCTTGTACTCCGCGATGATCCGAGCCACGTGCCGCGTGTCTGCCATGCGCTCGTTCTCGGTGAACTCGAACATGATCCGTCTGGTGTCGAATCCCACGCGGCGGGCGGTCTCCAGGGACGTTCTGATGCAGGCGGCAGGCTCATAGACCGCGTTCGGCATGAAGTTGATGGACAGCCGCCTGTCTTCGGTTTTCGGGAAGAGGCGGCCCGCCAGTTCGATGGCCTTCACGCGGCAGGCTTGATCGAACTTGTACTGCCGGCTGTCATCGACCTGGCTCAGGATCTGCCAGGCGGATTGCCCCTGCGTCCCCCTGACCAGGGCCTCGTAACCCCAGATCACTCCCCGGTCGAGATCCACGATTGGGTGGAACGCCATGGTGAAATCGAACGGGAGCGGTTCGCCGCTCCGGCAGCCCTGACATCCCACCTTCGTATCCACTGACGTTTCCAATCCGAGCATTGGCGAATTTCACACGGCATTATGGGAGAAGGATCTTGCGATTGCCCTAACGTGAGGAAAGGCACATCGCGATCATGGGCCTTCGGGCAATCTTTCACCGCCTCAGCCCGCTCCCGTGCCGGCGGAACGGCGATAAGACCCGTCGTCTTCCCGGGTCGGGTTGTCGGGCAACGGCGTCGCGAGGAATGCGGGAGCCCTTCTCATGACCAGCAGCCGATTTGCCTTTCCACCTACGGACGATGCGATCTTCCTGACCGATGGCGGTCTCGAGACGACGCTCGTCTTCCTCGACGGCGTCGATCTTCCCTGCTTTGCGGCGTTTCCCCTTCTGCGCAGCGAGGAGGGCCGGGCCAGGCTCGAACGCTATTTCGAGCCCTATATCCGCACCGCCGTGGAGCGGGATGTCGGCTTCATCCTCGACACGCCCACCTGGCGGGCCAACACGGATTGGGCCGCGAAGCTCGATGTCCCGCCTGCCGAACTGGCGAGCGTGAACGAAGAGGCCGTGCGGTGGGCCTCCCGCCTGCGCGATCGGCTCTCCGACACACGGGATCGTATCCTGATCAACGGTGTCGTCGGCCCGCGAGGAGACGGCTATCGGCCGGACGCGCAGATGAGCGTCGAGGTGGCGCAGGCCTATCACGCGCCGCAGATGGAAGCCTTCCGCGAGGGCGGAGCCGACATGGTCAGCGCCGTCACCATGAACTACGCCGAGGAGGCCATCGGCATCGCGCGGGCCGCGGAGGCGCTCGGCCTGCCGGTGGTGATCTCGTTCACCGTCGAGACGGACGGCAGGCTCGCTTCCGGCGAGACGCTCCTATCCGCCATCGAGCGGGCGGACCGCGAGACCGGCCATGCGCCGGCCTATTACATGATCAACTGCGCGCACCCGAGCCACTTCGACGGCATCCTGTCGGAGCGCGATGGATGGGTTCGGCGTATCCGGGGGCTTCGCGCCAATGCCTCGGCCAAGAGCCATGCCGAGCTCGACGAAGCCACCGAGCTCGACCCGGGCGATCCCGACGACCTCGCCGGGCGCTATCGCGGGCTGCGGGAGCGCATGACGCAGTTGTCCGTGCTCGGGGGATGCTGCGGCACCGACCACCGCCATATCGCGGCGATCTGCGAGGCCTGCGTCCCGGCGTCAAGCCGTGCCGCGTGAGGAGGGCTCGCTCTCGCCTTTGTGCCGGTCCCAGGGCCAGCGCCCCTCGATCTCGACTTCCAGCGAGAAGCTGAGGAAGGTCCGGATGAGGACGATGCCGCCGAGGATCAGGAGGCTCTGGAGCGACGGCTCGATGGCCACCGTGTTGATGATGTCGGCGGCGACGAGGAACTCGAGCCCGAGCAGGATGGCGCGGCCCAGATTGGAGCGGTAGAGGTTGAACGCCTCCGATCCCGAGCGGCGCTGCAGAACCTGCCAGAGGACCGCGAGGCTCGATCCGAGGATGCCGAGGACGATGATGGCGATCCCGCCGACCTCGATGGCGCGCGTCGTCAGTTTGAGCGCCGAGAAAAACCATTCGTCCATGAGCGATCCTTGAGCTTCATGGACATAGATTCATAGGACAGGGAGGCGAAGGCTCCAGCGGCACGGGCCGAGAAAAGCAGCCGCTAGAGCTTCCACGTCATGGCCGGCACAAGGCCGGCCATGACGCCGAGGGTCGGTAGACGTCTCAAGCCAGCCTCGCAAAGGGATCAAGTGAAGCCGGGTTTGCTCGGCAGCCCCATGCGCTTAAACATCATCACCACCGGGCACATCCCCGTGAAGGAGGCCTGCACCAGATGGGCGCCGAGAATTCCGGTGAGCCAGAGCCAGTTGATGTTCACATAGACGGCGAGCAGGACGCTGACGATGATGAGCCCGCCGACGGTCAGAAGGATCGCACGCTCGACTGTCATGACCAGGCCTCCAAGAGAGACCGGACGATCTTACCTCAAGCCTGGCGGGGGCAAAAGAAAAAGGGCCAGCCTAAGGCCGGCCCTTTTGATCTATATGCCGTTGTCTCAGTAAGCCGAGGACACCCGCATTTCATCCTCCACATCGAACAGACGCTGGCCCTGGAGCACGACCACGGGCGAGCCGACCGGCACGCGGTTGTAGAGATCGATGATGTCCTGGTTGAACAGGCGGATGCAGCCGCTGGACACTGACTGGCCGATCGACCAGGGCTCCGTGGTGCCATGGATGCGGTACATGGTATCGCGGCCGCCGTCGTAGAGATAAAGGGCGCGCGCGCCGAGCGGATTGTCCAGGCCGCCGGCCATGCCTCCGGCCCACTTGGCATTGCGCTCGGGCTCCCGCCGGATCATGGCGGCGGTCGGCGTCCAGCTCGGCCACATGGCCTTGCGGCCGACCCGGGCTCGACCACCCCAGGCAAGGCCTTCCTTGCCGACGCCGATGCCGTAGCGGATCGCCCGGCCGCCCTCGCGCACGAGATAGAGATAGCGGGCCGCGGTATCGACCACGATCGTGCCAGGCTCCTCGCGGCCGTAATAGGCGACCTCCCGGCGCAGGAAGCGCGGATCGACCTCGGAGATGTCGGTGGCCGGCAGCGGATGCGGCTCGTCGGGCCGGGGTCCGTACATGGCGGCATAAGCGGGATCGATGCGGCGCACGGCTTGCTGCGGTGGCGCCTGGGTCGAGACGCAGGCTGCCAGGGCCATTGGAAGAAGAACCGCCAGGAAGCGGATCGCGTTTTTCAACGGTGACGGGCTCGAAGCCAGAGCGGCGAACATCAGTGGGGGGACCTGCAGTTTCTGTTTTTGGGGTTCATCTGCCGATGGTTGGGAGCGGCAGCGTTACTCATGAAGAGACATAGCCTAGCGGGTGACGACAAGGTGGATCTCACATGGCGAAAATGTGGCAAAGGTTCACTGTTGTTTGCAAGACACAGTATTTTGAACGGTGCGATCCATTTGGTTTGCAACGGGTTAACTCTTTGGTCGGGTCCGTTAAGGTTTTTGTCCCAATTCGACCATCGAGCGAGCGTTCTTCATGCAGCCCGTACCTATTCGGATGCTCACAATCTGCGGCATCTCGGAATTGCCGGATCAGCGCGACCGGTCCGTGACGCACGTCCTGTCCATCCTCGACCCGGATCATCCCGACCCGGAGGCGTTCGGCGCCTACGATCCGCATCACAGAACGATCCTGCGCTTCCACGACATCATCGATCCGGTGCCCGGCATGATCCTGCCCACGCCGAAGGACGTGGAGGCGGTCCTTCAGTTCGGAGCCGAGGTGGCGAGGGGAGGGGCCGAACATGCGGAGGGTCACCTGCTCGTCCATTGCCACATGGGCGTCTCGCGCTCGACCGCCGCGATGCTGACCCTCATGGCCCAGACCAACCCGCACGAGAGCGAGGACGTCTTGTTCGAGCGGCTGGCGGAAATCCGTCCCCAGGCTTGGCCGAATTCCCTCATGGTCGACTTCGCGGACGAACTCCTGTCGCGCAGCGGGCGGCTCACCGATGCGCTGCGGCGGCATTACGGGCGCCAGATCCGGCGAATGCCGAACTACGTCCAGCTGATGCACGATCTCGGCCGCGGCCGCGAGGTCGAGATGGCGGCGTGAAGGAGCTGTGCTCGGAACTCGCGGGTTTTCTCAGCCATCGGCCCGACACTCTTTCTCCCGTCATCACCGGGCTTGTCCCGGTGATCCCGATCAGAGTGGCGCGGCGCTTCACACAAGCGAGATGGCCGGCACAAGGCCGGCCATGACGTATGAGGGGACGATATCCAGGTTTTTCGACGGCCTGCTTAACGCACGGACCCCTTTCCCAGCGCGCCGAATTTCGCATCCGGCTTCACCGAAGGAGCCGCAGCCTCGTCGTTCGCCAGCTCTTCGATGATCGGGCAATGGGGCCGGGAATCGCCGTGGCAGTTCATGGCGAGATGCTTCAGGGTCGAGGCCATCTCCTGCAATTCCCGGATCTTGCGCTCGAGCACGCCGACATGGTCGAGCGCGATGGCCTTCACGTCCTTGCTCGCCCGCTCGCGGTCCTGCCAGAGCGAGACGAGATCCGCGATCTGTTCGACCGAAAATCCGAGATCCCGCGCGCGTCGGATGAAGCGCAGGGTGTGCACGTCGTGATCGGAATAGACCCGGTATCCGGATTCCGTGCGCACCGTCTTCGGGATCAGCCCGATGGATTCGTAATAGCGGATCATCTTGGCCGAGACGCCCGAGGCCGCGGCTGCCTGTCCGATATTCATGCGACACCTTCGACGGATTGGGAGTGAGCGGCGGCCTGCCCCGACGCGACGGGCGCCTCGAAGCCCCGCAGGCGCAGGGCATTGCCGAGGACGAAGACGCTGGACAGCGCCATGGCGCCGGCCGCGAAGATCGGCGACAGGAGGGTGCCGTCGACGGGGTAGAGCACGCCCGCGGCCACCGGGATCAGCAGCACGTTGTAGGCGAAGGCCCAGAACAGGTTCTGCCGGATGTTGCGGATGGTCGCCTTCGACAGGGCGATGGCATTGACCACGCCGCGCAGGTCGCCGGACATGAGCACCACGTCGGCGCTCTCAATGGCGATGTCCGTGCCCGTGCCGATGGCGAAGCCGATATCCGCCTCCGCCAGAGCGGGCGCATCGTTGATGCCGTCACCCACGAAGGCAATGCTGCCGTGCTGCCGGCGCAGGCGCTTGACCACCTCGACCTTGCCGTCGGGCAGAACCTCGGCCACCACCTCGTCGATCCCGATGCGCCTCGCGATGGCCTCGGCGGTCCTGCGGTTGTCGCCGGTGACCATGGCGACCTTCAGCCCGAGCGCATGGAGCGCCGCGACGGCTTCCGGGGTCGAGGGCTTGATCGGGTCCGCGACCGCCACGATGGCCGCGAGCTTGCCGTCGATGGCGGCATAAAGCGGGCTCTTGCCCTCGGCGCCCAGGCGGGCTGCAATGTCGGCGAAGCCGGAGATGGAGACGTCGAGCTTCGTCATGAACCGGTCCGCTCCCACGGCCACCCTCCGGCCCTCGACCGAAGCCGAGACGCCGAAGCCCGGCACGGCCTCGAAATTCTCGGTCGCCGGCAGGGCCAGTCCCTGCCGCTCGGCGGCCGCCACGATGGCCTGGGCGATCGGGTGCTCGGAGCGGCTTTCCACAGCCGCGACCAGCCGCAGGGCCTCGGCCTCGGAGACGCCGGGAGAC
>JAESFT010000660.1_pt1 | contig 16232 bp, 18 predicted proteins | sample 9269451 | NCBI WGS metagenome assembly JAESFT01 (sample SAMN14502557, study PRJNA617106) | algae metagenome | isolation source: Scytonema hyalinum WJT4-NPBG1 and co-occurring heterotrophs from well... | place: USA: Mojave Desert, Joshua Tree National Park, California | collected 2006-05-25
ATCGTACCGGTCCGCGTCGCCGGCAGCGGTCGAACTCGCGCCGACGCCCATCCCTCCGACATTCTATTCGGTCGGCCAGCTTGGCGATCACCTGCATGCGATCCGTTGGGAATTGGCCATCGTCGGGGCCGCCATCGTGACCGTCGGCATCAAGGATTGGGATTGGGGCAATGTCTCCGGGTTCCAGACCATCGAGGAAGGATGGTTCTCCAAGAACACCCGGCACGGCGGAATGGACAAGATCGGCCATTCCTTCTCGACCTATGTCATCGCCGACCTTCTCACCGACAGGATCCGGGCCAATGCGTCGAACCCCGCAGGCGCTCCGATCACGGCCGCGCTCGTCGCCTTCGGCATCATGGGGCTGGTCGAGACCGTGGACGGGTTCACGGGCCGGCACCGCTTCTCGCGCGAGGACATCGTGGCGAACGGGGCAGGCGCCCTCTTCTCCGTCTTCCGGAATTCCGTTCCCGGACTGCGGGAGAAGCTGGACTGGCGGATCATGTATACGCCCGCGAGCTTTGAGCGACCCGGCATCACAGGGGAGAACGGCATTCTCCCTCCCTACGAGCGCCAGCGCTACATCATGGCCCTGAAGGGCAGCGGGTTCGAAACGCTGAAAGATACACCCCTGCGCTATGCCGAGCTGCATGTCGGCTTCGACGCACGGGGTTTCGAGGAGAAGGAGCGCGAGCTCGGCTATCCGATCGAGCGCTCTTTCTATGTCGGGCTTGGCCTGAACCTCAACGAGGTGCTCTTCGGGACGGGACCCCATCCGAACTTCGCCCGGTACAGGGACACCCTCCCGGGCTGGGCCGCCCGCAAGACGCTCGAATACGTCCAGGTGCCCTACACGTCCGTCTACGCCAGGAGCCGTTTCTCGACGGTGCGCCGGGTGGGAACGACGTTCCAGGATTAGCGCGTCGTATGAACCTCGACCACTGTGGAGGCACAGGGCTCCGAAAAAGCCGACATTAGGTCAGCTCACCATACGTCGCGGCCAGCAGCCATGCGATCACGAGCCAGATGAGACCGCCGAGAACGAACAGGGCTCCCATCGATATGCTGGACGCCTTGTCTCCCCAAAGCGCATCCATGATCCGACTCGGCTGATCAGCCGCACTTGCAGCCATTGCTGTGGATGCACCTACTCCCCTGGTCGAGCCGAAGAACATGAGTGCTCCGAACGCGCCCATGCCCAATCCTACATAAGTTGCGATATCGAACATCTCGACGGCAGAGCGTCGGTCGAGGAGCCACACAGCCACCCCCGTGACAACCAGCGCCAAGATGTTGAGAACGGCTAGCCCTTTGGCGCAACGCTTCATGCCGCTCACAGCCTTCGCAACGCCACCGTCTCGATGCGGTGGCTCGGACCCTTCTTCAGGATCAGGCTCGCGCGCTGGCGGGTCGGCACGATGTTTTCCTGCAGGTTCACCAGATTGATGCGGTTCCACAACCCGTCCGCGACGGCGATGGCCTCCGCCTCCGCCAGTTCCGCATACCGTCGGAAATAGGACAGGGGATCGCGGAAGGCCGTGTGGCGAAGCCTCAGGAAGCGGTTCACGTACCAGCGGTGCAGGTCTTCCTCGTCGGCGTCGATATAGACCGAGAAGTCGAAGAAATCGGACACGAAGGGAATGGCCGTGCCGTCCTTGGGCATGCGCGCCGGCTGGAGCACGTTGAGCCCTTCGACGATGAGGATGTCCGGCCGGTCGACCACGGTCTCCTCGCCGGGCACCACGTCGTAGACGAGGTGGGAATAGAGCGGCGCCTTCACGTTGCGCTTGCCGGCCTTGATGTCGGCCAGGAAATGCAGGAGCTTGCCGGTGTCGTAGCTCTCCGGAAAACCCTTGCGCTCCATCAGCCCCAGCCGGGTCAGCTCGGCATTGGGCAAAAGGAAGCCGTCCGTGGTGACGAGGTCGACCTTCGGGGTGTTGGGCCAGCGGGCGAGGAGCGCCTTCAGCACGCGGGCCGTGGTGGATTTGCCCACCGCCACCGAGCCCGCCACGCCGATGATGTAGGGCACCTTCTCCTGATGCTCCGCGAGGAGGAAGCGCTGGGTTGCCTTGAACAGCCCCTGCGTCGCCGCGACGTAAAGCGAGAGCAGGCGCGAGAGCGGCAGGTAGATCGCCGCGACCTCGTCCAACGAGATCGGATCGTTGAGGGATTGCAGCTGCAGCACCTCGTCGGCCGTAAGCGTCATGGGCGCGTCGGCGCGCAGGCGGGCCCATTCGTCGCGCGGGAAGATCCGGTAGGGCGAGAGGCCGTCATCGGTCTCGGGCGTGGAGATCACGTTGGGCTGGTCCATGCGAACCACCTTCTCGGTTTAGGTCCCGCGCGCGGCCTTCTCCGCAAGACCCGATTGCGCCGTGCGGCGCTCCAGTTCGGCCATCACGTCACTTAGCGGAATGTTTGCGCCCTGCAACACGACCAAAAGATGATACAGCACGTCCGCGGCTTCCGCCGTGAGATTCTCCCGGTCGCCCTGGACAGCCGCGATGGCGGCCTCCACGGCCTCCTCGCCGAGCTTCTTGGCGGCCTTGGCCGGCCCGCCGCCGATGAGCTTCGCCGTATAGGACTCGGTCGCAGGCGCGGCGGCGCGCTCGGCCACGATGCGGGCGAGATCTTGAAGCGTGAAGGTGGTCATAGCCGCATCATCCGGGCAGGGTCACGACAAGGGGGCCGTTGCGGGTGGCAACGACGGTGTGTTCGTACTGGACGGTCAGCGCACGGGGCTCGCTGAACAGGGTCCAGGGATCGTCGCCGTCCTGGGCCCATTCCGCCCCCAGGGACAGGAAGGGCTCCACGGTGAAGACCAGGCCCTCATTCATGATCCGGCGCTCGGAACGGTCGGGCCAGGTGGCGATCTCCTTCGGCTCCTCGTGCAGGGAATGGCCGATGCCGTGGCTCGCCAGGTTGCGGACGAGGGTATAGCCGTTCTTCTGCGCAAATTTTCCGATGGCTTCGCCGATTCCGCCCATCGGCCTGTTGGCCCCGACCTGGCGCAACCCGATCCATAGGGCGCGGCGCCCGTCCCGGCACAGCCGCTTGGTGGCGTTCGTGATCGGCGGAACGGCGAAGGAAGCGCCGGTATCGGCGAAGACGCCGTTCTTTTCCGCCGAAATGTCGATGTTGACCAGATCCCCCGCGTCGATCCGACGGGAGCCGGGAATCCCGTGGGCGATCTCCTCGTTCACGCTGATGCAGGTGGCGCCGGGAAAATCGTAGACGAGCTCCGGGCCGGATCGCGCACCGGCATTCTCAAGATAGCGGCGCCCGACCGCATCGAGCTCCGCCGTGGTTATCCCCGGTTCCAGGGCCGCCGCCATGGCTTCGAGCGCATTGGCGACGATCCTGCCGATCTCCTGGAGCTTGGTGAGATCATCCTCGTTGGAAACCGTCATCGCTCAATCTCCATCGGCCTCGCGTGATGCATTCGTCCAGGTCGGAAGTCACGGCACTTACGACAATGCCATGCCGGCCGTTCGGACGGCTGGCCCGTGCGCCGGCTCGTCGAGGCGCATTTTCAGGCCCTTCTGGGCCATGTAGCCCTTGGCCTCGCCGATCGTATGCGTGCCGAAGTGGAAGATCGAGGCGGCGAGTACCGCGCTGGCGTGACCCTGCTCGACCCCGTCGACGAGATGGTCGAGATTGCCGACGCCGCCGGACGCGATGACCGGCACGGAGACCGCGTCCGCGATGGCGCGCACGAGCGCGAGATCATACCCGCCCTTGGTGCCGTCCCGGTCCATGGAGGTGACGAGCAACTCCCCTGCTCCGAGCTCCGCCACCTGCCGGGCGAAGGCGATGGCGTCGATGCCCGTGGCATTGCGGCCGCCATGGGTGAAGATCTCCCAGCGCGGCTCCTCGCCCTCCCCCGACACCTTTTTGGCGTCGATGGCCACGACGATGCACTGGTTGCCGAATTTTTCCGACGCCTCGCGCACGAAATCCGGGTTCTTCACGGCGGCGGTGTTGATCGACACCTTGTCGGCGCCGGCGAGCAGGAGCTTGCGGATGTCCTCGACACTGCGCACGCCGCCGCCCACGGTGAGCGGCATGAAGCAGGCCTCCGCCGTGCGCCGCACCACGTCGAGCAGGATCCCCCTCGCCTCGTGGCTCGCGGTGATGTCGAGGAAGCAGAGCTCGTCGGCGCCGGCGGCGTCATAGGCCTTGGCGGCCTCCACCGGATCGCCCGCATCGACGAGGTCGACGAACTGCACGCCCTTCACGACGCGTCCGTCCTTGACGTCCAGGCAGGGAATGAGACGCACTTTCAGCATCAGGCGGGCTCCTTGCGCACGGAGCGCAGCAGCGCCAGCGCTTCCTCCGGGTCGATGCGCCCGTCATAGAGGGCGCGGCCGGAGATGGCGCCGTCGAGGACGGCGCAGTCGGGTTGGGTCAGGCGCTCGATATCGGCCATGGAGGCAAGGCCGCCGGAGGCGATCACCGGGATCGAGACGGCGCGCGCCAGCCCCAGCGTCATCGGGAAGTTCAGGCCCTTGAGGATGCCATCGCGGGCGATGTCCGTGTAGATGATGGCGGCGACGCCCGCATCCTCGAACCGGCGGCCGAGCTCTTCCGCCGACAGGGTCGAGGTCTGGGCCCAGCCCTCCACGGCCACGAGCCCGTCCTTGGCGTCGATGCCGACCGCGATTTTGCCCGGATGGAGCCTCGCGGCCTCGCGCACGAAGGCGGGATCGCGCACGGCGGCCGTGCCGATGATCACGCGGGACACGCCTTTCGACAGCCAGCCCTCCACGGTCTTCATGTCGCGGATGCCGCCGCCGAGCTGCACGGGGATCGTGACCCGCTTCAGGATGGTCTCGACCGCCGCGGCGTTCATCGGCTTGCCCGCGAAGGCACCGTCGAGGTCGACCACGTGCAGCCATTCGAAGCCCTGGGCCTCGAAGGTGGCGGCCTGGTCGGCCGGATCGTCGTTGAACACGGTGGCCTGGTCCATGTCGCCCTGGATGAGGCGGACGCAGCGGCCCTCTTTGAGATCGATGGCAGGATAGAGGATCACGGGCGCCACCTCAAAAAATTGGCGATGAGCTTGAGGCCGAGCGCCTGGCTCTTCTCGGGATGAAACTGGGTGCCGACGAGGTTGTCGCGCGCGACGATGGCCGTGACCGGCCCGCCGTAATCGGCGGTGGCGACCACGTCGTCCGGGTTCGTGGGCGCGAGTGCATAGGAATGCACGAAATAGGCGTGCAGCCCGTCGGGCCCGGTCGGAATGCCCTCCAGCACCGGGTGGGGCTTCGCCAGGGTCAGCGTGTTCCAGCCCATATGCGGGATCTTGAGCGACGGATCGCCGGGTTGGATGGGCTTCACGTCGCCCGGGATCCAGTCGAGGCCGTAGCTCACGGTGTGCTCGAGGCCGCGCGTCGCCATGAGCTGCATGCCGACGCAGATGCCGAAGAAGGGGCGCTTGTCCTCGTGGACGCGCCTTTGCAGCACCTCCACCATGCCGGGGACGGAATCGAGGCCGCGGCGGCAATCGGCAAAGGCGCCGACGCCCGGCAGCACGATCCGGTCGGCCTTGGCCACGAGGCTTGGGTCGGACGAAACGGCGATGGACAGATCGAGCTCCGCCTCCCGGGCCGCCCGCTCGAAGGCCTTGGCGGCGGAGTGCAGGTTGCCGGACCCGTAATCGATGATGACGACGCTCACCGGGGACGCTCCGCATCGGGGAAGAGGCCGATCACCGGTTCGGACCGCCTCGGGGTGGACAGGACCGGCGAAGGCGCCGGAGGGCGGGGCAGGGAGGACGGCTTGGCCCCGAGCCAGCGGGCGAAGGCCTTGGCCTCCGCCTCGTCCTGGTCTTCGGCCGTCACCACGTCGACCGTGGGCAGCCCGCGGCGGGCCAGGGTCCAGCGCCGCAGGCTGTTGGCCTCGAGTCCGATCAGGCCCTGGAGCAGGAGCTGCGCGATGGAGCCGGCGAGCGGATGCACGTCGAGCACGGCCATGAGGCCGCCGAAGGTGAGGACGAGGATCAGCACGCCGAACCCGGCGAGCCAGAGCCGATGAAAGAAGAACCACAGGAAGGTGAAGAAGAAGGCCCCCCAGGAAAAGGCGTCCTTCACGAGCTCGGATTCGTCCAAAGCACTCGGATCACCCGGCCGCGCATCGCGCGGGAGGTGCAGGGTATAGGTGGTCATGACGTTTCCTCAGGCCTGTCCGGTGAGGTGACGCTGGCGTGCCCGCCGGACAAGACGTCTCTTGCAGGGTTTTAGAGCGTCCCCTTGGTGGAGGGAACGCGGCCCTCTTCCCTTGGGTCCAGTGCCACGGCCTGACGCAAGGCCCGTGCCAAGCCCTTGAAGCAGCTCTCGGCGATATGGTGGCTGTTCTCGCCGTAGAGGGTCTCCACGTGGAGCGTCAGCCCCGCATTGATGGCAAAGGCCTGATGGAACTCGCGCACCAGCTCGGTGTCGAACACGCCGATCTTCTCCGTCGGGAAGGTGGTCCGGAACACCAGGAAAGGGCGGCCGGAGATGTCGAGAGCGACGCGGGTCAAGGTCTCGTCCATCGGCAGATGGAGGTCGGCATAGCGCGAGATGCCCTTTTTATCGCCAAGCGCCTGCAGGATGGCCTGACCCAGGGCAATGCCGGTGTCTTCCGTGGTATGATGCTGGTCCACATGCAGGTCGCCGGCCACCTTTACGGTCAGGTCGAAGAGACCGTGTCGGGCGAACAGTTCGAGCATATGGTCGAGGAAGCCGACCCCCGTGGAGATCTCGGCCTTGCCGGTGCCATCGAGGGCAATCGACACAGCGACATCGGTCTCGGCGGTGCGACGGCTGACGCTCGCGGAGCGCATCATCAAAATCCTTTGCGGAACAAGAGACCGGGCCTTCTAGCAAGCCGCGGCGAGAAATGCCACCCGCGTTGCTTTTGGCCGACGAATGATTAAGTCAGGCCTTGAAACGGCCCTTTCTGCCATCGATCATTTCCCGCCTGCCGGAGTCCTGTTCCCGTGTCCGAAGACGCCACCCCCCGCATGCATGCCACCACGATCCTCATGGTCCGCAAGGGCGGCCGCGTCGTCATCGGCGGTGACGGGCAGGTGAGCCTCGGCCAGACGGTCGTGAAGGGCAATGCGCGCAAAGTCCGCCGGCTGGCCAAGGGTGGTGTGATCGGCGGCTTTGCCGGTTCCACGGCCGATGCCTTCACCCTGTTCGAGCGCCTCGAGGCCAAGCTCGAGCAATATCCCGGCCAGCTCACCCGCGCCTGCGTCGAGCTCACCAAGGACTGGCGCACCGACCGCTACCTGCGCCGCCTGGAGGCGATGATGCTGGTGGCCGACAAGGATGTCGGCCTGCTGCTCTCCGGCGCCGGTGACGTGCTGGAGCCGGAAAACGGCATCATGGCCATCGGGTCCGGCGGCAATTATGCCTTGGCTGCCGCGCGGGCGCTCGCCGATTCCCAGATGGACGCGGAAGCCGTCGTGCGCCGCTCTCTCGCCATCGCGGCCGAGATCTGCGTCTATACCAACGCGAACATCGTCATCGAAACGCTCGATGAAACCTGAATGCCCGTCATGGCCGGGCTTGTCCCGGCCATCCACGTCTTTAACCTCTCCATGCCGGAAGGCGTGGATCCCCGGACCAGGTTCGGGGATGACGATCACACTTTGAGCCAAGACATCTCATGACCACGTTTTCTCCCCGCGAAATCGTTTCCGAACTCGACCGCTACATCGTGGGTCAGCACGACGCCAAGCGCGCCGTCGCCATTGCCCTGCGCAACCGCTGGCGCCGGCAGCAGCTCGAAGGCTCCTTACGCGAGGAGGTGGCGCCGAAGAACATTCTCATGATCGGCCCGACCGGGTGCGGCAAGACCGAGATCTCGCGGCGCCTCGCCAAGCTCGCCGGCGCGCCCTTCATCAAGGTCGAGGCGACCAAGTTCACGGAGGTCGGCTATGTGGGCCGGGACGTGGAGCAGATCGTGCGCGATCTGGTCGAGATCGGAATCGGCCTCGTGAAGGAGGAACGCCGCCGGCAGGTGCAGGCCAAGGCGCATGTGGCGGCGGAAGAGCGCGTGCTCGATGCGCTGGTCGGCTCCACGGCGAGCGCCGTCACCCGGGATTCCTTCCGCCGCAAGCTGCGCGCCAACGAGCTCGACGACAAGGAGATCGAGGTCGAGCTGCAGTCAGGTGGAGGGCAGGGGATGCCGATGTTCGAGATCCCCGGCATGCCGGGCGCGTCCGTGGGTGCCATCAACCTCTCCGACATGTTCGGCAAGGCTTTGGGCGGCGGGCGCGCGAAAACCCGCCGCACCACCGTGCGCGAGGCCTACGAGCCGCTCGTCACCGAGGAGGCCGACAAGCTGATCGACCAGGACGCCATCGTTCAGGAGGCGCTGCGCCAGGTGGAGAACAACGGCATCGTGTTCCTCGACGAGATCGACAAGATCGCCGGCCGCGAAGGCCGCACCGGTGCCGACGTGTCGCGCGAGGGCGTGCAGCGCGATCTGCTGCCGCTGATCGAGGGCACCACCGTGTCGACGAAGTATGGTCCGGTGAAGACCGACCACATCCTCTTCATCGCTTCGGGGGCCTTCCACGTGTCGAAGCCGTCGGATCTGCTGCCCGAGCTGCAGGGCCGCCTGCCGATCCGCGTGGAGCTCGCCCCACTGACGGTGGAGGATTTCAAGCGCATTCTCACCGAGACCGAAGCCAGCCTCATCAAGCAGTCGGTGGCGCTCATGCACACCGAGGGTGTGAACCTTGTGTTCACGGACGACGCCATCGATGCGCTCGCGCAAGTCGCCGTCGACGTGAACAGCTCGGTCGAGAACATCGGCGCCCGCCGGCTGCAGACGGTGCTCGAGCGCGTGCTCGACGACGTCTCCTTCACGGCGCCCGACCGTTCGGGCGAGACGGTCACCATCGATGCGTCTTACGTGCGCGGCGAGGTGGAGTCGCTGGCGAAGAACACGGATCTGAGCCGGTTCATTCTTTGAAGACACCCCCGTTGTCATTCCGGGGCGAGCGCAGCGAGAGCCCGGAACGACAGTGTGGGATATGGAACCACTCTCCTGATTCGCGACTTGCCCCGGGATGAATCCGGACCTGCAGGACCTCAAGGCGAAGGCGCTCGCCATCCACCAGCGTCTCTGCGAGGTGTATGGCTGTCCGATCCCCTATTTCCATTCCCTCGATCCTTTGAGCGAGCTGATCTCCTCGCTTCTCTCCCATCGCACCCGCAATGCGGATTCCGGCCGCGCCTTCAAGGCGCTGAAGGCCCGCTATCCCGATTGGCGCGCCATGATGAGCGCGCCGACGGAGGAGGTGGAGGAGACGATCCAGGGCGTGACCTGGCCGGAGCAGAAGGCGCCGCGCCTGCAGACGGTGCTGCGCGCCATCGAGGAACGGCACGGCAGCCTCGCGCTCGACTTCCTCGGCGCCATGCCGGTGGAGGAGGCGCGGGCGTGGCTCGAGAGCATTCCGGGAATCGGGCCGAAGACCAGCGCGGCGGTGCTGTCGTTTTCGATGCTGCGGAAGGCGGCCCTGCCTGTCGACAGCCACCATCATCGGGTCGCGCAGCGCACCGGGCTGATCCCGCAATCGACGGCCGTCGGACCGTCCCATGCGGCGCTCGCCGCCCTGCTGCCCGAGGATTGGGATGCTCAGGCGGTCTACGACCACCACGAGGTCATGATGCTGCACGGCCAGCGCTGCTGCTTTTTCAACAATCCAGCCTGCAGACGCTGCGCCATTCTCGATCTCTGCCCGACCGGGCAGGGGCGACTGGAAGACAAGCGGACCCCTGTCAGAAGGCCTGAAAACAGGCCGGACGATCTAAGATCCTCACGTTCCCGCGACAGATAGCCCGAAGGACCGCGAAAGCGGAACGACCTTCGGGTTTCCCGCGTTCGCCTCCAACGATTGGAGGAGTGAACTCATGCGTAAGTTCGTCTTGGCTGCCGCCGCCACGGCAGTTCTCAGTACCCTCGGCTTTGCCGCTCCGGCTTCCGCTGCCGAGACGCGGACCATGCCCATCGACCAGCTGGCCGCCGCGGTGCGGAACGGCGACGTGAACGTCACCTACGTGCAGGATTACTATCGTGGACGCGCCATTCGGCGCGGTTATCGCGGTGGCGGTCCGCGCTATGTGGAACGCCGTTATTACGGCCCGCGCCGCTATTACGGTGATCGCTACTATTATCGTCGTGACCGCGGCAATGCCTTGGCCGCAGGCGCCCTGGGTCTGGCGACCGGTGCGATCATCGGCGGCGCCATCGCCCAGTCGCAGGCTCAAGCGGCGCCGGTCTATGGCAGCAACACCGCCGCCTATTGCGCCCAGCGCTACCGGTCCTACGATCCGGCTTCGGGCACCTATCTCGGCTACGATGGCCTGCGCCATCCCTGCCCATAACGCCTGAAAGCGTGAATGTACGAAGCGGGCCGAACGGCCCGCTTCTTTTTCGAGACGTTACTTCGCCGCGATGACGGCGATTTCGACCTTGAAGGCCGGAGCCGCGAGCTTCGCCTCGACGGTCGCGCGGGCAGGGGTGTTGCCGGCCGACACCCAGGCATCCCACACCGCATTCATCTCCTGGAACGTGCCCATGTCGGTGAGCCAGATATTGGCCATCAGGATCTTCGACTTGTCGGTGCCGGCCTCGGCCAGCAGGCTGTCGATGATCGCGAGGATTTCCTTCGTCTGCTCGGTGACGCTTTGCCCGGCGGTCTGGTTGGCGACCTGGCCGGCGAGGTAGACCGTGTTGCCGTGAACGACGGCGCCGCTCATGCGCGGGCCGGGCTTGATGCGTTGGATCGTCATGGAATGTCCTTGTGTCTTTTCCAGAACAGGTGGGATCTGCCTTTTCGGGGGCAGGGGACTTCAGGTCAAGAGCGTCGGCCTCAGTAGAGAGTCGACCGCTGCCGCTCCGGCAGTGCCCTGTCATAGGCCTCGCCGCCCATCTGGTCGTTCGACAGCGCCGCGAGGATCTGGCCAGCGCTCGGCAATGAGGCGCGGGCTACATGCTTGTTCGGATTCCACAGGTCCGAGCGCAGGATGGCGCGGGCGCACTGGAAATAGACCGCCTCGACGGTGATCGCGATCACCGCGTTCGGCGCCTTGCCGTCGATGGCGAAGCCGGCGAGCAGGGCGGGCTCGACCGAGATCGTCGCCCGGCCGTTGACGCGCAGGGTCTCGCCGATGCCCGGGATCAGGAACAGCAGGGCGACGCTCGGGTCGCGCACGATGTTGCGCAGGGAATCGATGCGGTTGTTGCCGCGCCGGTCGGGCAGGAGCAGGGTCTTTTCGTCCTGCACCCGCACGAAGCCGGGACCGTCGCCGCGGGGTGAGCAGTCGAGCCCCTCCGGCCCGCGCGTCGCCAGCGCCACGAAGGGCGCGGCCTCGATGAAGGCCCGGTATTCGGGCACGATCCGATCCGTTTCCTTCAGAAGGGACGCCTTGTTGACCTCTCCATAGAGGGCTTCGAGTTCGGACAGGGTGGTGATCGTATGGGACATGAGGTGAGGAGCCGGTGCGGGATCGTGATTTGACAACCGGCACCTTGGTGCAACTGCATAGCGGCAGGCAAGCCCGATTGCTCTTCCGGCCCGGCCCATGTGAAAGACGCGTATGAAAAGCCCGCAAGCCAAAGTGGCCCCTGAAGCCCCCGCTTCGGAGATCCCGATCCGCACGCGCGAGATCCGTCTGGTCACGGGACTGGTGCTTGGCGTCTTTCTCCTCACCCATTTCAGCAATCACGCACTCGGCCTGATCTCGATCGAGGCCATGGAGGCCGGCCGCGCCTGGTTCAATCGCCTGTGGCGCAATCCCGTCGGCACTCTCCTCCTGTACGGTTCGGTCCTCGTCCATTTTCTGCTGGCCCTGCAGGCGCTCTACCGGCGGCGGACCCTGCGCATGCCGTGGCGGGAGGCGGCGCAGCTCGTCCTGGGCCTGAGCCTGCCGTTCCTGCTGATCGCCCATGTGGTCGGAACCCGGGTGGAATGGGCCCTGACCGGTCACGATTCCGGCTATCCCGAAGTGGTCCGGAATCTCTGGATCCTCAGTCCCGAGATCGGTGCCCGGCAGGCCGCCGCCCTCGTCATCGCCTGGCTCCATGGCTGCCTGGGAGTCTATTTCTGGCTGCGCCCGAAAACCTGGTTCCCCGGCTATGCGCTGGTCCTCTACACGGGCGCCGTCCTCGTCCCGGTCCTCGCGCTCCTCGGCTTCGCGGGAGCGGGGAGGGAGATCGCGGAAGCGCCGGAGCGGCTTCTCCGAACGCCGCCTCCATCCACGTCCGACATCCTGCCGATGATCGCGCCTGCGCTTTATGTCTTCTTCGGGGGATTGGTCGCCGCCACGGTGGCAGGCCGCTTCATCCGCAGCGGGCTTCTGTGGTCGCGGCGGGTGCGGGTCTTCTATCCCAACGATCAGGTCGCGACCGTGCCGCTCGGCTTCAGCGTGCTGGAGGCAAGCCGCATCGCGGGCATTCCGCACCTCTCCGTCTGCGGCGGGCGAGGGCGCTGCTCCACCTGCCGGGTGCGGGTGCTCGACGGCCATCAGCGGCAGCCACCGCCCACCGCCCAGGAGCGGGGCACCCTCGCGCGCATCAAGGCCGGTCCCCACGTGCGGCTCGCCTGCCAGTTCCGGCCGACCCACGACGTCTCGGTCGTGCCGATCCTGTCCACGGGGCGCAACGGCGTGACCTCCCTGGTGCGCGCCGGCCGGGCCCAGGGCCAGGAGCAGGAGATCGCGGTCCTGTTCTGCGACCTGCGCGGCTTCACGAGCCTTGCCGAGCGGCGCCTGCCCTTCGACACGGTCTTCATCCTCAACCGCTATTTCGAGGCGGTGGGCGAATCCGTCGAGGATGCGGGCGGCTACATCGACAAGTTCATCGGGGACGGGGTGCTCGCCCTCTTCGGCCTGCGCACGTCTCCGCAGCAGGCGGCCAGACAGGCCCTCGATGCCGCGCTCCGGATCAAGACGGCGCTCGTGCATCTCAACGAGGAATATAAAAGCGAATTCGAGCACCCCCTGAAGATCGCCATGGGCCTCCATGCCGGTCCTGCCATCGTCGGGCAGATGGGCTACGGCCAGGCCACCAGCCTGACGGCCGTGGGCGACACCATCAACGCCGCGAGCCGCCTGGAAGGGCTCGCCAAGGAACTCGACGTGGAGCTGGTGATCTCCGAAGACCTTGCGATGCGCGCCGGCCTCGACCTCTCCGATCGCGACCGCCAGATCGTGCAGATCAGGGGCCGGGCGGCACCGTTGGGGAGCTGGATCATCCCGGAGGCGCAGAGCCTCGCACGCTGATGCAAAAGAGCAGGATTTATCAGTTGCACCCACGACTCTGATCGCCGCGGAGCATTGCGGCTCCTACATGACCATCGGCAAGAGCTTCGATCTGCTTTTCGCGACCCTCGCCCAGCGCAATCTGATCCGGCCGGACCTGCGCATGGTCGGCGTCTACCTCGATGATCCAACGAGCGTTCCGGAAGCCGAATCGAGATCGCAGGCTGCTGTGGCGGTGCATGAACCACCGACGGTCGCTGCGCCCCTCGTGATCTCTCAGGTGCGGGGCGGCGATTATGCGGTTCTCAGATACAAGGGACCCTATGGAGACATGCGTGCGGCCTATGACTGGCTCTATGGCCAGTGGCTCCCCTTGTCGGGACGCGATGCCGCCGACGCGCCGGTCTTCGAGGAAGATCTCAACAGCCCGCGTGATACGCTGCCGACCGAGCTGCGGACGGACATCTATCTGCCGCTGGCGTGAGGCTTCTCCAGCAGATAACAGAGGGCAATCGTTACGATCCCGAATCGCAAGCATGAGTTTGAATGCGAAGCCTCTCATGTCTGAAGGTGCAACCGCTCTGAACCTTCCGGATCTGCCGCCTCACCTTCGGTTCGAGCGTCTCCCTCACACGGGGGAGGCGTTCAACTACGCGTTCGATGTGAAACGCACAGCCATGGGACCCCACATCACAGCCCGCTGGGGGTGGGATGAGGATTTTCAAAGGACGTTTCATCAGCAGCGGTTTCAGGAGAAGCCGTTCTTCCGCATCCTTCACGACAACGTGCCTGTGGGCACCATTGCTCTCACCAGGCAGCCGGATCACGTCCTCTTCGACGACTTCTACCTGCTTCCCTCGTATCAGCGCCAAGGGCTCGGAGCGGCAATCCTCAGACATTGCCTGTCTGTTGCTGATGAGATGAGGCTCCCGGTGCGCCTGCGATACCTCAAGTGGAACCCTGTCGGCTCGCTGTACAGACGCCATGGCTTTCAGCAGGTCGGCGAAACGGACATCCATTTCCTGATGGAACGTCAGCCCGCGAGGCCCCTTGGGGAGAGCGATTGATCGCATGGCTGGTTAGGCCCCGGGCGAGGGACGTTGGTGAATGGCAATAAAAAAGCGCGGCTTTCACCGCGCTTTCTTTTCGTCTGAAGCGTGGGGCGATTTTACTCGCCAGCAGCCTTCTGCTGGTCGCGCTGGGCGCGTTCGGCATCGCGCTCGGCCTTGAGCTGCTCGGTGATGTCCTCGCCGGTCTCCTGGTTGACCACCTTCATGGACAGACGGACCTTGCCGCGCTCGTCCATGCCGAGGAACTTCACCTTCACCTTGTCGCCTTCCTTGACCACATCGGTGACCTTGCCGACGCGGTTCTTGGCGAGCTCCGAGATGTGCACGAGGCCGTCGCGGGAACCGAAGAAGTTCACGAAGGCGCCGAACTCCATCACCTTCACGACCGTGCCGTCGTAGATCACGCCCACTTCCGGCTCCGCCACGATGGAACGGATCCAGTTGTAGGCGGCCTTGATCGACTTGCCGTCGGCGGACGCGATCTTGATGAGGCCGTCGTCGTTGATGTCGATCTTGGCGCCGGTCTTCTCCACGATCTCGCGGATGACCTTGCCGCCCGAACCGATGACCTCGCGGATCTTGTCGACCGGGATCTGCATGGTCTCGATGCGCGGGGCATGCTCGCCGAGCTCGGCGCGCGGCGCGGTCAGCGCCTTGTTCATCTCGGCCAGGATGTGCGTGCGGCCGGCCTGAGCCTGGTCGAGCGCCACGCGCATGATCTCTTCCGTGATGCCGGCGATCTTGATGTCCATCTGGAGCGAGGTGATGCCCTGCTCCGTTCCGGCCACCTTGAAGTCCATGTCGCCGAGGTGATCCTCGTCGCCGAGGATGTCGGACAGGACCGCGAAGCGCTCACCCTCGAGGATGAGGCCCATGGCGATGCCCGCCACCGGACGGCGAAGCGGAACGCCCGCATCCATCAGGGCCAGCGAGGCGCCGCAGACGGAGGCCATGGAGGAGGAGCCGTTCGATTCGGTGATCTCCGACACGACGCGGATCGTGTAGGGGAACTCGTGCGACGGCGGCAGCATCGGGTGGATGGCGCGCCAGGCGAGCTTGCCGTGGCCGATCTCGCGGCGGCCGGGCGAGCCCATGCGGCCCGTCTCACCGACGGAATAGGGCGGGAAGTTGTAGTGCAGCAGGAAGGTTTCCTTGCGGGTGCCCTCCAGCTCGTCGATGAACTGCTCGTCCTCGCCGGTGCCGAGCGTGGTCACGACGAGCGCCTGGGTCTCGCCGCGGGTGAACACGGCCGAACCGTGGGTGCGCGGCAGGACGCCCACTTCCGACAGGATCGGACGGACGGTTTTCAGGTCGCGGCCGTCGATGCGGGTGCCGGTATCGAGGATGTTCCAGCGCACGACCTTGGCCTGGGCTTCCTTGAAGACGGCCTTGACCTTCTCAGGGTCGAACTTGGCTTCGCCCTCGGCCGGAACCAGCGCCTCCATCACCTTCGCCTTGACGGCGTCGACGGCGGCGTAGCGGTCCTGCTTCTTGGTGATCTTGTAGGCCTCGCGCAGGTCGGCCTCGGCGATCTCAAGAACGGCCTTCTCGACGTCGGAGACGTCCGCCGGCTGGAAGTCGCGGGGTTCCTTGGCGGCCTTCTCGGCGAGGCGGATGATGGCCTCGATCACCGGCTGGAAATGCTTGTGGCCGAACATCACGGCTCCGAGCATCACGTCCTCGGGCAGTTCCTTGGCCTCGGACTCGACCATGAGCACGGCTTCCGACGTGCCGGCGACCACGAGGTCGAGAGCGGAATCCTCCATCTCCTGGACCGGCGGGTTCAGCTTGTACTGGCCGCCGATATAGCCGACGCGGGCCGCACCCACCGGGCCCATGAAGGGAACGCCCGAGAGGGTGAGGGCGGCAGAAGCCGCCACCATGGCGACGATGTCGGGATCGT
>JAESFT010000661.1_pt1 | contig 16222 bp, 25 predicted proteins | sample 9269451 | NCBI WGS metagenome assembly JAESFT01 (sample SAMN14502557, study PRJNA617106) | algae metagenome | isolation source: Scytonema hyalinum WJT4-NPBG1 and co-occurring heterotrophs from well... | place: USA: Mojave Desert, Joshua Tree National Park, California | collected 2006-05-25
TGCGCCCGACAGGCGTGGTGAATGCCGAGACAGCCAACTGGCTGCTCACCGCGCTCACCATCGGGGAGCTCACACCAACAGCCCTGCGCATTCTGGAGGAGATCCTCTCAGAAGCCGAGGAGATCGACCCCGCCCTCCTGCTCTACGCCTGGAGAACAACTATGCCCAGACCACGGGCCGCGTAAGGGCTTCGTCCTTGGGGGTGGTCGGCTGAGGCGTTCGAAGCTTCAGCTGGGACTGTCCTGACCTCCAGCTCGCAAGATCGGCAGTCGTTAACACTTCGTTGCCGACGTGCGGCCCCGCACAAACATCCGTCTCAGCCCATGCGATCCAAGGCTTGTCCTCGGGAGGAAGCCATGCTCGTCCGCCTCGCCATCGTGTTCACCACCGCTGCTGTTGTGCTCGCCCCGGCCCTGTTCGCTTGAGGAGGGTCCGATGATCCTGATCGACCTCATCCCGCCCGGCCTCACGTTCCAGGCTCTTGTGGGACCTGCGCAGGGCACCCGTGCTCAACCGGCTGCAGTCTCCGGAGCAGGTCAGGGGCAGCCCTTGTCCGATCGAGCCGATCGCCTGGTGCGGAGGATGGAGCTCACAGCAGACACCGAGCTCCTCCAGAGCTACCGCATCTCGCAGCATGAGCAGAGCGCACCTTCACCGGCTACAGCACCGCCCGCAGCCCCCTGGGTTTTGCCGCACTAACACTCTGATTCATGGCGCGCGCCCCAGGAGGGGGTAAGGGGACCTGCCTCCCAAGGTGCTCACGATCACTGGACCAACCTTACCACCGACGATGCGGTAAAGTGACGAAGCCTGCCTCGCGCCACAGGACATCTGCATAATCCTGTTGTAGGGTAAATTGATGGGTATACGGATTGAGCGCCCGAAATAAGCGTGATTCATCAGTAAGATATTGGTTTCCTCGGTATCCCTCCGTCTCCGCCACTTCGATCTGCTATCTAGTTGAGATTGCTAGATAAAATTCTTCAGTCTAGCCTTTGTCCCCACCGTCTTCCCCACCCGTGGGAGAGGATGGCTGCTGCTGAACGGCTAGCCCGAACGCACTGCTCAGGTTTGCCCTTACGAGTTCCTGGGCCAGCGATCCGCTGTCCCAACCCTCCGCAGCGGCTCGTGGTCTTACCGGAATAGCATGAGCACTAAGCCGCCTGGGCACAGTCAGCCCTAGGGGCTCACTGCTCTGCTCCTAGGCGCCGAACGATGCTCCAAACGTGCCCGATGGCCACAGCGCTGACTTTTGACGTTCAATGGCTGGACAGCAGCTACCAAGGCTGGGACGCCAAAAGTCATTCTGGTGCGTGATGAGGGTAGCCCTGCTTAGCCGTTGGCAACGAACCTCCTGACGCAGCGTTGGTGATGGGGGCACGGAGTCGTTCACCGCGCTTGTTGTGTTCATCGTCGCTGCTCTTGCAGGCACGGCTGCCCTCTCGGGCTTCACCTTCTGGCAGCACGGCTCGCTGCTGGCCTTTCTCCTCACCCTGTTCACTGCTCATGCTCTCGCCTTTGTTCTTGCGGTCATCATTGATCCAAGAGGCCCTGGCGGGGGTGACGGTTCGGAGACCTAGCCTCGGTCCTCGCCTAGGTCGTCAAGCACCATGGCTCAGGATGCGCTCGCTGCGTCCGACTTGCGCCACAAGCTAGAGGAGAACGGAGCAGAGCCTTCAGGGCCGCACCAGTACAGCGGCCCGTGCTAAGTTGGTGCTGGGAGGACCGGCCATGCCAAACAGCATCATGCGGTGTCAGAAGCTGGCCCGAGCGGGTTTCCTCTCTGGCGAGCCGAAGCTGGAGGAGGTTCTATCGGAGTGCATCATTGTGCTCAGAGCCCAAGCTGCCGGTCTGTCCGAGCGAGACCTGCGGCGGGTGATGGTTCAGGCCCAGCAGAGACTGCGGCAGCAAACCAGGGCAGCAGCCGAACCTGCACTCGCAGTCGAACTCCCGTGAGCGTCCCGCCTGGGAGCACAGCAGTTCCCTTGGGAGGGGCGCTAACCCAGGTTAACTTCGGCCTGTGGAGGGTCACACGGTGACGGGCACGCCGCGCATCGGAGGGCGCATCAACACCGTGCTGTTGGGCTTGTCACAAGCCGTGTCATCGCAGGCTTCCGAACCAACCTGTATAGCCGCGCCCCACAAGACGACATCATCATCACTGTGACCGCTCCCAGTGAGACGGAGGCCGCTGGTAGCCTGAGAGCTGTCAAGGAGGCTCTGAGGCCTCTCGTGCCGGATGCTGTGATCAGGCTCGAACTCCCGTGAGCGTTCGACCTGACACCCTCAAGGTCGGGCAGTGTTACCTGATGCGCTCCGGCCACGTGCGGCGGGTCGTTGCCATCGCCGACGAGCGAGTTCGTTATGAGACACGCTCCAGGCTATCGAGTGGCTGGGCGTGGCACCCTAGCATCGTTCCCTTGACCGTCTTCGCCTCGCTCGCAGAGCGCCCTGTGCCTTGCGGCTGGACGCCTGAGGTGGACAGGCCATGAGTATCGCACCGGAGAGCATCCAAGTTGGGGAGTGCTACCTCACGAAGATGGGGACTATCCGGCGCGTGACAGGGCTCCTCCCCGGACGCGTGCGCTACGAGCAAAGGCCAGCGCATCGGCCCACTTGGGCCAACCACAGGACGGACATCTTGGACCTGCGCTCGTTCGCGTTCTCGGTCGAGCGAGCTGTGCCCTGTGACTGGATGCCGGAGACGGACAAGGCATGAGGGTCTCAGCATCAGAACCTTCGGAGCAGGAGATGAGCCGTGGCTGCGGAGAGCTATGACCCGCACCTGGAGGTGGTCGAATACCGAGGCTGGAAGCTTGCTGTCCGGCAGACACCCATCGACTGGCTTGTGTTCATCGCCCTACCGGGTGGTCAGCCCATCATCGTGGGTGCCGCAGACCGGGAGAGCGCAATCGCCAAGGCAACGGCCTGGGTGGGCGACAACTCTCCTCCGCCTGGGGAGACACCATGAGCATCGACCTCAAGAGTATCTCAGTCGGCCAGTGCTATCTGACCCGCTCAGGTTTCGTGCGCCGGGTGGTCTCGGTGGCTGAAGGGCGCGTGAAGGCCGACCAGCGGCGCGGGCCTGTGCCTCAGAAGGGGCGGCCGTGGCCCCGCACGATTGTGCTGCCTCTGGCCCAGTTTGTCTCGACCGCCGAGTGGCCCGTACCTTGCGACTGGACTCCTGGTCAGCCCGAGTAGCCTAGCCGTGTTTGCTCTGCGCCATCTCGCACAGGCGATTGAGTTGTGCCCGGAAGGCACGCTCATCGATCCAGCGCCGCACCTTCTCGAACCCGGCTTCGGTCTCGATCTGCGCCAGGATGGGCGCGTGGTCGGCGTAGTGCCCGGATCGGGCAAGTTCGCGCGCTTGGTTCATCAGCGTCCAGCGCACCCTGCCGTTGTCGTAAGCCATCAGCCCCACCCCCTCAGCCAAATCGAGTTCGGATGTGCGGGGGAATTGGGGTTTTTCCACGGGCACTCTTGGCCTTCTGTCCTGCCGAGGCGCGGCGCCTACGGGCGACGGCTATGAGCGGGTGTGTGCTAATCTTCCGCAACGGAGAATGCCGATGACAGTCAAGCCGAGCATCAGAGGGCGCATCAACACCGTGCTGAACAGCCTCGTGGGCAGCCGTGTCATCGCAGGCTTCAGCACCAACCTGTATAGCCGCGCCCCACAAGACGACATCATCACTGTGTGTGGATGACGATGTAGCCGGAAAGACGTTACCGCTTTTGCACCACGCCGCGCTCGGACAGCGGGGCAGAAGCTATCGATGGGGAACGCTCCGCCTTTAGGCGTTCGGGTTGTCCGGCTTGGTCCTGCTCGGCCCGGACTAAAGCTAACTCAATCCAGCCCGCTGGCCGCTCCGTCGTGGGTGAGAGTTTGGCTCACGGCCTCGTCTCGTCCTCGGCTGCCATCCGCTCGGCCCATTGCTGAGCCCACTTGCGCAGTGGGTTCAACGAAGCATTCAGATCCTCTCCGAGCGGGGTCAGCCGATAGCCGACCTTGTCTTCCGTGGTCACGATGTGAACGGCACGAAGCTCCTTCAGGCGGCTGTTGAGCATCGCAGGCGAAATCTGACCGCATCGGGCTTGCAGTTCCCGGAAGGTGCAAGGGCCTCGTCCAAGCTCCCAAAGGATGCGCATCGTCCAGCGGCGTCCGAGCAGATCGAACGCAGCCATAATCGGGACGCCACTCGTCGAACCGCGAACGGCCCGTCCTGGAACAGGACCTCTGGTCATAAGCATCTCAGCCTTGCTGCTTCAACTACTATAGCTTACTTTGCTATGATATCTATAGCGCCTGGGCCGGCTTCAGGCCAGCCGCCGAGAGGGGAGGGAAGCATGCAGTTCCTCGTCATCGCCTTCGACAAAAATGACGATCAGGCCGTGCAACGCCGGCTGGCTGTTCGCGAGCAGCACCTCGCAGCGGCGCGGCGCTCCATCGAGGCCGGGACGATGCTTATCGGGGGCGCTATTCTCAACGAGGCCGGTGAGATGGTCGGCTCGATGACGGTGGTGTCCTTCCCCGACCGTGCCGGGCTGGACGCTTGGCTCCATGACGTGCCCTACATGCGCCATGGCATCTGGGAGCGCGTGGAGGTGAGGCCGTATCACACGGCAGTCCTGGCAGAGCCGCCCGTCAAGCTGGCCTAGATCAAAACTGATCCACGACCCGTCGCTCACCTCTCAACGACGAACTACATCGGCAGCGCCAGGGTCAGGACTTGCAACATGAAGCGCCTCAAGCGCCTGCGGGTGATTTACTCTGCCTTGTGGGGTTAGGGACGTTTCTCAGGAGGCGCAGAGAATGCAGGTTCAAGCCGTCCATCATGTCGCCATCGCGACGCGGGACCTTCAGCGGTCCTTAGCCTTCTACGGCGGTGTCCTCGGTCTGACGCCTGCGCCCCGACCGAACTTCCCAGTGGACGGTGCTTGGCTCGATATGGGCTCTACCCAGGTCCATCTGGTGGTTCACCCCGAGGCTACCTTCCGGACCAAATCGGAAATCGACGCCAATGACTGCCACTTCGCTCTGCGGGTGGAGGACTTCGATGCGGCGCTCGATCACCTGACTCGGCATGGCTACGCTGAAGACGCGCCTGAGGGGAGTGGCAAGAGGCTCTTGGTAAGGCGCCATGGGCCCGCAGGCTTCCCCCAGGTCTATGTGCTGGACCCGGACGGGCACGTCGTGGAGATCAACGCGAGCGGCTGACCACAAGCTGGTTGCGGTCTTAACCATGCCCTCAGATCTGGCCCCAGAAAGGCGCTGCCAGCGCTAAACTCACAAGCAACCCCAGTGAGGATGTCGTGAGTGCGCTGTCGTCGCGTTGGATCAAGCGAGGTCTCGCCATCCTCCTAGGGGGTGGTCTTCTGGTCGTCATTCAGAGCTTTCGCGGGGTAGCCCCTCCCATGGAGGCGTCCGCTGGGCAGCTCTTCTATGGGGCAGCCAAGCCTGTACCTGACCGCCAGGACCAAGAGCACCCTCTCGCTCCGCTTTTGTTTCAGGCTCCAGACCCGAACCTCAAGGCGACATTCAGCAGGCCTTCTGACGAGGCATCGGCAAGGTCAGCAGCGTCACTCGCGGTAGCGCCAAAGGCAGACGAGAAGCGCCGGACCCGTGTGACCCGGAGCGTATCCTGCAACACACCCATGCCCGGTGACGCTTGGCTCGACATCTGCGACAGCGAGCATATCCGCTGAGGGGAAGGACCCCCGCCTCCATCTGATGGGACCTACGGCACCCCCAGCTTTCGCGCCCGGCAGAGCGCGTACCACTCGCGCATGTTGGTCATGACAGTGATCCGCTTCCCCCGCAGGCCGAGCACTTCAGCAAGGGTGCAATGTCGGGAATGACTATTCTGTTGGAGAATGCATCGAAGCAGATAGCGTCCGAACGGCGACACCCGGTAGAATGGCAGAAGACAATAATCGCCTTGAGTCGATGCGCCCGCTGGCTGGCGAACGTCAGGCCTACACGAGGTGACGAGAGGGCGGCACTCAGTGATGCCGCCCTCATGTTTCGCCGTCTGCTCCCAGTTTGGCTTAAACCTGACCTACGCGTCTGTGTTCATCGGATTGCTAGAGCATTGCCGGGCGCTCCTGTCGCGCCCTTGAGCGGCATCGGTGCGAACGAATACGCGAACTCTGTCACGCCATCGGCGGCCAAACGCTCCGTCTCCACGTTCTCGTGGAGAAAGATGCCGTTACGAGCAATGAGTTCTTGGTGGACTATGAAAGCGAGCCTGCTGTCCGGGTTCGGCACAACCTCAACTGCCCATGTGTCCGCTCCGACCACAGCGACGCCTTTGCCAGCTAGCCATCGTCCCGCTTCCAAGCCAATGCCCGGTTCACCCGAGTTGAACTTTGCATTCTCCTTACCCCAAAGCGAACCCCAGCCGGTGTGGAGGAGAACGACATCACCTGATGAGATTGTCTCAGCGTCAAAGCCCTGCTTCTGGAGGGCACCTTTGATATCGTCGACCGTGACCTCATAGCCAAGCTCAAGCATCTTGCCCTTGTAGGCTTCCAAGTTGACAAGGATGCCCCGTGTGAAGAACGGCTTGACGTTCTCGATGCCGAGCTTCTCAAGACCGGCAGGACCGTGCAGCTCCTCGCCCTTCACGCCATTGTAGTAGCGGTCCCCCTCTGCGGTGCGGATGCCAATATGCCCGAGGCCATCGAACTGAGTGCCAACCTGACCAATCTCAGTGGCGAGGAAGTCGTCGTTCCAGATGACCTTATTGTCGCCTGCTGGGCCGCCCGCGAGGCCGCTCGTGGCGCGCAAAGCGAAGACGCGAGCGCCGAAGAGAGGCATCTTGGCCTCGTAGGTGCGGGCCAGCGGGTAGGTCTTGCCTTCCTTGATGAGACCTGATGCCTGCTTCACCTTCTCGGGTGTGATGAGGTTGGAGGCTCCCGCTTGGTCCGCTGCTCCGTGCTTTGACGTGAGCCTCTCCTGAGCGCCCGCAGACGATATGCTGAGGGTCATTGCTGCGGCGACGAATACTAGTGACTTAGGCGTCATGCTTCTCTCTCCAGGGCTCAAGGCCCACTCCCTTTAGCGCTCCAATCTCAGGCTTTCTTCGCGCCAACCCGTTGGAGTTAGAGCAGCATGCGCCTGAACTTTGGAACGCGATAGTGCCCACCTCTCGTGGAAAGAGCCGCTGCTTAGTCATGACGGTGATGCGCTTGCCGCCACAGGCGGAGCACTTCAGCAGCGGCGCGATGTCGGGGATAGCCACGTCATCAGGGTGATGTGCCGTCGGAAGGCGAGTGCCCCACAGGTGAACATTACCGATCTATAGTGCTCAAGGTTGCTCGTCGTGGATGTCCCCTCACATGCGTGACATAGTCGGGACAAGAACAGCTGGGCGACAGCTTGCGGGGTCAGTGGACCGTGACCAACATCCGGATAAGGGGGTTAGCGTCTATGAAGACTAGAGTTGCAACTTTATGCCTCTTGTTGGTGAGCGGGACAGCAACGCATGCCCAAGCGCAGCGACCTGCACAGCCGAACTTTTTGATGTGCGACTACAAGAAGAGCATATCGTGCAAGACCGACATGAATGGGGCTATGTCTTGCAACGAGGAAGCGTGGCCCACCGAACCTCAGTCTATGAGGTTTGATTTCCTGAACAATGTTGTGGTCTTGAACGGGCCTGAGCTTCCTATGTTCTCCACATACAGAGCAACCGATCTGATGGGTCCATTTGTGCAGGAATTCTTCATCAATGGCATCAGAAACTTCCTAAGCGTTCATATCTTTAGGCGAGAGCCTGCCCGAGAGTGGACAGCTACAACACACTACGTCAATGCTGGCCCACCCGGACCCGATGTGGATCTGAGGCTCTACTCCTGCCGATAATTGTGGCTCACGCCCCGAGTTGCCTTAGTAACTCTCGCAGCATCCGCAGGTCCGCACTGGCCTGTGCCCGCTTCGCCCGTGTCTCTGCCGAGTAGTCGCCGTGCTTCCACTTCGCTTTGCGCGACCGCTCCAGGCCCTCGGCTGTCTTCGGCCCTGTGCTCTTGCCGCCGTGCATCCGGCAACGGCCATTGGGCATCGCCGCAGACTGACAGGCACCGCCGTCCCGGCGCTTGGCCCCGCAACGAGGTGCCGCGAAGGCAAGAGCTAAATGGGCTGCCCAGCCGCTTGCATGGGGTTCATCGCTCATTTCTCGACCTCCCCCCTCCACGTTTGCGGCGCCCCCGCCCTTGGACGTCATCTCACCAGCCAGGAGGGCCTGCCCGCCCTCGTTTACCTGGACAGCCTGCATTCTCTCGATGATGACCCTTTGCGTGCCACCCGTGCGGAGGCGGTGAAGGGTGAGCAGCCCCTGCTGATAGCTGCCCATCATCCGTGTGACCGCTCCGGCCATGCGGCAGGTTTCCATGTTGAGGCGCCGGAGGTCATCCATACTGACGCCCTGACGGGGGAGCATCCCGTCCATGCGCTCCACCCGGTAGTTCACCAGCCCCATCATCTTCATGGCCGAGCGGTGCACCGCCGCCATCTGGTGAGCGAGCATCTTCTCGGCGCTGTTCTTAGCTCCGATGCTATCCGCGAGGTCGAGCCCGCTCTCCAGGGCTCCCGCTTCGTTCGCAAGCTCCAGCCGGTCGCGGCTCGCGTCCACGGCGACGTAATCAGGCCGCTCGACCGTATCGAAGAACTCCAAGGCGCGCGAGTTCTCGCAGAGTACGCTGGCTAGGATGAGTTCCCCACCGGCTCCGACCTCCGACATGTAGGCAGGTGCAGGCCCGCGAACCCGCTCCGCCATGGTGGCGGCTCTTTGCCGGTCACCCGCTGACAGGGAGTCCCGCCGCCGCTTCGCCTCTGCCTCTACCCGCGCCGAGCTTAGGACAACACTGGCCGCTGTCACGGGCTCGCACTTCTCATCCAGCATGCGGAGCCCTCGAGCCCTTGCGCTTCCGGGGCTCCTTGCGAGGGATGCCGACCTCTCCCGCGACCACGGCCTGCCCGCCATCCTCCACTTTGGTGACGTAGAGATGCTGGACGGTCATCTGCTGACGCCCACCGCTCTGGAGGCGCTGCATGGTGAGTGCTCCGCTCTGATAGGCCGTCATCATCCGTGCCGCCGCACTCGCAAGTCTTGTCGCCTGGATGCTGGCACGCTCGCGCGCCTCCTCATGAGCCGTGTACTGCATCCGCTCGACGGCAGCGTTCAATTGGGATGACAGGTGCATGAAGGAGTGGTGCGCCGAGGCGAGTTGATGGGCGAGCATCCGCTCGATGCTGTTCTCGGCCTGTGCCGTGTCCGCCGCGTCTGCCGCCATCTCCAGAACCCCGGCATCATGGGCGAGCTGGAGGCGGTCGCGGCTTGCATCGGCTGCCACATAGTCGGGATTGTCGAGGGTGTTCCGCATCTCCCGATTGATGCCGAAAGCGTTAGAGGGCAGCAGCTCCCCGCCTGCGCCACGCTCCGCCCCCTCAACCGCTTGTCGGGCCATAGTCTCACAGGCCGCCGCATGGGCGAGGCCAGCCGTGTCACGGCCTTGCGTGGCTTCAGAGCGGATGCGCTCTGCCGTGAGTACCCTGTCACCGCTGCGGAGACGCTCGCGATCCAATCTCGTCCGAGGCGTCACCTCACAACTCGGACGTCCGAGCGAAGTTCTCACACTGCTACCCACCCCAGCAACCATCGGCTCCATCCAGCACGGTATTACAATACCGTATCTGGTTCTGAAGTGCCAACGTTATGTGCTCTTCATCGCTGTTTTGAACCTGATGTCGGACCATTGTCAGAGATAAATTGCGGGAGGTCAGACATGAACCTCACCGTCTTGGACCCACGCTCCGGCTGCCGCATCACCAGCGAGGGGTCGCCGCGTTCGTCGGCTTCATCGTGGTTGCCGCTGCACCCAGTGTCACAGCCAAACGCTAGATAGCCTCAGGATGGCTGCGCCGGCGTAGCGAAGCGCGTGAGGCTGTAAAGCCGGTCGGCGGCCCGCCCTAGGTTACTTGCGGAGCCCTCAGATGCAGGTGCGGACGCCCGTCCTAACCAGCTCGCGCCACTCCGGGCCGAGTTCCTGCCGGGCGTCGATGGCATTCTCAGCGCCCGGTTCACCATTGTGGAACATCACCACCCCAAGCTGACGGTCGTGCGACCCGCCGACTATAACGGGCCCGGGGGTGTAGGTCGTGGTGGCCTGATAAGAACCAAAGCCCCGACCATAGGTCGCGGTGCCGACCGTATTGTATTGACCTGGAAGCTGGGTGGCCGTGACGTTGTTCTGAGCCGCGCCGCCTGTGATGATGTAGCGGTCGAAGCCAGCTCGGACTGTCTCAATAACGGCCATCTTAGCTGCGACACGTGCCGCGCCGGCCGACCCGCACACGGGCGCCGCTCCCGCGTCGATCATGACGGTGTTGGCTGACGTACGGGTTGCCTGAGCGGAGGCGCATCCCGCAAGCCCACAGGCCAAACCCACCAAAACCAGGCGCTTCATCGTTCGCCCCCATGAGTCGGGCAAGCGTAGCAGTTCACAACGCAAAGTCGAGATCCGCACAGAAGGACCGGAGGGAGCGCTAACAGGTGGCGCGGCCCTCCAATGCCATGCCCACGTTGAGGAGGCAGGAAGGTTTACCGGCCCTGCCTCAGGCCCGCCCCGCCGGCACCATGAATGCCTGCCGGGCCTTGGCACGCAGGAGGTCGAGTTCATCTTGCAAGGCGTTGATGCAGCCCTCCAGCACGTCCAGCGTCATGCACTCGGGCGTGAGGTAGACGACGCCATGCTCATCGGGCTGAGCGCCTTGGAGAACGACAGACACCTTTGCGGGATGCGTCGGGGTCTCAGGCTCGGTGTGCAGCTCGAAGGTTCCGATAGAGCGCATGGGCTATGTCTCCTTGTATGCTCCTAGACTTGAGCCGCAGCATGATAGCATCTCGCCATTACAGCAGTGCGGGATTAGCTACCTTCTATCCCGAAAGTGCTCATAGAGGCTCCATAGAAACAGCCCCCCAAAGCAAATTGGGTGAGCAGCCCGACACTCTTCCAGGGCTCCCCTAAGTACTCAATCGCCCAAGTGGCAGCGCTCCAAGCGCCGCAGACCAGCGCGAGAAAAACAATTATCTCCCAAGCTGACGGGTTTTTCCCAGCCATGATGCGGCGCCCCGCTGATCTGCAAGAAAAAGAAAGCACGAGCAAAGAGTTATTCAAGTCGCAAAAAATGCGACTTGAAAGAGTGCCATGCCGCGACCGGCGCACCCTTCCTGCATCAGCTCGTCAGGCCGCGCCAAGCAGGCCAGAACCCGCCATTGGTGCGGGTGATCGGGCCCGCACTGTGCTAGAATACCAAGGCTGAATGGCCTGTTGGGGGAGAGCTATCACATGGCCAGGGGAGAGCCCTCACAGACCCCTACATCGCACGGCGGCGGAAGGTGGGAGGAGGCGATGAAGCCCTCTCGCCAGAGGAATATGGATCAATCGCAACGGGACTCACTGGCAAAGGTCCTGCGGCAGTTGCGGGCCAAGCGAGCGGCAGCGAACGAGGACCGGAGCTAATGCACCGGTACGCTTTCCGGTCCGTGAGTGACCCCGAGCTATTCGCGGTCACGAGCGATCCGTCCGCGCCCCGGCTCCCAGCCGACAAAGGGCCTTGGAAGTTCTGAAGGTTCGCGCGGGTTCGGAAAGCATCGAGGGAGTGAACAAGCCGGACGGTTGCCGCCTGTATCGAGGGCTCGACACGGCAACGAGCCCTTAACCCGGCTTACCCTATTACAGGCTCACGGGCCGCGTTGCGTAACAGGCCCGCCCATCGAACTAGCCCCGCCGGCCCCTCCCTGCTGCGCGGGGCTTTTCCTTGCAGCCGCCTCTGAGGACAATGAGGATGCTCGACGCTGAAACACACCTCGGGGTCGCCCGTGCCATCGCTCGCGCACAGGCAGAACGCGCTGCTATCGATCTACCGAGTACCCAGCATAGAGGCTTCGATCTGGAGGACGCTTACGCAGTACAGCACCTCTGGGGCGAGATGCAGCTGGCGGGCGGCACGCGCCAGGTCGGTTACAAGGTCGGGCTGACCTCGCGTGCTATGCAGGTCGCGCTCGGAGTTTATGAGCCTCAGTATGGGCTCCTTTTCAGCAATGGCCTGCGGCAGAGCGGCGGGCGCATTGCTATGGGCGCTTTCATCCGTCCGAAGCTGGAGGTGGAATTGGCCTTCATCATGGGCGCGGACCTCGCAGGGGCAGAAGTACAGATCGCAGACGTGCTCCGGGCAACGGAGTTCGTGCAGCCCGCGCTTGAGATTGTGGATTATCGCACCGCGACACCCCGCCCTGCTGCCGACATGGTCGCGGACAACACCGCCGGTGCTGGTGCGATTTTGGGCGGACGCCCTATCAGACCCTTCGACGTGGATCTGCGGTGGGTAGCCGCGACGCTTGCCAAGAATGGCATCATCGAGGAGTCCGGCGTCTCGGCGGCTGTGATGGGCCACCCGGCTGCCGGCGTCGCTGCTCTCGCGCGCGTCACGGCCGCACGATCAGGCGTGGAGACATTGTCCTTGCGGGCTCGTTTACGCGGCAGGTTGAGGTCACGGCTGGAGATATCATCCACGCCGACTTCGGCCCTCTAGGTTCGATTGATACAGCATTCATCCCGTAATGCGAGCTGTGTTGTAAGGAACTCACCTTTAACCTGCGCCGGCTATCACAGCCTCACGGGCCGCGTCGCGTATCAGCTCCGACGTGACGACTAGCCTAGCTATAATTCGCAGAAGGCGCTTTACTTACAGAACCAATCGATCTCTCAATACCACTGCTTTCATGAGGAGGCTGGCCTAGATCAGCGGTGGCGACGTTCACCTCCTCACCAGGGACACGGGGCCATGGCACAGGCATCCTCTATCGACTGCTTCATCACCTTGGGCAGCACCTACAGCTACCTGACTGTGATGCGGCTACCGGAGATCCAGCAGAGGTCAGGCGTGCAGGTGCGCTTCAGGCCCTTTCACCTCGGTAAGCTCTTTCAGGAGATGGGCTCCTTCCCCTTCCCCCCGAACTCGCCCAAGACAGCCTACATGTGGCAGGACCTCGGGCGACGCGCTGCCCTTTACGGCATCCCGGCCCGGCTCCCAGCCCCCTATCCCGCCAAGCAGCCCTTCGTGGCCAACAAGGTTGCCATTGTAGGTCTGCGGGAGGGCTGGGGTGAGGGGTTCATCTACGCATCCTACCGGCGCTGGTTTCAGGAGGGGCAGGAGCCTGGGAGCGATCCGAACCTCTCTGAGAGCCTTAAGGAGATTGGGCAGGACCCGCAGCGCGTCGTGGCGCTGGCGAACAGCGAAGAGGTCGAGAGCGCCTTCATGGCCGAGACGAATGCGGCACGCTCCCTTAGCATCTTTGGCTCGCCGACCTTTGTTGTGGGCGATCAGCTGTTCTGGGGTGACGACCGGCTGGATGACGCCATCAGCTGGGCCAACCACGGACAGGTGGTGCGAGGGTAAGTCAACAAGCGGTCCCTTAATCCCGCCCCTAGGGTCACGCCGCGAACCGTGTTGCCCGTCACCCGATCAGAGGTTCCCCTTTACTCAAGCCACGCATGACAGATCCCGTCTCGCGGGGCTTTCTCATTGACTTCGATAACCCTTTGGGCACAGCCTTCTTGCGTGGACTCGTTTGGCGCACAGGCGCCGACAGGTTCTCCCTCTGAGGCTAGACGGGGCCGAGCGTGGATGTATCGCCGGTCCCGTTTTCTTGAGCCCAGACGCAAGAAAGGCAGGCCCGCCGACCTGCCCTTCTCTCCTCAGCCCCCACAGGGGCGAGGCATCGCTCTCTCTGGACGCGGGGATAACCCGTCACGAGTCGGAGGGTTTCAGTGTGGCCGCTAGAGCGCTCGGGACCTCAGCGAGCTGCGATCTGATCCTTGATGCGCTCGTAGGTGGCGCGGTTGATCACGCGCTTCTTCAGGAGGTCCTCTGGGGTGGTGTAGGGACGCCCGCGCATTATGGCACGCCCGATCAGCCCAGCGCCGTTGAGCTTGTTCAGCTCCTCTAGTGTTGCCGTATTCAGATCAACCCGAGGGCTTGCTGGAGCGGAGGGGAGATCTACCTGCTCGCTCGCACTTGCGACTTGGATAACGGCTGTCGGCGCAGGAGAAGTCGGCGTACCCAGCATAACAGGTGCTGAGGGTGCGGCAGGCTGAGGTGGGGGATTGACCACTGCGACCTGTTCGGCGGGCGTCTGGGGGTTGCCTGACGTAGGCAGGACTGGAGATACCATCTCGCTGCCTCGTAATGCAGGGGCAGCCTGCGGCGAACGCTCTGACGTAACCGGTGGACCGGCATACACGACCCGAGGTCCGGATTTTTGTGCTTGGGGTGACGGCCCCTCTACCGCCCCACCTTTGTCGGACACAGCATTGACAGCAGGTGCTGAAGCCAAGCTCCTCTCTCCAGATGGGAGAGCTTGGAATGCGGCAACGAGAAGTCCGGCCACAAATACGAAGGCCGTTGTACGGACCAAGGCGCCAGCGAGGCGGCTCATAAGACCTTGGCTCTTTGGGATATTCGACATCTGCATGGCCCCCACCGACGCTGTCGTTGATCGTGTTGCGGCACATTGTTGTGCACCGTCAGCGCAGTGTTCTACTCCATTGAGCGAGCGTTTACATCCGGGTGGCGCCGCGTCGAAAGTCTCATAAGCGTAGCAGAGAGGTGCCTGTTACAACAACTACGGGAAGGTGAGGCTCTGGGGGCAACTCATCACCGTCGGAAGACTGCAAGAGGCCGAGCGCGGATGAACCGCCGGCCCTTTTTCTTTGGCACCACCTCACAAATCATCTCTCGTGTGCTATGTCTTCCGCAACGGCAGGAGGCATCTATGCGTGAGCAAGGCAAGGTCCCAAGCCACAACCTGTTCCGGCGTAAGGACACAGCGGACCTCTACTGTGCTGTGCCAGAGAGCAGGCCTATTCCGCCCTTCATCCGTACACCTGCCTGGGAGTTCGCGGGCAAGATGGACCACTCACGTCCGGTGCCGGGCTTTCGCGAGAGAGCCGCGCGTGAGGCTATGCAGATGTGGGGCTTCTACGCCTTCAACAGCATCAACTGAGCGTGGGTCAAGCGGGGCTTCTCCGGGCGGTGGTGAGGGTCCGAGACCGTGTTGAGGGTCTCCAGCCGCACGAGAGCGACCGCGAGCGCTGGCGGGAGCGCGCTTCATCAGAACCAATAACCGTGCCGAACCTTGCGTAGCTCAGACCGTTCCACGGCTGCTCTCCCTATCCATTCGTGTGCGTCTTAAGCCACGATGCCCTTGCAGACCCAGGCTTCCGCCGCAAAAGAGCGCGGACCATCAGGTCGCTTGCTCAAGAACACCGTCCTGACTTGCGCGTTCAACCGCTCACGATCCGCTTCTGAAAGGCTCATTACAAGTTGCCCCGGCGGCCCGTCACCACTCGTGAAGGGCTGCCAATAGTCCTCGAAATCAGCAAAATCGAACCGCATTGAGACGCTGCTCTGCTCGACTGCTTCGAGGCCCAACTCGGTCCAGACCTCCGCCATCTCGCCGGGAGCGGTGAGTGGGCGGAATAGCGCCATGTCGGGGTCGAGACCCATCGCTCCCGCCGTATCCCACAGCATGCGCAGGTGGGGCATACCCCCGTAGCCATCCCACACGCAGGCTGCGACCGTGCCTCCAGAGCGCACGACGCGCCGCATCTCGGCCACCGCCTTTTTGGCCTCAGGGATGAACTGCAACACAAGGAGCGACAGGGCTTGGTCGAACTCACCATCCGTATACGGCAGAGAGGACGCGTCACCCACATCAAACCGAAGGCGAGTATCGGAGGTCCGGCGCCGTGCGAACTCCACGTATGGCTCTGAGATGTCGATACCAACCACCCGTGACGGCTGGCACGTGCCAGCAATAGCAAGGGTTAGGCTGCCTGTGCCGCAACCCACATCCAGAACCGCCTCGCCGTCACGGACTGGCGCAAACTGAAGGAACTTGTGTGCAAGGCGGGCGCTCCAACGCCCCATCATGCGCTCGTACCCCTCTGGGCTCTTTGCGCTGAATGTCGTCGCCATGGTCGTCCCCAAGTCAGTACGTTCTACGTACTTGTTGCCGGGGCACTCTAGCCAATCGTCTAGGCTCAGGACCTATTAATCTCGGCTGAGGGCTGATTCAGTGTCCCTGTAGAGGAGGCGCTGATGAGCGGTCTATTTCTGCTGAGCGAGCGGCAGATGGCGCGGATTTCCCCACACTTTCCG
>JAESFT010000662.1_pt1 | contig 16199 bp, 16 predicted proteins | sample 9269451 | NCBI WGS metagenome assembly JAESFT01 (sample SAMN14502557, study PRJNA617106) | algae metagenome | isolation source: Scytonema hyalinum WJT4-NPBG1 and co-occurring heterotrophs from well... | place: USA: Mojave Desert, Joshua Tree National Park, California | collected 2006-05-25
GCCGAGGGTGGCCAGCTTGGCATAGGAAAACTCGACGAAGATCTGTTCGGGTCGTTCACCGAGGATGTTGATCTTCTTGACGCCGGGCACATGCAGGAGGTCCTGGCGGATCACCTCGGCCTGCCGAACCAGCTCACGCATCGGCATGCCCTTGGCCTTGAGAGCGTAAAGGGCGAAGCTCACATCCGAATATTCGTCGTTGACGAAAGGGCCGAAGACGCCGGACGGCAGGTTGCGCGCTTCGTCCCCGAGCTTCTTGCGGGCCTGATAGAACTCCTCCTGCACCTCCGATGGCGGTGTGCTGTCCTTCAGCGTAAGGGTCATGAGCGCGAAACCCGGCCGTGTGGTCGTCTCAACCCGGTCGTACCAGGTCAGTTCCTGAAGCCGCTTCTCAAGCCGCTCGGCGACGAGATCCTGCATCTCGCGCGCGGTCGCGCCCGGCCATGCCGCCGTGACCGTCAGGTTCTTGATGGTGAAGGAGGGGTCCTCCGCCCGCCCGAGCTTGACAAAGGCGTAAGTGCCGGCAGCCACCAGCAGGAGGATGAAGAACAGGGTGACGGCCCGCTCGCGAACGGCGAGAGCGGAAAGATTGAGGCTCATCAGTTGCTCCTGCTTTCTGACGCAGTCCTGACGCGAGCGCCCTCCCGCAGGAGATGAGCGCCGAGCGAAACAATCGGATCACCAGAGTTCAATCCGGAGATCACGGCAGTTTCGCTGCTCACACGCACAAGCTTGACGGGCTGAAAGCGTACGGTCGAGGTGGCGCTGTCCACCACCCAAACACCGGTCTCCCGGCCGTCGTCGAGCACAGCTCCGAGCGGCACTTCCACCCCCGGTTGGTCTACCTGGCCGGCCAGCCGAACGGTTACCGTCGATCCAAGCGGTGCTGCCGCTGCCTCACCGCCGAGCACATAGCGGGCCTCATAGGTGCGGGTCTGGGGATCAGCGGCATCAGACAACTGCCGCAGGTAGGCCGTGTGGCGAACTCCATCGCTTCCATAGATGCGGGCCTCGGCCGCCGAGCCTATCGCCGGCCGGATCGTCTCGGGCAGCGCCACCACAGCCTCCCGGGGGCCGGACTGGGCAAGCCGGACGACGGTCTGGCCAGCGGAGACTACTTGCCCCGGCTCGCCGAGTGTTTCGACCACCGTTCCGTCCGCGTCCGCCACCAGGATCGAGTAGGTGGCCTCGTTCTCGGCGACTCGCGCTTCGGCTTCAGCGGCGGCGAGTTGCGCCTTGGCTGTATCCGACGCGGCTTTCGCCTGTTCATAGCGCTGTCGGGACGACCACCCCTTGCTGACCAAGCTGGCGTATCGCTGCTCATCCGCGTCCGTCTGGACGACGGTTGCCCGCGCTGCTGCAACGGCGTTGCGCTTTGCCGTGAGCGCCAAGCGAAGGTCGGTTTCGTCGATCCGCATCAGCGGCTGACCGGCTTTGACCTGCTGACCGACATTCACAAGCCGTTCCACGATCTTGCCGGCGACGCGAAAACCGAGATTGCTCTGCACCCTCGCCCCTATAACGCCCGTGAAACTGCGTTCTGATCCGGTCACCCGCGCTGCTGTCACCAGTCTGACGATCGGTGGTTCCTGCCTTGGGTCGCTCACGGCAGAGGCTTCCTTCGTGCGAAGGGAAAGGGTGGAGACTGCGGCCATCCCGAACCCCGCGGTTAGGACGCCTGCCAGCAAAATAGCGGGTCTCTTCCTCATATCCGTCGCCTCGATAAAATTAGATTGCGTTCACACTCTATATTGGATATAGATTACGAAAGCAATCTAAAAAGGAGATTGGCGATGCGCGTGAGTCGGGTTCAAGCCGAGAAAAACCGGCAAACCGTGATCGATGTTGCCAGCCGCCTCTTTCGGGAACATGGCTTTGACGGCATCGGCCTTAAGGACCTGATGGAGAGTGCCGGGCTGACCCAGGGCGCGTTCTACAAGCAGTTCGCATCTAAGGACGACTTGGCGGCGCAGGCGTCCAGACGGGCGTTGGAGAGCGCCTCGCGCCGGTGGTCCGCTGCCGCCGAGGCTAATCCGCAGGACCCGCTTGGCGCCGTGGTCGGGTTCTATCTCAGCACAGGACATCGAGCGGAGAGGATGGACGGCTGCCCAGTGGTCGCGCTCGGCTCGGATGCCGCGAGGCAGGGCACCGACGTGAAGGCGTCATTTGAAGCCGGAGTCCGGGAATACCTCAAGATGCTCGGCACCTGGGTTGGCGAGCCGGGCGGCGAGGAGCCCAGCGGCAAGGCCATGGCCATTCTCTCGACGATGGTCGGTGCGGTGCTCCTCTCTCGCGCCGTCAACGACGAGCAGTTGTCGAAGCAGTTCCTGCAGGCGGCCGCTGAGAGCGTGCTGACGGGATCGTCTGCTGGCGATGCCCAAGAAGGACCGTGCCGATGACGATGAATTCTCCAACCACAGCGCGCAATGCAACTGCCCCGATCGCCGGGTTGGCAGGCTGCTCCGGGCTTGAGCTTGTTGCGAGGCTGGCAGACGGGAGCAGCCGCCGCCCACCGATGGCCGAGACGCTCCCTTTCACCTTGCCTTCTTCCGGAGGAAGGCAAGGTCGGGCTCCTGGCTACGCCTGAGCCGCACTTTTGCAACCTGACGAATACCGTCCACAGCGGCTGGATCATGACGATGCTCGACACCACGAAAATTGAAGGAGGCTGCCCTGACCCTCACCATCCTTGATTCCCGCTCCGGCCAGCAGGTCACCATCACGGTTCCCGGTATTCCTCCGTCCAGCACGAGGAGGCAGTGATGAAGCGGTCCTCAAAGCGACGGGCACGGCGCTGGCTTCTCCAACACCTCGGGAGAGGAACATGAACTTCGCTCAGGGCTACCGGCATAAGGCTGCCGAGATCGAGCGCCTTGCTAAGGATCCGCGCCAGCCGCCAGAGCTCCGGGCGGAGCTTCGCGCCGTCGCACCGATGGCATCATCGTGCGGAACTGGCCGACTGGACCGCGCGCCGGCAGAGAGCGTCCAGCTTGGTCGTGAGCAGGAAGCTGTGATGGCCACGTTTTTGATCACTAACCCCGCGCCTTCCAAGCGCCGGGTGAGTGGGGGAATCCTGTTCCTGCTCGCCGGACTGGCCGCACTCGGCACACTTGCCACCAACATCATCCTTCCTGCCTTCCCACAGATTGGCGCCGAGCTTGCGATTTCCTCGCCGGAACTCGGTCTTCTGCTGAGCAGCTTCTTCGTTGCATTCGCTTTCGGGCAGCTTGTGGTAGGCCCGTTCTCCGACCGCTTCGGCCGCACATGGCTGGTGCTGGGGGGCCTTGCCGTCTTTGCCGCGGGCAGCGTCCTATGTGCCTTCGCCGATACCTTGTCCTTCCTGGTCCTCGGCCGCGTCATCCAGGCGCTCGGGGCTTGCGCCGCCTCGGTGCTATCGCGTGCCATCGCACGTAACCTGTTCGACGGTGAGGCGCTCGCGCGGGCTCTGGCGCTGACCATGATTGCCAGTGCGGCTGCACCGGGCTTTTCGCCTCTGCTCGGCAGCATCCTTGCCGGCCTGTTCGGCTGGCGGATCACCTTCCTCGTCGTTGCAGCGTTTAGCGTGGCGCTCGCTTGGCACTACATAGGCCGCATCGGCGAAACCCATCCCGTCGGCCGCAGAATGCCCCTGGCACCTTCGGCCGTGGCGTCCGCCTATGGCCGCCTCGCCGCCGATCCTCGCTTTTTACTGCCCGCGCTTGCGGTGAGCCTCGTCATCGGCGGACTTTACAGTTTCTTCGCGGCCGCGCCTGGCGTGCTGATGAACGAACTGGGCCTGACCGCCGTCCAGCTCGGATTGTCGTTCGCAGCGACGGTTCTGATCGTCTTCGCCGCGGGGTTTCTCGCGCCGCGCCTGGCTCTTCGCTGGACCCAGCGTGCCGTCAGCATGATCGGCCTCTTTGTCGCTCTCGCTGGCGGCGTCGCCATGTTTGCGTTCGCGGCAGCACCGACCTTCGTGACCTTCAACATGGCCATCGCGCTGTATCTATTCGGCATGGGTTTGATCAATCCGCTTGGCACTGCGATCGCGCTGCATCCTTTCGGGCGCCAGGCCGGGCTGGCATCCGCGCTGCTCGGTTTTCTGCAGATGGGCTGCGCCGCCATTGGGACATCCTTGGCCAGCGCCCTGCCTCTTCAGCCGTCGGTTTCCCTCGCCGTTGTCCTGACCGTTGGTTCGGCGCTTGCACTTCTGGTCTTTCTTCCAGTCGCGCTGCGCCAGCCCAGGGCGGAGCCGAGCGGTTCTGACGGCGTACCGGAATCTACAGGAGGATAGATGCGACGGATTGTTGTAACAGGCTTGGGTGCCGTCACGCCCCTTGCGGCAGATGTCGAAACGTCCTGGTCGCGTCTCCTGGCCGGTTGCTCGGGCATCCGCAGGCTTCCGAACGATGTAGTGGGAGACCTGCCGGCGAAGATCGGCGGCGTAGTTCCCTCCTTGGAAGAAGACCCCGACGCTGGCTTCGATCCGAATACCGTCTTTGCGCCGAAGGATCAGCGCAAGGTAGACCGGTTTATTCTCTTCGGGCTCGCCGCCGCACAAGAGGCACTCGCTCAAGCGAAGTGGACACCCGTGTCGGATGCGGATCGCTTGCGCACAGCCACGATCATCGCATCGGGCATCGGCGGGTTCCCCGCCATCACCGAGGCGGTGCGCACGGTCGACCAGCGCGGCGTCCGCCGTCTGTCGCCTTTTACGGTGCCGTCCTTCCTCGTGAACCTCGCGGCGGGCCACATCTCGATCCGCTACGGCTTCAAGGGGCCACTCGGCGCCCCGGTGACGGCGTGTGCTGCCGGCATCCAGGCGATCGGCGATGCCGCTCGTCTTATCCGCGCAAACGAAGCCGATATCGCCGTATGTGGTGGAACAGAAGCATGCATGAACATCGTCAGCCTCGGTGGTTTCGCCGCAGCACGATCTCTCTCCACCGGCTTCAATGAGACGCCAGCTCAAGCCTCGCGCCCCTTCGACGTGGCACGGGACGGCTTCGTCATGGGCGAAGGGGCCGGCATCCTGGTCATTGAGGAATTGAGCCATGCGCTTGCGCGCGGTGCGAAACCGCTCGCCGAGCTCGTCGGCTACGGCACGACAGCAGACGCTTATCATGTCACGTCCGGCCCAGAGGACGGCGATGGTGCGCGCCGAGCCATGGAGATCGCGATTGCCCAAGCCGGCATCTCTGCGCGTGAGATCCGCCATCTCAATGCGCACGCGACCTCCACGCCAGTCGGCGATCTAGGGGAAATCGAAGCGATCAGAAGGGTCTTCGGCACCGATTCCGCCCTAGCCGTCAGCGCAACGAAGTCGGCGACCGGACACCTGCTCGGAGCCGCCGGCGGGCTTGGAGCCATCTTCGCTATCCTGGCGCTCAGGGATCAGACGGCACCGCCGACACTCAATTTGAGCGCTCCCGATCCAGCCGGCGACGGGATCGACTTCGTCGCCGCCCAGGCCCGGCCATTGGAGATGGACTACGCGATCGCCAATGGCTTCGGCTTCGGAGGGGTCAACGCCAGCGCGCTGTTCCGACGCTGGACGGACAAGCCGGCCGGCGTGAGGGCCGAAGCGTCCCAACATTGAAGCCTTGCCCCAAACCGTTCCGGTTGTCCCAAGCCACTGGAAATACGGCTGACGAACAGGTCAGGGACAACAAGGCAAGCGATCCATCGCACGCCCGACAAGAAAGACGTGAATTTCATGAATAAGACCAATCGCGGCGTCGCCCTCGTGACGGGAGCATCCACCGGCATCGGGCACGCCACGGCCAAAGCGGGATGGGTCCCAGTGCGTGGTGTAGCTCGACGGAAGCCCAGCACTCGGCCCGCGCGCCCTCAATAGCGCCGGAGCGGGCCGAGTGCTGGGCGGGTGGTCATCGGCGATTTCCGGTTAGGGTTGGGTTGCGACATCCACCTGCTACCGAGAGAACCCCCGATGACCACTCCCATGATGGACCTCAAAAGCCTGGTCGAGAAGACCCCGGACGCCGATCTGCTGCGCGAGATGATCAGCTTTGCGGCCGAACGCCTGATGGAGCTGGAGGTCGGTGCCCTCGCGGGTGCTGGCTATGGCGAGAAGAGCCCGGAGCGCCTGGCCCAGCGCAACGGATACCGCGAGCGCGACTGGCACACCCGCGCCGGCACGGTGGAGCTGCGCATCCCCAAGCTGCGCACCGGCTCGTACTTCCCAGGCTTTCTCGAACCGCGCCGCATGGCCGAGAAGGCGCTCACCGCCGTGATCCAGGAAGCCTACATCCAGGGCATCTCCACCCGCTCGGTCGATGATCTTGTCAAAGCACTCGGCATGACCGGCATCTCCAAGAGCCAGGTCTCGCGCCTGTGCGAGGAGATCGACGAGCGGGTGAACGCCTTCCTGGAGCGGCCGATCGAGGGCGAGTGGCCGTATCTGTGGATCGATGCCACCTACGTGAAGGTGCGCCAGAACGGGCGCATCGTCTCGGTGGCGGTGATCGTGGCGGTAGGCGTCAACAGCGACGGCCGGCGTGAGGTGCTGGGCCTGGACATCGGCCCGTCCGAGGCCGAGCCGTTCTGGACCGCCTTTCTGCGCCAGCTCACGCGGCGGGGCTTGCGTGGCGTGAAGCTGGTGATCTCGGACGCGCATGAGGGGATCAAGGCCGCCGTGTTCAAGGTGCTGAGCGCCTCCTGGCAACGCTGTCGGGTCCACTTCATGCGCAATGCTCTGGCGCATGCGGGCAGGAGCGGCCGGCGGGTGGTGTCGGCCTTCATGGCCACAGCTTTTGCCCAGAATACGCCGGAAGCCGCCCGGCAGCAGTGGCGGCAGGTGGCGGACCAACTGCGTCCTAAGCTGCCGAAGCTGTCAGCCCTGATGGATGAGGCCGAGACCGACGTGCTGGCCTACATGGGCTTTCCGGCACCGCACCGGACCAAGCTGCACTCGACCAATCCGTTGGAGCGGCTCAACGGCGAGATCAAGCGCCGGACGGATGTGGTGGGCATCTTCCCGAACGAGGCAGCGATCCGGCGGCTGGTGGGGGCGATCCTGCTGGAACAGAACGATGAATGGGCGGTACAGCGCGCCCGCTATCTCACACTGGAAACCATGGCTCCGATGAGCGATGATCTGCTGGTCAGCTTGCCCGCGGTGGCAATCTGATCATCCCGGCTCTGGCCGGCGATCGTGATGATCCACCGTCAGTTACACCACGCCAAGGGACACGATCCCGCGAAAATAAGAGCTGCGTCTCCCTTTCCGCACCACCCATGGTTGTCCCGATAGGACTTGATCACGTGCGAACGAAGTTCGAGGCACATGGGATTGGGAGCCAAACAGAAAAGAGGCTCTGTGAAGAGCCTCTTCTGGAGTGTTCGGACGATCAGTTCTCTGGATCGCTCCGAACGCCCCGCCGGGTGAAACGCTAGAAATGATAATTCACGCCGGCTTTCGCAATGTGATTTGTGAGATCACCGCTTTCGCTGGAACCTGGAAGATCCAGGCAACCGCAGTCTCGGAACTGGAAGTAGTTGTACTCTGCCTTTAACGAGATTTTGTCAGTCAGAGCGTACTCGATGCCTCCGCCCAGGAGGTATCCGGGCCTCCAGGCATCGTCATTTTGCCCGCCGGCCTTGTTCGCGATGCGTGTCGTGGCGAAACCGCCGGTAACATAGACAAGGGTTCGATCAAAGGCGAGACCATAGCGTGCTTTGGCGGCCGCCAGCCATCGCTGGTCTGGCATACCCGCAAGGCGATCCTTGGCGCCGAAGCGACCGAGATAATCTCCCTCGAGCTCAGCGCCTATCACTGATGTCAGGGAGCTTCCGGCAAGGACGTGATTGTAACCAACCTGGAGTCCTCCCACGAGACCAATATTGTTGTCGGCATCGCCGCCACTGTCGCGCCGGTGATAAGTGCCGTGTGCGCCGATGTATGCACCCTGCCAGGTAAACAAAGCAGGCGTTGGGGTCGGCGCATAATGCTGAGGATACTCAGTACGACGCAGATCCGCAGCAAAGGCTGAAGCAGAGCAAGCGAGGGCGATCCCGGCCGCGGCCAGGTTGAGGTAACGCATGAACATGGAATGTCCTGTATCGAGTGGTGGATACAATTTTTGTTGTATCACGATAATTTTTTACGTCAACGGGATAAATTTTCTCGTGTTTCTTAACATCAGTCATGATCTGTCGGCCCGCAGGGAACAGCCATCGCGATCAGGTCTCGCACGGGGTCAACCATGCGCAGATCAAAATCACGGGCAAGCGGTACGTACGCCTGTGTTTCCGATGTCTTGACGTAGGACGTCGCCCGAACCGGACCGCTTGGGACAGGAGCGGTCAGGCAGACTTCAGGATGGATTGTGAGCTCCAGTTCGCCCGTCCCACCCTGCGCCGCCTTCTGGCGAAACAGGGAGTTGCGGAATTCCGCCAGGCGAGCCGCATCGGCCGCCGTCAATCGATAGGCGCTGACGTTACCTTCCGATGCGGGCAGGGTCGGATCATCGAACTTCTCGAGCTGAAAGCTCGCGACTTGATCGGGGCCCTTGTTGATCCTTCCGGTGAAACGAAGCACGACCTTCTGAGGCGACAGCGCCGAAGGTAACTGCACGGCAGCGCGAAGAGCCCGCGGCTCTGTTGTAGCGAAATTCACCTTGGACAGCTGCAGCAGCGATGTAATCGGCATGTGGCCGCAGGCCGGCAGGGCAGCAATCAGAAAAGAAGCGACGAGGAAAGGAGAGTGGCGCATGGCACATCCAACGTTTGACTTATAAATTTTATCGCAATACGATAATTTGAGTTCGCGTCAACAGAGGTCTCCCTATGCCCGTCACTGTCCCCTTTCCTTCTCCCCGTCTGATCCAGTTCTCTCGTGTGATGTCCTTTGTCACCATGGCGGGGATCGTTGGGCTTTCTGCTGCAACCCTGCTCATCTTCCTCAACCCGGAGTGGGCACGTGATCTGCTCCTGGCGCGCATTGGCGAGACGAGCGTGCCGCTTGCCATCAGTCCGATGACACGCGTCTTCGGAGGGCTAGTCGTGGCTCTTCCGGCTGGAGTGCTGATCTACGGCTTGTGGCAAGCGCGGGGCCTGTTCGACAGCTTTGCGCGTGGTGAGGTATTTAGTGAGACAAGCGCACGGCGTCTGCAGGTATTTGCCATGAGCGTCTTTGCCCAGGCACTTCTTGGCCCCCTGATGGTCGTGGGATTGTCACTGGCGTTCTCGATGACCAATCCGCCAGGGCAGCGTTTTGTGGCCTTGACCCTGTCAATGCAGGACTACATGGCCGTGATCGTCGGCGGGATCTTGTGGGCTATCACGCATGCGATGCGGGAGGGCACCCGCCTGTCGGACGAAAATGCTAGCTTCGTGTGAGGGACGGATGGCGATCATTGTCAATCTGGACGTCATGCTTGCCCGTCGAAAGATGCGTTCCCGTGAACTGGCCGAGAAGATCGGCATCACTGAGCAGAACGTGTCCCTGCTGAAATCTGGCAAGGTCAAGGGCATTCGTTTCGATACCCTTGACCGGATCTGTGCAGTTCTGAACTGCCAGCCGGGAGACATTCTGGAGTTCCGCTCTGACGAACCTGCCGACCAAGCCTCCCGATGATCTTCACGGTTTTTGGCGTTGGCGAGTTTGGTGGCACAAACCAAAACAGGGGCTCAACCGGCGCGAGGGTAGCGAGGAACCTCGCACCCTTCTCTTCGAGTCCGAACCTCAATGGAGGGATACCCCTACTCATCATTTGCGCTCAGGCAGGCTCGCTCGCGGTTGCATGATGATGGTGCCAGTGTTGGGGTGGCGATTCTCCAATCCCGCTGACCACCCGCCGGTCGTCCACGCATGCACGCCGTGAGCGAGTGGGAAATAGGGAGAAATGCGCGCCCTCTGGCGCTCGCTCAGCAGAAACAGATCACCCATTCAGAACCTTCTCGACAGGAGGCTCTGAATCACACCTCAGACCGAGCTAATAGGTCCTGAGCATAAAGCGCAACAATAGTGTTGCCAGATCACGATGCATAAGATTCAATTATGGATTTCTTTTTATTTTGTGATCAAACGTATTCGGATCGGCTTATTTAACGCGTCACTAGGCGTCATCAATCTGTTACAAAGACTAACTCGCCTCTGTGATACAATTTTGTATGGTCTTTCTGCCGTGGCTGCGTACCAGATTCTCGGCGCGGCCCGTGTGGGAGGGGCATCGTCTTTGCGATTTCTCCAGTAACAAGCAATCGTCTTCTGAACGACTCGGCGAAGCCGCGCATGTGCGGGGATGCTTTTCTTCGTCTATTTCAAGGAAGGAAGATCTGACGTGAAGTGGAAATCAGTCTCTTCGTTCGCTGCGCTTGTACTTTTTGCGGGAAGTATTTCTGCAACGGCCGCCCTTGCCGAAACGAGCACAAGCAAGACAGCCGCCTTACTGCAGGATCTGTTGCGCTTCGACACCAGCAACCCTCCAGGGCGTACCATCGAGCAGGCCGAATACCTGAAAAAGATTTTTGACGCGGCTGGGATTCCGAATGAGATTATCAAGACGCCCGATCCAGGGCGTGCCCACTTCATCGCTCGTCTGAAGGGAGATGGAAGTAAGCGCCCAGTTCTCCTTGCAGGACATTCTGATGTCGTTCCCGTCGAGCGACCGACGTGGACGGTGGATCCGTTCGCCGGCGTGATCAAGGACGGCTTTGTCCTGGGCCGTGGTGCCATGGATTTCAAAGGTGGTCAGGCGGTTTTCGCGCGGGCCGTGCTCATGCTTGCCGAAAACAAGGTTCCGCTGGCCCGCGACGTGATTTTCCTCGCGGAGGCGGATGAGGAGGCCGGCGAGTATGGCACCGGTTGGCTCGCCAAAAATTACTGGGACAAGATCAATGCCGAGTTTGCCCTCAACGAGGGCGGATGGATTTTTCAAGATAAAGAGGGCATCACTCGACAGGTGAACATCACCACCCGTGATAAGATCTATGCGGGCCTGAAGCTAGAGGTGCTGGGCACTCCTACGCACTCTTCACGTCCGATGCCCGACAGCGCGATCGGCCGCCTGACGCGGGCCCTCGCTAAGATATCTGTCTGGGACACGGACCCGACACTGACGCCGCAAACAAGAGTATATTTTGAGGCTCTCTCCAAGAGCACCGAGGGGGCCCTGGCGGCCGATCTGGCCACTTTGGCAAAGAGCGACGACCCGACGGCTCTTCGAGAGGCTGGCAAGAGAGTGTCTGAGAAAGGGGACTATCCCCTTCTCTGGCATGCCTTGATGCGCAATACGGTCGCGACGACGATCGTCAAGGCAGGGGTCAAGGAAAATGTCATCCCGGGCGCCGCGGAGGCTTACATTAACGTGCGCTTGGTTCCGGGCTCCGTACCATGGGACGTGCTCAAGCAGGTCGAGGCTGCCATTGGCGACCCATCGGTAAAAGTTTCATTGGCCACTACGATGTCCGAGGCAGAGGCCCGGGACTACTACGACAGGGCCACGAAGGCCTCGGCCTCCTCCACAGAAACGGATCTCTACAAGGCACTTGCCGAGAGCAGCAAGAAGGTTTGGTCTCAAGCGGAGGTGGTCTCGGCTCTGTTCGAGGCGGGAACGGATGCGTCGGCCTGGCGGCAACGGGGCATCCCGGTCTACGGAATTTATCCATACCCGCTGAATAACGATACGCTCGAACGGATGCATGGGAATGATGAGCGCATTTCCGTGAAGTCCCTCGACGAGGGAACTCAGATGATTTTCGACACGCTGTCGAAAGTTGCCGGAAAGTAACCTTCCTCTATCAGAAGGATCCCACCGGACATGTTCCCGTGGGCCACCGCTGAATGATTAAGAAACACCCAAGGTGCCTGCCATTACGACACCAAGAGCAAAATCACAGCGCCACTACCTCTTCCGAATAAGTGCCAAATCGGAGTGTACTAACTCTGCCGTCAGCAATCGAAGCTGTTTGGCAGATCCATTCGTACGAGGGAAAAATGCAAAACGAGTCTGGATCACAAGGGATCAGCCGTCGCAATCTGTTTGCCATGATCGGGATGACCGCTGGTAGTGCGGCCATGTATCAAGCGATGACGAGCCTGGGTTTCGCAGCTGAATCTGGGTACACGGGTCCGATCAAGCTCGATGGCGACCCGAAGGGCGCGTCCGTGCTCATACTGGGGGCGGGGCTTGCCGGCCTAACTGCTGCCCTCGAACTGCGGCAGGCGGGATACAAGGTCCAAATCCTTGAGTTCAACGAGCGAGCCGGCGGCCGAAACTGGACCTTGCGGGGTGGAGACACATACACCGAGCTCGGGGGAGCCACACAGAAATGCGAATTCGACACAGGGATGTATCTCAATCCCGGTCCGTGGCGCATCCCTTATCATCATCATGCCGTTCTAGATTACTGCAGGCGGCTTGGGGTGCAACTCGAACCCTTCCAGCAACTCAATCACAATGCGTTCCTACACTCGACGAAGGCGTTCGGTGGCAAGCCACAGCGTGTCAGGGAAATCAGAACCGATTTTACCGGGCATGTCTCGGAGCTCCTTGCGAAGGTCACCCAGCAGGGGAAACTCGAAGGCGCCGTTTCGAAGGAGGACCAGGAGATCCTGCTGCAGGCACTGAAGTCATGGGGAGCCCTCGACAAGGATTATACCTACAAGGCGGGACACCTTACGTCAGAGTTTCGCGGATTTCGGCAACATCCTGGTGGTGGGCTCTCGGCGCATCCAAGCGACAGTGAACCGATCACGTTCACAGAGGTTCTGAACTCGCGACTGTGGCGATCCTTGGCGAACTTCTCGCTTTACGAGTTCCAGACAACCATGTTCCAGCCGGTCGGCGGCATGGACATGATTGGCAAAGCCTTTGTGAAGCAACTCAGCGACGTCATTCAATACAATGCGAAGGTGAAGGCAATCCAGCAGGACGAGAAGGGCGTAATGGTTACATACGAGGATACCACGAAGCCGGGTAGCACGGCTCAGGCGAGTGCCGACTGGTGCATCTGCACCATTCCGCTGCCCATTCTGAGCCAGATCGAGATGAACGTCGGGGCCCCGATGCAGGCCGCGATCAGAGCTGTGCCGTACGCATCGTCCGTAAAGGTCGGCCTGCAGTTCAAGCGCCGGTTCTGGGAGGAGGATGATCGCATCTATGGCGGCATCAGCTACACCGATCTTCCGATCTCGCAGATCTCGTATCCGAGCACAGGGTATAACCAGGGTGGCAAAGGTGTCTTGCTTGGGGCGTACACCTGGAATGGTGCGAACTCGTACGAATTCACCTCTATGAGCCCGGCCGAACGTGTAAAGCGTTCAGTGGAATTTGGAGCGCTGATCCATCCACAATACCGGCAGGAATTCGAGACAGGGATTTCAGTGGCCTGGCATCGGGTGCCATTTACTCTCGGCTGCGCCGGGGATTGGACAGAAGACACCAGAAAGGAGCATTACGAGAATCTCTGCCAGCTTGATGGCCGTATTGTCCTTGCAGGAGAGCATGCCTCTTACATTCCCGCATGGATGGAGGGCGCAATCCTATCGTCGCTTGACGCCATCGCGCGACTGCACAAGCGCGTTCTGGCCAGCTGACCCGAGATCATTTCTCCATTCTGTCAAAGAAGGATACCATGATGTTCGAAACCACGAAGCGGGTGTTGGGTGCCCAATGTCTGGCAGCAATGGTCATTCTCTCTTGTGCTGCCCCTGCGAATGCGCAGGATGCGGCTATCCCATCCGCAGAGCCATCGTTAAGCCCGACCCGGGTCTTTGCGCAAAAGTCCGGTGAGGCGCTGTATAACAACGTCTGCCAGGCCTGCCATATGCAAGATGGCAAGGGTGCTGTGGGCGCAGGGCATTACCCTGCGCTTGCCAACAATCCCAAGCTTGAGGCAGCGGGATACCCGGTTACCGTCGTTCTCCACGGGCTCAACGGCATGCCGCCGGTGGGCAAGATGATGACCGATGAACAGGTGGCTGCGGTCGTCAACTACCTGCGGACGCACTTTGGCAACTCTTATGAGGACAAGGTGACAGCCCAGGAAGTGGCTCAGGCACGATAGACTCCAATCATAGCCTTTCGACCAACCTACAGGAGATATACATGATGCATCAGCTCCTCCGAGCGTCGGCGGTAACCACGCTACTCGCCCTTGCGACAACTGTTTCTGCCCAAGAGGTAACTCGGCATAAGATCCCCAATTCTGACTTTCCAATCGCTCAGGCGGTCGAGATTCCGGCGGGCAAGACAACGGTCTATGTCAGCGGAGCTGTCCCGCCGGTATCGAACCAGAGCGCCGAGAAGAACACCATCGCAGCCTACGGCGATACGAAGACACAGACTGAGACAGTCCTGCGCTCAATCGAGAAGACGCTGAGCTCGATCGGGTTAAAGATGGGAGACGTTGTCAAGATGCAGGTCTTCCTCGTTGGTGATCCAAGCAAGGGCGGCAGGATGGATTTTGCCGGGTTTATGCAGGGCTACACCCAGTTCTTCGGAACCACCGAGCAGCCGAACCTCCCAACACGATCAGTGTTCCAAGTTGCCGGATTGGCAAATCCAGGCTTTCTAGTCGAAATCGAGGTCACAGCTGTAAGACCGTAGACCTGATTGTCGGGATTATTGGGAATGCCCATGGAAAGGGAGGTCCAGGCTCCCTTTTTGTATCAGGCGGCGAGATAGAACAGGCGGGCCCCCGCGAGGAAAGCCTTGAAGCGTCTATCGACCTCCTCCTTGGCGGAAGCAACTGCGTCAGCTCGTCCGCGCGAGTCGTCGTGCTAGCGCTGCTCCACGTTGTACGTGGGGATGATCTCCCATCGGAACCACCCGGTATCAAACTCCTCTATTGGTCCGGCCAAACGGGTTCCACACCGTGCCTCAGTGATGGTGGGGAACTGAGGGTGGGCTGTCCAGATCAAAGATGAATTCATGGGGTTTTCCGCTTCAAGGTTCCCCAATCGGTTACCTCAATGCCCCAGGGCGCTCTTTGTGCACTGCTCTCATCTCAGGAGATTGAACAGCTCTTCGTCGTTCTGGATAAGGCAGTCGGGGAGTGACTGGTAGTAATTGCTGGCCCAACAGATGAAGATGCCAGGGCTGCGGTGGCCGCGGAAGTGCGTTCGCCGCTGACGTTCGTATTCGTGCTTGCCGAGGCAGTCGAGATAGGCTTTTGCGCCAGCTTGCCAGTCAGGGTTTTCGCCGCGAAGATCCAATTTGATGGGAGCCGAAGCATTCATTGGCTGTCTCCGTTTTGGACAATGCACTTTTGGGATAAAAGGTGATCGTGCTTGAGATGGCTTCCGCCTTATGACCCCAGGTGAGTTCATCGCCAGCTTTACGGTCAGAAGGGTCAGCCCGGAGGCATCTGTGATGAGAGCAGTGTCGTCATACAGGCCGAAGGCGACCGCGGGAAGCCTACTTGGGGCAAGGGGTATTGGACTCGGCTGGTATTCGGTGAGCAACCGAGATGAGACAGTGAGTCCAGTCCACTGAACTGTGGGTGAATGCAGGGCTTGATTCCTCCCCAGCTCCAAAAAATCGGCGGTGTGGCCAACTGCCTCGTCACCACTGCCATCTCCAAGATCACTATGAGATCTCCGGCTCGCAAAATGAGAAAGGGCCGCTGTTTCCAGCGACCCTCCAGTGAGTTTGGCTTCTAGGATGGATGTATGAGCATGCGTGGGGCTAGCTCATCAAATCGGAGACCCTTCACTCCCTATGCGGCTTTGACGCCCTGGAGGAAGCTTGCGACCTCCTGGCTGAGATCATTGGAGTGGCGCGACAGCTCCTGGGCGGCGCCCAGCACCTGGCTCGCCGCGGCCCCGGTCTCGCCGGCGCCCTGGTGCACGTCCGCGATGGAGCCGGTGACGGCCTCGGTGCCCCGCGCCGCCTCCTGGACGTTGCGGGCGATCTCGGCGGTGGCGGCGCCCTGCTCCTCCATGGCGGCCGCGATCGAGGTGGAGATCTGGCTCATCTCGGTGATGGTGCGGGCGATCTCCTGGATGGCCGAGACCGTCTGCTGCGTCGCCTGCTGCACCGAGGCGATCTGGGACGAGATCTCCTCCGTGGCCTTGGCCGTCTGGCTTGCCAGTTCCTTCACCTCCGTGGCCACCACGGCAAAGCCTTTGCCGGCCTCGCCCGCGCGCGCCGCCTCGATGGTGGCGTTGAGCGCCAGGAGGTTGGTCTGGCCCGCGATGGTGTTGATCAGCTGCACCACGTCGCCGATCTTGGCCGCCGTGGTGGCGAGATCCT
>JAESFT010000663.1_pt1 | contig 16184 bp, 20 predicted proteins | sample 9269451 | NCBI WGS metagenome assembly JAESFT01 (sample SAMN14502557, study PRJNA617106) | algae metagenome | isolation source: Scytonema hyalinum WJT4-NPBG1 and co-occurring heterotrophs from well... | place: USA: Mojave Desert, Joshua Tree National Park, California | collected 2006-05-25
CAGGCTCATAACCTGAAGGTCACAGGTTCAAATCCTGTCCCCGCAACCACCACACCACACCACAAACACCACCACACACACACAGCCCCCGGACCCACAAACGCCGGGGGCTGACGTGCGTTTGGACGGTGAGGGCGCGTGCGGGGCGAGAGACGTCATGGGCAGAGCGCGAGAGGAGCCCGCCTGTTCAGGCGGGCTCCTCTCGTTTGCGGACCGTCAGCGTCGCTTGCCGGATGGGCTGTCTTTGCTCAGAGCAGCTCGCTTCAGGGCTTCCGCCAGGGCTCCGCCCGACGCAGGTGCAGCGGCGGCGCGCTTCGGCCGATCTGCACCCCTTCCCTCCCCGACCGCACTCACCTTCTTGTCTGCAGCGTCGCTCATCCGCATGGTGAGCGAGATGCGTTTGCGGGCTTTGTCGACCTCGAGCACTTTCACGCGGACCACATCGCCGGGCTTCACGACGCTGCGTGGGTCCTTCACGAAGGTATCGGCAAGGGCCGAGACGTGGACGAGACCATCCTGGTGAACACCGATGTCGACGAAGGCTCCGAAAGCCGCGACGTTGGTGACGACGCCCTCCAGCACCATGCCGGCCTTTAAGTCGCCGATCGTTTCGACCCCGTCCTTGAACGTCGCAGTTTTAAACTCGGGGCGGGGATCGCGGCCTGGCTTCTCGAGTTCGGCGAGGATGTCCTGCACGGTCGGGAGGCCGAAGCGTTCGTCCGTGAAGGCCTGAGGCTTCAGAGCCTTCAGCACCCCCCTATTGCCGATGAGCACCCGGATGTCGCTCTTCGTCGCCTCGATGATTCGACGTACCACAGGGTACGACTCCGGGTGAACGCCCGATGCATCGAGCGGGTCGGTGCCGCCGCTGATCCGCAGGAATCCGGCGGAGAGCTCGAACGTCTTCGGCCCGAGGCCCGTCACGTTCTTCAGCGCCCGGCGCTCGCGGAACGGACCGTTGGCGTTCCGGTGCGCCACGATGTTCTCGGCCACCCAGGAGCCGAGGCCCGAGACCCGCGCGAGAAGCGGCGCCGAGGCGGTATTCACGTCCACACCGACGGCGTTCACGCAATCCTCCACCACGGCGTCGAGGGAGCGGGACAGTTTGTGCTCGGCGAGATCGTGCTGGTACTGGCCGACGCCGATGGATTTCGGGTCGATCTTCACCAACTCAGCAAGCGGGTCCTGCAGGCGGCGTGCGATCGAAACCGCTCCTCGGAGAGACACATCGAGGTCGGGCAGTTCCTGGCTCGCAAAGGCCGAGGCCGAATAGACCGAGGCGCCGGCTTCCGACACCATCACCTTGGTGAGCTTCAGGTCCGGGTTTCCGGCGATCAAGTCTCCCGCAAGCTTGTCCGTTTCGCGCGACGCTGTCCCGTTCCCGATCGCGATGAGTTCGACCCCATGCGCCCGGCACAGCCGTGCCAGGGTGGCGAGCGACGCATCCCACTGGCGCCTTGGCTCATGCGGGTAGATCGTGTCCGTCGCGACCACCTTACCGGTGGCATCGACGACAGCAGCCTTCACGCCGGTGCGGTAACCCGGATCGAGGCCAAGCGTCGGACGGGCTCCCGCGGGAGCGGCGAGCAGGAGATCGCGCAGATTGCCGGCGAAAACCCGCACGGCCTCGTCCTCGGCCTGCTGCCACAGGCGCATGCGGATATCGAGTTCAATGGAGAAGCGCAGCTTTGTGCGCCATGTCCACCGGGCCGTGTCGAGAAGCCAGGCATCGCCCGGGCGCCCCCGGTCAGCTATGTCGAAGGTGAGCGCGATGCGCCCCTCATAGGGACTCGTGTAGGTCGGCTCGGCGACATCCTTGTCCTCCTGAAGCCGCAAGTCGAGAATCTCCTCCTTCTCGCCGCGAAACAGGGCCAGGATCCGGTGGGATGGAAACTTCTGAACCGGCTGGGAGAAATCGAAGTAGTCGGAGAACTTGGCCCCGTCCGCCTCCTTGCCCTTGCGCACCTTGGCGCTGAGGAGGCCGCGCTGCCAGTAGGCCTCCCGGAGGTTTCCAACAAGTTCGGGATGCTCCGCGAAGCGCTCCACGAGGATGGCCCGGGCGCCCTCCAGAGCCTCCGCGGCGCTCGCTACGCCCTTGCCCGCATCGACGTAAGCCTCCGCTACTGCTGAAGGCACTCGGCTTGTGTCTGCGAGCAGCGCATCGGCGAGCGGCTCGAGACCCGCCTCCTTGGCGATCTGCGCCTTCGTCCGCCGTTTGGGCTTGTAGGGCAGGTAAAGATCCTCGAGCCGCGCCTTCGTATCAGTCGCGTTGATCTGGGCGAGAAGGGCATCCGTCAGCTTGCCCTGTTCGCGGATGCTGTCCGTCACGGCCTTGCGCCGGTCTTCAAGCTCCCTGAGGTAGCGCAGGCGCTCGTCCAGCGTGCGAAGCTGCGCGTCATCAAGCGTTCCGGTCACCTCTTTGCGGTAGCGCGCGATGAACGGGACGGTCGCGCCGCCGTCGAGCAGGTCCACGGCGGCCTTTACCTGCCATTCCTGAACCGCCAGTTCGCCGGCGATGCGCTGGTTGATCGGCTGCATGTGCCCCCTGCCCTCCTATCGGGGCGGCGTGTCTATGTGGTTCGCGGGAGCCGGTCAACGCAGCCGCTGCCTGAGCCTTGAACCGGCGGCACCGAGGACGATTTTCAGCCATACTTGCCGTGTTTGATCCGGTGGTCGCGCCGGCTGCGTCCGGTGCCTGTGAGGCTTCGATGATTCGCGCCATTGGTAGCGCCGTTGCGTCTGTGCTCACCCTGTTGTCATCAGCCTCCCTGGCGGCCGAACCCGCTCATTTCTGGGACCTTCCCGCCGAGCAGCTCCGCCGGCTCGTCGCCTCCCCCCAGGTCATGGTGACGCGAACCGAAACGGGGATTGAGGCTTACTGCCGGTGTCCCGTAGTTCTGAAACCAAGCGAGATCCCGAAGGCGGTGAAAGACGCCATCGTGGCGGTCGAAGACAAGCGCTTCTTTGACCATGGTGGCGTCGACCTCGTGACCCTACTGTCCGTCCTCAAGGGCGGCATCAATCGCGGCGGCAGCACCATCCCGATGCAGCTTCTCAAAAATCTCGTATTCCACGATCTGAGGCAGCAGGACATCCTGAGTCGCCTTGAGCGCAAGGGCTCCGAATTCTGGCATGCCGGGAGCTTCGACGAGGCGGTCGGCAAAGAGGAGTTGCTGGCGGCGTATCTCAACCAGATCGAGTTCGGTGGACGGGAGATCGTCGGCCTTTACCGGGCGGCTCGGTACTACTTCCGTAAAGAGCCGAAGGATCTCAATCTTTACGAAGCAGCCATGCTCGCCGGCATGGTGCAGGCGCCGGCGCGGCTGAACCCGCTCAAAGAGGCGACGCGGGAGCGGGCGCATGAGCGGGCGAAGCTCGTCCTGCGCCTCATGGCTGAACAGGGCAAGATCACCGAGGCGGAGCGCAAGCGGGCCGAAGATCGCGGTCTGAGGCCCGGCATCCTGCCGGAGTTCAAGCTCCAAGCCCAGGCCTTCACAGAGTGGGTGGTGCAGAGCGGGGCCTCGCAGCTCGTCCGCCCTGGCGAGACTGTCCGCTTCTTCGTCACCCTCGATCCCCGCGCGCAGCAGATGGCTGAGCGGCATCTCGACGATCTCGTTACCGAGGGCTCCGTGCCGCCGGACTACGATGCAAGCCTCGTGATGATGGATCCGGCCGGGCGTGTGCAGGCGATGGTGGGCTCCACCGATTGGTCGCGCCGGCAGTTCAACGCCGCCGTGAAGGCGGAGGTCCAGCCGGGCTCGACCGCCAAACTCCCGCTCGTGGTCGCTGCCTGCGAAGCGAAGCGGGCTCCGGCCAGCCGCGTGACCGATCTGCCGATCCTGCCGGACTGGCCGGCCAATGGCACCGTGGGCTACCGCGGCGAGACGACGTTGATCGAGGCGATCGCCATGTCGCGCAACGCCGCAGCGGTGCGCCTGACCCGGGACGTCGGCGTCAAAGCCGTTGCCGACGCGAGCCGGCGGCTTGGAGTGGACCCCGGTCCCGATCCTGAGGCCTCCTTCGTGCTCGGCACCTTCTCGACGAACCCGCTCGCCATGACGGGGGCCTATGCGGCCGTGGCGAGTGGGGGGTACAGGGTCGAGCCCTCCGGGATCCTGGCGGCCGTCGACGGACGGGGCGAGGTCCGCTCGAACCCAGCCGCGGCCGAACGGGTGCGGGTCATTCCGAGCCGGTGCATCGAGCCGACGCGCCAGATCCTCGAAGAGGTCGTGCGCTCTGGGACTGGACGGGGCGCGAAGCTGAGACGCTGGAAGGCTTACGGCAAGACGGGCACGACGAGCGGCAACGTCGATGCTTGGTTCATCGGCTGGAGCGAGGGCCGGGTCCTGGGGATCTGGATGGGCAAGCCCCGCAACGGGGTGTCGGGTACGCTCGCGGGCGCAGGAGCGCCTGCGGACCTGTTCCGGCGGGTGATGAACGGGATCAACGACCTCGACGAGCGGCGCAGCGTCAAGCCGGCGGCCGATCCGCAGGTCGCCGCGCGGCCGATCCCCGAACGGACGGGCAGCACGGCACGCAAGGACGGCGTCACGGCCCGCCAGAAGAGCAGCCCCGAAGCGGAGCGGACCAGCCAGGTGCCCCTGCCCCCGACCCGCCCTCGGGCCCGGCCCGACAATCCCTGGCGCGACCTCTTCGGCGGGCGCCTCATGTAGGCCCGGCGCCCGTCCCCGTTATCCACGGTATGCGTCCGGAACGGGGCCACATGCGCCGGCGACGGTTGCCCGGGCGGCCCTCCCGTGGGAGGTTCGCTCAGCCCGACGGGCCACCCCCTCAACCCCGCATCCAAGCTCTTCCACGAGGCTCAACCGCATCGCCGGCGCCCTTTCGAGGCGCCTGATCCTGCACGCCAAGGCGCGGCTCAACGCGTCAGCAAAGGGAGGTCAGACCATGACGGCTTCGTCGTCTCCATCGTCGCTGCCCCAGTTCGTCCAGCGGGTTTCCGCCGCTCGGCGGCTGAATTTCGGCGATCTGCGCAGGCTACAACGAGACGTCCTGCCGGACGGGCCCCGGTGCCGCACGGATGTTGAGGCCCTTATTCTCCTCGACGCATCTCTCGACCGATTCGAGGCGGGCTGGACGGCCTACCTCCTTGGGGCGGTTCAGGCTTTCGTCGAGGGCAACAGGGGCGCCGGCACCGCATGGTTCGGCGTCCTCCTCGAGCGCGCGAAGCCGAAGACCGCCGCGGCGATCGCGCGGGCGGTGTTGGCCGTTATCGAGGCGCCGGACAACGAACTTCTGGCCCGCGCCAAAGGGGCCGCCAGGCGCCGGCCCAAAATGGCCGCCTGCGCGACCGGCCTTCGCTCCAGCAAGGTCTCCGCCCGCGTGCCCGAACCTCTTCCGGTCGCGCCGTCGATCTCGTTCGCCTGGCCGAACGTGCGCCTCGGTGGCACGGTGCTCATTGCCCGATTGGAGGCGTTGCCCGCAGAGTAGCGGGTGGCTTTGCTCCCGCGTGAAACGGCGAGGGCCGGAGCCGAAGCTCCGGCCCTTCTCGTTGGCCTCAAGGGCGGGCGGCTTCCTCCTCGATGGTGCCGTCCTGGTAGATCGTCGTCTTGATCCCGGCCTCGTAGTCGATGGTGACGGTCCGTACCGGCCTAACGGCTTGGGCCGGCCGCACCGTCGCAGCGGGCGTCACCGAGCCCGTGACCCCAGCCTCGTCGGCCACGATGGCGCGCGCCTTGCGCTGGAGGGCGGTGAGGAGCTCGCTGTTGTCCAGGATCGGCGCATAACCCTGGGCGGCGGCGGGCAGGGCCGGCTCGGCGGTGCGGGTCGGCTGGGCGACGGCGGCGGCAAACTCCTCGTCGGCGCGCCGGCGCTCGGCCGCGGTCGGGCGGGAGCGGCGCTCCGCCACCCGTTCGCGCTTCGGCTCGGCGCTCCGGACCGTACGGGTGCGCCGCGGCTCCGCCTTCACGGATTCCGCAACGGCGGGCCGGTCCTGCACGCCGGGAGTGCCTTCGATCGTGCGGTTTCTGCGGCTCGTCCGGGTGCCCGTGTAGGCCGTCCGCTCGAGCGCAGCATCGTCCACCGATGCCGTTTGCTCGGGCTGGGACTGGGCCTGCGGAGCCTGGGACTGGGCGGGTTGAGCCTGGGCCTGGGCCCGTTGCGAGCTCATCGGCGGGCGGTAGGTGAGATCGATGCCCGGGATGTTGAGGCCGAGCAGGGTCGGCTGGGGCGGCTCGGGGGCGGGCTGGGGCGCGGCGGCCTTCGCGGCGAGTTCGGCTTCGAGCTTGCTGCCCTTCTTCGGGAAAACGCCCGTCACCCATTTCCCGTCGATCTTCTTGCGGGTGTAGAAATCCTTCGCTTGAGCGGCGCCGACGCCGAAGGCCGGCAGGTCCCGGGGGCCCTGGAGATCGATGCAGCCGATGGCCGCCAGGCAAAATACGCCCGTCTTCAGGAGGAGCTTCGCTTTCATGAGAGACCCTTATGTTTTGGTTCGTTATTGCGGCTTAGCCTTTTCATCAATGTGGCTGCTTTGTGGCGCGCGCGAGCATTGGCGGCGAATAACGCAGCGTAAGGCCGAGATGGCCCGTTAACCTTTGAAGAAGAGTCTTCGGTGCAACAGGTGAGTGAGGATATCGGAGCAGAATCGAACGCCCGCCCAGCGCTGATTCGCGCTGCGCTGCCTTAGGGAAGCGCGCCCCGACCATTGTCGGTGAGCGCCGTTCCCGCGGCATCGTCCACCGCGTCCCGTCGGAACACGCTGGCGTTCAGGCCAGAAGGTCGTGGTGCTCCTTGTGGCGCCGCAGCCAGGCAGCCGCGTAGCCGCAGAGCGGCGCTACCTTAAGCCCCTCCGCGCGGGCGATCTCCGCAACGCCGCGCATGAGCTCGCCCGCGGCGCCCGTGCCGCGCAGCGGGACCGGTGCCTCGACATGCATGATCGCCAGGACGCCGTCGCCGCGCCGGTAAGTCGCGAACGCCACGTGCTCGCCCTTGGCGAGTTCGAAGCGGCCCCGGTCCCGATTGTCTGTGACGGAAGCTGTCATGGCGCTCGTTCCTTCTCCAGCAACGGCGCAGCCTGCGGCCCGTTCCGGCGACGGGCCCAAAAGCTGAGGCATGAAAGCCACACCGGCCGCGAGAAAAGCCCGGGAGCGCCGCCCGGGTTAACCATCGCTCCCTAGGCAACTGGACAAGGCCGGGGGCCGCCGCATAGTAAGCCCCCACGCTTCCGCTGCGGCAGGAGGCGCAAGAACAAGAATTGGGGGCCATCAACTCAGACGAGGTGGCTCATGTACAACCCCGAGCTTCTCACGGCTTACGTGATCGCCGGCAGCATCACGGCAACCATGCTCTTCACCGCCTTCAAGATCGTTCGCTCCTCCGGCGGCCCGCAGACCGCCAAGAGATCGGCTTGACCCTCTTGAGATCGGCCTGACGCCTTCGGCCGGTCGGAGCCTCGGACCGGCCAAAGCCGGCCGCCCCTGCCGGGCGGGTCAGCCCCGCCCGATGAACGGCATCTTCGTCGCCATCACGGTCATGAACTGCACGTTGGCGTCGAGCGGCAGCCCCGCCATGTAGACCACCGCATCGGCCACATGGGCCGGGTCCATGCGGGGCTCCACCTTGGTCGAGCCATCCGCCTGCAGCACGCCCTCGGCCATCTTCTCCGTCATCGGGGTCGCCGCATTGCCGATGTCGACCTGCCCGCAGGCGATGTCGTAGGCGCGCCCGTCGAGGGAGGTGGATTTCGTCAGGCCCGTGATGGCATGCTTCGTCGCCGTATAGGGCGCCGAGAACGGGCGGGGCGCCGTCGCCGAGATCGACCCGTTGTTGATGATGCGCCCGCCGCGGGGCGACTGGTTCTTCATCACGCGGAACGCCTCCTGGGTACACAGGAAGGGTCCGGTGAGATTGGTGTCCACCACCGCCTTCCATTGCTCGACCGTCAGCTCCTCGAGCGGGATCGGCGGCGCTCCAATGCCCGCATTGTTGAAGAGGAGGTCGAGCCGCCCATAGGCCTGCACCACCTCGGCGAACATCGCCCTCACGGCGGCGGCATCCGTCACGTCCGCGGTGATCACCACGGTCTCGCCGCCCGCCTGCGCCGCCGTCTCTTCCAGCGGCTCCCGGCGCCGTCCGGCCAGTCCCACCCGGTAGCCGGCGCGCACGAGGCCGAGCGCCACAGCCCGTCCCACGCCCGTCCCGGCTCCCGTCACCAGCGCCACTTTCCCGGTCATCGCCCCCTCCCCTGTTCGCCTGCCGTCACTTCACGAAGCTGCCGCCGAGTTCGTCCTCGATGTGGATGCGGACGATCTCGTCGAAGCTCTCTTCGGCCGCAAAGCCGAGGGCCCGGGCGCGGGCCGCGTCGAACCTTCGCGGCCAGCCCGCCACGATGCCCTCGATGACGGGGTCGCGCTCCCGCCGGATGCGGGCGACGACGCCCTCACCGGCGATGCGCCGCAGGGCGTCGATCTGCTCCGCCACCGTCACCGACACGGACGGCATGGTGAGATTGCGCCGGGCGCCGAGGCGGGCGCCGTCGATGGCGGCGGCGTGGAGCAGGAAGCCCACCGCCGAGCGGGGCGAAGCGTGGGAATGGCGCACGCTCTCGTCCACCGGCAGCACCGCCTCTTCGCCGTTGAGCGGCTCGCGGATGATGTTGGAGAAGAAGCCCGACGCCGCCTTGTTCGGCCGGCCGGGCCTGACGCAGATCGTGGGCAGGCGGATCCCGACTCCGTCGAGGAAGCCCCGGCGGGTATAGTCGGCGAGCAGCAATTCGCCGATGGCCTTCTGGGTGCCGTAGCTCGTGAGCGGGGTGAGGAAGAACTCGTCCCCGATCGCCTCCGGGAAGGGAGCCCCGAATACGGCGATGGAGGATGTGAACACCACGCGCGGCGTGTAGCCCTCCGTCCGCCGGATGGCGTCGAAGAGCATCCGCGTGCCGTCGAGGTTGATGCGGTCGCCCTTCTCGAAATCCGCCTCCGCCTCGCCCGACACGATGGCGGCGAGGTGGAAGATCAGATCGGGCCTGTCCGCGACGAGCTTCTCCGCTTCGCCCGGCTGCGAGAAGTCCGAGGTGAGCGTGACGACCGGGAACGGGGCGCCCGCCGGCGCCCGCGGCTCCACGACGTCATGGAGGACGAGGCGGGCGATCTGCCGGTTGCCGAGGGCGCCGTCCCGGGCCATGCGCTCGCTCAGCTTGCGGCCCACCATGCCGCCGCCGCCGAGAATCAGAATGTTCATGGGTGAGCCTCGCGATCCGTGCTGGAGGGGCCGTTCATGCCCGGCGGCGATCCTGGAGCAAGCCCCGGGCGGCGAGGTTGCGCATGAGCGCGCCCGTCCCGAAGATCCAGGGCTCGCAGTCGTGGGTGTGCCGCATGCGGTTGACGAGGGTGCCGAGGTGCGGGGCCGCGATCGTCACCACGTCGCCGATCTTGTGGGTGAAGCCCTTGCCGGGCGCGTCGCGGTCCTCGACCGGCGCGAACATGGTCCCGAGAAATAGCACGGCGCCGTCGGGGTATTGGTGATGGGGGCCGATCATCTGCGCCACGAGGTCGGCCGGGTCGCGGCTGATCTTGGCGATGGAAGAGGATCCTTCGAGCTTGAACCCGTCCTCCCCCGCGACCGTGAGGGTCACGGTCGTGGAGCGCACGTCGTCGAGAGAAAAGGTCCCATCGAAGAAGCGCAGGAAGGGCCCGAGCGCGCAGGAGGCGTTGTTGTCCTTCGCCTTGCCGAGGAGGAGCGCCGAGCGGCCCTCGACGTCCCGCAGGTTCACGTCATTGCCGAGCATCGCGCCGACGATGCGCCCCGTGGACGCCACGGCCAGCACCACCTCGGGTTCGGGGTTGTTCCAGGTCGAATTCGGATGAAGGCCGGCATCCGCCCCCGTGCCGACCGCCGCCATGGGCGGCGCCTTGGTGAAGATCTCCGCATCGGGACCGATGCCGACCTCCAGGTACTGGCTCCAGGCGCCCTGGGAGACGAGCACGTCTTTCAGCGCCATGGCTTCCGCGGAGCCCGGCTTCAGCCGGGCGAGGTCACCGCCGACGAGGCGGTTGACCTCCTGGCGGATGGCGGCGGCCGCATCCGCGTTGCCGCGGGCCCGCTCCTCGATGACGCGCTCCAGCATGGACACCGCGAAGGTGACGCCGGCGGCCTTCACGGCCTGAAGGTCGGGCGGGGCGAGAAGCCAGGGCTTCTCGCCGTCGCGGGTCTCGCGGGGCGTGTTGGCGAGGACCGCGTCGAGGCTGCCCACCGTCTCCCCTTCGGCCGCCCGCAGGGCCGCTGCCGGATCGCGGCTTTCGCACAGGTCGCGCATGGTCGGGAACTGCGCCGATATGTCGACGAGACCTTCGGGGCGCACGGCGACAACGGAGGGGCCGCCGAGATCCGGGCGCCAGACGCGGCCGGCCAGCGCCCCCGCAATCCCGTCAGCCGGAAGGGTCGATCGAAGCGCCTGGTCGAGCAATGCCTGTCCTCCCGCGAGGGCGGACCCGCTCATGCGGGTTCTCGAACCTCTCGCAGCGGCACCTTAAGCGCAGCACGGGCGGCTCTACAATCCACTTGCGCGGTTGCCCTCAGCTGCTCGAGGCCCGGTTCTGCGCCGTGAGCTTGGGCAGCTCCGTCGTCATCCAGGCCACCATCTCCTCGCGGGTCTTGAGGCCGTCCGGCATGGGGATGAAGGGACCCGCGCTGTCGTAGATCGCGATGCGGTCCTTCGGCCCTGTGATGGGGTCCGTGCCGCGGGTACCGCGGGAGAGGCGCACGTTCAGCCTTTGGCTGATTCCCAAGCCCAGGATCCAGAGGGTAGCGACGCCGCACAGGACGAGGCCGAGGAGTGCGAATGCGAGGTCCATGGGCGCCTTCACGGTCAGCAGATGTGAAAATATTGAGCGGCCCCGTTCGGCGAAAAGGGGGACGGCCCGTCCCGGGCCGGTTTATTTTGCCGACGAGGGCTCTTCCGCAACCAACGGGCACGTTTGCGGGTTTCATGAGCGACGGAGTTGGAGATCGCGATGCGTTGTCTTGTCGTAGGCGCAGCCCTTCTGGCGCTCGCGGGGGTGGCCGAGGCTCGGGAGCCGCTGGCGCGGCCCATGGAGCGCACCCCATCCATCATGGTCGGCGGAGACGAGGCGCGCCCGTCGCGGACGGAGCGGCGCCGGGCGGTGCAGACCCGCAGCACACGCCGGCAGGCGACCCGGGCGCGTCCCGCGGTGAGCCCGCGGGCGAGTTCCGCCTACGAGTTCGAGACCGGCTCCATCAACCGCTCGATCGGGGCGCAGACCCAGCAGCTCCAGCGCGAGCAGAATCGGCAGGTGGACAACAGCCTCTTCCGCCAGGAGATCCAGCGCTCCTCTCCGGGACTGCGCTGCACGCCAGGCTCGCTCGGCTGCTGATGCGAAAACGCCCCGGCGGCAAGCCGGGGCGTCGAGGGCGTTTGCCTTATCGGCAGAGGTGGCGCTCCGGCAGCCAGCAGCGCGGGCGGTCGTGATGGCGCCAGCCGGGGCGATAACCGACCCGGTGACCGTAGCCGTAGCCGTAATGAACGCGGTGCCGGTAGGGCCGGTGCACCACGACGACGCGGCGCACCACCGGACGCGGGCGATAGACGACCGGACGGTGCACGTAGACCACCCGCTTGACCACCGGCCGGCGCACCACGTGGCGATGAACCACTACGGTCCTGGAAGGCGCGTAGCCATACCCGTAGCCGTAGCGGTGGCCCGCCTCGGCGGGAGCGGCGCTGCCGAGGACGCCGGCGAGAGCCGCGCCCGCGAGAGCGAGAACCATATTCTTGATCTTGGATCGTTGGATCATGTGAGCGTTCCCAAATGCCAGCCCGCAGGAACGATGAGGCGGCGGCCTTGAACGGACCATGAACGTTAACCGGCGGTAACCAACGTCAGAAGAAGACCCGTCGCGCCCGTTGCTAACGCCGGTGCGCGTCCTAGCTCAAGGCGGGTTCTCGGCTGTGGGGTCATGGGCGAATTCGTGGTGCAGAAGCTGCCGACGTTCTGGGCGGTGACGAGCGGCGAGGTGATCTTCGGCCGCTACAAGAGCGCGACGGAAGCGATCAGGGGCGCCGTCGAGACCGCCTCGGCGGTCGCCGGCCGGGGACGCGCCGCCCGGGTGGTGTTCGACGATCCGGACGACGGGATCCGGGTGATCTGGGATTCGTCCCGCGACGGCTTCAGCCACGGCTAGGGCGCCCGGCGCTGCCCCATGCCGCATGGCCCGGCGCTGCCGCATGGCGCAAAGGACCGCCGGGCGCGGGAATGCGGCGCAAGACCGCCCCGATGCCGACGGGGTGCTCTTCCATGACCAACATCGCCATTCACGGCCTCGGAATCGTCCTTCTGACCGCGCTCGTCTGGCAGGCCAGCGGCCTTTGGGCGGACGTCGCCTGTCTCGTCGGCCGGTGGCTCGACGAAGGCGCGCCGCGCCGCTCCTGAGCGCCCTCCCCTATTCGGACGGAGGCGCGGGCTCGGCCGGTGGTGCGGGCGCGGGCTTCGCGGCTGCCCGCGGTGCCGCCGGCTTCGGCGCCGCGGGTTTCGGCGCGGGCGGCTTCGGGGCCGCAGCCGGCGCTGCCGCGGGCGCGGGCAGGTTGCCGCATTCCTCGGCGTGGAAGGCGGCGGCGCGGTCCGCATGGGCCTGGATCGGCGCAAGCGCCGCCGCCGCATCGTCCGGATCGCACGCCGCGTAGTATTCCCGGGCGGCCTTGAGCAGGTTGGGCACGGTCTGCGCCACCCGGCAGATCGCAGCCCGGTCGGCCTTCGCGCCCTTCTTGGTTTCCCGCGCGATCACCTGAGCGCCACGCTCGTCCTCGCGGGTCGCGGCGGCCCACCGGTTCTCGATCGCGGGCGTGCATTCCTGCGCGTGGGCGGCCCCGGCGGCGAGGCACAGGAGGAGGGCAAAAGCGCGGGACATCTGCGGCTCCGGGCGAGGCATCGGCGGCGATGCGGGGCCGAACTCCTAGCGCCCCCCTGCGGCGGCCCGCAAGACGCCCGCTGAGGCCCCGGCCCTCACGATGGCGTCACCCCCGACAGCTCGCGCCGTGGGATCGTTCCTAGCCCAGACGGCGTGCCGCCGCCCGGCCGGTCGCGGCCCGCGGGTCCCGGCCGATCTCCCGCTCGACCGCCTCGAAATAGGCGTCGAGCCAGCCATAGGCTTCGCGGATCAGGGTCCGGCGGTGCCGGGCGTCGCGGGTGCCGTCCCGCGAGGCCGTCATGAGGCTCATGTAGCGCTGCCAGCAGGTCCTGCAGTCGGTCATGGCTTCGGCTCCGTTTCGATCACGACGACGAGGCCGGTTCTGGGATCGAGGATCGTCATGCGTGCCCCGCGCAAGGACCGATCTCGTCGTCCTCCTCATCCATGACCGTGGCCAGCCACTGGATGATCTCCGAAGCGACCGGGTCGTCCTCCGCGGACTGACCGGAAATGAACGCGTCGCCGTTGCTGAACGTGACGAGGAAGTAGCCCGTGCACTGGCCCTGTGCCTCGCGATGTTCACGCACGGCCCTGATGAGCTTGTCGCGCATGATTCGTGCCCCCACACGACACCAGTGGATCACTTGCGCGAAACCTCGGCTGTAGCGGCGAGGACACGCCGGCGGGCGATCGCCGGGCGACCGGGACCCTTCGGGCCCGCCCTGTTGCAGCGAGCCCACAGGAGCGGCCTTCCGCCCGTCGGGATCGAGCACGGCATTGCGTTTGCATGGGTCGAGGCGCAGCATCGTGCTGCCCCGGCGCCCTGCGGCTCCGCCGCCCGTCGCCGGCGTCCTAGAGTACGCGTGGCGTTGCGCACCGCGTTGAGACTTCCGCCCGCCGACCAGAACACAAGCGGCGGCTGTGGGGCGTTCCCGATTTCCGATCAGACTCGAAGCGAGGCACCCATGTTGCGCTCGAACCCTGGACTATTGCGCTCTTCCCTCCTGGCCGTTCTGGCCTCCGCGCTGCCCATCGGGGCGGCAGATGCTCATTCCTGGTACCCCTGGGAGTGCTGCTCCGAGAACGACTGCGCGCCCATCAGCGTCTCGGAGACGCCGCACGAGCGCGACGGCGGCTTCTACCTCACCGACGGCCGCCATATCTCCTACCGGGAACTGAAGCCCTCGCCGGACGGCAAGTGGCACCTGTGCGAGCAGAAATGGCCGGCGAACCCGGCCGCCCGCAAGATCCTGTGCGTCTACGCGCCGATCGGCGGGTCGTAAGGGGCGTGTCACGGGCCGTTTACACCCCGGCGCTATCGGGTTACCTCTGAAGCCTTCCTGAGTTCCGGGTGCTGATGAGAACCATCGGACGAAGCCTGTCTCTGAGCGGCAGCGCCCTCCTGCTGCTGCTCGGGCCCGCCGCCGCCAACGATCCCGTCCGGGCGACCGCCGGCGAGGTGGTGCTCGATCCGAGTGCCTACGAGGGCCGCCGCGTGGCCCTCGGCGGCTGCCAACTCGGCCAGCTCGCCGACGGGCCGGCCTGCTGGGTGCTGGTGAAGGGGCGCAGCGTCGGGGTGATCCGCCTTCAGGACCTGCCGGGCCCGCTCGTGGAGCACGTGGAGGAAAACTGCCCCCGGGCCGGCATCGGCAACGGATCGGCCTGCCTCGTCAGGGTGTTCGGCCGGGTCGAGACGGGCTCGTCCCTGGGGCCGACCCTCAAGAACGTCGAGATCAAGTGGCCCGACTGAGCGCGGACGGTCCCTAGACCCGCGGCCAGAGGAACAGCACCGCGAAGAACGCCGCGATGGCGGCCGCGAGCATGAGCCTATGCCATCGGGCGAGATTGTCGAAGTTGTTCGGCGGCGTTCGCATCCTCGAGCTTAGGCATGCGATTCGTGACCCCGCTGTGGCGGCTTTTTGATCGCGCTGCAGCGATTTCGTGCCCGGCGCTCTTCAGGGCACGGGTGCCGCCAGGAGCTCGCCCGAGAGCGGGATTTCGATGGTGCAGCGCAGGCCGCCCGCCTCCATGCCCCGCGTCACCCGCCCGCCGAGTTCGTAGGCGAGGATCCTGTCGAGGAGATCGCTCCCGTCCCGCCCGTCGCCCGCCGCCGGAACCGGTCCGGAAACCCCGCTCTCGCTCCAGCGGAAATGCAGCCGCGCGGGGGCGCCGTCCGCGTCGATGCGCCAGGTCACTTGGATGCGGCCCCGGGGCGCCGACAGGACCCCGCGGTCGAGGGCGCCCGCGGTGAGCTCGTGGACCGCGAGCCCGACCGCGGCCGCCGCCTTGGGGCGCAGCCGGAGCCCCGGCCCGTCGAGATTGAACCGCTCGCCCTCCTGGATGGCGTGGGCCAGCAGCTCGTCCGCGACCAAGAGGCTCAGATCCACGCCGGCGGACGGATCGCGGGTCACGTTGGACTGCACCCGGGAGAAGGCGTCGAGCCGCCCGTCGAGATGCATGACGTAATCGTCGACCGTCCGGGCCGTCTCGGCGGTCCGGCGGACGAGGGAGCGGACGACCGAAAGCGTGTTGCGCACCCGGTTCTGCAGCTCGGCCACGAGGAACCGCTGCCGGGCGAGGGCCTCCTGGCGCTCCGTCACGTCCCGCTGCACGGACACCCAGTTGACGACCCGGCCCGCCTCATCCCTCACGGCGGTGACGGTCCACTGGATCACGTACCGCGATCCGTCCGGACGGTGGTTGACCACCTCGCCGTCGAACGTGCCGTGTCGCGCGAGTTCCGCGCGCATGCGGTCGAGCTCGGACCGGCTCGTCGCAGGCCCCTGGAGGATCCGCGGGGTCCGTCCGATCACCTCGGCGGCTGCATACTGCGTCAGGCGCGTGAAGGCCGGATTGACGTAGAGGATCGTCGGACCCGGCGGATCGAGATCGGGCGAGGTGATGATGACGGCCTCGCCGGCCGCCTCGACCGCCGCACGGAACAGCGCGGAGTCGGGCCCGTCCAGTCGAAACCGCGAGAGGGCACTCTCGTCCTTCATGATCTCACGTCAGCCCTGCACCCGCCGATCCGCCTGTCCGTCAATCCTAGCGAACGCTTTGTGTTCCGGGCCAAGCGGGCGCCCGAAAGCGTCGCCGGCCCATCGGCCGAGCGCCGTCGGGTGCTCCCGGCAGGGGTTCGAGGCGCCCTGCCCGAACGGGGCGCGGGAAAAAGGTTTCGCCCCTGGGGGTTGCTATTGTGGGGTGTGGGGTCCATGTTAGGTCCATCGACCTTTGGCCGGACATTCGGGCCGTCTCGCTCAGGCACAGCCGGGCGCACGCTTCTGACTTCTTCCAAACATCGA
>JAESFT010000664.1_pt1 | contig 16146 bp, 16 predicted proteins | sample 9269451 | NCBI WGS metagenome assembly JAESFT01 (sample SAMN14502557, study PRJNA617106) | algae metagenome | isolation source: Scytonema hyalinum WJT4-NPBG1 and co-occurring heterotrophs from well... | place: USA: Mojave Desert, Joshua Tree National Park, California | collected 2006-05-25
CCTGGTGGCCCACGTCCCAGATCAGCCGGTCGCGGGGGGTGTCGAACACGTAATGGAGCGCCACCGTTAGCTCGACCACGCCGAGGCCCGCCCCGAGATGTCCGCCGGTGACGGACACCGCGCTGATCGTCTCAGTCCGCAGCTCGTCCGCCACCTGCCGGAGCCGGTTTTCGGGCAATTGACGCAGATCGTCCGGGGTCTTGATAGTGTCGAGGAGAGGTGTGGACAACGTTATACTCGCCAAGCTTCAGCCGAAGGCCATCTCCAGGAAATAAGGTCGGGGACGGCCTGGGTCAAACAAGAACCCCGTGGCTGTCCTGGCCAGCTTGACTATTCCGCGACGTCCAGCGGAGCCGTGCCGGAAGCGGCTCCGTCGGGCCCGATGGTGATCTTCTCGATGCGGGCCTCGGCCTTCTTGAGGAGCTGCTCGCAATGCTTCTTCAGGGCCTCGCCGCGCTCATAGATCGCAATCGAATCCTCCAGGGGCACATCGCCGCGCTCGAGGCGGCGGACGATGTCCTCCAGCTCGGCCAAGGCCTTTTCGAAGGGGAGGGTCTTGATGGAGGCGGTGTCGGTCATGGGTTATCCGTGTCTGTCCTTGCGCATCTCACGATGGAATTGCGGCATCGCTTGGTCGGCGCGCGAGGAGTCTCTGATAGACGAGACCGATGCCGATGAGAACAAGGCCGAGCCCGATAAATGACAATGCCCGCAGGACGCCCTCCAGATTGGCGAGGTCGACGATGAAGACCTTGAGGACCGCCAGCACCAGATAGACCGCCGAGACGAGCCGGGCGACGCGGCTGTTGAACACGAAGCCGAGGCCGAGCAGGAGAATGCCGATGAGGAGCAGGGCCAGCGAATAGCTCCATTGCTCGCCCTGGCTGAATCCCTGCCAGAGCGCCAGCTGCGGGCCGGCGGCGATCCGCCGAATCGCCAGGCTGACATAGGCCGTGAACAGGAGCAGGCTCAGGACGGCCGAGGACAGGCTGTAGAAACGCGGCCGGGCGCGCCGTTCGAGGAGGGCCAGTCCGGCGGCGAGGATCGCCGGCAGCAGATAAGCCGGGACCAGGGCATTGAAGAGCGGCCCGCCGAGGATCTCCTCTTCGGTCAGCAGAGGATTGGCGACGAGAAGGAGCCCGCCCGCGCAGAGGACGAGGGAGAGGATTTTGAAGATCAGCGAGCCCCAGCGATAGACCGGGTCGGACTGCCTGATGTCCAGGCGCGTGAGGACGATCGCGAAGACGAGGCTTTCTGTCGCAACCAGCCCGATCTCCAGAAGATCGGTGGTCGCTGCCAGCGGATCCCCGGCCCGGAGCGCGTGTCGGATCTCGAAGAAGACCAGGAAGGCCGCGAAGGCGATGCCGAGGCTCTCGGTCAGCCGCACGGTCCAGTCGCGGCCCGTGCGCTGGAGCAGGCGGCTTGCGGCCAGGAAGGCAAGGGCCGGAACGCCGTAGCCCCAGAGGAGCCAGTTGACCAGGACCGGACCGGGATTGCCCCCTACGATGGTCGGATCCCAGATCAGCCTCCCTAAGATGATCATCCCGATGGCACCGACCGCATAGCGCAGGGCCGGAATGGCGATCCTGTCCGCCACCCAGGCCGTGCCCAGAGCCGTCAGGGCAAAGGCGACGGTGAGCATGCCCTTGTCGAGCGCGAAGGTCAGGCCGAGGGCCAAGGCCGCGAGAGCCGCCGAGGCGGCCGCGCCGAGGGTCAGGCGGCTCGGGCCCTCCTGTCCGGAGGCTTGACGGCTCAGCCAGCCGGCAGCGGCGATGAAGGCCAGGGCCAGCCCGCCTGCGACGAGGGCGAAGGACAGGCTGCGCTCCAACTCCGCCACCCGCCAATAGGCGGCGATCAGCGCGAGAAGCGGGCCGACCGCGGCCGTGCCCGCGTACCAGGCCGTCGCAGGCAGGCTCAGATGAGGGGAGCGTACGGTCCGGAGCAGGCAGGCGCCGGCAGTGAGCGCCGGCAGCAGAAGAGCGAGGCCGAGATAGGTCCCGATTGCATGGGGCCTTACGGCGAAAGCATCGCCGCTCTGATAGAAGAGGCTTTCCGGAGTGCCGCCGATCTCGGTGGCAATGGGCCAGACGAGCAGGGCGCCGGCGACGGCGAGGGCTGCCCAGGCGGCCGCCGGGGCGGCCGGCGGGAAGCGGACACCCGACGCGAGCAGGACGAGCGCCATTGCGGCGACGAAGACCGGGCGGCCGTCCCCGGCGATGGCCGATCCGGAAATGGCGATTCCGGCCAGGGCAAAGGCGAGAAGGACGCCGCTGGCGGGCCGGTCGATCCGGGCCCCTGCCTCCGGCACATGGCGGTAGGGAACGGCGACGAGGAAGAATGCGGCAAGCCCGGCCTGGACAACGAGATGCACCATGGCCGGCAGGGCGTCCGTGTCGTCCATAATGAAGATGACGAACGTCCAGGCCAGCACCCCGATAGGTGCGGCAAGGGCCAGCCAGCGCCAGAGGCGCAAGCGGGCGACCCCATAGGCCGGCAACACTACGAAGGCGAGATAGATCACCAGCGCCCAGAGCTGCGGCTTGTCGGAGGACACGAGAAGAGGGCTTCCCATCGCGCCGAGCAGCCCGAGGGCCGCGAGGGTCGGACCGTGAAGCGTCGAGGCGACCATGGCGAGAACTGCGACGAGCCCGAGCAGCACGAAGGTCGTGCCGGGGCCGATCAGGCCATAGAGCGCATAGGCCGCATAGGCGGAGGCGAAGGCCGTGCAGGTGCCCGCCGCCGTGAGAATCGCTGGCACGTTGGCGCTGGGAATGCCGGGCAGGTCGAAGCTGCGCTCACGGCGGCGCATCCACTCGCCGGCGCCGATGAGAACGAGCGCAAAGAGAAGACCGAGCGTGATGCGGGCCCCGGGGCTGAGCAGGTTCTGCTCGATCGAATAGCGCACGAGAAAGATGCCCCCGAGCGCGAGGGCGACGCCCCCGACCCAGACGGCCCAACGGGCGCCGAGCTTCTCCTCGAAGTCCCGCGTCTTTGCGGCGGGCTGCGGCGCCGCCGCGGCCGGAATGGCAGGAACGGGTGCGGTCGCGGGAGTGGGCTCGGGCGGCGGTGCGGGGGCCGGTTCCGGTTCGGCCGGCTGCTCGACGGGTGCCTCCGGGAGCGGGGCACGATCCGCCGACGGCGCCGGACTGCCCGCCTGGGTCCTGATCAGGCGCAACTCGCCTTCGAGCGCTGCGATATGCTGTTGGAGGATGGCGAGCTTGCTGCGTGCGGAAAGGCCGAGAACCAGTCCTGCGATGGCGCAGACGGGAATGCTGAGGACCAGCAGAGCAAGCAGGACCATGTCCAAGGGGTGGCCTCCGATCGTGCGTCAGCGTGGCCGTCCCGGGCGGAATCGGCTATCGGCAGCTAAGCTGTAACATAAAGGGTGTGCCCTCCATAGCCTCGGCGCCCCGGCCGATTCGGCGGACGGCGTCGACCATCCGGCCCCGGCGGCCGAGGAGATCGTCCGCCAGCGCGATGAAGCGCGCGTTCGGGGTGGCACTGGGGGACGCCTCCCGGAGAGCCTGGGCGATTTCAGTTTCGTCCCGCTCCGGCGCGAGGGCGCAGGCCGCAATATAGGCCGCCGCGGTGGAGCGGCTGATCCCGGCCCAGCAATGGAGGACCAGGGGGCTTTCCCGGCTCCAGGCTTGGACGAAAGCGAGAAGCTTCTCGATGTGCTCCGCGGCCGGCTGGACATAGCCCTCCAGGGGCTCCACGATGTCGCTGACGCCGATGAAGAGGTGGCGCTCGGGGGAGATCGTATCCGGTCGCTGAACCTCAGCGCCGGCTCCCATGAGGCTCACCACATGGCTGGCGCGGGTCACGGCGACGGTGTCGTCCAGGCGGGAGAGGGGGCAGACGTGCAGGGTCGGCATGGGGTGCTCTCAGGAGTGGCGGGCAGCCTTACACGATTCGCGCCGCCTTATGAGGACGCGGTCATGGCTCCCGTCACCTTCTCCCTGTACCGGTCCTCGGCCTGCGCCACCGGCCACGGCTCGAGGAGGGCCAGCACGGCTCGGGGCAGGGGCTCGGGGCGGCCGAAAAACTTGATCGCCTCCTCGCGGGAAAAACCCGCGAGATGGGTCGCTTCCAGGAACGCCGCCTGGCGGTCCGCTTGCTTGATGAAGCGCTTGAGCGCCGCAGCCGGCTGGGCAGGCAGGCCGAAATGCAGATGGATCGCTCCGAGCAGGCCCGCCTCGATGGCCTTGTAGGCATCGCCGATCACGGCCTTGAAGGGCGAGATGATGTCGCCGATCACGTATTCCGGCGCATCGTGCAGCAGCACCGCGAGGCGCCACTCGCGCGGCATCTCCGGGTTCGTGTGGCTCGCGATCGCCTCCACGAGCAGGCTGTGCTGCGCCACGGAGAAGATGTGCCCGCCGACCGTCTGCCCGTTCCAGCGGGCGACCCGAGCAAGCCCGTGAGCGATGTCGTCGAGCTCGACGTCGAGCGGCGAGGGATCGAGCAGGTTGAGGCGGCGGCCGGAGAGCATCCGCTGCCAGACGCGGGGTTCCTTCGCCATCAGAGCCTCTCGGCGAGGGCTGCGCATTCCGCGTGGCGATAGCAGCCGGTCAGGTGGTCGTTCGTCATGCCCACCGCCTGCATGAAGGCATAGACGATGGTGGGACCGACGAAGTTGAAGCCTTCGGCTTTGAGCGCCTTCGAGATCTTCCGGGAGACCTCCGTCTCGGTGGGTACGTCCTTGCGGGTCTTCGCATTGGTTTGGACCGGGCGCCCGTCGACGAAATCCCACAGGAAGCGCGAGAAGCCGCCACGCTCCTGGATCACGAGCCAGGCGCGGGCCCCGGCAATCATCGCCTCGATCTTCGCGCGGTTGCGCACGATGCCGGTGTCGAGCATCAGCGCCTCGACCTGCGCCTGGTCGAAACGGGCGATCACCGCCGGGTCGAACCCGGCAAAGGCGCGGCGGAAGTTCTCGCGCTTGCGCAGGATCGTGATCCAGGACAGCCCCGCCTGAAAGCCGTCGAGAATCAGCTTCTCGAACAGGGCACGGTCGTCGAATTCCGGCACGCCCCATTCGGTGTCGTGATATGCCACATAGAAGGGGTCGGTGCCGGGCCACCAGCAGCGGGCCTTGTGGTCGGGATGCAGGATCAGTCCGTCGGTCATGGGACGTGTGTAGCGGGCCTCCCGGCAAACGGGAAGACGGGCAGCCGGCCAATCCGCTCAGGAGGACGACAGCGGCTTGCGGTAATAGACGACCCGCTCCGTTTCCTCGAAGCCGAGGGCCCGATGCATCTCCTGCGAGCCGGTGTTCTCGAGAAGAACGTCCGATGCGAATTCACAGCATCCGAGACGCCTCGCCCAAGCCTCGACGGCGCGGCACAGCAGGCGGGCGAGCCCCCGGTTGCGGTACTCGGGCTCCACGTAAATTCCTTCGAGGAAGGCCACCGGGGACGTGCTGCAGCCGTTCACGTAGTCATAGCGCAGGGCGACCTCGGCGAAGCCGGCAGCCGTGCCGTCGGGCAGGCGCACGAGGAAGGCGGCGGCCTTCCTTTGTTCCCAGAGCATGGCCTGCGCTTCGGAGAGGTGGTCCTGCACCGGAGCCTCCGGCCAGAGGGCGTGACGCAGGACGGCCCATTCCTCCAGGGACTGGAGGCTGCAGGGCTCGATCCTGGGGCAGCTTCCGTCATTCACGAGGCAGGGCTCCGCGCGCATCGACCAGCTCCGCCATTCGGTGCGAGGCATCGTCCCGGGACAGCCGCAGGCCCGCAGAGACGCCGAGGCGATCGGCCTCGGGGCGGTTCTGGCTCACCTTCCACTTGCCCTCGATTCGGGTGATCTCGATTTCCACGCCGACGATGCCCTTGAGCTGCGCGGCCACGAAGGAGGTCGGCGCATCGCCCACGGCCCAGGGCTCCGCCCGTGGGGCCTCCTGCAGATCCGTCATGGCGGTGATCTGCTGCCGCAGCCAGTCCGGATCGTCTCTGACCTTCAGGAGCCCGCGGGCCTGGACGATGGCGTAGTTCCAGGTCGGCACCACCTTGCCGTGCTCGCGCTTGGCCGCATACCAGGACGGGGTGATGTAGGTCTCGGGCCCTTGGAAGACCACGAGGGCCTCCTGCTCCGGGTCGACGTTCCGCCACTGCGCATTGGCGCGGGAGAGATGGGCCTTGAGGGTTCCGAGCGCCGAGGCCGAGGCGTCCAGCACGAACGGAATGGGATTGGCCTCGAGCCCTGCGCTGCCGAACGTCAGCAGCAGGCCGAGCGGATGGGCCCCGATGAGAGCGTGTTGGACCGCGAGATCGTCCTCGCGGAAGTGCGGCGGCTGGTACATGGCATTCCCGATCGAGCAGACCTGCGATGCTACCGATTCACGAGGGCTCGGACCAATCAAAAATCCCGATGCTCTCCATCACGCCCGGCGATGAACGTCAGGGCCCCGTACGGAGGCCGCGGAGCTTGTCGGCCAGTTCCGTCCAGCGGTAGGGCTTGCTGATGAAAGAGACGCCCGCACCCAGTCCGTCGGATGGCAGGGCCGACATGGGATAGCCCGAGGCGAGCAGGATCTTGAGAGCGGGGCGCATCTCGCGAGCTTTCTTCGACAGCTCGACCCCGTTCATGCCGTTGGGCATGATCACGTCGCTGAACAGGACATCGATCGACGGATTGCCGTCGAGGACCTTGAGCGCCTCGTTGGCATCGGTCGCCGTCACGACGTCGTAGCCGAGACTGTCGAAGATATCGCTCGCAACTTCCAGAACGGCCGGCTCATCCTCGACGATCAGCACGGTTCCCGCGCTGTCCCGGGCCGGACGTTCCGTGTCGCTTTCCTCTTCAGGCACGTCGTCTCCGCTCTCCTGCGCCGGCAGCAGCATGGTGACCCTGGTACCCTGGCCAGGCGTGCTGTCGACCTTGATGTGCCCGCCCGACTGGGTCACGAAACCATAGACCTGACTCAGGCCCAAGCCCGTTCCCTTGCCGATTTCCTTGGTGGTGAAGAAGGGCTCGAACACGCGGTTGACGATGTCCGGCGTCATGCCGGTACCGGTGTCCTGCACGGCAATCGAGACGTACTGGCCCGGCTGCAGGGACGATAAGGCGGCGTCCTCCTCATTGAGCGCGACGTTTCCCGTGATGATCTTGAGAGAGCCGCCGTCCGGCATCGCATCGCGCGCGTTGACGACGAGGTTGAGAAGAGCCGATTCGAATTGCGGCGCATCGACCGAGATCCACCGGATCCGCGGCGCCAGCGAAAGCTGCAGCCTGATCAATTCACCGCAGGCCCGGCGCAGAACCGCTTCGAATCCCTCGATGAGCGTGTTCGGATTGTGCGCATTGGGCTGCAGGGGCTGACGGCGCGAGAAGGCGAGGAGTTGCTGCGTGAGTTTGGCCCCACGCTCGGCGGCGCGCTGCGCGCTCTCGATCAGCTTGACGTCACGGGGATCGCGCGCATTGCGCGTCAGGAGATCGAGATTGTTGACGATGATCGTCAGCAGATTGTTGAAGTCGTGCGCGACGCCGCCGGTGAGCTGGCCGACGGCCTCCATCTTCTGCGCCTGGAAGAGAGCCGCCTGCGCCTCTTCGAGCGCCTCCTGGGTCTTTCGGCGCTCGGTGATGTCGCGGGTGATCTTGGCAAAGCCGATCAGGTCGCCCTGGTCGTTGCGGATCGGGTCGATCACGACGCTGGCCCAGAATCGGGTTCCGTCCTTGCGAACGCGCCAGCCTTCCGCCTCGAACTTGCCCTCGCGCGCGGCCGTCTCCAGCGCGCGCCGCGGCAGTTCCGTCGCCAGATCCTCATCGGTGTAAAAGTGTGAGAAATGCTTCCCGACGATCTCGCTTTCCGTATAGCCCTTGATGCGCTGGGCCCCGGCATTCCAGTTCGTGACGTGGCCCTGAGGGTCGAGCATGTAGATGGCATAGTCCGTCACGCCCTGAACCAGCAGACGGAAACGTTCCTCGCTCTCCTTGAGGGCCTCCTGAGCCTTCTTCCGCTCGGTAAGATCACGGGTGATCTTGGCAAAGCCGATCAGTTCGCCACGGGGGCTGCGGATGGGATCGACGACCACATGTGCCCAGAATCGGGTTCCGTCCTTGCGGACGCGCCAGCCTTCCGCCTCGAATTTGCCCTCGCGCGCGGCCGTCTCCAGCACCCGCCGCGGCAATTCCGCGGCGCGATCCTCTTCCGTATAGAAGCGCGAGAAATGCTCGCCGATGATCTCGCTTTCCGTATAGCCCTTGAAGCGCTGGGCGCCTGGATTCCAGCTGGCCACGACGCCGGTCGGGTCGAGCATGTAGATGGCATAATCGGTGACCGCGTCGACGAGGAGCTGAAAGCGTCCTTCCTGCGACGGTTTCGTATCCCCTGGCACTGCATTCATCCGGAAATTCCCCAGCAGGGTCGTCTGTGCGTTTCTTCGGCACATGACCAGCCCTAATTGCCTATAACCCCTGCGGGGTTCCCATGGTTCCTCGATCCTGACTAGAACTTAAGAGGGAAGGTCCACGTCACCCGGGAACGGAAAGCGGATCCAGGAGGGCTTTTCGAGCCGCACCGGGATGCCGCCGGCCCGGATGGTCTCGCCGGCCCGAAGCGCATCGGCGGCCCGGTCGAGGCGGATCATCAGCAGCCCGCGGCCCTGCGCGCCGGTTCCGGTCGTCCCCAGGGCCTTCTCCCCGGCCGTGACCTCGACTCCCACTTCCGCCGCAAACCCGCCTTCGTATAGGGCCGGCACGATGCGGGTCCTGGCCGTGCCCCGGTGCTGCATGCGCGAGACGACCTCCTGGCCGACATAGCAGCCCTTGTCGAAATCGACGCCGTCGAGCTGGTCCATCAGGGCCTCGTGCGGGAACGCGTCCCCGAACAGGAAGTCGCGGCCGCCCTCCGGCACCCCGAGGGCGATGCGATGCGCGTGATAGGCTTCGGGCGGGTCCCGGCCGAACTCCGCCGCATCCTGGGCCGCCACGATGGCGCGCCAGCCGAGATCAGGCAGGCGCGGGTCTTCGGCCACGAGGCCGGCCTCCTCGTCCGGTTTCGGCGCATCCCACCCGGCCACGACGGCAAGGGAATCGGACAGATCCTCGATCGCCACCTTCGCCCGCAGCTTGTAGAAGCCGAGCCGCTTGGCGAGATCGGGGGCGAAGACCTTGAGCACGTCGAGATAATAGCCCCCGCCGATCTCCTCAGGGGACTGGAAGACCAGGAAGTCGAACAGAATCTTGCCCTGGGGCGTCAACAAGGCGCCGAGGCGCGCGGTGTGCGCTGACACACGGTCCAGATCGCAGGTGATGAGGTTGTCGAGAAAACTCTTGGCGTCCTCGCCCGAAACCCTTACCACGCCCCGGTCGGCCAGATGGACTGACGGCATGTGCCCGCTCCCCCTTTCCTGATGGAGCATCGGACCCAAAAGTGGAATGCACTGTTGGGATCCATCCGATGCTCATTCCTAAGTGTGCGCATCGTTCGGAGCGGAAAACTGGGTCCACTTTTCCGCACGATGCGCTACAAGCGTGACATATGCCCGTTCCGCAGCGGCCTCAAGGGATGAGATTGCCATGCCCCAGACCTTCGACCTGATCCTCAAAGGCGGCATCGTCGTGAACCACGATGGGCGCGTGGAGCGCGACGTCGGCGTGCGCGCCGGGCGGATCGCCGCCATCGGCGACCTGTCGCAGGCCTCCGCCGCCAGAGAGATCGATTGCCGGGGCCTGCATATTCTGCCGGGCGTCATCGACACGCAGGTGCATTTCCGCGAGCCCGGCCTCGATCACAAGGAGGATCTCGAATCGGGCTCCCGCGCGGCCGTCATGGGCGGCGTCACGGCGGTCTTCGAGATGCCCAACACCGATCCGCAGACCACGACGCCGGAAGCGCTCGCCGACAAGGTGCGGCGCGGCCGCCAGCGCATGCATTGCGATTTCGCCTTCTGGGTCGGCGGCACGCATGAGAACGCGGCCGACGTGCCGGAACTGGAGCGCCTGCCGGGCGCTGCCGGCATCAAGGTGTTCATGGGCTCGTCCACCGGCTCGCTCCTCGTCGAAGACGACGAGGGCATCGCCAACATCCTTCGCCGCACGCGCCGCCGCGCCGCGTTCCATTCCGAGGACGAGGCGATGCTGCGCGAGCGGAAGGGCCTGCGGGTCGAGGGCGACCCGCGCTCGCATCCCGTCTGGCGCTCGGCGGATGTCGCCTTGACCTGCACGCAGCGTCTCGTGCGCATCGCGCGCAACACCGGTTCGCGCATCCATGTGCTGCACATCACGACCGCCGAGGAGATGGCGCTGCTCAAGGATCACAAGGATCTCGTGTCCGTGGAGGTCACGCCGCATCACCTGACTCTGTCAGGACCGGAAGATTACGAGCGGCTGGGCACCTATATCCAGATGAACCCGCCCGTGCGCGATGAACTCCACCGGGCCGCGCTCTGGCAGGGCCTCGACGAGGGCATCGCCGACATTCTCGGTTCCGACCACGCGCCGCATACGCGCGAGGAGAAGGACAAGACCTATCCCAACACGCCCTCCGGCATGACCGGCGTTCAGACTCTCGTGCCCGTCATGCTCGACCACGTGAACGCCAGCCGGCTGACGCTGGAGCGTTTCGTCGACATGACGAGCGCCGGCCCCAAGCGCCTCTTCGGCATCGCAGCCAAGGGCCGCATCGCGGTGGGCTACGACGCGGACTTCACCGTGGTCGATTTGAAGCGCACCGAGACCATCACCAACGCCTGGATCGCCTCGAAGTGCGGCTGGACGCCCTATGACGGCAGACAAGTCACCGGCTGGCCTGTCGGCACTGTCGTGCGCGGCAACGTGGTGATGTGGGACGGCTCGCTTGAGACGCCATCTAAAGGAGAGGTGGTGCGGTTCGAGGAGACGGCTGGAAAATAGGGGCCGCACACCTATCGGCCGAAGAACTGCTTCAGGAACGGGTCGATCTCCTGCCATTGCAGATTCATCGGAATGCTGTGAGGCGTTCCCTCGTAGATTCTGATCCGTACAGGCGTTCCATGGTTGCGGAGCCTATCGGCCAAGCGGCGTGCCTGATGAACCGTGCCGCCGCGATCGTCCTTTTCTCCATGCAGGATGAGAGTGTGCGCCCGGATCTTGTCGGCATAGCGCAGAGCTGCGCGTGAGGCGAAAGACTCCGGCGTCGTGCCAGCTTCGCGCCTGATATAGTCGTCCAGCCCGGGATCGCCGCTGGGATAGGCTTCGCCCAGATCATACACGCCGGCCGCCAGGATCAGGGCCCTGATGCGACCATCCCGTGTGGCCTGCATGGATGCGGTGGCCGCTCCTCCGCTGACCCCATAAACTCCGACGTGATCCTGATCCACGTTGGGCTGAGCCAGAAGATAGTCGAGGGCTTCTTGGAGCACCGCCTGGGAGCGGGGCCCCCAGAAATCGGCAGGACCCGGCGTGGCCCCGTATCCCGGTAACGATACGGCGGCGGCGAGATACCCCCTGTCCTGCATATGGGCCAGCCGACCCTCATCGACGGTTGCCAGACGGGGCCGCTGATCGAGCTTGAGGAAAACACGCGCTCCGGGACGGGGAGGACTCTGATGGCCGTGAAGGAAAAGCATGATCGGCCAAGGTCCTGGCTTATCCGGGCGCATCAGGAAGAGTTCGGCCCCGCCGGGAAGGACAACCCGCTCCTCGAGAGCATCAGCGGGATTCGCCGTGACAAGAGCCGAAAGGAGCAGGAAGGCGATCAGGATGAGACGCATAGGAGAAGTAGGACAGAGGAACCATGTGGGCATATAACACAATGTCGCCGTTCATAATCCTTTCGAGCCGGCATAGCGTCCTTGCGTACGGTGCCGTCTGGCGCGTCCCATGCTCTTGCTCTGTGGGCAGATCGAGGACAGGCAGCTTATCCTGAACGGTGACGCGCTGCAGCTTCAGGCCGCGCCAGCACAATCCTTAGGCTCAATGCTTCAGCGCACCCACCATGGAGAACGCGCCGCTGCGGATCTTGTCGACGAGGGTCGATGCATATTCCGCAACGGCATCCTCACCATAGGTGGCAACGAGCTCGGTGAAGGCCGCGAAGAGGGCGGCCTGCGCCATGCAATCGCCGTCGAGCCCGTCGAGTTCGGCCTCGGCGAAGGCCTCGGTCACATAGCTCAGGGCCGCCTGCTTGATGGCGCTGAGTTCGGGCAGCTCGTTGAGAGGGACGTCGTTGTCGTTCATGATCCAGGCCCCTTTGAGGGGCGGCGCGCGAGTTCGGTTGAATAGTTTCTAGACGTCGCGCCGACCCGCCGCCAGCATCACCTTGCAAGGAGGTTAACGCGAGAGGGGGCGGGTCGAAAAATGTGGATAAGAGGCGTCCGTGCAACACCTGACCCGCACGGCCTGGGTCTCGGGCCGTTCATCTCAACCTCGCTCTGAATGCCTGGCTGGAAACGGCCACGCGTCGTCATCACCGGTCCTACGCCGATGATCCCGATATATTGAAGCGCCGTGCTTTTCCGATGGGGATGGCTGGGACAAGTCCGGCCATGACGTCTAGAGGGACTTCTCAAGAATCGTACCTTTTGCCGGGACATCACCCGCCGTAGCGCCCGGTGATGTTGCGGGCGAGCTGTTCGCCCTCGGCCAGAAAGCGGACGGACGCCTCCTGGGCGGAGGGGGTACAGACCCGGTAGGTGAGCGCATAGGCCTGATAGCCCTTGTTGTAGGCGCCGGCGAGGCGCTCGCGCCGGCCGGGCGTGGTCCCTTCCGCCTCGAGCAGAACCTGCATGCGTTGCGCCCATTCCCTGGCGTCGGGGGCACTGCAGAGGGGGCGCAGCAGGGCAAGCGATCCCATGATCTCGGCAAGCCGCAGCAATTCCTTCTCGTAGGGCGCGGGCGGCGGCTCGACCGCCGGAGCGGGCTCCGCCTGCTGCTGCGGCGGCTGTTGCTGACCGGCCGCCGGTCTCTGCGGTTGCTGCTGCTGGGGCCGGCGCTGCTGTTGGGGCTGCTGCTGCGGCCGGTATTGCGGCTGGGGCCTGTATTGCTGCTGTGGGACGGGCTGGCCCGGCTGCGGCCGGGGCGGAACTCCGAACAGCCGCTCGAAGAAGCCCTGGGCCGCCGCGGGTTGGGGCAGGGCCAGCACAAGGGCCGGAAGGACGAGGAGCAGGCCCGTGCGCTTCATGGCCCCGCGTTCCGACGGGCGAGCCTGAAAGCCTGTTCCAGAATCCCGGTGAGCCCTGCCGTCATTGGCAGATCGGCGATGTCCCGTTCCGTGACCCAACGGATTTCCTTTGCTTCCGGACCTGTCTGGGGTTCGCCCGAAACCCAGCGGGCGGCATGGGCGGCGATGACGACGTGATGCTTTATATGGCCTTTCTCGTCCCTTTCAATGAATTCTACGGGGGCGATCAGGCCGATGAGCTTGGCCTCAACCCCGACTTCCTCGCGAAGTTCCCGCAGGGCGGCCTCGCCCAGGGTCTCGCCGGTCTCGACCAAGCCGCCGGGCAGGGAGAACAGTCCCTCGCTCGGCGGCTTGCCCCGCGCCGCGAGAAGGATGCGACCGTTCCGGATCACCGCCACCGAGGCGGCGAGGATCGGACGGGAGGGATAGAGGCGATCGCTGGTCATGGGGGCGCTGTCCGGGCCGGTGGTTCATCCGCTGCCACGTAACGGGCGCGGGGCCGGATGAGGGCCGCCTGGCTGCGCTGCTCGATGGCATGGGCGAGCCATCCGGCCGTGCGCCCGATGGCGAAGACCGTAAACGCGGTCCCGAACGGCAGTCCATAGGCTCTCTCCATCATGACGAGAGCCACATCGACGCTGGGGCCGCCGCTGGAGGCGTTGGCGATCGCCTTCAGGGTCGTGGCGTCCGAGGCCAGCAGCGGAAGGTTTTCCAGAAGGGCCCGGGCCCGCGGGTCGCCGTCCGGATAGAGCCGATGCCGGAAGCCCGGCGACGGCGCCGCTCCGGGAGCGTCCAGGAAGGCCCTGACCCGCTCCGTCATTCCCCCGTGATACGGGCCGCTCAGGGCTGCCAGACCGGCGATCACCGCGTTCCGCAGGGAGGCGCCCGTCGAAGCCGTGACGCGGACGGCGAAGGCCGAGGAGCTGAGCTCGTGGTCGGCGCACAGGACGAGGGCACGCCGGATCGCATCGGTTGCCTGCGAGGGGACCTCCCAGGCGCGCGCCAGATGTTCGTGAAGCCGCTCCGTGCCCGGATCCGTGCCGGTGGCAGCGGCGGCCATCAGGCGCAGAATCGCGGCCACCTCCGCCGCCCGGGTTTCCCTGCGCGCCGGCTCCGCGAGGAGGCGGACGGCTTGCGCGACGAACCGGTGGAGGCCGACGGCTGGTCCTGGCAGAGGGGCGGGGATCGGAGAGCGGTTGAGGAAGGGATCCTCGGTCAGGCCGCCGACCAGCAGGCGTGTCGTCTCCTCGAGGGGGGCGGTGCGCGACAGGGCGATGGCGTCCTGCCCGCGATAGAAGAGGCGCCCGTCCCTGATCTGCGTGATGCTCGTTTCCAGCACGGGCAGCCCCCAGTCGAGGGCGGTCGCGGCCGCGACCGCAGGACGGCGGAAGCGGGCCTTGCGCTCGACCAGCATCTCCACGTCCGCGACCGCATAGAGCCGCTGCCTGGGATCGTGCGGCGAGGAGAACGAGCGGATCAGGCCCCGGCTCACATAAGCGTAGAGGCTCGCCCGGCTGATGCCGAGACGGGACGAAGCCTCGTCGGCGGATGCGAGATCGAGGGAGGTCGTGCTCATATGTTGATATGTTGATTCAAGATTGACGGTTCGGCAAGGCCGGCGCGAAGCTCTCTCCAACACAGGAGACAATGCATGACCATCGGACTGGACGACGTCGTAGCGGCCGAGACGGCGCTGAGCCATGTGGACGGCGAGGCAGGCCGCCTGATCATTGCCGGGCATGACCTCGAGGAACTCGTCGGGCGGGTGGCCTTCGAGGACGTAGTGGCAATGCTCTGGGAGGGCCTCGTTCCCGACGTGGTCGACCCGAAGGCCCTTCTGAGCGCAGCCCGGCAGAGGGCTTTCACCCATCTCGCGTCGCTCGCTCCGCAGCTCGCCGGCCTCACGCCGGTGGAAGGCATGCGGCTCCTGCTGGCGAGCCTGCCGGATGCGGACGAAAATCATCCTGCCCTGGCCGTCGGCGCGGCAGGCGTTGCGGCCGCCATGGCGGTGCGCGGCGCGCAGGGGCTCGCGCCGGTCGCACCCGACTCGCTGCTCAGTCACGCAGCAGACATTCTGCGCATGATGCGCGACGCGCCCGTTACGGCGGATGAGGCGGATGCCCTCGACACCTATCTCGTGACGGTGATCGACCACGGGCTCAATGCCTCGACCTTCACGGCCCGGGTCGTTGCCTCGACCCAGGCAGGCATCCTGTCCTCCGTCGTGGCCGGGCTCTGCGCCCTGAAAGGACCGCTGCACGGCGGCGCGCCCGGTCCCGTGCTCGACATGCTGGATGCGATCGGCTCGATCGAAAATGCGGATTCCTGGCTCGATGGCGCAATGGCCAGGGGCGAACGCCTCATGGGCTTCGGCCACCGCATCTACCGGGTGCGCGATCCGCGGGCGGACGTGCTGAAAGCCGCCGCAGGTCGGCTGAAGGGAAAGGACAACCGCATCGCCTTCGCGGAGGCCGTCGAAGCCACGGCCCTGAAGGTGCTGGAGCGCCGCAAGCCCGGACGTCGGCTCGACACCAATGTGGAGTTCTACACCGCCATCCTGCTCGACGCCATCGGCGTCCCGCGCGAGGGTTTCACGCCGCTCTTCGCCGCCGGCCGCACGGCGGGCTGGGTGGCGCACGCCATCGAGCAGAGCCGCACCGGCCGCATCATCCGGCCGCAATCGCGCTATGTGGGGACCTGGCCCGCCGAGGCGGCGTAGGGGATTCCTACTCCGCACGCTCCTCCGGCCGCTGCGCGAGGCACGGGTCCAGGACGATGAAGTCCGGGTTCGGCCGGCTGTAGCCGCCGGCGACCGTCACCACCTCTCCGACCTTCATGTCGTTGGTCTGGTAGGTGACGCAGAGCACCTTCGGATCGGGCGCGGTGCCGCACAGGCCGAGATAGGCGAGCGTGCCGTCGAAATGCACGAGGGCGAGCGGCCCCGTCACGCTGAAGTCGACCCGGGTCGCGCCGGTTTCCCGGTCCTTGGTCAACTCCCGGACTTCATGGCATCGCGCCTGGTACTCGGGTTTCATGTCAGGGTCGGC
>JAESFT010000665.1_pt1 | contig 16117 bp, 16 predicted proteins | sample 9269451 | NCBI WGS metagenome assembly JAESFT01 (sample SAMN14502557, study PRJNA617106) | algae metagenome | isolation source: Scytonema hyalinum WJT4-NPBG1 and co-occurring heterotrophs from well... | place: USA: Mojave Desert, Joshua Tree National Park, California | collected 2006-05-25
TTATGGAGTCCTAGTTATTTTGCTGTTTCTGTAGGGGGTGCGCCACTGGAGGTTTTAAAGGAATATATTAAAAATCAAGAAAAGCCGCTCCTTTAGGACGGGGCTTGTATCCCATTATTTTTGGTCATCATAAGCTCTGTCAAATGCCCAAGAATTAGTCATCTTTGCTTATTGAAACTTTTGTAGAACTTTGTAGTATATTAAAAATCTATAAATGTATTTGTCTGTAGTGTAATGCTGACCTACAAACGCGATCTCAAAAATGTTGACTGGGAGGAGATGAAAACAACGCTCAGTCAAGATAAATTTGACAACGGCAGAAATCCTCAACAGCTTAGAGCATCGTTTGCCAACAGCTACGCGAGCTGTATCGCTTATGCAGATAATCGTATTATTGGCACCGCTCGCGCCCTATCTGATGGTATTTGTAATGCTTACATAGTTGATGTCTGGACATTTACGCCTTATCGCCGTCAAGGAATTGCCAGCACAATGATGCGAATGCTATTGGACGAGTTACAGGGTCAGCATATTTGTTTATTTACAGATGAAGCTTTAAACTTTTACAAAAAACTTGGCTTTACTAAGGGAGAAACCTGTATGGAAAACGTTATCGGTAAATGGTTGGTCAACACATGAGTAACACAGAGTTAATATTTCACAATACTTGTTATTTAATGGCTAATAACTAACTGCTCATGGTTATTAGCTATTAGCCATTAGCCACTAGTCTCTACTGATTAAAGGCTTGAGGTTTTGCCAGTTTGCGCTTGCGTTTCAATCGGCTTAACGTCGGTGTAGCCCATTTCACCGACAATTGTCCGCAGCACGGACATTTGCTCTTCAAAATCCAATCCTTCTATTTGGGAAAGCACATTGTTAATTGCGTCAGTTGCTTTGTAGTTTTGTGGCATATCAACGACTTGATCGCCCATAGATACCGCCCAAACATACCAAACAAAGAGCTGGTTGTTTTCTTTTATTGCACCATAGGCACGAGAATATTCCGTATCATCGCGGTTGACAATTTGCCGCATGATTGAAAGTTGTTCGTCGTCAGACAATTCATAATAGTTTCCTAAGAGCTTTGGCGCTAGTTCTGGTTCGCCAGCAGCAGGAGCAGCTGGAGTAATTGAGTCCCCCATTTTCTTATAAACAAAATACAGCCAAGCGAGTTTGGCATCAGTATCCAAACGGTTAAATGCTTCTACTACTTTTTGAGTTTCATTACTAAGGGCTTGAGGAACATTTTTATCGTAATTTGCAGTCATAATTTATCTCCAGAGCTATTTAATATGTCAATCTAGGGGTATCAGAGTTTGAGAATCAGTATCCACCCCCAAGAGAAAGAGTTTTAAAAATTGGAAAAATATGATTTTATATACCTTTTAATAGAGGTAAAAGTCTATCCAGCGATACCAAGGATAGAAGAGCTTTTTTTGTTAAAATGCGGCATTGATAGAGAAAATTTTGGAGAAATGAATAATGCCGGAAGAAATAAAACCCAACCAATCACAAGCTCCTACTCATGACGCACAATTAGCGGCTGACAACATAGCGAGCGGTGAAGAAAAAACTCCAACCGTCGATATGGAAGCAGATTATCAAGCTGCACAACGACTCAGCGTTAGTGAAATTGACCGCACTGGTGAAGGTGCAAAAGCAGCCCAAGAAGCGACTGCACCTAAGCAGGAAGTGAGCGAACCTCAACAGACAACCACACAAGCCCAGCCAACTGGTAATCCCAGTGATTACATAGATATGGCGAAGGAAGTTGGTGGTTCCCGAAATCAAGGTGGAACTAATGTTACTGACGATTTGGTAGAAAAAGCTAAGGAAAAGGGTCAACCGAAAAAGTAAATTTGTCTGTATTTAGTAAAAAATCAATTTTAAAAAAGCTCGACCTATATTAGGTCGAGCTTTTAACAATTTTATGGTATGTGTCTTTTGAAGTCTTAAGAACTACTTGATAGAATTGCCTGCTTTCAGAAGCAGATCTCCAAGTTGCTTCACCTTAGTAGCAACATCACCTGTTGCATCAGCACCAGCACCTTTTGTGTCCTCGCCCAAATCGATGAGAATCTTAGATATTGTTGCTTTGTCACCACTTTGGAGTGCCTGTTTGAGTTCACCCAAATCTTCTGCAATATCATTTCCTTGGAGCTGTTGTTGCCAACTGTCGATGACAGCGATGGCTTGCTCAGCAGGTATGGAAGTTAGACCTCCTTGTAAAGCAGAGATCGTGGTATCGATGTCAGCCATAACTATTTTCCTATGCTAGGTGTTTTTTCGTGAATGACTCGGAACCTTGGTATTGAAAACTACTTTCATACCAAAGTTTATTTTTCTTAATATGAACATAAAAGTCCTCATCCTACAGACGTATCTATACTTGTATAACTTATGAGCTATTTACAGATTGACACGTAAGGTGTAATCTTTGTAATATCTATGGAATGTATTTAAATCTTATTTATAGCGGTTTTCAATTGGGTTCAATACATCAAAGAATTAAGGAACACCAGCCTGTAGCAGATGAAGCTGTACTTTCTCCGGATGAGAACCGCTATCATTTTGGTAGCAAACACTCCTGTTACTGAGCTATATCAAACCTATTTAATTTGTAAAAATCACGCATATTTAGATTCCCGGCTTCTTGAAGAAGTCAGGAATGTTGTTCATATTCACGCGTAGCGTATCGGTAGGGCTTATGATTTACAATTGCTAGATATCAATTGGTCATAACTTTTGCAACAAATCTGTTTTTTCAATTATCTTGGCTTAAGCCTTTAATTACTTCCAACAATTCGTAGGGTTCCTGAATCAAAAAATCTGGATTTTGTTTTGCTAGCACTTCCTGTGAATTGAAACCCCAAGTCACTGCAATTACCTTAATATTTGCTTTCTTCGATGCTTCTATATCTCTGGTTTCATCTCCAACATAAATAACTTCTTGAGGTTTGATTTGTTTTTGTTTTAATACGTTGTTAATGATTGTTGTTTTTCCAAAGATTGTGACGCCTGAGTAAACAAAATCAAATAAGTTATCTAAATCATTAACTCTGAGAAAATCTGTAACATTCTCTTGAGAATTAGAAGTTATAATTCCTAATCTGTAACCGTTATTGTTAAGCACTAGTAAGGTTTCTTTAATTCCTGAAATTGGCTTTAATTCTTTGATTTTGCTTTTCAACTCAGATTTTACTTTTTTAACCAAAAAAGGTATTTTCAAAATTGAAATTCCTGAGTACTTGATGATTTCCCTAGAATTCAAGTTTCTCAGGAGGGCAAGTTCCTCTTGGGTGATTGGTATATAGCCAAACTTTTGGGCTAAACCATTGGCTATACTTACCAACGCATCTACTGTATCAGCAATTGTGCCATCAAAATCAAAAATGATTACTTTCTGGGTCATTCTTTCCCCTGGTGGAATGCGTTTAGATTAGCACGGGCATTCCGTCGTAACATATCTGGTTTAATCCGCCGCAACGCCGATGCCGGAAATTGTCTATCCCACTCTTGATCTGAGATTTGCGCTAATTCTACCAGCTTGGGCGCAACATTCCCAGCGTACGGCTCAAACTCTGCAACATCTGTTTCTTTGGCGAAGCGCTGATTCCAAGGACAAACTTCTTGGCAGATATCACAACCAGCAACCCAACCCTGTAAATGGGGTGCCACTGTCTCGGGCAATTCTTCATCTCGATTTTCAATTGTATGATAGGCAATGCAGCGATTGGCATCCACCACAAACGGATCGGTAATCGCGCCTGTCGGACAAGCTTCCATACAACGAGTACAACTACCGCAGTGTTCTGTATGCGGGCGATCGCTCTCCAACTGCAAATTCGTCAGCACTTCCCCTAAAAATACCCAAGAGCCATACTCCCGTGTTATCACATTACCATTCTTGGCAATCCAACCGATGCCAGCTTTTTGCGCCCATACTTTATCTTGCACTGGACCTGTGTCTGCATAATATCGTGCTTGAATGCCTTCATGAAGTCCTTGCAGCCAAGTTGTCAGTGTCTTGAGTTTTTTGTGCATCACTTTGTGATAATCCCGTCCCCAAGCATAACGGGAAATTTTAGCGTATTCTGTTCCTTCGGGACGTTTTTGAGGTGTGTAGTAGTTAAGGGCAACACTAATTATAGTTTGCACCTCTGGCATAACCTGACGAATATCTTGCCGCTTCGGATTTGCCATCCATTCCATGTCCGCACCATAACCAAGCGCTAGCCAAGCTTGCAATCTTTGCGTCTGTGTTACATCTTCCCGGTCTACTGCAGCAATCCCAACCTTATGAAATCCTAACTCTAGAGCTTTTTTTTTCACCTCAGTGGTGTTTGTTCCCGGGGATCGATTCATTTGTCTTATTTTAATTTGCCCACTCTCTGGCTCCTCTATTTTACACCATTCAGTCAATACGCCTATTTCTTTTTGCTACTTCCCCTATTTGTAAATTTTATTTGCAAATCGTAAATTAATAATGCAATATGTAAATCGAGAGGCAACAAAAAAATACAAGCCTCCTACTTATTTGCAGCGTAATAACTAATCGACTGTGGGGCAATCATGACTTTTACAACTGATTCAGCACAAAGCCGTTACCCCAATCCTTTCAATTACAGCACTCAGCCTGGTGATGCTGTACTTTCCGTGGCTGTGTTCCAAAGCCTAAGCGTGGACGACCAGTTGGCAGTATTTTGGTATGCTTACACAGAGATGGGTCGTTCCATCACACCAGCAGCTACAGGTGCAGCGCGTTTACAGTTAGCCGAAGGTCTGTTAAATCAAATTAAGCAGATGTCTCATGATGAGCAGTTACAGGTCATGCGTGACCTGGCTGCTAAGAGAAATACCCAGATTTCTCGCTCCTACGGTATTTTGAGTAACAACACCAAATTGGCGTTCTGGTACGAATTATCAGAACTTATGGTTCAAGGCTTCGTCGTTCCCACGCCAAGCGGCTATCAACTCTCCCGTGATGGTGTCAAAGTATTAGAAGAACTTAAGCAACTTGATTTTGGTCAACAAATTACAGTTTTCCGCAAAGTCGTAGCTGACATGGGTGTTGATCCCCTAGCTGACTAATCTTCTTTCCATCTCTTCCCAACCTTCCATATTCCATTCCTCGTTCCTAGGCTGTTTTGTCTGGGAACTTTTGTTTTATCTAAATCCTACGTACCATAAAAATGATTTGTGCTTATTTGGGCAATATACCTCGAAAGTTGCTTTCGAGTCCGGTGACTTTTGTATTCAAATAAATTGTGAGCTAGCGTGATACAGGTAAATCTATGGCAGCTGCTGAATTTACACCCACAACTGTAGATGAAACACTCCAAATAGAGGGAATTACAGAACCAACTATACTGCGTTACTTCCTAACTTTGAACACAGGGAAGTTTGAGGAGACTGCTGCTTTGTTTGCAGAGGATGGTGTTATGCATCCGCCGTTTGAATCTGGTATTGTGGGGCGAGATGCAATTACTCGCTATCTGCAACAAGAGGCGCAAGATGTGAAAGCTTACCCTCGTGAGGGTGTTAGCGAGACGTTGGATGCAGAGCAAATCCAATTTCAGGTCACAGGCAAAGCACAAACTTCTTGGTGTGGTGTCAATGTCTTGTGGACAATTATCCTCAACCAACAAAGAGAAATTCTTTACACGAGAATAAAACTTTTAGCCTCTCCCCAAGAGTTACTCAATTTGCGGCGGTGAAGAGACTGACACAGAAACGCACCTGACATGAAGACCTTTTTCTGCGCGTCAGGTGCGTCTCATGATCTCGGCATCAAGTTTTAGCTCTTGGTAACTGCTGCTTGCTCAAAAGAACGCATGAGCAACTTTCGTCCTAGCTCGATATGTTTAGGCGCACATTGCCAATTTGGGTGTGCAGTCATCAACAGACTATCTAAAGTTTCTTGATCAAAAAGATGCCAGACCCAAGCGTTATTGATTTGGGCTTCAACAGCATAACAGTTTGGGCTGACACAGTGAATTATGCAACCACTGGCAACTCTAGCCAAAGTCATTTGTTCTCCAGGTTGTAGTGAGCGAAACTCTCCGATAGTCTGCTTCAACTCACTTATGGACGACACCGTTAACCCAGGAATCCCTATCGTGAGATTTTTGTCTCCATTTACCGCAATCCAGTAATGACGACTAGGGTCGATTCCCTCAAGCCAAGGTAATTCATCATCAAGGCGATACCGTGGTGACAAACAAATCGAGGGTTCCATAAGCGAAATCATGAGTTTCTTATAAAATAGTTATTAAAATTCAGCACTAGACGTTGGGCTAGGGCGATCGCCATCTTATGACAAAGTCATTCCTCGCAAAGCTACATAATCTAGCCCTGCAAAATGAGAAAAAACAAGCTTCTATTCTAATAATTAATGATTAGAAGCTATAGTTCAAATAAACTTAGCAAAAGTTATTAACTTTGTTAATATTTCTTAAAACCTTTTGTGATGTTGCTCTATTTAGGGCATTTAGCAGCAGTTGACCCCACATTAGCACCTGAGGTATGGGAGATAAGCGTTACTTGCCCTTTGCCGTTGAACACCCAGCCAGTAGCAGGTACAATTGCCACAGCGTCAGGTTTAGATGGTGGTTTAGCTGCGCTTCCTTCTGAACGTTGCTGCTGTGTTGTGATTTCTGAGATGCGAGTATCTAACCAGACTACATCATTGCTGAGCATCTCGTAAGGGCTAGGAGGCAAACCGCCGCGTCCGGTGACAATAAATTGATTGCCCCCTGATTTGGCAAATGCGGCACATCCACTGTTAATTGGCGCTGAGACATCAGCGACAACTATGGGCAGTTCCACTAATCCCCGGCTTGGATCTACATTGGGATTGTTGATAAGTACAGTGCCATTGAATTGAGGTCCCGCTTGAGAAGTCGCGTTGATGTCACTGAACGTTTCACTTCGCGTCACAGAAGGGCTGATCTCAAACCCATACACGCCAGAGCTAGTAATTGTGATGTTACCTCCCTGTCCTTTCTCAGCGGTAGCAACGATGTTGCTGTCTTCATTATTGGCCGTGACGACAAAGCCATTGGGGCTAGAAATAGTAATATTACCGCCCTTGGCATTATTGCGAGCTGCAGCAGATATCTGACTTTGGCGGCGCATCAAGATGTAATCTCGCACGTTCAAATCGATATTTCCACCCTCACCAAATGCAGTTGCTGCTTGGAGTTTTCCTTGAGTGTCCAAAGAGATAGAGTTAGCTGTGATTTTCAATGAGCCAGCATTTCCTTGACCATCACTACTAACATTTATTTGTCCGCTATCTTGAACTTGCAACTTTCCAGTAGTAATCTCCACGTTTCCACCTTTACCTGTGGAAGTCCTAGATGTATTGGCATATACCCCACTAGGATCGCTATAGCCTTCATTACGTATACTCTGTGCCTGTCTCCTATCTCTGTTTTGTACTTCGTTCAATATTTCATTGAACCCAGAAATATTGCCGGAGATAATGATGCGGTCTGTGTTGTTGAAGGTAATGTTACCTGCATCACCACTGCTAGAGGCAGTGGTGCGAAGTTTTCCGCCCCCAGTCAATTCCACTACCTTAGCATTCACATTGATATTACCCCCCGCAAAAGCTCCTTGAGTTTCTGCCCTTAAATTCCCACCATCTGCTACACGTAAAGTTCCACTCGGAACATTGATGTTAATATCACCAGCCTTCCCTGTGGCATTTCTCCCAGCGTTTGTCAGTATACGAGTAAATGTGAATCCTCCGCGAGATTTTCCAATCAATGAAACAGGAAGCCTGCCTGAGATTTCTACTGTATCTGTAGCATTAATCTCAATACTACCGGAGTTACCACCCAAGGCACTTTCTGATCTCACCTGCGATCCGTCAGTTATAGAAACAGACCGCCCAGATATGTTTATATTACCTGCATTACCTTGGGGAGAGACGAAGTTTGCTGTAGATCCGATATTCGTCGAAACCAAGCTACTTTGCACAGATATAGGACCTGAGGATTTTAATGTGATGTTTCCAGAATTTCCTCTAACAAAGCTTGTACTAACAAGCGAGCTATTGTTTGCTAAGGACACGGCCTCATCACCTCGCAGTAATATCTCTCCTCCACCGTTGATCGGGGAAAAACTGCTGGCAGTAATATAAGCATTGTCTAAAGAGATAGAACCGTTGGCTATGACTGATACATTTCCAGCACCTTGACCAAAATTGGTGCTATAGGTGGAAATCACCTTATTCTCGTTTTGTTCACCCCGCCCAATTAAAGTGATCGAGCCATTGGTGGCTTCCAATGATACGTTGCCGCTACGTCCCCTTCCAAAAGTAAAGTTGTTGCTGTAGCCACTTGCATCAATTGCAGGTTTATCATTTGAAGGATTTGTACGATTCGCAAAATTTGTTTCATAAGGTGGATTATCTATCAAAATCTCACCAGCTTTAATATTGATATTACCTGCATTGCCGTTCCCCAAAGTCCGGGTGCGAATTTGTCCGCCATTCACTTCAACTTTACTGGCATTAATATTGATGTTGCCAGCGTTACCAGTAGCACCTGGTTCTACCACGTTGTTGAGTTGGCTATCCTGAATGATTCTGACCACCCCTGTGGCATCCAGCGTCACATCTCCTGAAGGTGAACCAACTGCTTGGGACCCATTAATACCAGCAGAAATGCGACTTCCTCGGGTAATATCTATGTTCCGGGCGGTAACTGCTACACTACCCAAACCTGTATCAGTGACATTAACTCTGGCTCCATTGCTAAGGGAGACATCTGCTCTGGCTACATCCTGTGGAACACTTAAGGAAAAATCATTACCATTTAGATTCACGCCCACTGTTCCTGAACCAGCAACTCCTGCCAACTCAACCCGACCATTTAAAGCTTGCAACAAGCCGCCATCTAAACTGACATTACCGCCAACAAGTGCCAAACTTTTACCCTGTTGTACCTGTAACTGCGATTGATTTCGGATGCTTGCGGGACTTGCTCCAAATTGCAAACCAAGAGGGACACTGATAGTTAAAAGAGGTGTTGTTTGGGGAGCAGTCGCACTAAAGAATGTGCCATCTGCAAAATTCAGACTTTCTGCTGTACTTGCAAAGAATGAGCCGCCAATGCTCAAAGAGGCATTAGGACCAAAAATAATCCCATTGGGATTAATTAAAAATAGGTTTGCTGTACCTAGGGTGCGAATTAAGCCATCAATATTAGATATAGACCCACCCGTCACTCTACTAATGATGTTTTGAATATCAACCGTATTGTTAAATAAAGCTTGGCTACCAGTGGAAACAGAGAAATCTTTGAAACTGTGGAACAGATTACCGCCTGCTTGGGTTCCGCCAGTGATATTGAAGGTATTGCCATTGATGTTGATGATGGAATTATTGGGTAAAGTGCTATCCGGAATGATTTGGGCTACCGCACATTTTCCAGAGAAAGGCAATACACAAGCGATCGCTATACCCAAAAACCAACCACAACGAGTACTCATTGCCGACATTGCCTTCCTCCACCACAAGCAGTTGCTGAACCAAGGTTACGCGACACTAATATCAAATAAATTGCGTCTACCCTAAGTAACCTTTGCCTAATTTTCAATCTTTGGTAAGAGTTTTGCGTGAAACTCGCTATTTTCTTTACAAATATTGATTAATATATTGGCGGCAGTAATATGTGCATTGGTGCGTACTTTGTATCAGCAACGCCAGAGACGTGTTACCAAGTAGTCAAATCGTTTAACAATTCGCTCATTCGTGTATATTTCGCTCCCAGTCTTCCACCCATTCTTCTAGTTTTTCTCTTAACAACGATTGCCATCCTGGTATTGCCTTTATCTTTTCCCTCAATCCAGGTTTAACTTTAAGCTGAAAAGGAATCTTGTCTAAAGCTTCATCTCCCTGTGGTCTAAACTTTGGAAAAGGCATGGTGATTTATAGATAAACTAGTATACTAGGTAGCATAGCAAAAATCCGTCCAGCCAATGTATTCGTTAAAGCTAGAATTAAAAGCTAAAATACGTGCGGTGAGCAGGGCGTTGGACGGGTTCCCCAGCTTGAAGCGACTGCGTTCGGCAAAGCCGTGCCGGAGGCATACCCGGAGGGCAAGCGCGAAATCAACGCCTGTGGACAGGAGTCGAGCCGTCTCCCCTGGACGAAGCAGGAAACAAACATCAAAATGTTCGAGTTATTCGACTTGAGCGATTTGTGTAAGTTTTGTATTGCACATAGGTTTGGTATTCACCAAAAAGTGCGAGGCGCAGCCCCTTACCTTCGCTACGTCCTAGAGCGAAGGCAAGGGGTATCGCCTGTAGTCAAAAAATTAAATCAACAATAAACTATACAGGTTGGGGTGCGCGTTGAGTGACTTTTGGCAAAGTCACTTCTAACTTCAGACAGTTAGCACCATTAACTTCTAACTGGTACTCCACCTTGTCCATAAGACGATGCATAATTAGCCAACCATAGCCCCCTTCTTGTTTGTCTGTAGGATTTGGAGGCAAATAGCTGGATAAATCGAAGCCTTTACCCTGATCCCAAACTTCCAGAACAATATCGGTATCTTTTAGTTCCAAACGAATTAAAACTGGCAGATAAGGCTGATCCTTATGAGCATGACGCACCACGTTAGAGTAGGCTTCTACCAAAACCAGCCGCAAGCGGCTTGATTGCATTGACCAATCAACTGAACCTTTAAACTGGACTTCCAAGCATCCTAGCAACCAGTTTTCTACTATGGTTAAAAACTTCAAGTCGCTTGGTACATGAAGCTCACTTTTCATCACTTAGAAAACCTCCAGCGAAAGTATAGTTTGGTCATCTTCTTGAACTAAGTTGTTTGCCTGGATACGCGCTAGTAAATGGTTAAGATGAAGTGGTTGGGCTTCATTCTTAAGGAGTTGCCAAAGACCTTCTTGATTCAGCATAGAACGGCTGACTCGTTGATCGCTATCCACGGAGCTACGGTATAAATTTGTACCTTTTAAAACTTTAGATTCAGTAATACCATCACTCGCTAGCAGCAGGATATCTTGGGGTGCAAGAACCAACTGACTAGACTTTGCCTGCCATATAGGGAAAATACCTAGGGGAACGCTGCGTACCTTAAGATACTGCGGGGTTTCCACAGTTGTCTCTTGGCGTGACCACAGGAGGGGATATATATGTCCTGCATTAGCATAAATAAGTTCCCTGGTGGTGGGAGTATAACGAGCTAAGACGACGGTGATAAAGTAATTGTTGCTGATCAAATCATCACTGAGAGCATGGTTGACATTTTGCATGACCACATTCGGCAGAGGTGGTGATTCTTGAGACAACTCTCGGCGCAATAGCGAAATAGCACTAGCCATGAACAAAGCTGCTGGGACACCCTTACCAGAAACGTCTCCCACCGCCAACCACAAGTCTCCTTTGGGATGGGCAAACACTTCAAAAAAATCCCCTCCGACTTCACGAGCTGGCTGGCAACAGGCTTGTACTCTCACACCCTTGATGTGGGGCATGGTTTGGCGCAGCAGGTTATTTTGAATTTGGCGAGCAACTTCCAACTCGGCGCGGATTTGCTGTTGTTTCTCTTGAAGGCGTTGATAGAGTTTTGCCTGGGAGAGGGCTAAGGCTGCTTGTTCAGCAACACCTGCAATGAGCTGGATATCTTCTTCTTGCCAAGAGCGAGCGTGGTGATCATGGTTGAGGGCAAGAACAGCAAGCAGGTTTTGCTGGTATATAAGTGGTACTACCAGTTGCTGACAAGCTTTCTCATCATTTGTATACTGAGCAAGTTGATATTGACGGCTTTCCAAAACCTTCTCAATCAAAGGATTTGGGTCGAAATAACAACTTGATGCTAAAGATTTCGGATCTTGGTAGCAGAACTCGTCTAGTGTGAGGCGATCGCCCTCCACTGGTCTGAGCAGGCAACAACTGGCTTCAAAAGCCTGTCCTATTGTTGCTACAATTTTTTGTAGCATACTGTTGTAGTCTAAAGACTCGCGAATCGCTGTTGTGACTGCATTAAATAAAGATTCTCGCCGCAAAGCGCGACTCAATTCTTGTGTGCGTTTTTTGACGACTCGATAGATGTCTACTGCTTGCTCAACAACTGCCTTAAGTCGGTCGGGTTTCCAAGGTTTAGTGATGTACTTGAACACCTGACCAGAGTTTATCGCCTCTACCAAATCTTCGACATCGGTAAAACCAGTCAGCAAAATCCGCATTGTATCAGGAAAGCGCTCCACAGTTCGACCGAGAAATTCTGTGCCATTCATCTGTGGCATTCTTTGGTCAGAGATAATGACAGCCATCTCGCCTTCTTTGTCCAAGATATCCAGCCCAGTGAGAGCATCAGTTGCTCTATACACCTGAAAGTCTCGTCTAAAAGTGCGGTAGAGTAAATCAAGATTATCAGGCTCATCATCTACCACCATGAGCTTCAGTCTGGCTACCTCTATCTCAGTCATACTTGAGTTGACTTTCTAGATGCAATGAGTTGCGAGGTAGCGTTTTGTTGCTGCCTCCCGATGATTGAAAAAGAATTAGAAAAACAAAAGTAAGTAGAATCTATCCAATTAGATAGCATAATTATCTCAAAATTTTATGTAAATTTTGATATAGTCTCCTCAGAGTTTGCCACACAAAAAATGCGAACTCTATCCCACCAATCCAGAACGCAAAGCGCGGACTGCGGCTTGCGTGCGGTCATCGGCGCACAGCTTGTTCAAAATGTTTCGGACGTGTGTTTTGACAGTTCCAACTGTGATGTAAAGCCTTTCCGCAATCACCGCATTGCTACAACCTTCTACAATCAATTGCAAGACTTCTAATTCCCTTTCTGTTAAGGTGTAAGGGTCTATGATATCATTTGGCTGATTCTCAGCGGAGCGTGAGTTACTATCAACACTCTTATTGTCTAATGTTGTGAGTTCGGGTTTGGGTGGATTTTGTTGTGCTTGTTGCAAGACAATGCGAGCGATCGCCGGATCAATCCAAGCGTTACCGTTGTAAGTGACTCGCACAGCTTCGAGCAAATTATCGAACCTAATATCCTTCATACAGTAAGAGTCAGCCCCTGCCGCAAAAGCTGCTAGCACCGCTTCTTTGTTATCCCGCAGTGTCAAAATCAATACCTTTGTTGCTAACTCTTCTCCATGAGCTGTCGATTTCACCTCCCGTGTGAGCTCAATTCCATCTTTATCTGGTAAACCGATATCGACAATTGCAATATCTGGTTGTAGAGTTTTTAACATCTTCAAACCTTCTACTGCATTGGTCGCTTCTCCGACAACTTCAATTTCTTCCTTTTGCAGCAGCGCTGTCCGAATACCCACACGCGTGAGGTCATGATCTTCAATCAAAGCAACACGAATTTTAGCCATGGTCTATTACCGCCCTTACACTTAAAAGCTGTAAAATTGAGTTTACAAAAAAGTCTCAGGAGATGCAGTTTCAAGGTGCCTGTGGAAAAATATAGGAGAGCTTTTTGAGTTAGACTAGCACAGAAACGCGTTGGCTCCGTGCCCTTTGCCATTCACCAAGAAAATAGCACTCATTGCCTCCACTGCTCATACGTCAGGTTCATAAGTCGTGGAGTTGCTGAATCTCCTGAAGAACATTAGCTTCAACAATAAAAGTAAAAATGAAAAGTACTGCTCCTGCTTAGCAGTGCCTGATATTGATAAGTTCTATTCTGCATTCTGATTGCTATAGCGAGTAAACTAACACCTAAATAGATAGCACAAGCCATGCCCAAATTTGTGACTTATTGGAGAAGTATGCTACATGGGCATTGGGGTAGCATAGCATATGTTTAACTAATAGACCGTCTCTTGCGCTATAAGTCTTACCAGATGATAACCATGCCTATTTGGCACACAACGATGTCAAGAATTTGTAAAATTCCCATCATAAGCTTTTGGAAACAATTTGATAAGCTATTGTTCTATCTATATAGTTGGTGTGAGGCTCGTTAAGAATAGGCTATGTCTGAACTGCCTAGAAAGTTTTCAGTATTAGGGCTACCAGTTCATGTGATGAGTAATTATCCAAGCTGGTTGCTAGAATGCCTGCAAGAAGGCATGGGAGTTCATGTGGTCACGCTCAATGCAGAAATGACTATGCAGGCAGAGCGGAATCCCTCTCTAGCTAAGGTCATACACAGTGCCGAGTTAGTGATTCCAGATGGAGCAGGGGTGGTTCTCTACCTCCGATGGCTATTGCGCCGAAAAGTTCAAAGAACTCCCGGAATTGAACTCGCAGAAACACTGTTGCAAGAAATTGGGCAACTGGGAACGGGTACAAAAGTATTTTTTTATGGAGGAGCGCCTGGTGTAGCCGCAAAAGCATCAGAGTTTTGGCTTTCTCAAATTCCAGGTTTAATCGTAGCGGGCAGTCATTCCGGCTTCCATTCCCCACAAGAAGAAGAACAATTGCGACAAACTCTTACCCAACTGCAGCCACAAGTTATTTTTGTTGGCTTGGGAGTTCCACGTCAAGAGTTATGGATTGCTAACAATCGCCATTTGTGTCCTCAAGCAATATGGATTGGTGTTGGAGGCAGTTTTGATATTTGGTCAGGGGTGAAAACTCGCGCTCCTGCTTGGTTGGGAGATAATAATTTGGAATGGCTGTATCGGCTTTATAAAGAACCTTGGCGCTGGCAACGGATGTTGGCTTTGCCTGAGTTTGCCCTGAAAGCTCTTATTTATCGCTTTGTTCAAGTTTTTGGGGTAGGTGTAGCGTCGAATTAGTCACTAGGGGGCACGGCATTACCGTACCCCTAGTGACTAAGAAGGAACTCAGTTGTCACAACTGAGCAATTTTTTAGAATAAACACACAAAAAGCTTATGGTGTTGGCATATGCGCCTCCTGCCTTTTTGTACTAGTTAATAACAGAAACTAAAGTCATCAATGGTGAATTGACCATCAAAAGCACAGAAGGTAACACGGTGAATTTCATCCGCTGATAAGGATAATAAGGTGTTGGGAGGCGTAGCACAGTCAGAATTGGCAAGATTTGCTCCCGGTAGTACCGTTTGGGTCAGTAATTGGCGATCGCGTCCGTATGCTGAAAACACAAGCCGCTGTGAACTGGTCACATAGGCACTGACAAAATGAACAGGACGCAGAAAAGTTGCTTCTAAAGATTCGTTCTTACGCGCTCCCATTAAGACTACCAGACCGGAGTGGGTAGGAAATGCTGGATTTGACGGCTGTATTGCTATACAATTATTAAAAACGACGCCCCATTGCTCGTATTGTCGCTCCACTGCTTCAAAACATCTCAAATCTTCCAGATTCAAATAGATACAGGTTGGTACAGCTACCACTGCGCTGTCAACTTCTTGTTCGGTTTGACCCCGCGAGGCGTAATCTACAATCTTACTGGAAAACTCAAAATTGTGAAGAGAAAATTTTTCGTCTTCAATGGTTTGCTTTGTTTGCGATTGAAGACTAGCCTGTTTTACCACGACACCCCGCTTTGTCATTGTCTAGAGAACATTTAGATCAAAAATTACATAGGTGGTAGTTTTTGTTTTTACCGAACTGCATTGCATCCTAGGTTCAAGAGCTAGTTAATCAGCAAGCAGGACGAAGCACACCTGAATTTACTAGATGATTTTGATGAGCGTTTCTAGTTTTCTTGACGCTCACTAAGTCAGTAATGTTTCTGATAGAATACCATAAAAATTTGCTGTGGGGTTTCACCCCTAAGTTATAGCTGCTACCAGTACAATGATATGCATAATAGTATCTGAGAGCCACAAAAACTTTAAAAGTAGAAAAAAAGTTACCAAATCTTCATTAAGTAGTCTAGGAATTTTACGTCCACTTTATTATTTATTAGAAGTAGAGATCACCAGCCTTTGGATATGATGTATTTGTATCGGTAGGCGGGCGGGTAAACAAAAGTGGGAAACAAAGAAGATCGGGAGGGAGATGGAACAGAGGCGGGTGTAGGGCAAGAAAATTAACGACTAATAACTTGTCAACAACCCAGGTCTAAAGACGCTGGGCTTCTAGCCTAAGTCCAAGGACAGTAGTTGACCCGACTAAGTACCTCGTGTACTACGTTATTGGCAAGTGTTCAAGTTCCTACCTACAGATGCGAA
>JAESFT010000666.1_pt1 | contig 16071 bp, 18 predicted proteins | sample 9269451 | NCBI WGS metagenome assembly JAESFT01 (sample SAMN14502557, study PRJNA617106) | algae metagenome | isolation source: Scytonema hyalinum WJT4-NPBG1 and co-occurring heterotrophs from well... | place: USA: Mojave Desert, Joshua Tree National Park, California | collected 2006-05-25
GACGAATATCTAGGCGCCATCCTGAAGCTCTGCCAGGATCGCCGCGGCATCCAGAAGAACCTGACCTATGTCGGCGGCCGCGCCCAGCTCACCTACGAGCTGCCGCTCAATGAAGTTGTGTTCGACTTCTACGACCGGCTGAAAAGCATCAGCCGCGGCTACGCCAGCTTCGACTATCACCAGATCGGCTATCGCGAGGGCGACCTCGTCAAGATGAGCATCCTGGTCAACAACGAGCCGGTCGACGCATTGAGCATGATCGTCCATCGCGGCACGGCCGAGACGCGCGGCCGCGGCATGTGCGAACGCCTGAAGGACCTGATCCCCCGCCACCTCTTCAAGATCCCGATCCAGGCCGCGATCGGCGGCAAGGTGATCGCGAGAGAGACCATCGCCGCGCTGCGCAAGGACGTGACGGCGAAATGCTATGGCGGCGATATCTCGCGGAAACGCAAGCTGCTCGACAAGCAGAAAGAGGGCAAGAAGAAGATGCGGGAGTACGGCAGCGTCTCCATCCCTCAAGAGGCGTTCATCGCCGCGCTCCGCATGGGCGACGAAGGCTAGCTGCTGGACAGGCAGGAAATGGGCAGGAACCCTCGATACCGGGGATCGAGGAAGCCCTAGTTCTGGCACGAAGACGATGCGGAACGCGCAGCGACCGTTAGCGCGGTGCGCTAGCGCAGGTGGATGGCTTCTGAGGTTGAGAAGGGGGCTTGCGTAGCAATCGCCGATTTAGACGAGACACCGCGACATCACTGGCCGGCGCGCGAAACTCGGAAAACTAGGGGAGGCGATAGACTAATGCAGCCACAACCTGAGTTCTATAGCCTAGCTGCACGATCGCATTTTGCCAAGAACGCAGCAAAGCCTTCGGGTAGCGGTGAGCGAGACGCGAGCGAGCCGAGACTCATCTCATCGTGCTTCAGCTTGGCATCCTGACCGATCGGTGGAGGGAAGAGGCCATGGCGAGCATTCCTATATTCATCACAGAGTCGGTCGAGCCATCCTCGGAAAAACTTGTACGCGAACTTACCTCGATAGCGCTCGCCAGGATCAAGCTGCTTAAACTCTTCTTCAAGCTGCTGAGTAGCCTCTCCCAAAATCGGGAGAGCTATCGCCTCCTCCGCCGGAGGATTACACGGCTGCACATGTCCTAATTCGACCGCAGCTAACTTTGCCAAGGAGGTAGGAATGTAGTTGTCGATCTCGACACGGACGCGCCGAGCGAAGAATATCCGCCGATTCAACTCCGAAGCTATTTGTAGGAAGTCCGCGTAGTCTGCTTCGAACAGCATGCAAACTTTTTCGCGCATAGCCCTATCCCCACTGCCCGGAAAGGCCACTTTGATCGTTTCGTCAAGAACCTGCCTGTCTACTAAGTAGTTCTCGATTGAATAGCGATCCAACATGAACACGAAATCGATGCTCTCAAATCCTTCTAATTCGTCAAAATCTCTATCAACTAGAAAGGCGACGCCTTCATTTGCGTTTGAAAGATCTCTGGCTAGAACATTCCTGAGCTTCTTAACTTCACGCTTGCCTGAACAAACGAAAAACTCGTACGCTAGATCTGGAGCGACGCGCTGAATCCAGTAGGAGTAGGCGATTTTGTCGTCGTCGCCCTCGACTGCGAAGATCAGGCCGCTGGGATAGCGGGATCGAAAGTTGAGGAAGCTGATCTTGGCCACAGCCTGTCGATCACGTGCTGCAATCTGGCTAGCAACATAAGAGTCTTGACCGCTGCCTTCCTCAATCATCGGACACGTCACCATTCCCGGCTGATGTCGGGAGCGCCAACTGCGGTTGGTTCGCGTCAGAGACTGATAAGTCGAGAGTCCGCGCAAAAGGTTCGAGAGAATTGTCAAACACAAAAGGCGAATGAGTGATTGCCACAACCTGCTCACAGTTTGGCGATAGAAGAACGTCAATCAATATACCGCGCTGCCAATCAATAGAGAGAGACAGCTCTGGCTCATCGATCAAAACAATCTTTTTCTTTGGATACAGATACATTCGAGCAAAAAGAGATATCATTTGCTTCTCGCCGGACGAGAGAGAGTCGAGCGAAATAGGCGTCTTCGCCGGTAGGCTCTCAACATTAACGCTCAGGTCTGTTGGGTTTAACTTAAGCTCCTTTGCGTCAATCTCTTGTAGATGCGTCCGGTTCGCTTCTGTACTAGGAAGCGTACTGGGTTCCGAAGATGACAAGTAACGATTGCAGCTCCTTATGAAATCCCCAACAGGCTGCTCGATCTCCTTTGTTATGTTAATTATTCCATTCAGCTTGTTTAGGAAGTAACGTAGGAACTTAGCCGATTCCGGGGGCACGCCTTCGCTACTATAGATTTTTGCAAAATCCGGAGCGCTAATCCTGGAATAATAAGGCCCCATCATTCTTGTTCCGGACTCCAGACGCGAGAAGAAGAGCTTTAGGTCGTCAGGCTGGGGTATCTCTGCGTCCTCTGAAACCTCGTATCCTCGGATAAGTTCATCAATTATGTTCTCGCTAATCTCACGATATTCCCTATTTGATCGCGCAATAATCCTATCGTGAAGTTGAGATAGCCTTTCGGAGATATCGCCCAAGCCGAACTGTATTTCTGCAGTATGCAGTCCACTGGCGGATATATTAAGCTTCGGCTTAGATCGTCCTAGGCGACGACGTTCCTCTCTATTGTCGGTGAGTGCAAGTTCGACGCGCCGGTAAGTCGGCAGATAAACTATCTCGAAGTCTGAAAGAGCCTCAGCTAATGTGGTCCTTAATCGATCAAGAGGAGGGCTTTTTCTGAAAAGCGAGTTGTAAGCATCCGCGCATGCTTTTCTAACTGCCCTGCTGTCATGCCCGAACGCTCTATACAACGCATTCGTTATGCTGTGCTGATCATGATCGTTAGCCCAGTTGTCTAGATAGGGCTCATAGTCTGAGAATAGAAACGCTAGGAGCTTATCGGTTCCAACTTGAGACCTACTTGCGAGACGCCCAATCTCGCCTTCAGACGAGCCTTGGAGAAAGGTAAGGAGATCATCGTGCGTTAGAACCAGTTCTTCCGGAACGCCCCTCAGTCGGCAATATATCTCTGCAAAGTCGAGGTCTCGAAGCCTATAGAGCTGCAGCTTCAAGAAGGCGTCTAATGCGCTGAGGAGGGTGGTCTTGCCAGTGCCATTCCTCGCTATCAGGATTGTAGCCGCGTGTTTCGAAGACAAGGATATATCGCGAAAGCCGTAGAGTCCCCTGATCCCGAACCGTTCTATCAAGGCGGGACGCGCTCCAGCCAACGCGGCGCGCTCCTGTGCGTCCGGAGTCGCAAGCACCTCTGTAACTTCGGACATCGAGCCCCCTCCTGAAGCAGAAACCTATTGAGTGATGACGTTTTAGCAAGGGTGGACATCAGGCGGTTCGCGGCGCAGACGGGGAGAGGCTTTGGAATGAGCCTACTTACCCCATCACCTTCGGCATCTTCATCCATCGCTCGGACTCGATCTACGACGACAGCCCGGCTGAGCGGTACCAGTTTTCGCCGCAGTATCTCGGGCGCGTGCAGGCCTGTGTTGGTGACTGGATCATCTATTATGAGCCGGTGAAGGTGCCGGGCACGCGCGGTTATTTCGCTGTCGCGAAGGTGCAGCAGGTCATTCTCGATCCGGGCACGCCCGGCATGTATCTCGCGATTATCGAAGCCGGCAGCTATCTCGACATCGCCAATCCTGTGCCGTTCAACAGCCCCGATGGGCTGGTCGAGCGCGGGCTTTTGAACGAGGCGGGCGCGATCTCCGGCCGCGCGCAGTCGGCCGTACGGCCGATCTCGCCGGGCGACTTCTACCGGATCGTGACGCTGGGGCTGGCCGAGCATGACGATCTGCTGCCGCGCATCGGTGAAGCGGCGCCGGGCTCGGCCGTGCGCGAGGAGCCTGCGCCTTTTCTGTATGAGCAGGAGCGGATCACGGCGCTGACTTCGCGGATCGTCCGCGACCGCGTGTTCCGCCGCATTGTCGTCAAAGCCTATGATGCGCGCTGCGCGATCACCGGCTTGAAGCTGATAAACGGCGGTGGGCGGGCCGAGGTGGAAGCGGCGCATATCCGTCCGGTGGGTGCGGACGGGCCGGATACGGTGCAGAACGGGCTTGCGCTGTCCGGCACGGTGCACTGGATGTTCGATCGCGGGCTGATCAGCCTTTCGGATGAGCTCGACATCCTGGTGTCGCGGCAGGTGAATGATCCGGACAGCGTGTGGAGCCTGGTCAACAAGGCGCGGAAGGCGCTGGCGCCGGCGCGCGCGATGGATCGGCCGCACCCGCATTTTCTCGGCTGGCATCGGGAGCATTGCTTCAAGCACTGAGGCCACCAACTCCCCCGTTATCGTGAACTTGTTTCAGGACAAGGCGTCCGCTCGCTTCCAAGCTGGGGAGCGCAACTTCAAACAACGCGCTGCTCAACCCTTGTCCCGAAACGAGTTCGGGATGACGATGGTGCGGTGCACCGCGCGGAGAACGGAACACCATGGCCCAGCTCGTCTTCGGAATGAACGTCTCCCTCGACGGCTATGTCGATCATGACCGGTTCGCGCCGTCGCCGGGGCTGTTCCGGCACTTCGTTGCCGAGGCCGAGGGGCAGGTGGGGAGCCTGTATGGCCGCCGCGTCTATGCGCTGATGCGCTATTGGGAGGAGGACCAGCCGGGCTGGGGTGCGGACGAGCGGGCGTTCGCGGCGGCGTGGCGGCGTCAGTCGAAATGGGTCGTGTCGCGGACGCTGGGCGGGGCCGGGCCGAAAGCGCGGCTGCTGGGCGTGGACGATCTCGCGGCGGAGGTCCGCCGGCTGAAGGAGAGCCATGCGGGCGAGATCGAGGTCGCCGGGCCGGCGCTGGCGGGCAGCCTCTCCGCCCTGGGACTGATCGACGAATACCGCCTCTATCTTCACCCGGTCGTGCTGGGCGGTGGCACGCCCTATTTCGCCGGCGCCCGCCCGCCGCTTCTCCTCCTCGCGCACGATCTGATCGACGGCGACGTGATCCGGCTGCGCTACGTCCCTGCCTGACGATCCTTTCGATTTCGCTGTCCTACACGCCGCCCGCCTTGCTAGCCCTTGCGCTCAAGGCTCTGTGACTCGTCCGGATCGCGCCCTCGCCGCTCACGAGATTCACATATCGCACGTGCAGAAGGTGCGGAATGTGCGGATCGTGCGGAATGTGCGGGAAGGGTGGCGCGGAGTGAATCCGCGCCGTGCGGCCGGGCGGGCGCCGGCTCTGCGCGCAAGCTGGCTTGCGCTCGGCGGCGACGCTACGCTCCCGCCCATGTTCGACGTGAGCGAAGTGCGGGCGTTGCTGATCGCGGCGGCGCGGGAGGGGCGGGCCGTCTCCTATGTGGAAGGCCTGGCGGCGTTCGGCCACCGCTTCACCCGGCCGAAGATGCGGGCCTTCTGCAAGGCGCTCGACGCCGTCGACCAGGCCGGCGCGGCGGCGGGGGAGCCGGAACTGGCCGTGCTGGTGGTGCGGGAATCGGACGGGCTGCCGGGCCAGGGCTGGTGGGTCGGATCGTCGCTGCGCTACGGGCATGAGGGCGACTGGACCGGGCCCGAGGCGAAGGCGCTGGTGCGGGAGCTGCAGGGCCGGGCGTTCGACTATTGGAGAGATGAATAGTGTTCGAAGGCAGAAAAGTGTGGATCACGGGCGCGTCGTCCGGCATCGGCGCGGCGCTGGCGGAGGCGTTCGCGGCAGAGGGCGCGCGGCTGGTGCTGTCCGGGCGCAGGCGCGAGGCGCTGGCGGAGGTCGGGGCGCGGGTGCAGCCGGATGCGGTGCTGCTGCCGTTCGAGGCAACCGACTGGGCGGCGCTGCCGGAAGCGGTCGCGACGGCGGGCGAGGTGGACGTGCTCGTCAACAATGCCGGCATCAGCCAGCGGAGTCTTGCCGTCGACACCAGGCCCGAAGTCTACAAGGCGCTGATCGAGACCGACCTGCTTGCCCCCATCTGGCTGACCCAGCTGGTGCTGCCCGCCATGGTCGAGCGGGGGCGCGGCGGGCACATCGTCGGGATCAGCTCGGTCGCGGGGCGCGTCGGAACAGTGCTCCGGACCGGCTATTGCGCGGCCAAGCACGGGCTGATCGGCTATCTCGACGCGCTGCGCGCCGAGGTGGAGCTGGCCTATGGCATCAAGGTCACTACGGTGCTGCCGGGTTCGGTCAGGACGCAGGTTGCGGCCAATGCGCTGGTGGCGGACGGGTCGGCCCGAGGCGAGTCGGACGTCAACATCGATGCGGGGATGGAGCCGGCGGAATGCGCGCGGCGGATCCTGGCCGGCATGAAGGCAGGCACGCGCGAGATCATCGTCGCGGAGGGCGGCGAGGCGCGCGGCGCGGCGTTGCGCTTTGCCGATCCGGAACGGCTGTTCGGCCTGCTCGCCCAGGAAGGTGCGCGGCTGGCGGAGGAGCGGGCGAAGGGGGCGCGGCCGGAGCCGGCGCCGGTCAGGCGGACTTTGCCTGAGCGCCAGTGACGGGGATCGGATCGGCGCCGGCCGGCAGCAGCGCCACCTTGCGCGCGCCGGACCAGAGTTCGCAATCGACTGAGGGCGCGACTTTCCGGCCAGCGGCGATCGCGTCGTCATCATTCTCGGCAAGCAGCTCGTGCCGGCGCGTGATCCGCCCGCTGCGATCCAGGCAGTAAAGCTTATACTCGGCCATGGACCACCCCCGACCAGCTTCATAGCCGAGTCGGCGACGTGCGTCTGTCCTCCAGCCGACATAGTGTGACGCTCGCCACTGCATTCGTCGCGCGATAGGCTAGCCCCAAGGGCAACAGGGAGGACATGAGTGAAGAGACTGCTGGCTTTGGGCCTTATCGCCGCGGCGCCCGCCGCTGCCACTGCCGCGCCGCCAATGCCGCGCTGGACCGCGGCGGGCATGGACCATGCGGGCCGGACGATCGAAATCGACCGCAACTCATTGAACTGGCGTTCGGTGCAGCGGGCCTGGTGGCGTGTTTCCTATCCGGAGCCCCGGCGCGACGGCACGGTCGAGGAACGGCATCTGGAGCTGGTCGATTGCCGCGACGGCACGTCGGCGGTGATCCGGATCGTGTCGCTGGACGGCACCGGCCGGGTGCTGAACGAGCAGGTCGATGGCGAGGAACTGGCGCTGCAGCGGCTGAGCCCGCCGACGCCCGACACGGCCGGGGAGACGGTAACGCGGGAAGCCTGCCGCCTCCGCCCGCCGCCCCCGCCTCCTCCGCCGCGTAAGCGCATGATGCAGAAGCAAAAATAATTTGTCCCTTTTTGGAACAGGAGGGCGTGCTCGGGCATTCTACCCTCCGAGAGCTTGAAGAACCCCCCTTCCCCAAGCTCCGATACCGCCCCGCTCAGGCCCTCACCCCCCCGGTGCCTGGCGGGGCATTTTCGTTTCCGGACGGCGCAATTATAACTTTGTCTATGTCGGGAACCCGACATAGCCTCTGGTGGTTCAACCGCCGTGATCAGTGATAGCGTCTATCTTCGCCAACAGGCCGAACGCTGCCGCCGCCTCGCCGCCGACTGTTCGGACGCCCGCACCGCCCATTCGCTGCGCCTTATGGCTGAGGATTACACCTCCCGCGCGGCCGCCGCTGCGGCGCGAGAGCCGGTCGAGTTCATGCTGGTCGAGACGCGTCAGGGTTGATCGTTCAGATCGTCGAGACGTGGCGGGCCGGGGCGCTGCTCAGGTCCCAGAGTTCGCGCGCGCCCTCGCGGCGAAGCGCGGCGGCGCGGCGCAGCGCCTCGCGGTCATCGCGCGCCTCGAAGTCGCGGTGGCGTATGATCTTGCCATGTTTGACCGTGTAGAGGCGGTAAAGCCTGTGCGCGTGATCCAAGTGGAACCCCTTCCGTTCCAATGCCTTTGACGGAAAGAGCCTGAACCCCGGCTTGCTGGCGCCTGGGCCCGGCGGAGCCGGACGGGCGGATGCGCGTTGCCGAAAAATGGACCGCATCTTTACCCATGTTGCAACGCGCATCGCAACGGCGGCGGGCCAGCCGCAGACGTTCTTGGTCGCCCTGCTGGTAATTCTGGGCTGGGGGCTGTCAGGCCCCTATTTCGGCTATTCCGACACCTGGCAGCTGGTCGTGAACACGGCAACGACGGTCGTTACCTTCCTGATGGTCTTCGTCATCCAGAACAGCCAGAACCGGGACGCGGCGGCGATGCAGGCCAAGCTGGACGAGATGTTGCGCGCGCTGGAGAAAGCGCGCGAGCAGTTCATCGGCATCGAGCATCTGACCGACCGCCAGATCGAGGACCTGCGCGCCGCGCTTGAGCGGGAAGTCGGCAAGGAACCGGGCAAGCCGGGAACCGCTGACGACACGGTGGAGCGTTTGCTCGAACGTTACTGAGGCTCAGGCGCGCTGACGATTGCCGGTCAGCGATGCGAGGCGGCGCGGGCCCTGCCATATCTCGGCGCCAAAGCCATCGGGGCAGATGACTGCCTGGGCCAACGCGGCGTCATCGTCCGACGCCTGATAGTCGTGCCGGTCCTTGATCCGACCATCGGCACGGAGACAGTAGAGCCGGTAATCCTGCATCGCATTTTCCCCTGCGAAACAGGTGGTTAAGCGAGTCGCGAACCAATCGCCTTCACAAGGATCATGTTGACCGAAAAAAAGAGCGCATGCGGTGACGATCCCAAGCTAAGCCGTTCAAACGAAACATATGTTCAGTATAGCGCGCCGACAGATGTTATGCTTGGCCCATCGCCGGCTAGCTATTTCGGGCGCCGGTGACCGAGAGACGTTTCATGCTCCCGCCCCAATCCCGCGGGAGACGTTCATGACCGGGCGAGACACGCATCCCCTCCAGCTGCTGGTCAGAAAGCTGGAGACGCACCACCCTTTGCAGGATGCAGACCGGGCGGCGATTCTTGGCCTGCCCCACAAGCTGCGGGCGGTCGAGCCGCAAACCTATCTGCTCCGGGAAGGCGACCGGCCGGAGCGCTGTGCAGTGATCGTTTCCGGCTATGCCTTTCGCCACAAGCTGACGGGCGACGGGGCGCGCCAGATCCTATCCATCCATATCTCGGGCGAGGCGGTCGATTTCCAGAACCTGTTCCTGGAGCAGTCCGACCATAACGCTCAGATGCTCACGCGCGGCGAGATTGCCGACATTCCGATAGGCGCGCTGGAGGAGCTGGCGAACGCCAACGCCGGCGTCGGGCGGGCGATGTTCGTGTCCACGCTGGTCGAAGCGTCGGTGTTTCGCGAATGGACGTTGAATGTCGGCCGGCGCGACGGGCGGACCCGCATCGCCCATCTGCTCTGCGAGTTTGCGGTGCGGCTGAGCGCGCAGGGGCTGGACGGCCATCACGGCTATGAGCTGCCGATGACCCAGGAACAACTGGCGGACGCCACCGGCCTGACATCGGTGCACGTCAACCGCACGCTCAAACCCCTGCAGGCCGACCGGCTGATCGACCGCGACCGCCGCGCCATCCGCTTCCCCGACTGGAAAGCGATGCGCGACGTCGGGGATTTTACCACCCGCTATCTGCGCATCCAGAATGCCTAACCAAGGTTAGGTATGACCAGCCCAACTTTCGCGAAAGAACGCGCGCCCCGATAAGCTTAGTTCACGATCCTTGGCCGTAGCAAAGGTGCGTCTTCTTGCAGCAGGGATCGACACTCACGCCATTGCTTGCGCGATGGCAACAACGGGTTTCGTTCACCGACGAAGAGCAGAAAGCGGTGCTGTCGCTGCCATTCACGCGCCGCCAGATGCACCGTGACGCCTATCTGGTCCGCGAGGGCGAAACGCCGACCCATTGCCATCTGCTCCTCGCCGGCTTCGCCTATCGCCAGAAGCTGATCACGACCGGCGCGCGGCAGATCATCTCCATCCACATCATGGGCGAGTTCGTCGACCTGCAGAACCTGCTGCTCGCGACCGCCGATCACAATGTGCAGAGCCTTGGCCGATCGGAAGTGGCGATGGTGCCGGTGCCGGCGCTGTCCGAGCTGATCGGGCGTTATCCGGCGATCCGCCGCGCGGTGTGGCTGGACTCGCTGATCGACAGCTCCATCTTCCGCGAATGGGTGGTGAATGTCGGCCGCCGTTCGGCACGCGCGCGGGTCGCGCACCTGCTGTGCGAACTGTCGCTGCGCATGCGCCGATCAGGCCTGTCGCAAGGGGACTCGTTTCACCTTCCCCTGACCCAGGAGCAGATGGCCGACGCGACCGGGCTGACCGCCGTCCACACCAACCGGACGCTGCAGGGGCTGCGCCGCGACGGGATCATCAGTTTTTCGTCTGGCACGATGACGCTGCTGGACTGGGATCGGCTGGCCGAGGCCGGCGACTTCAGCGAGCGCTACCTGCACCACGACGAATGAGAAAGGGCGCCGCCGGTCCGACCAGCGACGCCCTTCCTATGCTCAGGTCCGGATCAGGCCGAAACGACCGTGCGCCGGTTGCTGCGGCGCGCCGCGGCGCCGAGCAGGCCGAAGCCGCCCAGCATCATCGCCCAGGTCGCCGGTTCCGGAATGGCATTCGGGACCGAGACGTTGCCGAGCGTGAAGACCGGCGTGTTCGATCCACCCGGCAGGCCGTTCGGATTGTTCTTCGTGGTCTGGGTGAAGAACGCATCGGCGACCAGGCCGCTGAACGTCGAGCGCGCCCCCAGGCCGTTGAAGTCCAGCGGCGCGAACGGGCCGTTCTCGTTGCGGAAGTCCGGGCCGACATAGGTGAAGACGAGGTTCACCAGGTTCGGATTGTCGGTGAAGCCCGGCGTCACCGGATCGCTCGACGTCAGCTCGGTCGTGGCAACCACTTGCGCTGATGGCGAGAAGACAGAGCCCGCAATGTAGCCCGCGAAATCGTAGATCACGAGCCGGTCGCCGCTGCGCAGACCTTCATCCGGACCCAGAGTGCCCTGATAGCGGAAGGTGTTGTTGTTGGGACCGTTGTTGGTGACGCTCTGCAGCGTGATCACCGCCGCGTTCGCCGAACCTGCAAGGCCGATCGCCGCGGCCGCGGCCAATAGCATCTTCTTCAATGTCTTCACTCCCTGAGCAGAAACGCCACCCCTGGCGGGAGCCAACCCACGGCTCCGTTGCTCCGCGCGTCTGAACAGGGGTCGAGGCACTCCGGTTCATTGAAGAATCACATTTTTTTCGCGCTGTTCCGAAGCGGGACGGCGGCCCTGAGGGCTCGGCGATTGTCAAGACATCGAAGTCAAGGTGCATAGGCGTTCCCAACACAACCCAGTCGCTCGTTTGGAGCACGAGGACACTGCATCAGATTCAAAGCCGGAACTTCAGCCCTCCGACGGGATTGTTACGCACATGGCTCCATCAATCCTGATCGTCGAAGACGAGATGCTCGTCGCGCTCGAGATGGAGAGCATCCTCGAAGAACATGGCTATCGCGTGCTGGGCATTGCCGCCGACCTGGCGAGCGCGCTCGGCTATGCGCAGCAGGGCATTGACCTTGCCCTCGTCGATCTCAATCTGCGCGACGGCCTGACCGGTCCGGAGATCGGCGCCCGGCTGGCGGGCGAGCATCAGGCCGGGGTGCTGTTCGTGACCGCCAATCCGCGGCTGCTCGGCAATGGCGTGGCGGGAACGATCGGCGTCATCTCCAAGCCCACCGACGAGGCGAGCCTGACGTCGGCCGTGGCCTTTGCCCTGCGGGTGCGCCTTGGCCAGCCGGCTGAGGCGCCACCGTCCTTGCGCCGCTTCGGCTGATCAGCCTCGGCTGAGCGCGGTCAGCGGCAGCACGATCCGCACGCGCAGGCCTTCGGTCGCCCAGACCCGCTCCAGCGTACCGCCCAGTTGCTGGACCACGCTCATCTCGGTCAACCGGCTGCCGAAGCCGGAGAATTCGGGTTCCGCGACGATCGAAGGGCCGCCCTGCTCTTCCCAACTCAGTAGCAATTTACCGCCCTGCACGGCCGAGACGACCCGCACCCGCCCCTCGGGCCGTGACAAAGCGCCATATTTTGACGCGTTGGTGGCGAGTTCATGGAAGACCAGGCCGATGGGCGTTGCCCCGCGATCGTCGACCGGCAGGTCGTCGCCTTCGATCGTCAGCCGCCCCTCATCGAGCGCCGGATAAGGGCTGAGCAGTTCCTCGAGAAGCGTCTTCAGCCGCGACGGCCCGGGATGGCGCGCGCTGTCTGCATTGTGCGGCCGGACATAGTCATGAGCGCGGCCGAGCGCCGCCACCCGATCTTGCAGCTGGCGGGCAAAGTCCTTCAGCTCCGGCCGCTGACGCGCGGAAAGCCCGATCAACCCGTTCACGACCGCGAAGATGTTCTTGATCCGGTGGCTGAGCTCCCGGCTCAGCACGTCATTCTGCTCGGCGATCCGTTTCTGCTCGTCGATATCTGTGCAGGTGCCGACCCAGCGGACGATCTCACCCGCTTCGTTTCTGACGGCGAGGGCGCGGCCAAGCGTCCAGCGATAGACGCCGCTACGATGGCGTAACCGATATTCGATTTCATAAGGCTCGCCGGTTTCGAGGCTGTGCCGCCAGCGCGCCCAGGCCCGCTCCTGATCGTCCGGGTGGAACATGCCGTTCCAACCCTCGCCGTCGGTGGAGCCCTCCGGCACGCCGGTGAACGCATACCATCGCGCATTATAGTAATCGTGCGAGCCGTCCGGCAACGTCGACCAGACCATCTGCGGCATCGCGTCCGCGAGCTGCTGAAACGAAATCTGGCCCACTCCCGCGCCGGGCTCGTCCGCGATCGATCGACTTACCGCCACAATCTCCAAGCCGCTTTATCCCAGATGCGAGCGCACGCGTTGGCCGAGCCCCTCGACGGGCATTTGGTGGAGAATGCGGTAGCGCGCTTCGATCAGGCTGAACAGACCGAAGGCCAGCAGCCCAAGGGCGACGACCACGTCCCAGGGATTGCTCAACCAGGCAAGCGCCTCGGCCATGCCACCGGCCTCGCTCGCCCGCTGGTCGAGACCGGCGCGAACCAGGAAGAAGCCGCTGATGAGGAAAACCAAACCGCGCGCGGCATAGCCCGCCCGGCCGGTCCACCGCACCCACTCCCGCCCGGCAACCTGCGGCTCGAGATGCTTCAGGAAGCCGGCCTTTGCGGCTTTGACCAGTTGGAACAGTCCGATGCCAAGCAGCACAAGTCCTGCCAGCACCAGCAGCACGCCGCCACCTGGCAGTTGCAGCGTCGATTGCGCGCCCTCCTGCGTGCCGCTTCCAGTCTGCGCGGCCATGCCCTGGATCAGGCGGATCGCCTGCCAGGCCAGAAGCAAGTGAATGATGCCGCTGGCGCCCGCGCCCAGCCGCTCGCGCAGGCCCGATCCGTCACTGCCATGCCGCTCGACATCGAACGCTGCGTCCGAAAGCCGCCAAAGGCCATAGGCGACAAAGCCGGCTGTCATAAGCGCAAGCAGGATCCGCCCCCCGCCCTGACCCAGCGTCTGCAGCGCGCCACTCGGATCTTCCGCCCGGCCGGTCGTCAGCACAAGCAGCGCGATCACGACGTAGAGCAGGCCGCGCGCGGCAAAGCCCAAACGAGTAAGCATGGTCAGGCGTTGAGCGACATCGGCCATGATCGATCCTCCAGGCGGGTGAAGCGCGCAGCATCACAGTTTCGTTCCCGTCACGACGGGTGCAGGAGAGGCGGCAATATGGTCGGCCTAGGGCGACACTCTGCTATGGTGGCCCTCTTTTCGTCATTCCCGCGAAAGCGGGAACCCAGCTAAGTCAGCACGATGCATCGCCACTTCGCGCCCGCCGTTTATCTACTCGCGCCACAGCGAAATGGCACGCTGTACGTCGGCGTCACATCGGACCTGATCACGAGAGTGCATCAACATCGGCACGGCCTGGTCTCAGGCTTCACGCGAGAATATGGCGTCAAGCTCCTCGTCTGGTTCGAAATGCATGCCACGATGGCGGCGGCGATCCAGCGCGAGAAGCGGGTCAAGAAGTGGAACCGCGCGTGGAAGCTGGAGCTGATTGAGGGGACGAACCCAGACTGGCGCGACCTATACGAGTCACTAAGTTTCGCTCCGCTCAAGTGAGCGGAGCGGCTGGGTTCCCGCTTCCGCGGGAATGACGAAGGTCGTCTGGCCATGCTTGTAGAAGCAGTCAGGAGCCCCTCAATCCTCGACGAAGCTGAAGGCGCTCAACCCTCGTTCGCGTTCGTTAAACAGCAGGGCCCGGCCGGCGGGCGGGGCGCTGCGCTGAGGGCATTGCGGGCGGGTGCATTGCCGGCAGCCGAGACCGATCGGCGTTGCCGTGCCGGTCAGGTCCATGCCGCGGGCGAGCGCCAGGCTGCCGGCCAGCTCCGCCGCGACGCCCAGGCCGACGACGAACTCGGCGCCGACATCGCCGGCGCGGCGGCCCTGGGGGTGGACCGTGCGGGCGAAGCTGAACCAGCGGCTGCCATCCGTCAGTTCGACCAGGTCGCGCTCGATCCGGCCGGGGCGATCGAAAGCGGCGTGAAGGCGCCATAACGGGCAGCGGCCGTCCGCCTCGACCAGGGGCGCACCGCTGGCCCCCGCATAGCGTTTGCTCGACTGGCCGGCGCGGTCGATGCGGATCATGAAGAAAGGCAGGCCGCGCGCGCCCACGCGCTGCAAAGTGGTCAGCCGGTGCGCGACCTGCTCGAAACCGGCGCCGAAGCGGCGCTGCAACAGCTCGACGTCATATCCGGTCGCCTCGCAGGCGCGGAGGAAGCGGGCATAGGGCATCATCAGCGCCGCGGCGAAATAGCCGGTCAGGTGACGACGGAAGAGGCGCTCGGCGGCACGCTCCGGCAAGGCTGCGCCTTTCACCAGCGCCTCGATCTCCGCCCGCGCCTCGATGCTGCCGAGCTGAAATGCGGCCTGGAAGGTCCGCGAGGCCGGATCGAGCATTTCGGACAATTGCAGCTGACGCGCGTGGAGATCGAGGCGTCGGAGCGCATCGGGCAGCACCTCGACCGGCAGGATGCGAAGCGTCAGGCTGTGCTTGACCCGCAGCCGCTCGGCGATTGCGGCATAAAGGTCGCCTGCCGACAGGCGCAGTTCGTCGGCCAAACCTTCTGCGGCGGCGTCGAGATCGGGGAAATGGTTGCGCCAGCGTTCGATCTCGCGCCGGGCGAGTGTCATCGGATCGGCCGCGTCCGTCGCCGCGCCGCCGCCGCTGCCGAGCCGGTCATAGGCGCGGGCAAAGGCTTCAGCCCCACCGGGGGCTCCGGCCAGCCATTCCTCGAGCTCCGCGCGGTCGATCTCCAGATCCTGGAACATCGGGTCGTTGAGCCGGCGCCGTATCGCCTCCGGCCCGCCGCCCGGACTGCCGGCGCTAAGCGAGCGTGGGTCGAAGTCGAACAGCTCGGTCAGGCGCACGAGCAGTTGCGCGGTCAGCGGCCGCTGGTTGCGCTCGATCAGGTTCAGATAGCTGGCCGAAATGCCGAGCTGCTCGGCCATGGCGGCCTGGCTCAACCCCGCCTGCCGCCGCAAGCGCCGCACCTGATGCCCTGCGATCAGCTTCGCCATGCTTACCCCAACACCGTTCGCGTCGAGCGAAGTCGAGAAGCGCTTGCCGCTTCACCAATGTTTCTCGAATTCGCTCGAAACGAATCGATTGTAAATAGTTTACAACTGCACGCGGCGGGCAAGCCGCCCATCCACAGAGCGACCCTCTTAGCTGCTCTTCCGCTTACAGCGGTACGTGGGATCTGTGCTTTACACGTTCCATCTCAGCTCAATCTGTAAAGGGGCGTACACATGACCGACTTCTCCGACCTGATCGCCGCACCCGAAGGCCGCTTCGACGGCATCAACCGCACCTACACGGCGGCCGATGTCGAGAAGCTGCGCGGATCGGTGCCGATCGAATACACGCTTGCCCGGCGCGGCGCGCTGAAGCTGTGGGAGCTGCTGAAGTCCGAGCCGTACATCAACGCGCTCGGCGCTCTCTCCGGCAACCAGGCGATGCAGATGGTGCGGGCGGGGCTGAAGGCGATCTACCTCAGCGGCTGGCAGGTCGCGGCCGACGCCAACACCGCCGGCGCGATGTATCCGGACCAGTCGCTCTATCCGGCCAATGCCGGCCCGGAGCTTGCCAAGCGGATCAACAAGACGCTGCAGCGCGCCGACCAGATCGAGCA
>JAESFT010000667.1_pt1 | contig 16064 bp, 15 predicted proteins | sample 9269451 | NCBI WGS metagenome assembly JAESFT01 (sample SAMN14502557, study PRJNA617106) | algae metagenome | isolation source: Scytonema hyalinum WJT4-NPBG1 and co-occurring heterotrophs from well... | place: USA: Mojave Desert, Joshua Tree National Park, California | collected 2006-05-25
CGCCTGGATCGGGCATTTTGCATTCGAGAAGAACCAGCCGATGACGTTCAAGCATCCGGTGTATTCATTCATGGGCGATTGGGTGATGTACTGGCAGATGCTGACCGGTCAGGCGTCATTTTAACGGCGCCTTATGCGCGTCTGCTGAAGTAGCCAGCCAGTGGCTGGCTCAAGCCCTGCTCGATCACGCTTTCAACCCGTTCGGCAAGAAGCGGATTGCCGGACGGATTGAACACGAATAGCCGGTACACATCGGCGACCCGCAGTTGATGCGGATTCGCCAACAAACTCCATTGATCCAGCCCCTCGCCTACGCGCCGGCCCCACGGCACGCGTTTCGGCGCGGCTGCTTTCACACGGCCTACCCATCCGGCTTCCAGCATTTTTTCCAGGAGACTTTCCGATTCATCGAATCCGAGCCGGGTGGTCTGCCGAAGCGTGGGCGCATCCACCGCTGCGGAACCGCCGCGCTCCCGGGCGTCATGGAGAACCTTCAGGATCGCCATCGCGTCCATGAATGCGCCTCCTGGCTTAGGCACATGCCACCACCGCTCGAATTTCACCACCGGCAATGCAGCGGCAAAGACCGCGCCCAGCAGAATGATCAGCCATGAGACATAGACCCATAGCAGAAATATCGGCATCGCGGCCAGCGCACCGTATATGACGGTATAGGTCGGGAACTTCGAGATGAATACAGCGAAGATGCGCTTCGCGATCTCAAACGCGGTGGCCGCCAGCAGTCCGCCGCATGCCGCATCGCGCCAGTCGACGCCCCGGTTTGGCACAGCGATGTACAGCAGGGAGAATGCAACCGTGGTCAGCAGGATGGATAACGTTGAATAGAAGAAGCTGCCCATGAGCGTCGTTTGCTTGACAACACCATTGGTGACCGTGAACAGCGACGACGTCACGCTGATCGAAATACCGATCAGCAGCGGGCCCAGGGTCATCACCGCCCAATACACCACCAGCCGTTGTGCGAGCGGCCGCGAATTCTTGACACGCCATATCTGGTTGAATGCGCGATCGATCGTCAGCAGCATGGCGACCGCCGTCAGAACCAGCGCAATGGCACCGATGGCCGAGAGCCGGGTTGCCTTGGTAGCGAACTGGCTGAGATTGCCGAGAATCGTATTGGCGATCGTCTTCGGCATCAGGCTCTGGATGAAATACCCTTCCAGCGATGCACGGAAGGCATTGAAGAGCGGAAAAGTGGTGAAGATGGCGAGCGCGATCGTCAGCATCGGCACCAGCGCCAGCACGGTGGTAAAGGTCAGGCTGCCGGCGACCTGCGGCAAACGCTCCTCGTCCAGGCGACGGCGCGCGAAACGCAGCAGATCGCGCGCCTGATCCCACGGCACCTGGCGCAGTATAGGCAGATTCAGAAAACCCATTCGCTTGGCATTCGGACGGTCCAACATGGATTGGTAAGGCGATAATGGCCGGTCAAAGCGCCCTATAATACCAAGCATGAATCCAAGTTCCCCAACCATCCTTGTCCTATATTATTCCCGCCACGGTTCCACCCGCAAATTAGCGGACTTCATCGCGCAAGGCGTTGAAAGCGTGCCCGGGTGCGATGCCCGCCTGCGCACGGTGCCCGCGGTATCCACGGTGACCGAGGCGACCGAGCCGGAGGTGCCGAAGGAAGGCGCGCCATATGTCGAATTAAAGGATCTTGAACAATGCGCCGGGCTTGCGCTCGGCTCGCCAACCCGGTTCGGCAATATGGCGGCGCCCATGAAGTATTTCTGGGACGGCACGAGCAGCCAGTGGCTGTCCGGCGCGCTGGCGGGGAAGCCGGCCTGCGTTTTCACCTCCACTGGTAGCCTGCACGGCGGCCAGGAATCGACACTGCTGTCGATGATGATTCCATTGTTCCATCACGGCATGCTGGTGATGGGATTGCCCTATACCCACCCTGCTCTCATGTCCACCGCCAGCGGCGGCACCCCGTATGGTGCCAGTCATTGGTCGGGCGTGAATGGCAACCAGCCGATGTCGGAAGATACCAGGACGCTCGCGATCGCTTTGGGCAAGCGCCTGGCAGAATCGGCCATCAAGTTACGAGGCAACTAATGCAACAAAATCCGCTGCACAAGGTCTTTTATATAGGCACCGTCAGTAGCCTGATCGCACTGATCGCGCTTTGTGTTGCCTGGGAGCTGGTACTCGCGCCCCTGCGGCCGGGCGGCTCCTGGCTGGTACTGAAAGTGATACCCCTGCTGTTGCCGCTGCGCGGCGTGTTGAAGCGCGACCTTTACACGATGCAATGGTCTTCCATGCTGATTCTGCTCTACCTCACCGAAGGTATCGTGCGGGGAGCGAGCGATCCGGGATTGTCGGCTACGCTAGGGTGGATAGAGGCGGCACTGGTATGTGTGTTTTTCTTTTGCTGCATCCTGTTCTTGCGGCCCTACAAACAGGAAGCGAAAAAGCTGGCGCAGCAAGTCATTCAAAAAGCATCCAAATAATCGAACTCGTCAATGAATGAATTTCTCGATCAATGCCGTAATGCGATCGGCACGGCCCATGTCCTGACCGAGGCGGCCGATACCGCGGGTTACCTGACCGACTGGCGCCGCCGCTTTACCGGACGCGCCCTCGCAGTGGTGAAACCAGCGTCCACTGAAGAAGTCGCGGCCATCGTGCGCCTGTGCAATCAGTTCCGGGTGCCGATCGTGCCCCAGGGCGGCAATACCGGCCTGGTTCTCGGCAGCGTGCCGGACACCAGCGGCAATGCGATCGTGCTGTCCCTCAATCGCTTGAATAGGGTGCGGGCGGTTGATACGATCAACAACACCATGACGGTGGAATCCGGGTGCATTCTCGAACAGATACAGAACGTCGCATCGGAAGCGGGACGCCTTTTCCCGCTGTCGCTGGCGGCCGAAGGCAGTTGCACGATCGGCGGCAATCTGGCGACCAACGCGGGCGGCACCGCGGTTCTTCGCTACGGCAACATGCGCGAACTCTGTCTCGGCCTGGAAGTGGTGACTGCGCAGGGCGAGGTATGGAGCGGTCTGCGGGGCCTGCGCAAGGACAACACCGGCTACGATTTGCGGGACTTGTTCATCGGCGCCGAAGGCACGCTGGGCATCATCACCGCCGCAGTCCTCAAACTCTTCCCTCAACCCAAAGCCCAGCTGACCGCGCTTGCGGCGATGCGTACGCCGGACGATGCGCTGAAGCTCCTGAATCTGGCGCAGGCGCGATGCGGTGCGACCCTGACCGCTTTTGAGTTGATGTCGGATTTCTGCCTCCAACTGGTAGCCAAGCATTTTCCGCAGATGCGCCTGCCGTTCGCCGAGCCTCATGCACAGTATGCACTGCTTGAATTATCGGACAATGAATCGGAAGACCATGCGAATCAGGCATTGGAAGCAGTCATTGCCGATGCCCTGGAGGGAGACGTGATTCAGGATGCAGTTGTCGCATCGTCGATTGCCCAGTCGAAGGCGTTGTGGAATCTGCGCGAACACATCCCGCTCGCCCAGGCGGAAGAAGGCAAGAACATCAAGCACGACATTTCGGTGCCGATTTCCCGCATCGGCGACTTCATCCGCAAGACCGATGTCGCGCTGCAGCAGGCTTTCCCGGGATGCCGCCTGGTGACATTCGGCCATCTCGGCGACGGCAACCTGCACTACAACGTGTCGCCGCCTGAAAATGGTTCCGACGATGAATTCATCGCCCGCCAGGATGCGATCAATCTGGTCGTGCATGACAGCGTTGACAGCTTCGGCGGATCGATTTCCGCCGAACACGGACTCGGCGCCCTGAAGCGCGAGGAAGTACGCCGCTATAAGTCGGACGTCGAGATGGCGTTGATGCAATCGGTGAAAAATGCGCTCGACCCGCTGGGGATCATGAACCCGGGCAAGGTCGTCTAGCAACCGCTTCAAGCAAGAACATCAATAGTTGAACTTCGAGGGAGGCGGCATGCTGCTGCGCACGTTATTGTTTTCCGTTTTCATCGCGGCATCGGCCCCCGCACTTGCAATCTACAAATGCGAATCAGGCGGAAAGATCGGCTACAGCGACGCGCCCTGCCCCAATGGCCGCAAGCTGGATGTTGACAGTGCGCCGCCGCCGGACGCCCAGTCGGCCAAGGATCAAGCAAGGCGGGATAAAGCTACGCTCAGGCGCATCGATGCCGAGAAGCGCAAGCTTGAAGCTCAGGAAGAGAAGGAACACCGCCGCACGGCACATGCCAGCGCGGCCAGAGAGAGGAAATGCAAAACCCTCGCGATGCGGTCAAAGTGGGCCGATCAAGACGCCGCATCCGCCACCGGCAAATCCGCGCACAAGGCAAAGCTCAAGGCCAGCCGTCTAGCAGAGCAGTTCATGATGGAGTGCGACAGCAAGTCCAGGCTCGAAGGCACCTGAATCACATTTGCAATGTCTGCCGCGCAAGCGGCCTTTGCTTCAGCTATCCGTGTTCAACCGCAGCAGAAGCCGACGACTGCATATTCCTTGCGTCGACCACCTGCTTCAATGCCGCCGCAAGGCTGTCCAGCTGACGTTGACCGGACACCATGATGGAAGGCAGTCCGCAAGCACGAACCGCTTGTTCAAGATTTCGGAGCGCATCCAACTCGGCGCCCAACTCGTCATGGCGTTGCAATGCTGGCGTCATTACGTTTCCCTAAAAGGTCATAGAAGTCGCCTAGACCGGTGAATCTCGGCATTTGTTCCGGCCAGAAAAGATTCCACCAACATTTTTTTTGGCTCTGTGGCAAGGGCTGCAACATTAAAGCCAGTCTTTTGCCAGACTATAAACGACCAGTCGCATAACTGCGTATGGTGATTGAAGTGATTCAGCCTTTACATCGATATCGCTTCGGGGGCAAAGATTTCAGAAGGAGAATTGCTGATGGCGGAGATCCAGATCGGTCCGGAAGTGAATGAACTGCATCTCGATGAAGAGTCCGAAACAGAAGAGTGGCCTGCCCAACAGGAGTCGAACCTGTGACCTACGGCTTAGAAGGCCGTTGCTCTATCCAGCTGAGCTATGGGCAGTCATCGAACGAAAAACGATGCGTGTGCATCGGTTCGCTCGCCGCGGGATATTACCCTTATTACCGCATCGTTTCAACCAATCACCTGCACTATCGATTAGTAACTTCAACAGCTTGGGTTGAAGAAGATTTTGTGCCAGCTTGATATCGCTTGATCTTGACTCCTATTCATCTGCGAGGAACAGCCGATAAGTCAAGCCAATAGAGGTATGCAAACTGTGCAATGCCCTGACCCCACTCAAGCTATCCACAGCCATGCTGCATAAACATGTGGATAAACTGCAGGAAAGATAGGGATAAGTCTATAACCCCATGATTTGAAGAACAAAATTTCATTTGATCAAATTTGAGGCAATGGGGTGGATAACTTCTCGACCGATATAAGGCTAGATGTGCTGCCCCAAAAAAGTCAGCCTTGCGCAGTAAAAATCCTATGGGAGTCTAGCTATAGCCATTGGAGATTCTGATCGCCCCTGCGTCGATGTAATCATTCCGCCCACATCAAGTTAAAAAGCCTGCAAATGATTTGTCTGTGGGCGAACGGCAGTATTCGGGTGCGTGCGGAGACCGTTGTCAAAAGAAAACCCACAAGCCGTGAGGGTGTGGGTCAAAAGCACAGTCCTTCCTAGGAGACTACGCGTTGCTATGGTCAGCATAGGCCACCAAGGTGGAAAGGCACTGTTTTTAATCAACTGACTTCGCGGTACGTGCTGCCTGAAATCATTCTTTCAACGCGCACTATCAATGGCATAAAGGGTTCTATTCAAACCTATCTCGCCATGTCGAATTGAAGGGCGTGAGATACGACTACAGCACCAAAAGAAAAAGGGTTTAAGAGATTGAAATCTCTTAAACCCTTTTGACTACTGCAAATATTGGTCGGAGTACAAGGATTCGAACCTTGGACCCCCTGGTCCCAAACCAGGTGCGCTACCGGGCTGCGCCACACTCCGAGAAGGGCGATCATACCGGACCAAGGCGTTCAGGTCAATTGATTCTGTTTCGGTGCGCTGCTTATTATCAATATATTTCGCTATCAAACCAGAGTCCGTTCGCTCTCAAAATACCGATCCTGTCCGGAAATCGGGTCCCGAAAGGATATTGATCGCGCAAGCAGTTTGAGTGGCGACGACATGTCATCGGCCTTGCAGGGTTGCGCATCCGGATAGAATCCGTCATTCAAAATCGGAATTCCCAAAGCTGCAAGATGCACGCGCAGCTGGTGTTTTCTTCCGGTGAAAGGACGAAGTCGATACAACGCGACTTCGCCTCGTCTCTCCATAATGTCGATCAGGGTTTCCGAGTTCGGCTCGCCGTCGGACTCTGTCATGCGAAAGAACGGCGTGCCGTCCACCATCCGACTGCGGTACATCAGCGGAAATTCGAGATTGCCGGCATATGGAGCGAGCGCCTCATAGACCTTGCCGACTTCGCGCCTCTGAAATAACGATTGAAACTGTCCGCGGGTTGCAGGATCACAGGAGAAGACCACAATGCCTGCGGTTTCCCTGTCTATCCGATGAATTGGCGTCAGATGATCAAGTCCGGTACTTCGCTTCAAGCGGACCAATAAGGTTTCGTGTAAAAACCGACCCGATGGGATGACCGGCAGGAAGTGCGGTTTGTCGGCCACCAGGATGTGCTCATCCAAATGGAGGATCTTCTCCGCGAAGGGGATGGGCGTTTCCTGATGCAGTTCGCGGTAGTAGAAAACGCATGCGCCCCTGCGAAAGGGGCTGTCCGGAACCAGCCGCGTTCCTGCGCCATCCCGGACTTCTTCCTTACGCATGCGTTCCAGCCAGGTGGCCTCGCCCACATCCGGAAAACGGTCCACCAAAAAGGAAAGCACCGTGCTCCAAGGACCATCCGGCAGCCATATATAGCTAGGGCTGACACCCGCGCGAACAGGGAGCGGCGCTTTCAACTTGCATCCATGGAGCCGGCGTCAGGCAGTGATCTTCCCGGCGATACGGCGTGCCATCTTGTCAGCGGTCTCGGCATTCTTTGCCTCCACCATCACGCGGATCAGAGGCTCCGTACCGGAGGCGCGTATGAGCACCCTGCCGTGGTCGCCGAGTTCGGACTCCACGATCTCCTTTTCGGTCTGCAGCGCTTCGTTCTTCTGCCAGTCGAAGCCAGGTGCGACCTTGACATTGATCAGGCACTGTGGATAGAGCGTGATGTCTTCAGTGCATTGCGCCAGCGTCTTGCCGCTGCGCTTCAAGGCAGACAGCACTTGCAGGGCCGATACGATACCGTCGCCCGTCGTGTGCTTGTCGAGGAATAACAGGTGCCCGGAGCCTTCGCCGCCGATCAGCCAACCCTTCTGCTGCAGTACTTCGAGGACATAGCGGTCCCCTACTTTGGCGCGGGCGAAGCCGACGCCCATTTGCTTGAATGCGACTTCCAGCGCCATGTTCGTCATCAAGGTGCCTACCGCGCCCTGGACCGGCACGGTATTCATCCTATCCTTAACCATTACATACAACAGCTCATCGCCGTTATAGGCACGTCCGGTATTGTCGACCATCAGCAGCCGATCCGCATCGCCGTCGAGCGCGATGCCAAGATCGGCATTGTGCTCCTTCACTGCGGCGGACAGGTTCGTTGGGACGGTCGCACCGACTCCGTCGTTGATATTCAGGCCGTTCGGCTGGTTGCCGATCGCGACCACCTCGGCACCCAGCTCATGAAAGACATCCGGGGCGATGTGATAAGCGGCACCATGTGCGCAGTCGACGACGATCTTCAGTCCGCGTAAATCGAGCTCGGTGGGGAATGTGCTTTTGCAAAATTCGATGTACCTGCCCTGCGCGTCGAAGAGGCGTTTGGCCTTGCCCAGTTTTTCCGATGACACGCACTCGATAGGCGCATCGAGCGCCGCCTCGATCGCTGCCTCCACCGCGTCCGGCAGCTTGTTGCCCGATGCATCAAAAAATTTGATGCCATTATCCTGATATGGATTATGCGATGCGGAGATAACCACGCCCGCCGATAATCGCAGGGCCCGCGTCAGATAGGCGATCGCAGGGGTCGGCATGGGGCCCGCCAGCATCACATCGACCCCGGCAGCCGCAAATCCCGCCTCCAGCGCCGCTTCCAGCATGTAACCGGAGATGCGCGTGTCCTTGCCGATCAGTACCGTCGGTCGGCCTGCGACCGTATCACCCTGCGCCAGCACCTTGCCGGCGGCGAACCCGAGTCGCATCACAAAATCCGGCGTAATCGGTGCCTCACCAACGCGCCCGCGCACGCCATCGGTTCCAAAGTATTTTCTTGTCATGATTTATCCAGGTTGATATTGGGTGGCTGCCTGCCACACTTTCAATGCATCCACGGTCTCGGCCACGTCATGCACCCTGATTATCCGGGCCCCTTGGGTCGCCGCGAACAAAGCCGCCGCAACGCTTCCGGCGACCCGCTGATCGACCGGCTTGCCGGTAATGGTGCCAATCATCGACTTTCGGGACAGGCCGGCCAACAGCGGCATCCCAAGATCGATTTGCATTTGACTAATGTTTTTCAGCAGCGCCAGATTATGCACCATCGCTTTACCAAACCCAAAGCCGGGGTCCACGCACATTCGCTCATCCGCGATGCCGTTGGCGCGCGCCGCCTCGACGCGCTCCCGCAAAAATGCGGTCACCTCGGCGACGACATCCTGATATTGAGGTTTGTCCTGCATCGTGGAAGGATCACGCAGCATATGCATGATACATAGCGCGCAATCGCTCTCTTTGACGACTCGCAACGCATCATTTGCCCTGAAGCCATAAATGTCATTGATCATGTCCGCACCGGCCTCCAGTGCTTCGGCCATGACCACGGGCTTGCAGGTATCGACCGACAAAGGCTTGCCGCAGTCCCTTAGCGCATAAACGACAGGCAGCACCCTTTCCAGTTCTTCTTCCAGCGACAGCGGTTGTGCCCCGGGACGGCTGGATTCGCCGCCGATATCGATGATATCAACGCCATCCGCAAGCATCTGCTCGGCGTGCGACAAAGCCGAGTCGAGGGAATGGAATTGACCACCGTCCGAAAACGAGTCGGGAGTTATATTGAGTATGCCCATGACGAGTGGTCGGGCATTGGCGCCGTTCATCGCAAAACGAAAGCGGCCGCATTGAAAGTATTGTTGGGTCATGGCCGGGATAATCTACAAACAAAAAGGGTGAGGATCACTCCTCACCCTTCCTGGATACATCTGGCGTTACACCATCGGCGCAGTTTATGCCGGTGCTGTCGCGTTCGGCGACACGCCGCCCGACGCGTTGTCGGTTGGCGATTTGCGGGCCGGTACGCCGGCCTTCGGCGGACGCGGCTGATGGCCTGCCATGATGTCGTCGATCTGCTCTGCATCAAGCGTTTCCCACTCGAGCAATGCATGCGCCATGATCTCGACTTTATCCTGATTTTCCTCCAGCAGACGGCGGGACAACGCGTATTGCGCATCCAGAATGGAACGGATTTCCGTATCCACTTTTTGCTGAGTCGCTTCGGACACGGTTTTTGAGGACATGCGACCGAAATAAGCGTCCTGTTCAGTATCCTCGTAGACCATGGTGCCAAGCGTTTCCGACATACCGTAACGCGTCACCATTGCGCGGGCCAGCTTGGTGGCACGCTCAAAGTCGTTCGATGCGCCGGTTGACATCTGATGCATGAAAATCTCTTCCGCGATACGGCCTGCAAACAGAATCGCGATTTCCTCCAGCATCTTGTCCTTGTACATATTGACGCGGTCATGCTCGGGAAGCTGCCATGTCAGGCCAAGTGCGAAACCGCGCGGCATGATCGTGACCTTGTGGACAGGATCGGCTTTCGGAAGCAGCTTCGCCACCACTGCATGCCCTGATTCGTGGAATGCAGTATTGCGACGCTCCTCTTCCCGCATGACCGCCGATTTCCGCTCGGGACCCATGACGATCTTGTCTTTCGCATCTTCGAAATCCTGCATTTCAACGAGTCGCTTGTTGCGTCGTGCCGCAAACAATGCCGCCTCGTTCACCAGGTTCGCCAGATCGGCTCCGGAGAATCCCGGGGTGCCCCGCGCCAAAATGTCGGCTTTGACATCTGGTGCAATCGGGACCTTACGCATATGGACATAAAGGATTTGCTCACGGCCGCGGATATCGGGCAGACCAACCATGACCTGGCGGTCGAAACGACCGGGACGCAGCAATGCCTTGTCCAGCACGTCGGCGCGGTTGGTCGCCGCAATGACGATGACACCGGAATTGGCCTCGAAGCCATCCATTTCAACGAGGAGCTGATTCAGCGTCTGCTCGCGCTCGTCATTTCCACCGCCCATGCCGGCACCGCGATGACGGCCAACGGCATCGATCTCGTCGATGAAGATGATGCATGGGGAATGCTTTTTGGCATTTTCGAACATGTCGCGTACACGGGAAGCACCGACACCGACAAACATCTCCACGAAATCCGAACCGGAGATAGTGAAAAACGGCACTTTCGCTTCGCCGGCGATCGCGCGTGCCAGCAGAGTCTTACCGGTACCCGGAGGGCCGACCATCAGCACGCCTCGTGGAATACGGCCGCCCAGCTTCTGGAATTTGGTCGGGTCGCGCAGGAAGTCGACCAGTTCCTGCACTTCTTCCTTGGCCTCATCGCAACCGGCCACATCGGCAAACGTAACCGTATTGTTGGCCTCGTCGAGCATGCGCGCTTTAGACCGCCCGAAGGAGAAGGCGCCGCCTTTTCCGCCCCCCTGCATCTGCCGCATGAAAAACACCCATACACCGATCAGCAGCAGCATCGGGAACCAGGAAATGAATACCTGGGAAAGGAATGATTGTTCTTCTGGTTGCTTGACGTCGAACTTGACGCCGTTATTAATCAAATCGCCGATCAGTCCCCTGTCGAGGTAGGTGACTGCGGTCTTGATGCGCTTGCCGTCCTGGGTCGTCGCGACGATGGTACGGTCTTCGATGGTTGCTTCCTTGATGCGCTTGGACTTGACTTCGTCCAGGAAGTCCGAATAGGGAACGGAGGTAGCACCGCCGGCCAGGGTACGTCCGTCGAACTGCTTGAAGACGGTGAAAAGCACCAGGGCAATAACCACCCATATGGCGGCTTTGGAAAACATATTGTTCACTAGAACTCCTTAGACGCTGACACGCCCATATTGATATAGCTTGTAAAATTAATTCTACCTGCAATAATCAGCGCTTGCTAGGCTGCATATGCGGCAAAACCCTTGAAAGACAAGGGTTTGTACGGTATTTGCGGGTAATCAAGAGGGGTTTTTGAGCGTTTTGCCCAATAAAAAGATTTCCGAGGACTTATCCCGGCTGGCCTTGGGTTTCTTGGAGGACACGTTTTTGAACTCTTCCCGGAATTTTTCTACAAGCTGTGTATAGCCGGGACCATTAAAACATTTGACGAGCAAGGCCCCGGAAGGTTTCAGGTGCGCGCGCGCAAATTCAAGCGCCAGTTCGATGATATGTTCGACCCTGGCCGCGTCCGTCACCGCCACACCTGACAGGTTGGGTGCCATATCGGACAGGACCAGATCGACTTTTCGCCCTTCCAGCACCTCTTCCACTTGATTCAGGACAGAGTCCTCCCGAAAATCACCCTGGATGAAATGTACATCGGCGATCGGATCCATGGGGAGCATATCCAGTCCAATGATCGTCCCATGTACGCCCCCTCCCTCCTTGCCGGCGAGTTTGTTCCGCACATACTGCGACCAGCTTCCCGGCGTACAACCGAGGTCGACAATTACCTGCCCGGGTTTGACCAGCCTTTCTGCTTCATCGATTTCCTTGAGCTTGTAGACCGCCCTCGCGCGGTACCCCTCCTTCTGCGCGAGCTTCACGTAAGGATCGTTGACATGGTCATGCAACCAGTTTTTATTTAATTTGTTCTTTGCCATTGGCGTAAAATAGACGCTTTCTTTTCATCCGGACGGAGCCAATCCTGGCTCCCATTGTCCGAGACACTTCATAAAAATGCTAAAACTATCTCCCGCCGAACGCAGCGAACTGCGTTCCGAGGCGCATGGGCTCAATCCTGTGGTGATGATCGGCGAAGCCGGCCTGACACCATCCGTACTAAAAGAAATCGATGCCAGCTTGAATGCGCACGGTTTGATCAAAGTACGCGTATTTGGCGACGACCGTGACGCCCGTATTGAGATGTATGAAAACATCTGCGAGAAACTCGGCGCTGCGCCCGTACAACACATCGGTAAATTGCTGGTGATGTACCGACCCAAGAAGGAAGAGGTCAAGGGACGCAACGAAAAACGCGGCAAAGGCTTGCGTGAAGTAACCATCGTCAAGCCAAGTCCGAGCGGCACCAAAAAGCCGACCGTCACAAAAGTCATTCTTAAAGGCAATGAACGGGTGACCGCTGGCGGTAACATCAAACGAGCCAAACCTCGTCAATCGAGCATCAAAAAATCTTCCCTGGGACGCACCCGGTAAATATCGGCACTCGGCGTTATCTTGTATTTACTACAAGTACAACGCCGAGCAAGCTCTGCACCAGGTAAATCGCGCTGGAAATTCCGTGTAACAAAGCGAATCGCGTCCGAGCATCTCCACTCATCACCTCTCCAGGCAAAACGGATTGCCGCAATTCGGCCATGAAGGGTTGCAGCCCGAAGTAGCCGATCAATGTACAGGCGAGCATGCAAATGACCAGTTTCGTCCGCACGCGGCCATTCCGATCATCTGGTGTGTCAGCACTTTTCAGCTTGAACAACAGCAACAGTGCCAACGCGCATGCGACCGACAGCCATGCCTCGATCCGGAACAGGCTGCCTGCGATTGTCCCTGCCAGAGCCCTGTCCGTCAGCGTCGCAAAAAGCGTCGGCGCAACCATATAACCGATCGTCCACAGGCTGCCAACCCATAACGTCACGATGATTGAACGGATGCGTGCCGCGAGCATACTCAATCAAATGTACAGGACTTCGAGCACTTCATATTCCCGAATGCCGGACGGCGCCTGTACTTCGATGACATCGCCCGCATATTTTCCGATCAGCGCACGGGCTATCGGCGAAGTGATCGAAACCTTCTTTTCTTTCAGATCCGCTTCATCTTCGCCCACGATCTGGTAAGTAACCTTTTGCCCTGTCTCGAGGTCTTCAAGATGGACGGTCGACGCGAAAACGACGCGCCCCTCCGCATCGAGCATCGCCGGATCGATGATCTGGGCAGCACTCAGCTTACCCTCCAGATCCGCAATACGTCCTTCAATAAAGCTTTGACGTTCCTTGGCTGCGTCATACTCGGCATTCTCGGACAAGTCTCCCTGCGCGCGGGCTTCGGATATGGCGTTGATCACCGCTGGGCGATCTTTGGTTTTCAAACGGTGCAACTCTGCTTTCATCAGCTCTGCGCCATGCTTGGTAATAGGAACTGTACCCATGTTTTTTATCTGCAAAATGAAAACCACAGAGGCCACAAAACGGCACCGGAAACCGGCACCCCCTGTGACCTCTGTGGCTATGGTTGACTGTCGGATTAGTTTAAGGTGTTATGCAGACCTTGTAAATCATAGACATGCAATTCATCAAGATGCCGCATGCCTTCGACCGCCGCTTCGGCGCCGGCGATCGTCGTGTAAGTCACTGCGCGCGCAGCCAGAGCAGAAGTACGGATTGCGCGGGAATCCGCGATTGCGGAACGCTTTTCCTCCACGGTATTGATGACCAGTGCGACTTCATTGTTCTTGATCATGTCCACTACGTGAGGCCGGCCTTCAGCAACTTTGTTGACTGTCGTGACGGGAATACCTGCCGCGCTGATCGCAGCTGCAGTTCCCTTGGTCGCCACCACGGAAAAGCCGATCTCCACGAGGTCCTTCGCCACCTGCACAGCCCGAGGCTTGTCGCTGTTCTTCACGCTCAGGAATACCTTGCCGGATTTCGGCAATTTGACGCCGGCACCCAATTGTGACTTCACGAACGCTTCGCCGAAGGTTTTGCCAACGCCCATCACTTCGCCGGTCGATTTCATCTCGGGTCCGAGGATGGTATCGACACCCGGGAATTTGACGAATGGGAAAACCGCTTCCTTTACGCTGTAATAGGATGGAACGACCTCGTTCTTGATCCCTTGAGCGTCGAGCGATTGACCGACCATGCAACGGGCGGCAATCTTGGCGAGCTGCAGGCCGGTCGCCTTGGAAACGTAAGGCACGGTACGTGACGCGCGTGGATTCACTTCCAGCACGAAGACAACGTCCTGAGTTACGCCATCGATTTCCTGCTGTTGAATCGCAAACTGCACGTTCATCAAGCCGACCACGTTCAGACCCTTGGCCATCAGCGAAGTCTGGCGTTTCAGTTCGTCGATCGTTTCCTTGGACAAGGAGTACGGCGGCAACGAACAAGCGGAATCCCCGGAGTGAACGCCGGCCTGCTCGATGTGCTCCATCACACCGCCGATGAAAGTGCGCTGACCGTCCGACAGGCAGTCGACGTCGACTTCGATCGCATCGTTGAGGAAACGGTCGAGCAGCACCGGCGAGTCATTGGAAACCTTCACTGCTTCACGCATGTAGCGCTCAAGATCCCGCTGCTCATGGACGATTTCCATTGCGCGTCCACCCAGCACGTAGGACGGCCGCACAACCAGCGGATAACCGATTTCCTGTGCAAGGCGCAATGCATCTTCCTCCGTGCGCGCTGTACGATTCGGCGGCTGGCGCAGGCCGAGATCATGCAACAATTTCTGGAACCGCTCGCGGTCTTCCGCCGCGTCGATCATGTCAGGCGATGTACCGACGATGGGCACGCCGTTGGCTTCCAGGTCGAGAGCCAACTTAAGCGGCGTCTGTCCACCGTACTGCACGATCACGCCGACCGGCTTTTCCTTGTCGACGATCTCAAGCACATCTTCCAATGTGACTGGTTCGAAGTAGAGACGGTCGGAAGTGTCGTAATCGGTCGAGACCGTTTCGGGGTTGCAGTTCACCATGATGGTCTCGTAACCATCCTCACGCATCGCAAGTGCCGCGTGCACACAGCAATAGTCGAACTCGATACCTTGCCCGATCCGGTTCGGTCCGCCGCCCAGAACCATGATCTTCTTACGGTCGCTCGGCTGGGATTCGCATTCTTCGTCATACGTCGAGTACATGTATGCGGTACGGGTAGCGAACTCGGCGGCGCACGTGTCGACGCGTTTGTAGACCGGGCGCACATTCAGCTCGCGGCGCCTTTCACGTACTGCCTTGTCGGTGGTCTTCAGCAGCTTGGCAAGCCGGCGATCGGCAAATCCTTTCTGCTTCAACCGGAAAAGCGTGTCGCGGTCGATTGAATCCAGCGTCTGCTTTTCAAGCCACAATTCGATATCGACGATTTCCTTGATTTGGACGAGGAACCACGGATCGATGTGCGTCAGCTGATGAACCTCTTCCAGCGAAAAACCCTGCGCAAATGCGTCGCCCACGTACCAGATACGCTCCGGCCCGGGCTCGCCCAGCTCTTCCTCGATCGTTTCCCGGTCGGTGGTCTTTTCATTCATGCCGTCGACGCCGACTTCCAGGCCGCGCAGCGCTTTCTGGAACGATTCCTGGAAAGTGCGTCCCATGGCCATCACTTCGCCCACGGACTTCATCTGGGTCGTGAGGTGACTGTCTGCTGCGGGAAATTTTTCGAACGCGAATCTTGGGATCTTGGTGACGACATAATCGATGCTGGGCTCGAACGAAGCCGGGGTCGCACCGCCAGTAATCTCGTTGCGCAGTTCGTCGAGCGTGAACCCGACGGCAAGCTTGGCAGCCACCTTGGCGATCGGAAAGCCGGTCGCCTTGGATGCAAGCGCAGACGAGCGCGATACGCGCGGATTCATTTCGATCACGATCATGCGGCCGTCCGCCGGATTTATGGCGAACTGGACGTTGGAGCCGCCGGTATCGACACCGATTTCGCGAAGCACCGCAAGCGACGCGTTGCGCATGATCTGGTATTCCTTGTCGGTCAGCGTCTGTGCCGGCGCGACGGTGATCGAGTCGCCGGTGTGCACACCCATCGGGTCGAGGTTTTCGATCGAGCAGACG
>JAESFT010000668.1_pt1 | contig 16034 bp, 14 predicted proteins | sample 9269451 | NCBI WGS metagenome assembly JAESFT01 (sample SAMN14502557, study PRJNA617106) | algae metagenome | isolation source: Scytonema hyalinum WJT4-NPBG1 and co-occurring heterotrophs from well... | place: USA: Mojave Desert, Joshua Tree National Park, California | collected 2006-05-25
GGCCACAAGCCCGCGACGGAGCTCTTCACGGGTCAGCTCGACATGAAGTCTGGCGGCTATCTGGTCACGAAGCCCGGCTCCACTGAGACGAACATCCCGGGCGTCTTCGCGGCCGGCGATGTGACGGACGACATCTATCGCCAGGCCGTCACCTCGGCAGGCATGGGCTGCATGGCGGCTTTGGACGCGGAGCGCTACCTGGCGGCGCTCGAAGCCACTCAGGAAGCCGCCGAATAGAGTTTATTCACAATTGGTTAGTCCTCAGGCCGATTTCCTGTTGCGTCAGACCCTAGGCTCATAAGAGATAAGGATTGCCTTGCGTCAGGAGCATGTGGGGCATGAGGGGAATGCCGTGGACTGGGACAAGATCCGGATTTTCTATACGGTCGCCGAAGCGGGCAGCTTCACGCGAGCCGGAGACGATCTCGGGTTGAGCCAGTCCGCCGTGAGCCGCCAGATCAGCGCTCTCGAACGGGAATTGAAGGCCCCCCTCTTCCACCGCCATGCAAGAGGCCTGATCCTCACCGAGCAGGGCGACCTGCTGTTCAGGGCCGCCCGCGACATGCGCATGCGGCTGGAAACCACCAAGGCACGGCTAGTCGAGACGAGCGAACGGCCTTCGGGTGAGCTGAAGGTGACGACGACGGTCGGCCTCGGCTCCATCTGGCTTGCCCAGCGCATCGCCGAGTTCCTGGACCTCTATCCGGATGTCCGGGTCGAACTGATCCTGTCCAACGAGGAACTGGACCTCGCCATGCGCGAGGCCGACGTGGCCATCCGCCTGCGCCGTCCCGCTCAGCCCGACCTGATCCAGCGCCGTCTCTTCACGGTGCATTTCCACGTCTATGCCTCGGCGGACTACCTGAAGCGGTTCGGCGAGCCCAAGACCCTGGCGGACCTGGACGAGCACCGGATCGTCTCGTTCGGCGGCGACCAGCCCTCCTATCTCATGGCCGTGCATTGGCTCTCGACCGCCGGACGCGAGGGACACGAGCCGCGCCAATACCACTATGTCGTCAACAACATCACGGCCCTGAAGCTGGCGGTCGAGACGGGAGCCGGCATTGCCGTGCTGCCGGACTATGCGGTGGTCGGCAATCCGGATCTGATCCAGATCCTGCGCGACGTGGAAATGCCGTCCCTCGACAGCTATCTCGTCTATGCCGAGGAAATGCGCTCGGTCGCCCGCGTCCAGGCCTTCCGGGACTTCCTGATCTCGAAGGCGCAGCGCTGGACGTTCTGACCGCCGAATCCTCTGCCAAGCTCGATGCCTTCCGAGATTTTGTCCCGCCGATGACAGAAGCCATGCATTAAGCGCAGCCCTTTTATGAGGCATGCTGCATTGCAAATAAGCGCTGTGCGGCCGATATCACCTTTGGCTGATTTCAACGCGGCACCGCTTTCTTCCTCCCGGCGCTGCCGTGTCGGCCGTTCCCTCTGGAAGGTTTTGACTTTTGTCGGACCTCTACTTTAGCCGGGCTTCGAGCCCGGCTTTTTTCTTTTCTGGAGCCGACGACCCGGTCACCTGGCGTGGGATTGCTCCACTTCCTCCTTGAGCGCCCGGCGCAGGACCTTGCCGACATTGGTTTTCGGCAGGGTGTCCCGGAACTCGATCCGGCGCGGCACCTTGTAGCCGGTCAGGTTCTCCCGGCAGAACTCGCGCAGCTCCTCCGCGCTAACAGCCTGGTCCTTGCGGACAACATAGGCCACCACCACCTCCCCCGAATGCTCGTCCGGCAGGCCGATGACAGCGGCTTCCATCACGCCTGGATGCTTGACGATCACCTCTTCCACTTCGTTCGGGTAGACGTTGAAACCGGACACGAGGACCATGTCCTTCATCCGGTCGACGATCTTGACCTGACCGTCGGGCAGGATCACGGCCACGTCGCCGGTGCGGAACCAGCCGTCCGGGGTCATGACCTTCGCGGTCTCGTCCGGACGCTGCCAGTAGCCCGCCATCACCTGCGGTCCCTTCACGCAGAGCTCTCCCCGCTCGCCGGCCGGCAGCATCGTCCCGTCGCTGGCCCGGACGGCGACATCCGTCGACGGGAGCGGATAGCCGATGGTGCCGGTGAACTCCTCGATGTCGAGCCGGTTGGCGCAGACGACGGGCGAGGTCTCGGACAGGCCGTAGCCCTCGACGATGGGCTGGCCGGTCACGTCCTTCCACTTCTTTGCCACTGCCTCCTGGGTCGCCATGCCGCCGGAGACGGCGAAGACCATCTGCGAGAAATCCACCTTCTCGATGCCCGGCGCGTTGGCCAAGGCGTTGTAGAGCGTGTTGAGGCCGGACATGAGCGTGATGCGGCTCTTCTGCAGCGTCTTCACGAAGCCCGGAATGTCGCGCGGATTGGCGATCAGCAGCTGGCACCCGCCGATCCTCGTCATGAGCAGCGCACAGACCGTCAGGGCGAAGATGTGATAGAGCGGCAGGGCCGTGACCATCACGTGGTCCTCGCGGTCGCCGAAGAACGGCAGCATCCAGGCTTCGCACTGGAGCACGTTGGCCGCCACGTTGCGGTGGAGCAGGGTCGCGCCCTTGGCGACGCCCGTGGTGCCGCCCGTATATTGCAGGAAGGCGATGTCGTCGGGCGATATGGCGACAGCCTGGGCTTTCCGCTTGGCGCCCTCGGCCACGACAGACTTGAAGGCAGCGGCCTGCGGCAGGCTGAAGGGCCTGACCGCTTTCTTCACATGGCGCGAGACCAGGTTGACGATGGCCCCCTTCAGGCCGAGCAGGTCGCCGGGCGTGACGAGAACCACGCGATCCAAGGTCAGATCCGGCATGGCTTCTTGGACCGTCGCGGCGAAGTTCTCGAGCACGAACAGCAACCGGGAGCCGGAATCCTTGAGCTGGTAGGACAGCTCCCGCGGGGTGTAGAGCGGGTTGACGTTGACCACCGTGCCGCCGGCCAGGAGGATCCCGAACAGGATCGCCGGGAAGGCCATCACGTTCGGCAGCATGATCGCCACCCGGTCGCCCTTCTTCAGCCCCTGTCCCTGCAGCCAGGACGCCACCGCATCGGCCTCGCGCCCGAGCGCCGCATAGGTCATCCGCTTGCCGAAGCTCTCGACCGCGGGCCGGTTCGGGTAATCCGCCACCGCTTTGCGGAACATGTCGTTGAGGGTGCCGATACCGGCTTCATCGATGGTATGGGGAACCTGCGCGGGATAGGACCTGAGCCAGGGGCGGGTCGTCAGAAGATCCTGAGCGCCTGCCGGTGCCGGCGCCTGGGTCGTGGCATTCATCATCATCCTCCGCTTCGCGGCGAGGTATACTTCATGGGAGATGGCGTCTCCATCAAAGCTTAACTTGGCGCGGGCGGACCCATTTGTCGATGGAAATAGTTTAGACCTGAACGATCGTCTAAAGATCGTCCAGGCCTGATGTTCCCTCTATGCAGTCCTCAATGGGCCTTCTGCAGGACCATCTCGGCCGGGCGGCCGCTCAGCTCCGCCATGTGGTCGAACCGGGTCGAAAAGGTCCCGACTCCCGCCGTCGCCGAGCGCAGCTCTACGATGAGATCGCCGATCTCCGATTCGGGAATGGTGGCGCTGAGCACCTGCCAGCCCGACCAGCCGGGGCGCTCGTCGTAGCCCAGGATCTGCCCGCGCCGCCCGGTCACGAGGGCCGTCGCCTTGGACAAGGCCTCGGACGGGATGGTGATCTCCACCGACAGAACCGGCTCCAGCAGCACGGGCTTCGCTTTCGGCAGCGCCTCCGCGAGCGCCAGCCGGGCGGCGGCCTGGAATGCGGCATCCGAGGAATCCACCGTGTGGTAGGAGCCGTCCGTGAGCGTCACCGCCAGATCCACAACCGGGAAGCCGAGGGGCCCGCATTTGAGCGCATCCCGGACGCCGGTCTCCACCGACGGGATGTACTGGCGCGGCACCACGCCGCCGGTGATCTGGTCCTGGAACGCGAACCCCTCCCCGCGCGGCAGCGGCCTGATCTCGATCATCACGTCGCCGAACTGGCCGTGGCCACCGGTCTGCTTGCGGTGCCGCCCGCGGGCGGATGCCGGCAGCTTGATCGTCTCGCAATAGGCCACCTTGGGCTTGGCCGTCTCGACCCCGACCTGGAACCGGGAGGCGAGCTTCTCCACAGCGACGCGCAGATGCATCTCGCCCTGGCCGTGGAGCCGGATCTCGCCCATCTCGGGCCGGTTCTCGACCAAGAGGGACGGGTCCTCCTCGGTGATCTTGGCGAGCGCGCTCGAGAGGCGCACGTCGTCCTTGCGGTCCTTCACCTTGAGGGCCAGCACGTAGACGGGCTCGGGCGGCACGGGCGACACGATGGCCTCGGGCCGCGCCTTGCCGGCCGCAAAGGCATCGCCGGTCGCGATTCCCTCCAGGCGCCCGAACCCCACCGTCTCGCCGGCCACGGCCTCCCCTCGGCGGTTCATCGTGCTGCCCACGAGCGTGGAGAGGCTGCCGATCCGGGCCTCCGCCCCGCGCGAGCCGACCACCGTGTCGCCTTCACGGAAGGTGCCGCGCATGACACGGGCCAGTGTGAGCTTGCCGCCCTGGCCCATGTGCAGGGTCTTCATGGCCTGGGCGAGCGGCGCGCCCTCCTCGGGGAGGCCGAGGCGGGCCCGGGTCTGCGCCAGGCCGGGCGCCTCGTGGCGCAGGGCCTTCAGCAGCCGCGTGATGCCGTTGCCGCGCTCGGCCGAACCGATCAGCGCCGGCACCACATGCCGCTCCCGAAGCTCCTTGGACAGATCGTCGAAGATCTGGTCGCGCGGCGGCTCGATCTCGGAGATCAGCTCCTCCATGAGCGCGTCGTCGTAATCGGCCAGACGCTCGAGCATGGCAAAGCGCGCTTCCTTCTCCCGCGGCAGCTCGCCTTCGGGCAGGTCCACGATCTCGCTCGGCGCATGCTCGCGATAGATGAAGGCGCGCTCGAGGGCGAGGTCGATGAAGCCGACCGCGATGCCGTCCTTCCAGAGCGGGATCTGGCGCAGGAGCAGCGGCGTGCGCGAGGCCTGCTGCAGCAGCGCCAGGGTGTCGCGGATGCGCTGGGTCGCCGTGTCGATCTTGTTGATGAAGAGGAAGCGCGGAATGTCGGCCTCCTCCAGCTCCCGCAGGATGATCTCGAGCGCCGGGAGCTTGCGTTCGTCCGCCTCGCAGACGACGATCGCCGCGTCGCAGACCGGCGTGACGTTGCGCATCTCGTGCAGGAATTCCGTCGAGCCGGGGCAGTCCACGAAGGTCATGCTCTCGCCGAGGAAATCGACGGTCGCCACGTTGGGCTCGATGCTCATGGCGTGGGCGCGGGCTTCCGCGCTCGCATCGCCGACGCTGTCCCCGTTGGACACGCGGCCTGCCCGCGAGATCGCTCCGGTGCGCTCCAGGATCGCTTCCAGGAGCGTGGTCTTGCCGCTCTGAAACGGGCCGACGATTGCGATGCATCGCGGGCCCGAACCTAGTCTGCCGTTGGGTGCCATAGGACGTATCCTCCCTGCCCCCACCTGTCGGCGCATTCTTCACGGATGCGTTACCGTGAATGCTCTGCCTCCGATGGTGAGTTGGCAAGAGGTCATTTCGGGGCACCCGCGCAAGCGAAAGCAGCCGCGCTTGCGTTCGGCCGTTTCGCACGCCCGTGCATGGCACCCTCGACGTCATCACCAGCCTCGTGCCGGTGATCCCGATTGGAAAGCGCGGCGTTCCGCAGCACCGGGACGGCCGGCAGGTATGGCCAGGGCCTGTGACGAAGGTGGTGAAGCCCGCCGCCCCTTACCGGGCCCGCCGCAACTCGAAATCCGCCACTCCGAGGGCGAAGTTGAAGCCGGTCTGACCGCCCACCGAGACGGGCTGGAGCGAGATGCTCCGGTTCGAGCCGCCGACCAGCACGTTCGCGCCGACGCCGGCCCCGGCCGTGGCCTCGGCGGCCCCGCCCACATAGCTGCCGGCGAGCGATCCCGGCGCCACGCTGCCCCGGGAGAACACCGCCCAGGTGAGGATGCCCCCGCGGGTCGCCCCGATGTCGAGCCCGAAGCGGCGGATCGTCCCCACATAGCGCTCGGTCGGCCCGCGCCGCGGGTTGAAGGTGCACAGGGTGGTCCGCTGCGACGTGACGATGAGCCCGATCCCGCCCGACACGCTGCAGGACAGGACCCCCACCCGCCCCCGGTTCTGCGCCTGGGCCTCGGTGGCCCCGAGAGCGGCGACAAGGGTCAGAGCGGCAACGGACAGAGCGGCGCGGCGCATGGCGATCTCCTGGAGCGTGGTCAAGCTTAGCGGTCAACGGCCAAGCCGCGGCGGCGTTCCATGAGGGATCTCCGGCCTTGGTCACACCCTCCTCGTCATGGCCGGGCCCGTCCCGGCCATCCCGATCCGAAGAGCACCGCGTTTCAGACCATCGGGATCACCGGCCCTGTGCCGGTGATGACGTCGAGGGTGTAGGCACCACACGGCCAAGCTCTCGCTCGCACTTCCGTCCGCCTCTCCGTTCAGAGAGTAGCCCAAGGGAAGACTTGCCTCTATACAACGTAACATTCAGAGGCGGCTGGGGGGGCCGCTTTTTTGTTGATTGAGAGGCCGACCATGTTCCTGTCCGTGCAATCCGTCTTCAAGCCGACGAACGACCTAATTCAGAAGCGAATCTCGACCAAGGCCGATGGTTCGGAGGCGATGGGAACAAGCAGGGATGCCCAGTTCAGTCCGGACGGGCGCTTCGTGCTGTTCGAAAGCGGGGCCCCTGATTTGGTTGACGGCGGCACCAACGGAATGGGTCACATCTTCCTCAAGGACCTGAGCACCGGCGCCGTCACCCTTGTCTCCATCAAAGGCGACACGCAGGCGAACAACAGCAGTAAAGACGCACGGTTCAGTGCAGATGGGCATTTCGTGGTGTTCACCAGTTTGGCCACTAATCTGATCACCGGGAACGACATCAACAATGCGCCCGACATCTTCCTCAAGAACTTGGCCACCGGCGTCGTCACGCTTCTCTCCACCGCCCAAGATGGAACACCGGCAAACGGCATCAGTCATTCCGCTCAGTTGAGTCCTGACGGGCGCTCGGTGTTGTTCACCAGCAGCGCGACTAATCTGGTCGCCGGGAAACCTTCCTTTGACATCTTCATCAAGGATATCGAAAGCGGCACGGTCAAACGCCTCTCCAGCGCAGCAGACGGAACACAGGCAAATGGCACGGGCAGCACCGACGCTCGGTTCAGCCCGGACGGAGGCTCGATACTGTTTGCGAGCAATGCCTCGAACTTGGTCCCTGGGGACAGCAAAGGATTCAGCGACATCTTCCTCAAGGATATCGACAGCGGCGCCATCTCCCGCCTCTCCACTACAGCAGACGGCTCAGAGGCCAACGGCGACAGCTTCGATGCTCAATTGAGCGCAGATGGGCGCTACATGATCTTCGAAAGTAAGGCCTCGAACCTAGTTGCTGGAGACACCAAGGGCGCATATGACATCTTCCGCAAGGACTTGGTCACGGGCGCCATCTCCCGCCTCTCCACCGCGGCGGATGGCTCAGAGGTAAACGGCGGCAGCTTTAACGCTCGGGTCAGCCCGGACGGGCGCTACATGACCTTCGAAAGCTTGGCCTCGAACCTAGTCGCTGGAGACACCAATGGAGAGTATGACATTTTCCTCAAAGACTTGGTCACGGGCGCCGTAACCCGCCTCTCCACTGCGGTCCATGGACTAGAGGGAGATAAGGACTGTACTATCGGTTCGCTCAGCCCGGACGGACGTTATGTAACGTTCGCAAGCGACTCCACCAACCTAGTCGCCGGCGACACGAACAATGCGACCGACATCTTCCTGGTCAACCTGCTGTACAAGGCCAATGCGGCGGCCATCCTGGACGGCCGCTTCATCGAGACGACGCTGGGCGTCGGCAACGCGTCGAGCGTCCGCGTCGACTGGGGCGACGACACCATCACCACTCCTACACCAGTGGCCGGACAGGTTAGCCTGCACCATGCCTATGCGACCACCGGCACCAAGCACGCCATTGTGACCCTGGTCGAGGGCGCGCTGACCTGGAACGTGGCGCATACCGTCGATCTCGCGGCCGGCACCATCGTGCGCAACACGGCCCTCGCCGACACGCTCACGGGCGGCCAGGGCGGCGACGTCCTCACCGGCGATGCCTTCCGCAACATCCTGAACGGTGCGGCCGGCAACGACCGGCTGGACGGCGGAGCCGGAGGCGACGTCCTGAACGGCGGCGCCGGCGACGACACCTATGTCACGGACGGCGCAGACCTGATCCTCGAGATGGTTGGCGGCGGCATCGACACGGTCGTCGCAAGCGGCAGCTTCTCCCTCGCCGCATTCGCCCAGGTGGAAAACCTCACGGCAGCAGACGGCACCGCCGGCGTGATGCTCACGGGCAACGCGCTTGCCAATATCCTCACCGGCAATGCCGGTGCGAACCGGCTCAACGGCGGCGCTGGCGCTGACGTGATGAACGGCGGCGCCGGCGACGACACCTATGTGGCCGATGGATCGGACACGATCTTCGAGGCCGCGGGCGGCGGTCTCGATACCGTCTTGGCGAGCAGCAGCTTTTCGCTCGCTGCATTCGCCGCGGTGGAGAACCTCACTGCAGACGGCGCTGGCGGCGTGACGCTCACGGGCAATGCGCTCGCCAACGTCCTCACCGGCAATGCCGGCGCCAACCGGCTCTCGGGCGGATCCGGCAACGACCGGCTGACCGGCGGGTTCGGCAAGGACAATCTCACCGGCGGCTCGGGGCGCGACGTGTTCGCCTTCGACGACCGGGACACGAGCGCGTCGAAGAGCAAGGCCGACTATATCCTCGACTTCTCGCGCCGGCAGAGCGACCGCATCGACCTCAAGGCTATCGATGCCAACACGCGAAAGAGCGGCGACCAGAAGTTCTCGTTCATCGGCCAGAAGGGCTTCAGCAAGGCGGGCGAGCTGCGCACCGAGAAGTCGAAGAGCGCCACTTACGTTTATCTCAACACGGACAACGATCGGTCGGCAGAAGCCGTGATCAAGATCAAGGGTGCGCTTGACCTGCAGAAGGGCTGGTTCGTGCTGTAGGAGGCAGACTGCCTGTTCCGCTGATGGGAAAGCGCGGCGCCAGCGCAAGCAGGCCACCATCAGCCTTTCCCACGTCATGGCCGGACTTGTCCCGGCCATCCCGATACGGTGAGGCGCCGCGCTTTTTATGATCGGGATCACCGGCACAAGGCTGGTGATGATGGGGATATGGATAGACTGCCAATGTTTCGGAAGGTGAGAACCGCAGGTTTCTCGTTCCCGTCCCGGCAGGAGCGCGAAGTCACCCGTCCTGATGCTCGCCGCGGCGCACGACGCGCATGGCCGTGATCGTCACGGCGCCGGCGCGAAGAAGATTCATGGCCGAGACGATCATCTCGGCCAGGCGCTCGGGCGCGATGCTGTCGCCCTCGATGTCGAGGAGGAAGTCCTTCGCCTCCACGTAGCCGCCGTTGGTGAAGTCGATGCGGGCGTCGAACTTCACGCGATGCGTAGAGGCGGGATTGGCCCGGTAGGGCTCTGCCGCAGGATCCGGATGGAAGGTCCGCGGCAGGCTTGTTCGCGCATCGTGCGGAAAAGTGGTTCCGGCTTTCAGCGTCAACGATGCGCTCCTCAAAAGAATGTGCATCGAATGGATCCCAAAAGTGGAAGCCACTTTTGGGTCCGATGCATCAACGCAACGACCCGCAGAAGCGCTGGATGCGGTGGCAGGCGTCTTCCAGCGCCGCGTTGGACGTGGCGTAGGAGATGCGGAAGTTGGGGCCCAGACCGAAGGCCGAGCCGTGCACGGCGGCGACGCCCTCGGCTTCCAGGAGCTCGGACACGAAGTCCTCGTCCGTCGCCAGCACCTTGCCCGAAGGCGCGGTCTTGCCGATGGCCTCGGCGCAGGACGGATAGACGTAGAAGGCGCCTTCCGGCATCGGGCACTTCAGGTATTTCGACTGGTTGAGCATGGAGACCACGAGATCGCGGCGCTCCTGGAACGCCTTCTTGAACACCTTGAGGTGATCCTGCGGCCCATCGAGCGCTTCCACGGCGGCCCATTGGGCGATGGAGGTGGCCCCCGAGGTCTGCTGGCCCTGCACGAAGTCCATCGCCTTGATGAGATGGTCGGGCCCGGCCGCGTAGCCGATGCGCCAGCCGGTCATGGCATAGGCCTTCGACACGCCGTTCATGGTGAGCGTGCGCTCGTAGAGGCCGGGCTCCACCTGGGCGGGCGTGACGAACTCGAAATCGCCGTAGGTCAGGTGCTCGTACATGTCGTCGGTGAGCACCCACACGTGCGGATGGCGCATCAGCACGTCGGTGATCGCCTTCATCTCCGCGCGGGTATAGGCCGCGCCCGTCGGGTTCGACGGCGAGTTGAGGATGATCCACTTCGTTCTCGGCGTGATGGCGCGCTCGAGGGGCTCCGGCTGGAGCTTGAAGTTGTGCTCCATGGTGCAGTCGACGAAGACGGGCTTGCCGCCGCACAGGCCCACCATCTCGGGATACGAAACCCAGTAGGGCGCCGGGACGATCACCTCGTCGCCCGGATTGAGCGTCGCGAGCAGCGCGTTGTAGATCACCTGCTTGCCGCCGGTCGACACGATGGTCTGCGAGGGCTTGTAGTCGAGGCCGTTCTCGCGCTTGAACTTGCGCGCGATGGCCTCGCGCAGCGGCACGATGCCGGAGACCGGCGTGTACTTGGTCTCGCCGCGCCGGATGGCCGCGATGGCCGCTTCCTTGATGTTGTCGGGGGTGTCGAAATCCGGCTCGCCGACGGAGAGGCTGATCACGTCCCGCCCCTGGGCTTTCAGGTCCCGCGCTTTCTGCGTGATGACGATGGTCGCAGACGGCTTGATGCGGGAAAGGGCGTCAGACAAAAAGCCCATGGGAATCCTCCGATCGGGGCGTTAGAAAGGGACCGTGACGGCGGCGGACCCTAATGCGGCCAAGCCGCCCAAGCAAGCAAAACAGCCTGCCTCAAACGGTTTTTCCAGGAGACGCCTTTTCCGATGAGCACATCCGTCACCCGCCGCCTCGCGCTCGGCCTCGTCGCCGGCGCGGCCCTCTTCGCCGGCGCAGCCTCCGCGCAGGACTTCCCGAACCGCGTCGTCAAGATGGTGGTGCCCTACCCGGCCGGCGGACCGACCGACGTGATCGCCCGCATCGTGGCCGAGGAGATGGGCAAGTCCCTCGGGCAGAACGTGATCGTCGAGAACCTGGCCGGCGCCTCCGGGGCCGTCGGCACCCGTACGGTCGCCAAGGCGGAGCCCGACGGCTACACCATCGTGTTCGGCAACAACCAGACCCACGGGAACAACATGTTCCTGCTGAAAGAACCGGGCTACGACGCCGTGAAGGACTTCGCGCCGCTGGCCGGTGCGGGCGCCTTCGAGCACGTCTTCGTGGTGAAGAACGACCTGCCCGCAAAGACCATCCCCGAGCTTATCGAGATCGCCAAGAAGGACCCGGGCAAGCTCAATTACGGCTCCACGGGCGTCGGCTCCGGCTCGCATCTGGCGACCGAGCTGTTCATGGCCCGCACGGGCATCAAGATGACCCATGTGCCCTTCCGGGGCGCCGCTCCCCTCGTGACGGAGCTCATGGGAGGGCGCATCGACGTGTCGAACTCGACCCTGCCGAGCGTGCTGTCCCAGTTCCAGGCCGGCCAGATGCGCGCCATCGGCATCGCCAGCCCGCAGCGCAACCCGCAGGCGCCGGACGTGCCGACCTTACGCGAGCAGGGCATCACCAATGCGGACGCGGAATCCTGGGCCGCCTTCTTCGCGCCGGTGAACACGCCCAAGCCCGTCCTCGACAAGCTGTCGGGCACGATCATCGCGATCCTCAACAGGCCCGACGTCAAGGAGCGCATCACCAAGCTCGGCTTCACCCTGAACGTGCGCGATCCCGAGGCCTTCAAGCCCTATCTGGCCAAGGAGATCCAGACTTGGGCCGAGATCATCAAGGCGGCCGGCATCAAGGCCGAGTGACGCTGTCTGAGCCCGTCATGGCCGGGCCCGTCCCGGCCATCCACGCCTTCGAACCGCACCGTCCAAAGACGTGGATCCCCGGCGCAAGGCCGGGGATGACGCGAGGAGGAGACCCATGCAGCACCATCAAGGCCGCCTCATCGACCACGTTCACCTGCGCGTCTCGGACCTCGAGGCGAGCCGGCGCTTCTACCGGGCCGTCCTTGAGGCTCTCGGCCGCGCGTTCACCTCCGAGAGCCCCGAGCATTTCGCCTGCGACGAATTGTGGGTGGACCGGGCGGACGGGCCGGTCTCGCGCGTCCACCTCGCCTTCCAGGCGCGGGACAGGGAGGCTGTCCACGCCTTCCATGCGGCGGCTCTCGCCCATGGCGGCCGCGACAACGGCGGGCCGGGAGAGCGCTCCTATCACCCGGGCTACTACGCGGCCTTCGCCTTCGATCCGGACGGGCATAACATCGAGGCGGTTCATCACGGTCCGGCGGAGCGCTCGGCGGAGTCGGTGGTCGTCACCCCGAAAGCGCGGGCTTAGCCTGCCACAATGGTTAATAATTAGTTAACGCCGATACTTAGCCCGGGAACCGGATGCGACACTTTCGGATAGGGCGGGAACTTTCTTGAATCGCACAGGTTTTTTCCTGCAAGCACTCTCCGGTTGCAGGGGATCGGACCTATGAAGACCATACGACCAAGAAGCGCCTATCACGTTTCCTCCCGCGTGCACCGCCTCGATCCGCGCCAGGAAAGCCGCTGCTCGCTGGCCCTGGTCATGCTGCTGGGCCTTGCGACGCTCTCCGTAATGGCCACCACACAGACCCTCTCGGCTCAGGACACGAAAGCCATCCACGTCTATTCGCCGCGATAACGCGTGAGTGAACGGCGGCACGGTTGACCGCCTCTCCTGGAAGTTTAGCTCTCCGGCATCGGAACGACGGAGAGATTCCCAGATGCTGAGCCCCCGTATCGCCCTGGCCTGCGCCCTTGCTCTCGGCGCCATTCCTTCCGCCCTGGCCCAGGACACCCAGCGCTTCCGCACCGACAAGGTCGAGGTGATCGTCGAGACGGTCGCACGCAATCTCGAAAACCCCTGGGGTCTCGCCTTCCTGCCCGACAATCGCATGCTGGTGACCGAACGGCCCGGCCGCCTGCGCATCGTCGATGCCGACGGCAACCGGTCCGAGCCGATCAAGGGGCTTCCCCGCCTTTCCGTCCGCGGCCAGGGCGGGCTTCTGGACGTCGCGCTCGATCCCGGCTTCCCGCAGAACCGCCTGATCTACCTGAGCTTCGCCGAGGATCGCGGCGAGGGCCGGAACGGCACGAGCGTGGCGCGCGCACGCCTCAGCCAGGACGGCACTGCCCTCGAGGAGACCGAGGTCATCTTCCGCCAGGAGCCGTCCTATGCCGGCACCCACCATTTCGGATCGCGCCTGGTCTTCGGCCGCGACGGCAATCTGTTCGTGACCCTGGGCGAACGCAACGATTTGCGCAACCAGGCCCAGAGCCTCAACAATCACCTCGGCAAGATCGTCCGCATCACACCCACCGGCGGAGCCGCGCCGGATAATCCCTTCCTCAATCGCGAAGACGCCCGCCCGGAGATCTGGTCGTCCGGCCACCGCAACGTCCAATCGGCGGCCCTTCATCCCGGCACGGGCGAACTCTGGATCGTGGAGCACGGGGCGCGCGGCGGAGACGAGGTCAACATTCCCAAGAAAGGCCGGAATTACGGCTGGCCCGTGATCTCCTACGGGGTGCATTACTCAGGCCAGAAGATCGGCGAGGGCACGAAGAAGCCCGGCCTGGAGCAGCCGGTCTATTACTGGGACCCGTCGATTGCGCCCTCGGGCATGGCCTTCTACACGGGCGACAAGTTCCCGGCCTGGCGCGGCAGCATCCTGGTCGGGGCGCTCGCCGGCAAGCTCGTGTCCCGGCTCGAGACCAACGGCAACCGGGTCACCGGCGAGGAGCGCATGCTGCAGCAGCTCGGCGAGCGCATCCGCGACGTGCGCCAGGGACCGGACGGCCTCGTCTATCTTCTCACGGATTCCCGCAACGGCCGCATCCTGCGGATGAAGCCGGCGACCTGATCGCGCATCACCCCCGCGGTCCGAACAGGATGAGCGCCGCGCCGGCCAAGCAGATGCCTGCTCCGGCGACGTCCCACCGGTCGGGCCGCACCCCCTCGGCGATCCAGAGCCACAGGATCGACGCCACGATGTAGACGCCGCCATAGGCCGCATAGGCGCGTCCGGCGGCGTCGGCCGGGACCAGGGTCAGCAGAGAGGCGAACAGGGCGAGCGCCCCCATGCCGGGCGCGAGCCACAGGGGAGACTTTCCGAGCCGCAGCCAGGCCCAGAACGAAAAGCACCCGGCGATCTCGGCGAGCGCCGCGCCCGCATAAACGAGAAGGGGCATCTTGGCTGGTCAGCGCCCCTGGAAGATGAAGGCCGCGCCCGCGGCGATGAGGCCGAAGCCGACGAGGTGGTTCCAGCCGAGCGGCTCCTTCAGGTAGAGCACCGAGAAGATCGCGAAGACCACCAGGGTGATGACCTCCTGCATGGTCTTGAGTTCCGCCGCCGAATAGACCGCCGAACCGATCCGGTTGGCCGGAACGGCGAACCAGTACTCGACGAAAGCGATGGCCCAGCTGGCGATGACGGCGATCCAGAGGGGCGACGTCTTGAACTTCAGATGCCCGTACCAGGCAAAGGTCATGAAGACGTTCGATGCGATCAGCATCAGGACGGGCGTCGTATGGGGATTCATGGGAAAGACCGGAGAAGACAGGAGGAGGATGCCCCTGCCCTATTCCTTCAGGCCGAGGTGTCAAGCCGGTTGACGGATGCGCGCTCAGCGGGCGCCGAGGCGCTCCAGCACCTGGACGCCGCCCGCGATCTGCGGATTGGACGGATCGAAGCCCTCGCGCCGCTCGCGCTGCGTGACAAGACCGCGGGCCCGCTCGAAGGCCACGTCCAGGCGGCGCTCCCCGCGCAGGGCCTTGTTGAAGAAGGCATCGCCGAAATAGGTCCAGGTCGCCCCGTCGCGGCAGCCGAAGGACGGCCGGTCGGCGGCCGCCGCCGTGATGACGAGGGTGCGGGCGTCGGCGAGTTCGCGCGCGAAGACGCCGGAATAGCAGGCGGACACGATCACGACCCGGTGCTGCGCCCTGGTTCGGTCGAGCAGCTGCCTGACGTCGCCCGGCGTCATGAGACGGGCATCGCGCCCGGCCACCAGGCCGAGGCCTTCCGGCGCCCCATGGGAGGTGAGGACGAGCACGACGATGTCCTCGGCCGGATCGAGAACCTGCCCGGCGGCCGTGGCGGCCGCCATCAGGGCTTGCGGCGTGGCGCCGGCCCGGCGCTTGGTGTTGAACCGGACGATGGAGCGCCCCTTCGCGTCGAGCTGCGCCTCGAGGATGCGCGCCGCCCCCTTGGCCTCGCTCTCGAACACGCTCTGCGGTCCCCAAAGGCCGAAGGAGAGAACATAGACGTCGGTCTGCCCCGGACGTTGCGGCGCCAGCCCGACGGGCTCGCCCCTGCGGGCTGCCTGTCCGTAGGATTCGGCGGGCACGTTGAGGGCGACGAGGAGCCCAAGCACACAGGAAGCGATCAAGCGACGCATGAAACCATCCCAACTTCGGCCTACTCTATGCGCAACACTCTTTCAGCGCCAGGGGTCTACGCGCGGTGCTGAACCGAATCCCCTCTTCCGGGTTTCCCTGTCAGTTCCGTCAAGATTCATCCCAAGAGGGTTTTATGGATATCGCGCTCGACAAGGTTTGCGAACTCATTCTCCGGGTCAGGGCCATCGATGTGAAGGAAGGCATCACCGATCCGGCGTCGGGCTCGAACCCGATCGACGACGGCAGCATCGACGCCCTCACCTCCTCGCCGGACGACGCCACGGAAGACGAGCTTCGCGACGTGATCGCGGGCCTCAACGACGACGAGCGCGCCGACCTGATCGCGCTGGTCTATATCGGCCGCGGCGACATGGAGCCCGAGGACTGGGGCGACGCGGTCCGCCTCGCCAAGGAGCGCGAGGACGCCATGTCGATCACCG